>Ga0255054_10000049_pt1 | contig 53608 bp, 46 predicted proteins | sample JV7_2_23_MG_FD_188634 | JGI IMG/M metagenome (GOLD analysis project Ga0255054, IMG submission 188634) | Seawater microbial communities from Jervis Inlet, British Columbia, Canada - JV7_2_23 | ecosystem: Environmental > Aquatic > Marine > Inlet | place: Canada: British Columbia | collected... | reverse complement strand
AAAGACGCGCTCGCAGCGCTGGGGCTTCAAACCGGTCCTTGGCTGACTGATTTTAAACAGGCATTGTACGATGGCAAGGATTCCCAATCGGAATTTGAATTTAAATCGGAAACTGGTCAAATTCAGCGATTCAGGCTGGGGGAACTGACCGACCGGATTGCCATGCTGACATCGGGGCAAAAAATCGCCTATATTGCCGATGTGGCCTACAGCCCGGAAAATCAAGAAAAGATTATTTCACTGGCAAAAGATTCAGATCACCTCTTTATCGAAGCCGCCTTTCTGGAAGTTCACAAAAATATTGCCGCCGAAAAATATCATCTCACCGCCCGGCAGGCCGGCACGCTGGCTGCCAAATCCGGTGCCAAGCAGTTTACCATTTTTCATTTCTCCCCTCGCTATGTTGGGCAGGAAAGTCTTCTGTATCAAGAGGCCACTGAGGCATATGCCCTGAATGTTGCACGAGCCGGAGGCTCCCATATGCTGCGTTATTAAGGGCTCGAAGTAGTATACTACGACTTCGCCCTTAAGTGTCCCGTTCCGTTGGATGACGCATCTGATTTTTAAAGTTAAGGTGCGCCTCCTTGCCTATGGAAGCCTCCGACTCGTGCAACATTCAAGTATAAATTTCACTGTTATTTTCTGCAATCTCAAAAACTTTATAAGCTTTTTATTCATGGTTTATTCTTTTCAATCAATTTTCTAATTTCTTGTTGATCAAAAATTTGATCTTTATAAAAGATCAAGCTGTGTTTAAGGTCGTTTGTGACTTTCTTTTTTGGAAAGGTCATTTTTTATCAAAAAAATAAGAATGACTAAATTAATAATCGCTATCGCAACGATTACAATAAGGCGCAGGATATCCATAATTCTTTAATTCAATTAGATCTACTTAACTTTCTTTTGTTGATAGTGACTGTAAAGAAACCAATTTTGTATAAAGGCCGGAGACTATTTGTTTCAGGGTCTTAAAGCCTTTAAAGAAATAAAATCCAGTGTAGGCTAAGCCGATTAATATCCAAACCTTATAATCGTTCCAGATACGTCTCATATTTTAATATGCCGAAATCTTAATGCATCTTATGTCTGCAAGATCAATAAAGGACTTTATTCTGCAGGGAGATAGGGTATTTCTTCTCCCCACCACCCACGTTGCGCAGACATCTTTGCATGTTCTGCAGTAGGATTTTGGTAATCCCACCAGCTAAATTGGACGTGGTCCCAATCCTTAAAAACAGAATCGTGTTTATAAAACTCCGAGTTGCAGCCTGCAATAAGTATGGTCAGTATCATTAAGAAAAATAACTTTTCATATTTGCTCCTCCTTTTCTTCGTTTTCATTGATGGTTCAAGATCTACGGTTCTCATTTTTCACTTTAAATTTTTTTTCAATTTCATCCCTTCTCTTTATTAACCGGAAATGAGGACGTCTCTCTTGAACCCTTTTTTGAATCCTCTCAGCAAGAGCAAACCGCTCCTTATTGTTCAAATGGCACCTCCCGTCAAAACGATTAAACTAAACAAAACCCCAAAAGGATCCCAACCAGTCCCACCAGCACATCCGCTGTATCCGGTGTACGACCAGGCATGAAAAACTGAACCCCCTCGATAATATACGGATGTATCAGTATCAGGCCTAAATAAGGATATTTTAAGCGTTTAAAAGTTGGATACGATAAGGCCATCATCATACCCAATATAAAATGCTGAAGGGTTGCCTCGTCAATCATGGCATCAGCTTCCTCTGTAAATGATAGATCTACTTGTGTCTAAGGTCTACGGAAACAGAAAATCAGTGTTTTAGAATATGATATTGGCGGGTTTGATTGTGTGAAATGTAGTTAAAAACTCTGCGTCTGTCTTTACCAGTACGCCTCTCTGGAAATCTCCGAAAGGCCTCTGGCATTTTCTAACCTCTTTTTCTATTTTTTTATCAGTACAAAAGTGTCTAAGGATTTGCTTAATGCAAAAGATATTCCAATAAAACTAAATTAAAAATCAATGTAATTACAATTTGTTAGCATCAGAATACCTATGAAACTACAAATAAACATGAAGTTAAGTTCATAAATTTGGGTAAGAAATGAAATAAAATTTGAAGTTATTAAGGATTCAAGTAGTGTAGAGTCATAGCAGAAACCTACAATTTTTTTGTCAAAATTTTAAACAACGATATACAAAAAAAAGGCAGACCCAATTTGGGTCTGCCTCAAAATTTAAGACTCCCTCAGATGCCGTTATTTTCCTCGGAGCCGCCCATCCTAATGAAGGAGTAACTGGCCAGCAGAAAAGATGCACGGTCATCCGAGAAGCCAATTTAATGCCACCTCAAAACTCCCTTTCTATATTATAACCTCTGGAAGCCTTTGGCTATCACATGGTTTTTTGAGAAGTGTTGAAGTTGGGTGACATGAAATTCCGTTATGCCTTAATTTTTCTAAATAATATTTCAGAAGCACTTCTCCGAATTTAATTAAAGCATATTGCATACATTGTGCCAAAAATTATCAAGCACAATATAAACTAAAATCATAGTCAGTTACAGCGCTAAAACAATTTAGTCACTATCCGCCTTTATGAAAACTATTACTTAAAAGTAGGAAGAATATTTCGCATTTGCACGAAAATCTCCTCCACAAACTCTACATCGTTATCCCTTTATAAAAAGCTTGCGAGGGAAATCTGCAAAAGTTTCATGACCTTTATCGGTGACGCAAAAGGATTCGCTGCACTCAAAGCCCCAATCGTCCATCCACATGCCCAAGATCATATGAAACGTCATATTCGGCGCTAAAGTTGTTTTGTCTCCTGGCCGCAAACTGGCTGTATGTTCCCCCCAATCTGGCGGATAATTTAAACCCATGGAATAGCCAATGCGGGATTCTTTTTCTAAGCCAGCCCGAGCAATGACCTTACGCCAAACCAACTCGATTTCTTCACACGTCACACCGGGTTTAATCGCATCAAGTGCCTTATTAAGACCTTCGACAACGACCCTGGATGTGTCAACCAGACTGCTGGGTGGGTTTTTGCCGAGATACAAAGTTCTTGCCAAAGGGCTATGGTAGCGATTATGGCATGCTGCCAGTTCCATATTTACAGCTGTTTCAATTTGATAAGGTTCGTCCGTCCAGGTAAGGTGAGGGATTGATGTCTTCTCTCCGCTCGGCAGCATTGGAACGAATGCCGTATAATCACCTCCGTAGGTATCGGTGCCACGGATTTGAGTACGATAAATTTCAGCAACCGCATCACATTCTCTAACTCCTGGCGCAACGGTATCAATGGCCTTTTGCATAACGCGCTCGGCGATTTTTCCGGCCTTTTTCATAAATTCGATTTCCTTGGCTGATTTTATTATTCTCACCCAGCTTACCAATAAATTCGCATCATGAAATTTAGCGTTTGGTAGATTCTTTTGCAGTTCGATAAAGCTTTTGGCACTAAAATAATAGGCATCCATTTCAGTACCGATGGTTTTTGTATCCCAACCGCGGTTTTTTATTTCATCCGCAACAACTTGCATCGGGTGCTTGATTGGAGATTGAACATAATCATCTGCATAACCGATTATGCGTTCATTGGATAAATATGTGGTATATTTAGCTCCATTGGCATCCATACCACGACCAATCCAGATGGGCTGGTCTTCCTCTATCGAAAGGACCACAACCTGTGGAACATAAAAAGACCAGCCATCGTATCCGGTTAAATAATTCATATTTGCCGGATCTGATACGACAAGAATATCAATACGTTTTTCTGCCATACTCATTTTGGCTTTGTGCACTCGCCCCTGATACTCTTCAATGTTAAACAGTGCCATGGCGCCTCCTATATCGTTTGTCGATCAATGAATTGACTTATTAAAAGTATTTCGATTTTCTGTATCGATTTACGCTTTTTTCATATATCCTCAATGGGGAGGTAGCGGGTTACAGCCCCGCTTTCTCTTTAAAACGATGGAGACTATTGATTTCAATTCCAAGAAGTTCTGAAATCCTGAATTTTGCTTCCATTCCCATGGCAAAGCCGGGTTGGGGATTAATAAGACCCAGATGAAAATCTTCTCTTATCTCAGCCATTATTACAGGATCCGTTAAATCTCTTAACGAAACTCCCAGCTTATTGGCCACAAAATCTTTTGCTTCCTTAATTCTCATTCCTCGTGACATTTGCATACGTGCAACCAGATCTCCGGCTGTGCGTAATCCGCCCATGCCCGAAACAACTCCATGAGTAGCAGCCACGCCAAGAACATCTCCCACGCCAACCTACAAACCATCCAGTTGCGTGATGTCAACGACAGCTTTGGATGCTCTGGCGACAGCATCGATTGGTGGAATTGAATTTAGTGGGACACCCCCAACGCCCATTCCCATGTTGGCATGAACAGGTATGTTCGATTGTTCCACACAAGCCTTTAAGAAAGTCGCAACTCGCGCCACATTCCAGGCGCAGGAATCAGCCGTGGTCGTGTTGACAACCGGGCCGAAAATGGTTGCCCCTGCTTTCTCAGCGAGTTGGACTTGCTGGTGGGGAAACAAGCCCGCTAATCGACAGCCATCGTAATGCAGATCCCCGTGCATTCCTAATACAAATTCTCCAGACATACCTATTTCGATACACATATCGGGGTATTTATTCTTAAGAATTTCAACCGCTCTAAGCGTTGCCAAAAAATCAGGGTCTCCTGCCGCCCCGGTGGTGTCAAAATCAATCCCATCAGCCCCGGATTCATAGAGCTCACTGGCCACAAAAACCATATCCTCAACCGCATGCTCAATGGCCTCTTCACTGGCTGCCCTGGCCTCATCGATTTTTCCTTCGGACATCAGTTCAGATGAATTCGGAGCGGGACCGTCCGGTTGGCTATAGATGCCCAGATTCGGCATAGCTCCATACAGAACTGGAACCGTTGTGATCAACAAGGCCTGCTCCAATATTGATCTTTCATAGCCGACAATGGGTTTGATTGCCTTGAAACTGTAATCAATATGTCCCAATTCAACGGTGTCGGCTCCCAGTGCCTTTTCATACAACTGAAGCATTTGGGTCCTGTCGATGGGAAGCAGGTTGCGCTGTATTTCGTTACATGTTGTATCGTAAGTGAAAACTACCTCGTTCCCCGGCTCCACATGTCCCGGTGGGGAAGGTGAACTATAAATCTCGAAAAGATAGTCCAGTTCATCTTGAGATAAAGGATCGATTTTTCCTATGTCTGCGGCATCCTTTGTGCCCTCTTCAAGATCTTGTTTAAGTTCAGCTTCGGAAAGCTCTAATGAGGAACCATCTCCCATTCGGGTTAGGATTTTCTTATTCGTCATGGTCACCTCCATTCCTGCATGATATTGCGCGAGCTGATAAAAATTGCAACTTGCCGACCGACAGCTTCTACATTCTGAGAAGCTAACCATCAGTCATGGCTATTTAAATATGATAACGCTGTACGAATATGCATTTCCACGCCTATTGGCAAAACTTCTTCATCAAAATTGAAACGAGGGTGGTGGTGTGGGTAATCTGTTTGCTTTTTTTTGTTTCCGGCACCTATAAAATAAAATGCACTGGGCACTCTTTTGGCGTATTCACAAAAATCCTCGCCGATCATGGTTACATACGGTGGGATATTTTCTTTTCTTTTAACCAGTTTCTGCGCTTCGTCTATTACGATTTTAGCCATTTCAGAATCATTGATAACGGCAGGATGAGAGTAATCATACTCAATTTCATATTTTGCCCTGTGTGCGCTGCAAACACTATGGACAATTCTTTCAAAGCTCTCACAGGGATTGTTTACATCATTTTCATCTAGGTCGTATAAATATCTTATCGTTCCTTCCAGCTCCACCTTCTCGGGAATAATGTTACTCATCGTTCCACCGCATATTTTCCCAAATACAATTAGTGTTGGTTTTAAGACATTTAATTCTCTTGTTTGTATACTTTGAACCAGCTGTATTATAGAGGCGGCAGTTATTATCGGATCGATAGAGTCTTGCGGAAAACCGGTATGCCCGCCTCGTCCAATTATTGTCAGTTTAAAAACGTGCATACCCGCCATGACCGGCCCTGATTGTATTCCGATTTTACCGGACTCCAGCGAGGTCATCAGGTGAATGCCGAAAGCTGCGTCTACTTTCGGGTTATCCAGAACACCTTTATCAATCAGGTGTTTGGCGAACATATTTTCTTCATTCGGTTGAAATACAAGTTTTATATTTCCCCTGATCCGGTCCCTAATCTCGGAGAAAATTTTTCCGGCCACCAAGAGCATCGCGCTGTGGCCATCATGTCCGCATGCATGCATTTTGCCCGGGTTTTTCGATTTATACGGCAATGAAGTCATCTCTTCCACAGGAAGTGCATCAATATCCGCGCGAAGCATGAGTGTGCGACCCGTTTCTTTACCCTGAATCAGTCCCACAATTCCGGTTTCCGTAATTCGTTTTACCTCTATTTCGGAATCTGCGAGGTATTCCGAGATTCTTTCTGCAGTTCTATGTTCTTCACACCCCAGTTCAGGGTTTTGATGGAAATCTCTCCGAATTTGTCTTAATTCTTCTTCCAGTGATTGAATGCGCTTTTTGATCTGCATCATGATGTTTTTCCGATCGGGTTAAAAAAAATATGTTAAAAAACGTTTATCGTTTTACTCGAGAGTGTTTTTCTGCACCTTCAACCGCGATCTATGGTCTTTTCAAATAAACTGCCGAACTGGGGCAAGCGATCATTCACACCCGCAAGGCGCAAACAGTGCCAGCCAAGAGCCAGATTGCTCGAGACAACCGATTTGCCCAATTCTTCTTCAGCCTCCTTAATGATTCTAAGCGCCCGCACACTCGTGCAGGAGATGAACACCGTGTCAACGAGATCCGGCCGACCCAACTCTAAAACAACCTCCTTGATCGAATCCGGTGTTATGCGGCCGACATTTTCATCTTCAGGTTCATTCCATGATCCCATAACGGGAACCTTGAAGCCCTTATCTTGAATAAAACCGCGCAGACGGCGATTAATATCATCCGTATAGGGCGTGATAAGGGCGATGCTGCCGGACGATAGAGCTTGAAATGCAGCCGTTGCGGCCTGCAAAGGTGCCGTACAAGCGATTTCCGGGCGCACTTCATGAATTCGTGCATGCACATTTTCGATACCGATGAGCATGGAGCCAGAGGTACATCCGTAGGCAATCACATCCAGAGGCAGCCCGGGCATGATCAGGCGGGTTGCCTCTGGGATTTTGCTCTCCATCTCCTTTAGGGTCTCCGGAGTAATGGTCGGTGCACAGTACAGGCGATTCCCATATAATGATACGCCTGGAAGATCCAGCAGCTGACGAATTTCATATTCAATCGTCTGATCACCCGATAGCACGATCAGCCCAATACGGGCCCTTTCCCCCAGGCCGCTATCCATTTTATAGGGAATGTTCTGCTCATCAATCACAAGATCGTCTCCTAATTGCGCGTTGCTCTTGACCGCTTGCATGGTTTCCTCCTCTATTTACTTTGCCAACAGGGTTCTGCGATCTTTTATTTTCTCTCCGGAGATCGATCCGTCCAAATTACAGCTCGATCAAATCTCTTGACGTCTTTGAAAGGATCTCTGCTCCCGTCTCCGTAACGAGAACATCGTCTATGATTCTGACCCCGATCCGTTCCGCGTTAATGTATACTGGCGGTTCGACGGACACCACCATTCCGGCCTCGAGAATATACTTGCTATCCCCGAACAGGTGGTTGTTCTCACCCCAAGAGGGCGGGTAACCCGGCCCAATCCCATAGCCAGTTGTATGCAGGCGATAGGCGTCCAACCCCGCATCTGCGATAACCTTCTTGGCGGCTTCATGGGGCTTTACCATGGGGACCCCTGCTTTCATCTCTGCAATACAGGTATCACAAGCCTCACGAACCACTTTATAGATCTCTTTAACACGAGGCCTTGCTTTTCCCAGGCACAGTTGTCTTCCGATGGTACAGTGGTATCGTTTGTAGCATCCGGAATATTCAATGTTGATGTCGTCTCCCTGTTTCAGTTTGCGTTCGGTCGGAAATCCATGCGGATAAACGATTCGCTCACCGGACACAAAATTCATAGGGCTGGCCGATGCGTCACTACCCAAAGCCATGAGGGTTCGATGTATCTCTGCCGCGATTTCGAGTTCGGTTTTTCCTTCGGCCAAGGTATCGAGCCCGGTTTGAAATGCAGCATCCGCAATGTCCGAGGCCTTTAGGATATAGGCAATCTCTGCCGGTGATTTGGCGAGCTTCAGATCTTCAATCAGAAATGGTACTTCTTTGACGGAACAATCTTTGAGAAGGTCCTTTATCTTTACATAATCATAGGGACCCAGGTAGTAGTAGGGGACCTCAAGACCGATACGGTGTTTAAAATAGCCCTTTTCTTCCATGATGGCTTTGACCACGTCGATGGGATCCTCTGGCTCGCGTCCACCCCATCCGCGGATGTCTTCCGCCAGGCTTTGCTCGGTGTACTCCAATACCTCAGCGAGTCGCATCATCACAGTGAGCGGACCCGGCTCACGCGTGAAAAAGAGGCATTGAAATTCCTGGAAGCATTTGGCACGGGTTCCGATCAACCAGTGTATACTCTGGGGAGCAATAACGAGGATGAGATCGAGGCCTTCTTTATCCATGGCCTCCCTGACTCGGCTCTGTCGCGTTTCAAATTCCTTCATTTCAAATTCATGCTTCGACATTTTGATCCTCCCATTCCAAAGAGTTTAAATAAGAATATAGCCTACTTATTTGTACCCAAACTTTCTCTCTTATTAACGGCCTGCAGAACACCTTTAACAGGCACTAAACCCATCCTCTCAATTTAATAGCTTTGCTTATCTTTCTCAGCGCATTAACCCAGGCTCCGTTTCGAATCGAATGGGTATCTAATTCTTTAGCTGTAGCCACGGCTTCGCTATAGGCTTTAAGGATCCTTTGTTCCATTCGCTGGTAAACCGTGTCGATATCCCAATAATCATCTGTTAGCCCCTGCGTACGTTCAAAGGAACACACAATGGCACTGCCGCAGTTGGCAACTACATCGGGAACAATCGTAAGCCCTCGATCGAGGAGTACCTTCTCTGCTGAGGCCGTTATCGGGCCATTGGCGCCCTCCACGACGAGCTTGGCATTGACATGTTCAGCATTTCCGTCGTGGATAACGCTTTGAACCGCTGCGGGGATTAGGATCTCGCATTCGACTTCAAAGAGCGATTCATTAGAGATCGGCTTACAGCCCGGAAATTCAATAACAGAACCGGTCTTTTGAACATGGGCGTTGAGTTCGGAAACATCAATGCCTTCGTCGCTGTACATCCCGCCATTGATATCGCTGGTAGCGATCAGCCTGGCACCGGCGGCGGAAAGAAGTTCTGCAGCGACACTCCCCACTTGGCCGAACCCTTGAATTATAACTTTAGCCCCTGCGACCTTAAGTCCCATATCCTCAGCGGCAGCTGAAAGGGTGTGGAAAACGCCTCTTCCTGTAGCCTCCATCCCTCCTAAGGAGCCGCCCAGCACAGCTGGCTTGTCATTAACGGCCGCTGGCATATGGTATCCGGAGATCTGTTCGAATTCATCGAGCATCCAAGCCATTGTTCTTTCATCGGTTCCGATATCGGCACCGGGAACGTCTGCCCAAGGTCCTTTAGGCTGGAGGTTACGAATGAAAGCGCGGCAAAGCCGTTCGAGTTCCCAACTGGATAGTTTGCGTGGATCTGCCTTTATTCCTCCTTTAGCTCCGCCTCCTGGAATTCCGCCCACAGCGTGTTTGATCGTCATGAAAAAGGCCAACGCTTTCACGACGTCCAAAGACAAATCCGGAACAATTCGGGTGCCATCTTTGCAAGGACCCAATGCGTCGTTATAATGAACTCTGTAAGCTGTAAAGATTCTCAAATTTCCGTCATCCATCTTAAGAGGGATTTGGAACTCTTGAATTCTCTTGGGTCCTGATAAAATTTGAATAACATTAGCGTCAATTCCACCCAGCTTTCCAGCAGCTTTTAAAGTCATTTGTGCTGTTTCAAATACATTATCCATAAAATACACCCTTCATTTTTACCTTTCTAAAAGGTTCCAACCCTTTCAATCTCTTTGTTGATTGCTTCATTGCTGATGGAAACTAATTAGGTTGAGGCAGCACGAGATCAGCGGCTCCTTTTTTAGATGTCTTTAATTCTGGTGCGTGACGGAACATAATTTCCTCAATAATTGATGCAATCTTTACTTTTTCTTTTACTAATGACTGATGAAATGGTTCAAAGGCCCATGGTTTATAGATATCGCCCTCCGAAGTCCCAGGCTCTATTTTAAAGTAACATGGTGAAGCCACACGACCGATCTCAGGGGCCTCATATGCTCTGTACATTCCTCCAAAAGCGTCCACAATAATGATGTATACATCCAGAGTCATATTGACTGCTCTTCGGATGCTCGCCAAGATAGGAAGAGAAACATCAGAAGATGGATTCATTGAATTAGACCCCATGGATTCGATGACTTTCGCACCTGCTGCACTGCAATATCCACCGAAAACAGAAAATTTAAAAATAGTTTCCGGAGGAATTAATCCTTCTTGTCTCATTTTATTGATGATTAGCAGGACGCCCTCGTCGTAGACCAGAAAACCTCTGAATCCAGCCTCAATGTTTCGCATCATATCTGCAATATGATAAGAAATGTGGTCGGAGCCTCTCAGCCGCCATCCCTGCATAGAGCCTTCCGGGGTCGAGATTTCTTTTGAACCGACATCCCAGCCTTTGCGATGCCCAACTGTCATTATGACTTCGATCTGCTCATCTTGAGCCATTTGGGCCATGGCTTTTAGTTCTTCAAAATCACAATATATTGATCCACCTACGGCAGCGATGACACGATGAATCGTAACCTTTCGTTTTTTTGCTTCCGCGATCATTGTTTCCATGGTTGAGGCTCTTTCGATCCCGGCTATTTCAAATCGCCAATTCGCCCCATCTGGAAATGCCTTTTCAGACGTCGGCAAATCATAGCAATCTCTACCTGGAATACCCATTGATTCCATAAAATCACGAATCTTCTTCATCGTTTCAGACATCTTAGAACCTCCATTTAAAAAGATTGGCTTCTCAATTTTTCTGACAAACTTTGGCAAATTTGTTTAAGCTCCTTCTGCATCTCTTGTAATCTTTTACTACCAAATCTGATGGAAGGCCCAGAGATACTGATTGCATATAGCGCTTGACCGCTGTGATCGAACAAGGGTGCGCCAACACATCTCAGACCAACGGACAATTCCTCGTCGTCAATAGCGTAACCATTTTCTTGGGTATGCATCAATTCTTCCTTCAGTTTTTCTTTTGAAGTTACTGTATTTGGGGTATATGGTTTTAACTCTATTACTTTAAGATATTCTTCCAATTTATTGTCAGGGAGATAAGCCAAGATTGCCTTACCAAGACTAGTGCAATAAGCAGGCTCTCTTCCTCCAATACCTGCATCCATTCTTAAAATCTCGGTGCTGTCAATTTTGTCTATAGTTAATACTTCTTTACCATTAAAAAATCCTAAGTTGATCGTTTCATTGAATTTGGAAGCAACCTCTTGCAAAAAAGGATGGGCGATTTTGCGGATCTCAAACCGGTTTAATACTTTCGTGCCAAGTTCGATCACTTTAGATGTCAGGGAATACCGCAAGTTGTCATCTTTGTCGGCATAACCAAGTTCTCTGAGCGTTGCCAAAAATCGATGACTGCTAGCGCGATTAATATTCATAATTTTAGCGACTTGGGTTACGGATAAGCCTTCGTTATCGGAAAGAAGTTCCAAAATATTCATTCCTTTCGCTAAGGAACTGATAAAAAAATACTTACCTTCATTTTTCGTCAACGCTTTCTCCATATCTTGATCTTGAAAATCCATCTTTGCCGGGATCATTAATCTTAAGTTGGAACGTTCGATTAAACCCTAAATGAATTTGATGGTGTGGACATCTCTATTTACAAAAAATATCGTTCACTATATGTGACACATGTTCTTTATATGTTTAGTTTCAATTACCTTGGAAAAAATGCCTTGTCAAGAACTTGTTAAAATTTTTCCAATATTTTTTCATTGTATTGATAATATTAGATATATTATAACTAAGACTCGTTTAAAAATGGAAATTTCGCGCAGGTATTATATTTTGGTACAGAGTAAGGACCCTACGAAGAATATTTAATACGTCTCTTGCTGGATTAAATCGGAGAATGAGATTGGGTCGTAAATCCGTTTGATATGCAAAATCATGTCAAACGCATCGAAATTAGAATAAGAAATGTCTATGGTGTCAGTGTTCAGGTGTCAGGATTCAATGATTGAGGAATTCCTAAATTTAACTGCTGACACCTGACACCTTAAATCAATCCATGTTTTGTAAATTACTTGTGAGACGCAACACTAGAATTCTTCAGCTCTATCTGAATCAGAGAAAGCTCGGTTTTTGCGGCATTCTCAATACTCGCCAGCTCTTCTGCACGCCAGGTGATCGCTTCTCCCGAACGCAGAGTTTTATCGTCTGAACCGGTGATGAACTTCGCCTGTCCCTTGAGAACAAAAAGATGATACGCCGTGTTCGTCTGCGCCGGCAGCTCCAGTGAAGAACTCGGATACACCGTCAACTCGGTTGCGGCATAGTTGTCTTTGTGCTCGAGCAGCTTGGATATGCCCCAGGGGTGATACACACTGCGATGCTGCTGATACTCCTGGCGCTGCTGTTCTTTTAAGTCAGTAACAATGGATTTCACATCGCGGCTGTGTTCAAGGTCTGAGACAAAAACGGAATCCGGGGTTTCGACCACAACCATATCCCGCAAGCGATTGGTAGCGATCAGGCGGTCATGGCCGAGAATCAGGCAATTGCGGGTATCTTGCACAATGACGTCACCATCGATGACGTTGTTATCGGCGTCTTTTTTGAGAAAATCATACAGCGATTTCCAGGAGCCGATATCGCTCCAGCCGAAATCAGAGGGCAGCACAACCCCTTTTTCGGTTTTTTCCATGATGGCATAATCGATGGAGATGTCGGTCAGCTGATCATAATCTTTCCTGGCGATCGGTTTATTCGCCTTAAAAATCGATTTCATTTTTTTAAGTAATTCAGGCTGGTGGCTTTTGAATTCCGAAAGTATCACCGAGGCTTTAAAGGCAAACATGCCGCTGTTCCAGAAAAAATTGCCGGCCTCAATGTACTTTTGGGCGGTGGCCGGATCCGGCTTTTCAACAAAGCGTTTGAGCACCCGAGCGCCATGGGGTGCTTTCTTTCCGCCTTCAACATAACCATACCCGGTTTCCGGGTAATCGGGTTGGATCCCAAAGGTGACGATATATCCATCGTTGGCCAGCGCAATGGCGGCGCTGAGTCGGTTATGGAAGCCATCCAGGTTTTGGATGACATGATCGGCCGGGAAAATACATAAAACCGCATCTTTATCAAACGCCAGTATATGCAGCACGGCCAGCAGAATTGCCGGCGCCGTATTGCGGCCGCTGGGCTCACAGATCAGTTTGCCATCGGGTTTGAGACCGAGATTTTCAATATGTCTTGCGGTTTCATGGAAATGCTGCTCACCGCATACGACTTTGATATTCTCTGGATTCAGCACCGGCGGCAGCCGCTTGATCGTACCCTGCAGAAGGGAGTCTTCACCGACGAACTTAACCAGTTGTTTGGGATACAGTTCTCTGGAAACCGGCCACAGACGGGTGCCGGTTCCGCCCGCCAGCAGAATCGGATAAACGTTCAGGTCTAATTCCGCCATGTAATCCTCTAAGTTTAAGTTTTAAATAGGTGAACCCTGTTGGATAATCGGTAAACAATGCCTAAAATGACTAAAATGATCTAAAGTGCCTAAAGTTAAGGAATTCTGCCCATTTTATTAAAAAAGATGGAGCATAGCGACTCAATAACTTTAGTCATTTTATATCACTTCTAACTTTAGTTCACTTGTTTTTGTGACCTCTTTGTAATGATTCCCAACACATCAACGAGACATTAAATGGGGTTATAAGGCCATCGCTAGCGATAATTATTTCGCTTGGGTTCCGTCTTTGCCGCCATGCACAGGGTTTCAACGGCGTTGTAGCCCAGCAACTCATTCACTTCCCGGGTCAGGGCACCACCGGCCTTCAGTTTCATTGTAGCCGGTAGAGCGATAATGGAATCGGTCTTATCAGGGCTGCACAAATGCAGGTAGGCCCGGCACACCCCGGGGTGTTTCTTTAAAATTCCATTAAGTTTTTCAAGTTCATCGCGGTCCGTTCGCGAGAGCTCCACATTAAAATGGATGCTGGCCGTCCAGGTTTCTTCAGCTTTATCCATGGCGACCACTTTTTCGGCCAGGATTTTTACGGATTGTTCATCCTTTTGCACCTGTCCCTGAATAAAAACAGAGTTATCCTCGACAAGCAGATCACTTACACTGGCGTACACCCTTGAAAACACAATGGTCTCAACCGCCCCGTGCAGATCTTCGATGGCGACAAAGGCCATCAGATCCCCCCTTTTGGTTTTAATAATCTTGGTGCTGCGAATCATCCCGCCAATTCGAACGGCTCCGCCGTTATTTAACTCTTTGATGGAAACCGCATTGGCATTGGTAAACTTGTCGATTAAATCCTCATAACGCTTCAGTGGATGCCCGCTGACGTAAAACCCCAGTGATTCTTTTTCAAATGCCAGGCGTTGTTTCTCCGACCACTCTTCGATGTCCGGCAGCGTCGGCGCATTGATGACCTGCGGATTTACCGTACCGTCAAACAGACCGATCTGGGGATCCAGCAACTCCTTTTGCACGCGCTGGCCGTAGTCCAGTGCATCTTCCAGAGCCGCCATCATTTGAGAACGGTTGGCGCCGGTAGAATCAAAGGCGCCGCATTTGATCAGCGACTCGATGACGCGTTTATTCACTTTTTTCAAATCGACCCGCTCACAAAAACCAAAAAGAGATGCAAACTTTTCATCGCTGCGGACTTCAATGATGGCTTCAATCGCGGCTTCACCCACATTTTTCACAGCCACCAGACCAAACCGGATCTTATCGCCATAAACGGTAAAGGCTTTATCGCTGTAATTGATATCCGGCGGCAAAACGGCAATGCCTTGACTGCGGCACTCCGCAATATATTTTACCACGCCATCGGTGGAATGCATTTCGCTCGTCAACAGGGAAGCCATAAATTCGACCGGAAAGTGAGCTTTGAGGTAAGCCGTTTGATAGGCAATCAAAGCATAGGCCGCACTGTGGGATTTATTGAACCCGTATCCCCCGAATTTCTCCATCAGACTGAATATCGGTGCGGCCTGCTCAGCGCCAATCGAATTTTCAGCAGCGCCGTTCACAAAGCGCTCCCGGTGCTCAGCCATAATCGCCTGGATCTTCTTTCCCATGGCCTTGCGCAAATCATCGGCTTCCGCCATGGAATAATTGGCGAGATCATTGGCAATTTTCATCACCTGCTCCTGATAGACGATCACGCCGTAGGTTTCCTTTAAGATCGGTTCGAGCTGCGGTAAAAGATACTCCACCTTTTTTCTACCATGCTTGCGGGCAACGTAGTCGTCAATCATGCCGCTTTCCATGGGCCCAGGCCGGTAAAGGGCCACCAGTGCGATCACATCGTCAAATGTTTCCGGTTTGAGTCGCACCAGCAAATCCTTCATGCCGGAACTTTCAAGCTGAAAAACGCCGGTGGTGTCACCGGCGGACAAAAGGCGATAGGTGTCTGTATCGGTCAATTCGATATTATCAAGATCCAGCGGCGTGTGCCCCTGGCGGGCGATAAGGGAAATGGTATTGGCAATCACCGTCAGGTTGCGCAGGCCCAGAAAATCAAACTTTACCAGTCCGATTTTCTCAACCATCTTCATATCGTACTGCGTCACCACTTCACCTTTTTTCCCTCGGTAAAGCGGCATATAATTGATCAGGGGCTCGTCGGCGATGACCACGCCGGCCGCATGGGTCGATGCGTGCCGGGGAAGGCCCTCAAGTACCCGGCAGATTTTGATGAGCTCATCGATTTCGGGTTTTTGACGAACCAGTTCGACCAGTCGGGGCTCGCGTTCCAGTGCCTCGTCAAGACTGATGTTGAGTATATCAGGGACCATTTTGGCGATGGCATCCACCTCAGCCAACGGAATATCCATTGCCCGCCCGACATCCCGGATAACCGCCCGGGTTTTCAGTTTCCCGAAGGTAATGATCTGGGCGACGTAATCGCCGCCCCCGTATTTCTCGACAACATATTTGTAAACGTCTTCCCGGCCGTCGATGCAAAAATCAACATCAATATCGGGCATGCTCTTGCGCGCCGGATTTAGAAAGCGCTCAAAAATCAGACCGTGGGCGATGGGGTCCAGATCGGTAATTTCCAGGCTGTAGGCAACTAGGCTGCCGGCTGCCGAACCCCGTCCGGGGCCGACCGGCACGTTGTTTTCTTTGGCATAACGAATAAAATCGGCCACGATTAAAAAATAACCTGAAAATCCCATATCGTGTATCACCGAGATTTCATACTCAAGGCGGTCGCGATAAAGGTCTTCATCAATTTGCAGATTTTTTTCTTTAAGGCGCAGCATGCGCCGCTCAAATCCCTGCCGGACTTTGCGCGTAAACAGCTCAGCACTGCTCAGCTCCGACTCATCTGCAAATCGGGGAAAGTGATAGGTTTTAAAATCAAAGTCGATGTTGCACCGACCGGCAATATCGACGGTGTTGCTGAGCGCTCCCGGGTAGTCTTTAAATGCAGCATACATTTCAGCCTTGGATTTAAAATAGAGCTGGTCGGTTCCAAACTTAAGGCGCTCGTTATCATGGATGGTTTTGCCGGTTTGAATGCACAGCAGCACATCATGGGCCTTGACATCCTCTTTGTTTAGGTAATGGCAATCATTGCTCGCCACCAGGGGAATCGATAGCCGTTGACTGATGTCCAGCAGTGTCTGATTGACCCCTTCCTGTTCTTCGATGCCGTTGTTTTGCACTTCCAGAAAAAAATTGTTCTCACCAAAAATTTCACGATACCCGTGGGCCACTTCTTCAGCGTGCTCGATGCGGCCCTGCAGTATGCGACGCGGAATCTCGCCGTGCAGACAGGCCGTTAAGCCGATCAGACCCTGGCTGCATTCTTTGAGGATTTTTTTGTCAATACGCGGTTTATAATAAAATCCTTCAAGCTGAGCAGCCGTGGCCAGCTTGCACAGGTTGCGGTAGCCTTCTTGATTTTTAACCAGCAAAATGAGGTGCGAAAGTTCTTTGTTGTCCAGCGGGGTTTTATCAGAACGGGTCCTGGGCGCCACATAGATCTCACAGCCGATAATCGGCTTTATCCCTGCCGCTTTGGCCTTTTCAAAAAATTCTACGGCGCCGAACAGCGTTCCGTGGTCGGTAATGCTCACCGCCTGCATATCAAACTCGGCCGCACGCCGCAAAAGATCATCAATGCGGATGGCGCCGTCTAAAAGGCTGTACTGGGTGTGGACATGCAGATGAACAAAATCAGGAACAGCTTCAGTCATAGATCACTCGTTTCAAAATTGAATTTAGATCGAAAAATTAAAGCGTAAAAAAAGTCAATCGTATGTGAGGGCAAAAGGGCAAGGTTTTATTTTACATACCATAGATGAAAACTTTTTTCGATGCTCGATTTCCTACGAAAAGCCGCCGGCGGACTAACAGGCTAAACCGCTACCATGAGAGCTAAGGAGCCCTTAACGAAACTATCGTTAGATAACGAGAACGAGGACGACGAGTATGCAGCGAAGGAACACGTTGCCTAACCTTGTATTCGTCCTCGTGCTCCTCCTCGTCCTCGATATTGGCATTTTTGAGATAGTTACTCCAGAGAATAATTCGGCGCCTCCTTCGTGATAATCACATCATGCACATGACTTTCGCGCATACCGGCGGCGCTGACTTTCACAAAACGGGCCTTTTCGCGAAGCTCATCAAGGGTGCGGCAGCCGACATACCCCATACCGGCTTTTAATCCGCCGACCATTTGAAAAAGCGTTCCGGAAAGAGATCCACGATAAGGTACGCGGCCGACAATACCTTCCGGAACCAGCTTGTCCTCATCGGCTTTTTCGCTCTGGTAATAACGGTCTTTGCTCCCTTTTTTCATGGCCTCAATAGACCCCATGCCGCGATACACTTTATAACTGCGGCCCTGGAAAAAAATCTGCTCTCCCGGAGTCTCTTCCGTGCCGGCAAACAGGCCCCCGATCATGACCACATGGGCACCGGCACCGATCGCTTTGGTAATATCTCCTGAAAACCGGATGCCGCCGTCTGCAATCAACGGGACGCCGGTTTTAGCGGATGGGGCCCGGCAGTTCATAATGGCGGTAAATTGAGGCACACCGATACCGGCAACGATCCGCGTGGTGCAGATGGAACCCGGGCCGATGCCGATTTTTACACCATCGGCGCCGGCATTTATCAAATCTTCTGCTCCTTTGGCTGTGCCCACATTGCCGGCGATGAGCTCGAGGTCTTTGTGGTTACTTTTAAGCGTGTGCACGGCGGTGATCACATTTTCAGTATGCCCGTGTGAGGTATCAATAAGAACCACGTCAGCACCCGCTTTTAAGAGGGTTGCGGTGCGCTCCTGCATATCCGGGCCGACCCCCACCGCCGCACCGACCCGAAGCCGCCCCATCCGGTCCTTACATGCATTGGGGTACTTTTTTAGTTTTTCTATGTCTTTAATGGTAATCAGGCCGGTCAGATGGCCTTTTTTATCGACCACGAGCAACTTCTCAATTCGGTGCTGGTGCAGCAGTTGCTTGGAGTCTTCCAGGGAGATTCCTTCAGTAACCGTTACCAGATTTTCTTTGGTCATCACATCCGAAATATTTTTTCCAAGATCGGTTTCAAATCGCAAATCCCGATTGGTGACAATCCCCACCAGCTGGTCGCCTTTTGTCACCGGTACCCCTGAAATGCGGTATTTTCCCATCAAGGACAGCACTTCCTCCACTTTCTGCTCAGGGCGTATCGTAACCGGATCGATAATCATCCCGCTTTCAGACTTTTTGACTTTGTCAACCTCCATGGCCTGGCTCTCGATGCTCATATTGCGGTGGATAAAACCCATGCCGCCTTCCCGGGCGATGCTGATGGCTGTGTCCGCTTCTGTCACGGTGTCCATGGCGGCACTGACAATCGGCATGTTCAGGGTAATATTCTGGGTCAGCCGGGTGCTGACATTGACATCCTTGGGCAACACATCAGAATAATTAGGGATAAGTAACACATCATCAAAGGAATAGGCTTCTTCGGGCGGTATTTTGGGCATGCGCTCCCTCCGTTAGATTCGTTTAGGCAACCGAATAGCAAAACCAATTGTCTTTAGCAATCTTTTATTTGCAACCTTGACAATATGGCCTATTGCATAATAGAAGCTATCTCAAAAATGCGTCTAAGGGCCCATGGCGGCGTTGCCCCGCCAAAATAGGCGGGATTTCACATCTGTTTTTATGAATATTCTGGACGAGTACGAGCGTACGCGCATGATTAGAATATGGGGTTTTTGAAATATGCTGATCAAAGTAAATCCAATCAACCCCCAGAGTCGACTCATTCAAAAGGCGGTCGACATCCTGACGAAAGGCGGCATCGTCGTCTATCCAACCGACACCCATTACGGCATCGGCTGTGACATTCTGAATAAAAAAGCCATTGAACGTATCTACCAGTTGAAACAACGAAATAAAAGCAAGCCTTTCAGTTTTATTTGCTCAGGGCTCAAAAACATCAGTAATTACGCCAAGGTATCCAATTATGCCTATAAAACCATGCGAAGGTTATTACCGGGGCCCTATACCTTTATCCTGGAGGGTTCCAAACTGGTACCCAAGATTATGTTAACCAAGCGTAAAACAGCTGGAATTCGGGTGCCGGATCACAAAATATGTCTCGAGCTGGTAGCGGGGCTGGGAAATCCCATTATCTCCACCAGTGCCACCTTACCGGACGGAAGCATCATTAACGATGCTTCCCTGATTCACGACGTATTTAAAAATCGCCTTGATTTGGTGATTGATGGAGATATTGTGTCGGGAAGACCGTCGAGTGTCATTTCCTTGATAAATGACGCGCCAGTGGTTATCCGCAAAGGGATGGGGGATGTCAGTATCTTTGAATAAAAAAAACCCATCTCAAAAAAATGGATAAGGGTTCAGGGCAAGACGCGGGGTGGCGAAAAAGCGCAGCATACACGATAGTATGTGAGCATTTTGAGCCAACCCGCAACGCCGCCCTGGGCACTTAGAGGCATTTTTGAGATGGGTTTTAGTCTTCGTTAAGCTTTTCCTGCAAGTTCTCGCGCAATATTTCTCCAAAGGTAGATGTGGCCGGCCCCATATTGTTGACGTACTCGTTGAGCAAGCTTTGTTCGTCTTCGATTTCAAGTCGTTTGATGGAAAGGCCGATGCGCCTTTCATCACTATTAATGTTCATCACCCGGGCTGAAATGACATCGCCAACCTTAAATTTTTCCGTCGGTGTTTTTATCTTTTCTTTGCTGATTTCAGAGACGTGAACCAGCCCCTCAATTCCTTCTTCCAGCTCAACGAAAATTCCAAAATCCGTCAGGTTGGTAACGGTTCCGGTAATTTCTTTACCGACTTTATATCTTTCAGCCACCGACGCCCAGGGATCGTCTTGCAACTGCTTGATGCCGAGGGAAAACCGCTCGTGTTCTTTTTCAATATCCAGCACGATGGCCTGAACAACATCTCCTTTATTAAAGAGCTCAGAGGGGTGTTTGATCCTTTTGATCCAGGAAATATCAGAGATATGAACCAGTCCATCGATACCCTCGTCAATACCGATAAACAACCCAAAATCGGTGATGTTTTTAATTTTCCCTTCGATGGTGGTGCCAATCGGATATTTTTCACTGATCACATCCCAGGGATTCGGAACGACCTGCTTCATGCCCAGGGAAATTCTGCGGCTTTCGGGTTTAATATCCAGCACAACCGCTTCGACCATTTCTCCGACAGATACGACCTTGGATGGATGCCGAATTTTGCGGGTCCAGGACATTTCAGACACATGGATCAGTCCCTCAATGCCTTCTTCAAGCTCTATGAAAGCCCCATAATCGGTCAGGCTGACGACTTTTCCCGTCACACGCGAACTCACTGCATATTTTTCGGCAGCCAGGGTCCACGGATCCTCATTGAGCTGTTTCATCCCCAATGAGACTCTTTCGTTTTCCAAATCCAGATTCAAAATCTTGACAGTGACGGAATCCCCGATTGAAAAAAGCTCGGAGGGGTGCTTTACCCGCCCCCAGGAGATATCGGTAATGTGAAGCAGACCATCAACACCGCCCAGATCCACAAAAACACCATATTCAGTGATATTTTTTACAGCGCCTTCGACAATCTTGCCTTCATGGATGGTTGCCAGGGTCGTGGAGCGCTTTTCCTCCATTTCTTTTTCTAATATCGCCCTTCGGGAAAGAACAATATTACTGCGCTTGCGATTATATTTTAGAATTTTGAAATCAAATTCTTTGCCGACCATATCATCCAGATTCCGAATCGGTCGCAGATCCGCCTGGGATCCGGGTAGAAAGGCCGGAACGCCGATGTCAACCGAAAATCCCCCTTTAACCCGGTTGCTAATCGTACCTTTGACGGTACCCTCTTCATCGTAAGATTGTTTAATCGCTTCCCAGACTTTAATGTTGGCAGCTTTATCTTTTGACAGCAGGACGCGTTCATCTTCATCGTCCCACCATTCAACCATGACTTCGATGGCATCTCCGATTTTAGCAGTGACATTGCCACTTTCATCTAAAAACTCTTGAATCCTTACCTGACCTTCAGATTTGTAGCCGATGTCCACCAGAACATGATCCTTATCTATAGAAATAACCCGGCCGGTGACCACTTCCCCTTCAGCAAAACGTTTGAAACTCTCTTCATACATGTCCATCACGCTTTCCATGCTTTCACCCGGATCACGTGAACTGTCTTCGGATGGGTCCGTCGATGACTGATCTGCTTTCAGCTCTTCGTTTTGCGGTTCATTTTCGGTACTGACCGGTTCAGCAGCATCACCATCGGAAACGTCAGCTGGCGTTTCATTTTGGGTTTCATCCTTGTTCGTTTCGTCAATCATGAATAATTAATCCCCCTTAGCCTATTTATTGCTACGCCATGGGCGTTAGTGCAATCCTTTATGTTTAACAGAATGGAAAAAAAATGCAATATTTTATTTGAATTTTTATTAATTCCAGGCAAATAACTAAAGTTGTTAGGAATCGCTACTATAATAATCGATTATCTATCCTTTTTTAGCGATGCGCGACAGCATTAGATCTACCACCTCCTGGGCAGACAAGTCCGTGGAATCAATCACAATTGCATCATCGGCCGGTTTAAGAGGCGCCAGACTTCGGGTACTGTCGTTGGTATCTCTGCGCTGCATGTCTTTCTCAACCTCTTCCAGCGACTGATCGGATTCGGACTCGAGCTCCTGATACCGTCGCAGCGCCCGGGCTGTTGAAGCTGCATCCAAAAAAAATTTAACGTCCGCCCCTGGAAAAACAACCGTCCCCATGTCACGTCCTTCAAAGACCGCTGCCTTCCGAAGACCAATATCCCTTTGCACATCCAGAAGATACTTACGTACCACCGACTTGGCAGAAACAGACGATGCCAGCATACTAATTTCAGGCGTACGGATGCGGTCGGAGATGTCCGTTTCCCCGGAATAAAGGCGCAGCCCTTTTTCCTCAGTTTTGAAACTGAGCTGAAGCCGGCGACAAAGATCAGCCAGTTCAGCCCCGTTTTCGGGGTCGACACCCTGATTTTTTACTTCATAGGCAACCCCGCGATAAAGTGCGCCGGTATCGATATACCGGTATCCCAGCCGGTGGGCAAGAGCGCGGCTAACGGTCGTTTTCCCGGCACCGGCCGGTCCGTCAATGGTGATCAACAGTTTCTTCATAATCGATCAGGTTCCAGGTTCAAAGGTTCAAAGGTTCAAAGGTTTTAAAGTCAGAAGCAGAAAAAGGCCGGTGTCAGAGGATAGCTGCTAACAGCCAGAAACCAACCGACAGAGGCCTGAACCCAAATGCTCTGAACCTCTGAACCTTGAACCCCTGAACCTCTGAACCCTATATGACTTTTTCAAGCGCTTCTAAAAATCGAATATTTTCCTCATGTTTTCCTATATTTACACGCATGTGTTGCGGGTATCCGTAAGCGGTCATGGCGCGTACAATAACGCCTTGCATCAGCAATTTTTCAAAGACTTCATCCGCGGTTTGCCCTTCGCCAATTTCGATCATTAGAAAATTTGCCTGGGATCGGATATAGGGCAGTTCGAGTTTGTCCAGGGCGGCATAAATAAATTCAAGCTCGTCATGGACCAGATTAACGGTTCTTTTCAGAAATTCAGCATCCTTTAGAGCAGCGGCTGCAGCCACCTGTGCCAGTGTATTGACATTAAACGGCTGTCGCACCCTATGGAGCAGTTCAGCCAAAGCCACCGGCATCACACCATAACCCACACGCAGCCCGGCCAACCCGAAAACCTTTGAGAAGGTTCGCATTCCAACAATCGCTTTATCGGTCTTCAAATAATCAAAACTGTTTACGCAATTCGAATCTGTAACAAATTCGATATAGGCTTCATCCAGGACAATAACGATTTGCGGCGGTATTTCAGCGATAAAATCTTCAAAATCGGGTTTAGAAATGATGGTTCCGGTGGGATTGTGGGGAACATTTAAAAAAACCATACGGGTCTTCGGACCGATTTTAGCGATCATACCCGCCAGATCCGTTTTAAACAATTTTAACGGCACCCAAATCGGAAGGGCACCTGAGCTGCGAATCGAAATTTCGTAAAAAAGAAAGGAGGGTTGCGGTAAAATAACCTCATCGGCCGGATTCAAGAAAACAGTTGCAAGCAACGCAATGATATCGTCAGACCCGTTTCCCAAAACAATGTTGCCGGGATCAATATTATATTTTTCAGCAATCGAATGGGTCAACTCGTAACCGCCGGCATCCGGATATCGATGCAGGTTTCCCAATACCTGATGAATGGCCGCAACAGCCATTGGCGAAGGGCCGAGCGGGTTTTCATTGGAAGCCAGTTTGATGGAATTATCAATTCCATACTCCCGTTGAACCGCCTCAATCGGCTTACCGGGAACATAGGGCTTAATCTTTGAGAAATAATCCGGAACGGTAAATTTCATTATCTTACGCTTTTCTGCGTTTCGTGTTGCTAATCTCAGGGTAAATATTTCTTGTCAAGCTATTCGAATATCCAATATCGAATGTTGAATGCTGAATGTCGAAGTAAGGTATTCTACCATTTTAATTCCGATTGAGAGACAGAGAGCACCGATTTCCCTGTGGCAGCCTGTGGATAGGACGGCTGACAGTTATTCAACACTTCGACATTCGAAATTCCTTGTTCAATATTCGATATTCAACCGACCCATGAGGATTGATATTTTGCCGACGCATATAAGTGGCACAATAGTATTCTTATTCTCCGCTCGCGGCTTTTTTGCCTTCCTCGAGGGCCTTCATGTTGAGGGGAATCAGCTTTTCTTTATTCGCGAATTTGGCCTTTACCGATTCGCGCAGCAGTTCAAAGTCAACCACCTGGCTGCGACTGACGAATGCCGCCAGGGCTATGATATTGGCGACTTTAACACTTCCCAATTCCTTGGCAATTTCGATAATCGGAACTTTAACAACGTCCACATCATCCCGACCGGCATCAATCGATATTATGGAACTGTTGATAAAAATCGTGCCGCCGGATTTTACAGAAGGGGCGAATTTTTCAAGAGAAGGCCGATTCATGGCCACCAGGTGCTTTGGGTTTTGAATAATCGGAGAGCCGATTAGGCGGTCACTGATAACCACCGTACAATACGCCGTGCCTCCCCGCATTTCCGGCCCGTAAGACGGAATCCAGACCACTTCATAGCCCTGTTGCATGGCCGCCTGAGCCAAAATCTGGCCCATTAACATAATTCCCTGGCCGCCGAATCCGGCAAATTGGACTTCGTTTTGCATTATCCCTCCCTCCTCAATAGGCAGTAGGAAATAAGCAGTAAAGAGTAAGCACATGAAGGCAGCCTTTTGTTCTGAGCCACAAATCACTATACACTGCTTGCTGCCTGCTGTTTGCTACTGCATACTGCATACTGTTCACTGTTTACTCCTCACTGCTTTCTTCGGGTGTTTTGAACACGCCTAAAGAAAAATATGGAAGCATTTTTTCTTCAGCCCACTTTATCGCGTCCAGCGGGGTCATCCCCCAGTTTGTCGGACAGGTACTGACCAGTTCGACAAAACTGAAGCATGTCCTTTCGATTTGATAGGTAAAGGCCTTCTTGATCGCTTTTTTGGCTTTGTTGATATATTTAGGATTTAGCAGTGTCTGGCGGGTAATATAAGCCGGTGTCTCAAGTGCGGCCAGCATCTCCGACATTTTTATCGGCATCCCGGTATCCAGGATTTTGCGGCCAAAGGGTGAGGTGGTGGTCCGCTGTTCCGGCATGGTTGTCGGTGCCATCTGCCCGCCGGTCATACCATAGACCGCATTATTGATAAAGATAACCGTAAACTTTTCTCCGCGGTTGGCGGCATGCACAATCTCACTCATGCCGATGCTGGCCAGATCCCCGTCGCCCTGATAGGTAAATACGACCAGATCCGGTCGGACGCGCTTAATGCCGGTGGCCATCGCCGGCGCACGCCCATGGGCTGCCTCCTGAAAATCAAAGGTAAAATAATTATACATCAAAACGGCACAGCCCACCGGCGCAATTCCAACGGTTTTGCCGCGGATACCGAGTTCATCGATAACTTCGGCCACCAGCCGGTGAGCCACTCCGTGTGTACAGCCCGGGCAATAGTGGGTAATCGTATCGGCCAGGGCCTCGGGCTTCTGAAATGTTTTTCCCATTGATGTTCTCCTTGTTGACCTGGGCATTTAGTTCTTCAATCCCTCAATTTTTTGATTTCCTCAATCACCTCTTCCGGTGTGGGAACTTCACCGCCGCATTTGCCGTACCAGTGCACCGGTAGCTGACCCGCCACGCTGCGCTCGACATCTTCCACCATTTGCCCCATGCTCATTTCCACACACAATACCGCCCGGCAGTCTTTCTTGGCGACCGCATCATAAATAGCGGTTTTAGGAAACGGAAACAACGTCTGGGGACGAATCATGCCGACTTCAAGGCCTTGATCCTTCAAATTATCAATGGCGGTGCGGCATACGCGGCTCATGGTACCATAGCTGACAATGAGCACGCTGTAATCTTCATCCACATTGTAGGCCTCATAGCGTACCTCTTCCCGTTCCATTTGCTCATACTTGGCTTTTAACATCAAATTGTGGGAGTTGAGCTCCTCGGGGTCCAGATAGAGCGTTTTAACCAGGTTGCGCTGGTTGCTGTTTCGGTGGGCCATGCCGGTGGTGGCCCATTCATCTTTTTTAGTGGGTTCGGTTTTGAGTGATTCCGGAAATTCCACCGGTTCCATCATCTGTCCGATCAGCCCGTCCCCAAGAATCATGACCGGATTGCGGTATTTTTCGGTCAGCGCAAATGCGCCCATCATCATCTCAACGGCTTCCTGGACGCTGGCCGGTGCCATGACCAGCAGTTTATAGTCTCCATGCCCTCCCCCTTTTACCGATTGCATATAGTCAGCCTGGGAAGGAAGAATACCACCCAGTCCCGGCCCGCCGCGCATGATATTGACAAACACCGCCGGACACTGGGCCGCGGTGATATAGCTAATGCCTTCACTCATCAGACTAATGCCGGGGCTGGAAGAAGTCGTAAACACCCGCTCCCCGCAGGCCGCGGCACCAAAAATCATATAGGATACCGCAACTTCGCTTTCACCCTGTAAAAACACACCGCCGGCCTCCGGTAGCCGGCGGGAGAGATATTCAGCAACCTCAGATTGCGGCGTGATTGGATAGGCAAAATAATTCAAACATCCGGCCCGAATAGCAGCCTCGCCAATGGCTTCATTGCCTTTCATTAATACTTTCCCCATAATTTCCTCCAATTATTTTTTAAATGAATCTTGCCCCGCTTTGCGGGATGAAGCGTCTAATTTTATTACACCAAGGAGCTCCTCATGAAAATTAATGAGAATATGAAAGCCTCCGACTCGTGCAAAATTCATTTATTAACTGCCGCCTCTTTTTCAATTTCGCTGATGGTTATGGCGACATCCGGGCACATCGTGCAGCATAATGCACAAAAAATGCAATCCTCAGGACGCGCCTGATATGCCGGAAAATAGCCTTTGGTGTTCACTTCATTCGAAATTTCCAGGACATTTTTAGGGCATATGGCTACGCACAAACCGCAGCCCTTACATCGATCTTTGTCAATTAAATGCTCATAAGCCATAAATCAGAACTCCTTCACTCATTTTGCATACCGCATTTTATAATTTATATTAAACTGCATAAGCTATTTACATATTGAGAATTTACCACGAAGTTCACGAAGGACACAAAGTGAAAAATAAATAAAATCTTGCATTAATCTTTGTGCGCTTTGTGCTCTTTGTGGTGAATGAAATCAATATCTGCTCTTTCGCCGGCCCATAATAGCGCCGCATGCATTAAAGCGCAAGCGTCACTGCGCGGGATCCGGTTTCCCGAACGGAACGGGTTTTTGCCACGGCGGAACCAGTTGCCTTTCTATCATCAGTACCGGACAGGCAAATCGCCGGGAATCGACACCCGGCAATAATTCCCGAGAGACGGTAATAAACTCAAGCGGCAACCCGCTGTATTCGCACAAGCCATTAACAAAATCATAGCCGTCATAAATATCATCCGCAGTGGTTTCATCAATTAGATTCGCATTGCCGATAATACCGTCAACAGCCAGCTTGGAGGCCTGCTCGATCTGCTTGCGGACTTTGAGACAGCCTTCAACCGTTTCGGTAAAGGGTCTTAACGGATTGACAACCTGCAGAACTCTAAGGGGTTTTCCCTTAAACTCATCCTCAAGTGTCGCCAGTATGGTGGCACCCACATCATCACCGCCGACATCCAGCAGCGTCAGCTGGCTGGGCTGGCGGATCATTCCGGCCACCTGCGGACTTAGAATCGGAAGATCGGCATGCAGATATTGCTCCGGTGGAAGTACGATTTCAACGCCCATTTCTGAAAGCGCACCTCTGGCTTCACGTGTTCGAAAATACGGATTCACCAGGTCAAGATCGGCGATACGAACGTCCATCCCGTCACGTTTACGGTGCACCGCCAGATTAATGGACACTTCGGTCTTACCGCTTCCGTAGTTCCCGACGATAACGACAACACCTGTCAGATTAATTTCCACCGATCATCAACACCATGGCCGGATTGGACCCCAAAGGCTCACTCCGGCGTTAGTTATTGTTCGTTAGAAGTCATCTCAAAAAAGTCTTTTGTCCCCATCTCTGCGTTGGGCACTCACTTCAAGTCCTCGAAATACCAACGTATTCCTCCGGCTTGAATCTCGCGGCCGCCTTGATATGGGACCAAGATCCTAATTTTGAGATGACTTCTAGTAAAATTTGATGGCCGTCTTATTATGAATTGATGGTTGACAATAGAAAATAATTCATTTTATTCCTATTACCTGAATTTTAACTCAATTGGCGTTACAGTCTGAAAGTGGTTCATTTACGATAATATAAGGTGAACCCCCTCGGGGCTGCCAAACCAAAAATAGCCTGGATATGTAAGAATTATTCCCTGTGATGTCAAGCTTTTTCACTTTTGATACGAGCAATAAAAAAGTGACTAAAATGACTAAAATGATCTAAAATGCCTAAAGTTATGGTGTCGCTTTGCTGCATCTTGTATTATATAATTGACAGAATTCCACAACTTTAGGCATTTTAGATCACTTCCAACTTTAGTCACTTGTTTTTATGAGAACTTTGAATCAATTCACTGAACTCCTTTGGATACAAAAATCAGGTGTGAAATCCCGCTTTAGCAGCGATTTTCACAGGGTTCTATAAGCCACCTTCAAGATAAGGAGTGCCCGTTGACAATGGTGCAGACCGGACTGGAAAGATTTTTAGAAGCACCGCCCAAATGGGTGGCAAACACCCGTCTGGGGCTTTTGTGCAATCCAGCTTCTGTGGATCGGATGTTCAATCACGCGCGTTTGCGAGTTCATCGCCGCTTGCCGGGCAAACTGACCGCCCTGTATTCCCCGCAACACGGATTTTTTGCCGAAAAACAGGACAACATGATCGAATCCGCAGATATGAAGGATCCAGATTTAAAAATACCGGTTTATAGCCTTTACGGAAAAACCCGTATCCCCACTGAAGAAATGTTTGACCCCATTGATGTGCTTTTGGTTGATCTACAGGATGTCGGTACCCGGGTCTACACGTTTATATATACATTATCCTACTGCCTTGAGGCCGCCGAAGCATTGAATAAAAAAGTGGTGGTTCTTGACCGTCCCAATCCGATTAACGGCTTAACCATAGAGGGTAACTGCCTCAAACCTGAGTGGCGTTCATTTGTCGGGCGCTTTCCGCTGCCCATGCGACATGGGCTAACCATCGGTGAACTGGCGCACCTTTTCAATGAGCACTTTGAGATTGGCTGTGACCTTGAGGTCATTCAAATGAAAGGCTGGCGGCGTTCGATGTTTTTCCGCCAGACGGAACTTCCATGGGTGCCACCCTCACCCAACCTTCCCAGTCCTGTTTCAGCCATGGTTTATGCGGGCCAGGTCATATGGGAAGGGACCAATGTCTCCGAAGGCCGCGGGACAACCCAGCCCTTTGAGCTTTTTGGCGCTCCGTACATAAATCCAGAAAAAATTGTTGCCACCGTCGGCGCCGAATCGATCCCGGGCATTATCCTCAGGGAGGTTGTCTTTGAGCCCACCGCAAACAAATGGCAGGCCCACCCCTGCAGGGGGTTTCAGATTCATGTCACAGACCCGCATGAATTCCGACCGTATGAGACCGGTCTGCGGCTGCTTCAAGCCGTCATTCTTCATCACAAAGAAACGTTTAAATGGAAGCCGCCGCCCTATGAGTACGAAACAAGGCAACTTCCGATCGATCTGATTATCGGGGATGGCAAAATTCGCAGTCGCCTTGAAAATATGGAGCCCATCGAAACGATTATAGAATCCTGGCAAGCCGAACTTCATGAATTTTTTGAAATCAGCCGGACGTTTCACCTTTATAAGTGAGTAGGTTCAGAGGTTCAAAGGTTCAGGGTTCAGAGGTCAGAAAACAGAAGTCAGAAAACAGAGGTCAGAGGTCAGAAGACAGCTGACAGGCGTTACATCTGTTTAATTGGTTTAATTAGTTCAATGGGTTCGGTTTAAGCCAACCAATTCAACCAATGAAACTAATAAAACTAATCTAACAAGTCCTTGAACCCTGAACCTCTGAACGCTGAACCTTTGAACCATTTGACTTGCATCTGATACTTTTTTGTGCATCTGGACTTCTGACACTTGAAAAAGTGAGGAGGCGGAAATTGGACACGGACAAACCGGAATGGAAGCGAATGCGCTTTAAAAAAAACAAGGTCTGGCTTGCAGTCGATCGTTCCGGAAAGCCGCTTGAAGAAAACGGCAAGGTCTTGATCAAATATCAACTGAATCAAACTCATGAATACTGGGTCCGCAAGAGCAATATAAAACCTCTCGATTCCGATCCGGTGACAAATCAACAGGCCGAAAACAACACGCCGGTGGCTCAAACCGGCGATAAGGAAGGAATTCTTATTTTTACGGACGGCGCTTCTTCCGGTAATCCGGGTCCGTCGGGTATCGGTGTGGTCCTGCGCTTTGGTAAACATGAAAAAGAAATATCAGAATATATCGGCCTGGCAACCAACAATATCGCAGAGCTTAAGGCAATTCAGGCGGGATTGCTGGCAGTAACAAAAACCGATCTTGCGGTGCGGATTTTCACAGACAGCCGGTATGCTTATGGGGTTCTGGCACTTGGCTGGAAAGCCAAAGCCAATAATGAAATGGTGCAATCGATAAAAAAAACGATGAAAAAGTTTAAAAATTTGAAGATCGTCAAGATAAAAGGTCACGCCGGCGATGAAGGCAATGAACGGGCAGATTTCTTGGCGACATCCGCAATCAAATATTCCAAAGAGAGAAAATAGATAGGGCCCGGCATGTCGGCATACCGGGCTCTATTAGAACCTATCTCAAAAACGGCTAATCCTTCTTCAGTGTTTCGATCTCGTCTTTGAGATCATCGATTTCTTGTTTATATTTTTCTACGTCTTCACCTTTCCCTTCACCTTCACTACTTTCAGGGGGGGCTTCGGCATCTTCATCCGGTTTCCAGGTATCTTTGAGCTCGTCAAAGCCGAGATAAACGGCTAAAGCACCGCCCAGCAGAAGCATCGCAGGGACGATACCGGCCAGAACCATTAAAAACTGTCCCCACCAAATGACAAGGCCAATGAGGCCCAGTGCCGCTGCGATCGCGCCACCAATTAAAGTTTTCATATTCGCATTAACCTCCTTTCACTTAAAACTTAAAATCAGTACAAAAAATGAGATTGGCTTTACAGATCGATATTATAATATTATTAATATGATTCGCTTTTGGCGTCAAATAAAAACTGGCGTTTCGAATAAAATATTGCAAAGCATCATTTATTCTGTTAATTTTTAATTTTATAAAAATTTTAATACACTGACAGACTCCAGCATTTAATCCTCCGAAATCCATGTAAAACAAATCGGTCTTCACCTAAATTAGATCACCGTAATATTAAATTCGAAATCAAAGGCAGCAAGTGTTTAAAGAAAAAAAGGCGAATTTGAAAGCAGCAAAACACAGCCGGAGTTCGAGCAATTGGATCCATCGAGTGCTCAATGGAACCCACAACCATTATAGCTGCTACTTGCCGGAAAAGCTTGGTTGGCTGCCATCGTTCATCCTTAAGTTGTTCTATTCCGGTATCAAGATCCACAGAGATCAGACCACCGTACTGCAGCAAATTGAAGACGATGGGGTTATCGTTTACGCAACCAAATTTAAAAGCCATTTTGAATACCTGTTTTATTACAGCCGCTATCAGCAAAACAATCTCCCGTACCCGCAAATCGGTTTTGACTATCAAGTTTATTTCTGGCAGTCGGTTTCCCGTCTAATTAAAATAATACTGGCGCACCTCGATTACTTTATTCACAAGCGCACGTTTCCCAACCCGTATAAAAGTGGTTATATCGCTCAGAGCCTGATAGAAGGCAAGGCCGGCATGCTTTCGCTGGTGGGCAAAAAAGGGTTTTATCGTCGCTTTGTCAAAGCCAAAACTGACCCCATTCAATACCTGATTGAATTGCAAAAAACGACCGAGCGTCCGGTATATATCATCCCGCAACTCATGTTTTTCAGCAAAAACCCCCATCGGTCGATTCCGACCCTGATCGATATTTTATTCGGTCCCGAGGACAAACCCGGCAGAATCCGTCGTCTGTTTGCATTGTTCAAAAATCCGGGCAAAGTCTTCTTTGAGGTATCCGAGCCGGTAAACCTTAAAACCTATCTGCAAAATGAGTCTATTCGCAACCAACCGGTTGAGTATCAATCCCTGATGCTGAGGCGTAATTTACTGGTTCAGCTCAACCGCCACCGCCAAACGATTACCGGTCCGATCCTCAAAACCAGGCAGGAATTAAAGGAAAGTATTCTGACCAACCAGCGATTTCAGGAATTTATGGATAAATACTCCAAGACCCGGAACATTCCGATTCATGAAGTCCGTAAAAAAGCAGATGGATATATCGAAGAGATCGCCGCCGGCTATAACCCGGCTTATATCAAAATTTTTTCGGTCCTAGTCGGATGGATTATTCACACCATGTTTGACGGGGTCACGGTCAATAATAATGCCCTGAATAAAGTCAAACGGCTGGCTCTAAAAGGGCCGTTAATTCTCATTCCCTGCCATAAAAGCCATATCGATTATCTGATCCTGTCCTACCTGTTGTATCATAATAATATGCCGGTTCCCCTGGTTGCAGCAGGTAAAAATTTATCATTTTGGCCCATGGGTCCGCTATTTCGCAGCGGCGGTGCGTTTTTCATCCGACGGACATTTCGCGGTGCCGTCCTGTATTCAAAAGTCTTTGTTGAATATATCCATCGACTGCTGGAAGAAGGATATAACATCGAACAGTTCATTGAAGGAGGCCGCAGCCGCACGGGCAAACTACTGATGCCCAAACTGGGTTTGCTTTCCATTCTGCTCAATGCGTATAAAAACGGGGCTTGTGAGGATATGATTATCGTGCCGATTTACATCGGCTATGACCGAGTTCTGGAAGAAAATTCGTATTTGCAGGAACTGGAGGGCGGGAAAAAAGAACCCGAAACGCTTAAAGGTGTTCTCAAAGCCAGAAAGTTTTTAAAAAAGCGTTACGGTAAAATTTACATCCAATTTGACGACTCCATATCGATGAATGAATTGATTACGAAATTCGGAACACCCCTGGCGGAAATGGAGCCCAAAGAACAAAATGTTCTGTGCCGGAATCTCGGATACCGGATCATCAACGCGATCAACCGCTCTGCGGTCGTCACGGCCTACGGATTGGTCGCCGGTGCGATTTTGAACGGCGCCCGGGATCGGTTTTCATATAGCCAGATAATGTCGATTATCGAAACCTACTTGAACTATTTAGCGGCACAGGACGCCAAACTTGCCGATACACTGGTGTTAGATCATGTTCGTGCAATTGAGCATGCACTGGATGCTTTTGTTCAAAGCAAGTTTGTAGAACCGGTTTCAAAAGAAAAAGATATTCCGTATTCAAAAAGAAGCTATTTAATCAATGCTTCCAAACGACCGTTTCTGGAATACTACAAAAACAATTGTATTGCGTTTTTCATTCCGGCGGCTTTTACGGCGCTTGCGATTCTTGAAAAAGATGCTTTTCAATTTTCGGCTTCCGATCTGCATTCCCATTACAAATTCCTGCAAAATTTCTTTAAATTCGAATTTGCCTACGATATAGATAAATCATCCGAATTTTATGTACGCAAAAGCATTAAGGCCTTTATTGATGAAGCAATTTTAATGCCTCACCAAACGATCCCCGACACCTATAATGTCACCTCATCCGGCTTTCGAAAACTTAGACTATACTCCATTTTTTTAAAAACCTACTTTGAATCCTACTGGATCGTATTAAACTTTTTTCAGAACAACGCTCAAGACTCAATGAATGCGAAAGACCGCCTGAAAAAAATCGCAAACAGCGCAAACCACATGTATAAACGGCACGAAATTGAGCGTCCGGAAGCGCTTTCCAAAGTCAGTTACCAAAATGCAGTCGATTATTTTACCAGCAAGGGCATAAAAGGATCCGACAGCACTGAAAAAATCGAACCCTACGCTGAAGCCATTCAAAAATCATTAAAGACGCTTCAAAATTAGATAAACCGGAAATATGAGAGCATTGATTCTGTCAGCGGGCCTGGGAACACGGCTGCGCCCTTACACAGACCACACCCCCAAACCCCTTTTCACAATTTCCGGCCGGCCTCTACTGGATATCACGATCAGCAAACTGATCGAAGCCGACTGCGAGTCAATTATGATCAACACCCACCATCTGCATGCGCAAATCGAAGCGTTTATCGCCCAACAAACTTATGCCATCCCGATTGAAACCCGACATGAACCGCATATCCTTGGAACCGGCGGTGCAATCATAAATGTTAAAGATTTCTGGAATGATCAACCCTTTATGGTGATTAACGCCGACATTGTCACCACAATCGATTTCAGAGAGGTTTATGATTTCCACTGTCAGCACGTACACCCGGCAACCCTCGTGCTGGCAGACGACCCTGAATTTAACAGCGTCGCCTGCGACGCCGATGGTTTTGTAACCGAATTTCATCAGCCTTCAGGTGCACCCGATAGGCTCACGGAATCTGCGTACACCTTTACCGGCATCCAGGTGCTGGATCCGGAAATTCTAAAATTCATAGCAGCCGAGATGCCGGCGAGCAGTATTGATGCCTATACCCGTATGATCGCAAAAGGGGAAAAAATAAAAGCGTATATTTCCCACAATGCCTACTGGAAAGATATCGGTACCGCCGAGCGGTATAAGTTAGCCGTGTTTGAAACCCTAACACCCCGGACGTTTCAGCGGGTCTTTCCCGACGTACAAATCCGGGAAGCCAGCCGTGAGCATCTCAAAGGCGATGGCTCTGACCGGCAATGGTATCGTTTAAAAATGGGCCAAAAATCGATGATTTTGGTTGATCACGGTATCAAGAAATCGAATCGGGTTGATGAGGCCGATGCATTCCTAAACATCGGTCGGCATCTTTTCAGCCGGAGCTTGCCGGTACCTCAGATCTATGAAGGGGATCCCTTTGCCGGATATGTGTTTCTGGAGGATCTTGGAAATCTTGAATTGCAAAGAGCGGTGCAACAAACCGATCATTTTGAAAAGGTAATCGGCCTGTATCAATCAGTGATTCATCTGCTGACGAAATTTTCCGCATCCGGTGTTGATCAATTCGACAGCGCCTGGAGCTACCAGACACCCCGTTACAGTAAAACACTGATTCTGGAAAAAGAATGCCGCTATTTTGTGGATGCTTTCTTAAATACATACCTGGATTTAAAAATTAAGTATGCGGATTTTAAAAAGGAATTTGAATTTCTGGCTGAAAATGCCTTGAAGCATGCGGTGCAGGGCCTTATGCATCGGGATTTTCAGTCCCGCAATATTATGATTAAAAATGATCAGATTTATTTTATCGATTTTCAAGGGGCTCGCATGGGCCCCATCCAATACGACCTGGCGTCGTTGCTGATTGATCCTTATGTCGATTTGCCGCAAGACATCCAAGCTCAGCTTCTCGCATATGCAGTAAAAAAACTGCAAGGGCAGATAAATCTGAATGCTGACAATTTCAAGCGCTGCTATCGGTATTGCTGTTTGACCCGCAACCTTCAGATTCTGGGGGCTTTTGGGCATTTGACCCGCGTCAAAGGAAAGGCGCATTTTGAAAAATATATCCCGGCAGCCGTCCGAACCCTCAGGCACAACCTTAAGAATCATGCAGACAAAAATTTACCAATGCTGAGTACCCTTACAGACAAGATCATCGCGCATGATCAATTTGAAACGCTCAGGTAAAAACCTGGCTTGACAGCCTAAGGAGGAAAAAATGAGTCTCGTAAAAGTAATGGTCAACGGAATTCCCGGCAACATGGCCGTAAATGTGGCCCGGCATATTTCAGCCGACGACCGTTTTGAGCTTGTGCTCTGTTCTCTGACCGGTCCGGAAATCCAGGCGGCCGAGCACAAAAACAAAACGATCTCCATCCGGCTGATCAAACCGGAGGAGAGGGAGCAGGTCATTGAAGACTTAAAGCAAAAAGAGGGGGCTTTTCTCAGTGTTGATTATACCCATCCCTCGGCGATAAACGCCAATGCTGAGTTTTATTGCAAATACCAATTGCCGTTTGTCATGGGCACCACCGGCGGAGATCGCCATCACCTTGAAGCGTGCGTGCGGGCATCATCAATTTCGGCTGTTATTGCGCCGAATATGGCTAAACAAATTGTCGGATTTCAGGCCATGATGGAATATGCAGCCCAAACCTTTCCTGATCTTTTCAAGGGCTATTCTCTGGAAATTAAAGAAAGCCATCAAAAAGGAAAGGCCGACACCAGCGGTACGGCGAAAGCCATGGTTCGATATTTCAATCAAATGGGTTTAAGCTTTAGTGAGAATCAAATTGTTAAAGAGCGGGACCCCCAAATTCAAACCGCCCAATGGGGCATTCCGCAAGAATACCTTGCCGGTCATGGCTGGCATACCTACCGCTTGATTTCAGGCGATAAAACCGTTCGCTTTGAATTTACCCACAACGTCAACGGCCGTGACGTTTATGCCCGGGGCACCTTAGATGCGGTGCTGTATTTAGAGGCCAGAGTCGCCGAGGGTGCTCAAGGAAAAGTTTACACGATGATTGATGTATTGAAAAATGGATAAAACTTCTCAAATACCTCAGATGCCGGGCAAACGGCATAAACTGATCACCAATCTTTTGATGACCATGCAAAAAAGTTTGGCGGGTCAAGATGTGGCCGGTGAAGTATTGCGAAGAATCCAGGCCAGAATGGATCCGGTTCCCGGAGAAATCCTGCAAGATTTTGAGGCCGTTGCCACGGATTTCGAAATCTCAACCCGCGACGCTGAAGAAATTATGCGGCTTTATCAAAACTGCTTTGACCGCCGGGGTAACTTTTTAAGGGCTGCATTTGAGAAAAATGTTCCAAAGTTCGCGCATCATGAGAAAAAAGTTTTTGAAATTTTATGGGAATTTTTGAAAGAAACCCCGCGGCGCAGCAACCGCCTGCCCTTTTTAAATTCGCTTCAGCTTCTGGTCGCAGAGATAAAAAAGCCGATCCAGGCGATTAAAGCGCTTCTGGCGGATTTTGTCCAAAATCCCGCAAGCGTGTATTATCCGGACCGAAATGCCATGATGCTGGTTAATCAGTTTATGCGCAACTACAGCAAAGAAGTTAACATGGATAGTGAGATTACGCCCGAGGAAGTTCTGCTGGTAAAGGGCGGTTTGGATGAAAACGTTGTCAGCTATGTGGCCTGGAAAGTTGATGGAGAACACAAAACGTTTCTAAAAAAAACGGTAACCATTCGCAAAAGACTTGTTGAAGCAATGGACCCCGATCTTTTCGAAAAACAGCTTTTACCCATTCGATTTCTGCTGGCGCTGGAAAGGGAGGTGCATATCTTTTTAGCACTGGTGGGCGGCAGGACCGCTTTGGAGGTAATGCGCAGTGCCTTAAATGTCTACGGCAACCCGGCCTCGCATATTTATCATCTGAAAGAAAGCCCCGGCCAGGTGCAAACCCTTCTATCGCATCTGGTTGCCGTAATCCGCGGATTTGGTCGATTGGGACGTCAAGCAGATATATCTGCGCTGGATGAAGTTAAAATACGGCAGGATCAATTTATGGGTTTGCACCCAAACAGGCGTTATCAGACACTGGTCAGACGCGTGATGGTTTTAATCGATTCATCAAAGGCCGCCATTAGCTCCCGCAATAATTCGTAACAGCCAATTTTAGCTGTTTTCGATTACTTCGCAGGCTTTTTTTAGGGCCCGATCCAGATTTTCAGGTTGCGTGCCGCCGGCCTGGGCCATATCCGGCCGCCCCCCCCCGCTGCCTCCAACGATTGCGGCGATTTGTTTAATCACATTTCCGGCATGAAAGCGATGGGTTAGATCTTTGGTCACCCCCACGATCAAAAACGCTTTGGGGCCGTTAACACTTCCCAGCACAACGATACCGGATTTAATCTTTTCTTTGAGTCTGTCCGCCAGATCTCTGAGCGCAGCAGGATTATCCACCGTTACCTTTTGGATCAAAACCTTTGTCTTGTTGATCGTTTGAATGGCTTCGCCGTCGACTTCAGCCGAGTCGGTGGCCATTTTAGCCTTGAGGTGATCAATCTCTTTTTCGAGCGCTTTTAAATCCCTTAGCATCTTTTTGATTTTAGACGCCACGGCATCCGGCTTTTCTTTGACCAGATGAGCGCTGTCCTGCAGCAGCCGCGACGTCTTCTGAACATATTCAAGTGCGCCTTGGCCGGTTAAAGCGTCAATACGTCGGACACCGGAGGCGATACTGGATTCGCTGACAACTTTAAAAAGGCCGATATCACCGGTTTTGCCGGTATGGGTTCCGCCGCAAAGCTCTTTGCTGAAATCGGATAAAGAAACGACCCGGACACGATCGCCGTACTTTTCTTCAAAAAGCGCCGTGGCCCCTGATTTAAAAGCCGCTTCGGCTTCCATCTCTTCGGTGTGCGTGGGAACGTTCTCCCGGATCCGGCGATTGACACGGGTTTCGATTTCCGCAAGGGTTTCAGGGTCTATCTGCGAAAAGTGGGCAAAATCAAAGCGCAATCGATCCGGCGCAACCAGCGAACCGGCCTGTTTGACATGCTCTCCGAGAACCTCGCGCAAAACGGCATGCAGAATGTGAGTGGCCGTATGATTCAAGGCGGTTGCTTCGCGTTTGACCCCATCCACACGAAGCGCCACTTTTTGACCTTTTTTTATTTTTCCGGCGATCACATTTCCTTTATGGGTGACAAGCCCGGTGGGATCCTTGATCGTATCCACCACTTCCATTTCAAAATTCTTAGCGGTAATTTTACCGGAGTCACCGACCTGGCCGCCGGACTCCGCATAGAACGGTGTTTCATCGGTAACCAGTTTAACGGATTGGCCTGCAGCGGCTTCAGAAATTTCATTGTCCCCTTCAACGATGAGCTTGACTTTGGATTCGGTGGTAAGCATCTCGTAACCCCGAAACTCCGATTTGAATCCCCGGGCCGACAATTTTTTATAAGCATCGCTGATGCTCGCAAAGGCGGCCACGGACCGGGATCTGGCACGCTGCGCGTCCATGGCGTTGTCAAATCCTTCCATATCGAGACTCATGTTTTCATCCCGAACCACATCCCGCACGATATCCACCGGAAAACCAAAGGTGTCATAGAGTTTGAAAATGACATCACCGGGCACCCGGGTTTCACCCTTGGCCTTAATTTCAGACAGCGTATCGTTTAACAGCTTCAAGCCCGTGTCCAGAGTCTCAAGGAATCGCACCTCTTCGTTCTCGATGATATTGGTGATAAAGGCAGAGGCCTCGGAAAGTTCTGGATAGGCCGGCTTCATAATATCAAACACCACCCCTGCGGTTTTATGCAGAAACGGCCGATTCAGACCGATATTGCGCCCGTAGCGAATGGCCCGGCGCAAAATACGGCGCAGCACATACCCCCGGCCCTCATTGGAGGGCATAATGCCATCACCGATCAGAAAGGCGGCCGCCCGGCTGTGATCCGCAATGACCTTCATGGCCACATCGGTTCCCCGGGATTCGCCGAATCGCCGTTGCGCCAGGTTCTCCGTCTGCTGAATGATGGGCAGGATGAGGTCCGTATCATAATTGGTCGGCACGTCCTGAATGATCGAAACGATGCGTTCAAGCCCCAGGCCGGTGTCGATGCTGGGTTTGGGCAGCGGCGTCATCTTCCCGGAGGCATCACGATTAAATTGCATAAACACCAGGTTCCAGATCTCCAGATAGCGATCGCACTCACAACCCACCGCACAATCCGGTTGGCCACATCCATATTGTTCGCCGCGGTCGATAAGAATTTCCGAACAGGGGCCGCAGGGACCGGTATCTCCCATAGACCAGAAGTTATCTTCTTCTCCAAATCTTACAATGCGGTCATCCGGCAGGCCGATGTTTTTTCGCCATAGCTCGTAGGCTTCATCGTCATCAAGGTAAATGGAACCGTACAATTTATCTTCCGGCAGCCCATAACCATTGGTTAACAAATCCCAGGCAAATTCAATGGCACCCTCTTTAAAATAATCTCCAAAGGAAAAGTTGCCCAGCATCTCAAAAAAGGTATGATGTCGCGCGGTATAACCGACATTTTCAAGATCGTTGTGCTTGCCCCCGGCACGCACACATTTCTGAGACGTTGTTGCCCTTACATATTCTCTTTTGTCTTCACCGAGGAATACCCGTTTAAACTGCACCATTCCTGCATTGATAAACAACAAAGTGGGATCATCCTGAGGCACCAGTGATGAACTGCGAACAATCCGGTGATGATGCTTTTCAAAATAGTTTAAAAATTGGGTGCGAACGTCACTACCAGTCATTGCCATCTCTAATTCAGCCCTTTTCCTTCTGCGTATTCTCGGTTTCCGCTTTGGCCTCAGCGGAAAGCCCCAGTGCCTCTCTGGCTTTAATGTACATGGTTTCGTAAAGGTCGGGATTGTCTTTCAGAAATTTTTTTACATTCTCCCGCCCCTGCCCAATGCGTTCGCCAGCATGGGAGTACCAGGACCCGCTTTTGTCGATAATGCCGGCTTCAACGCCCACGTCAATTAAATCCCCGGGTTTTGAAATGCCTTCCCCGTACATGATGTCAAACTCAGCGTCGGTAAATGGCGGTGCCATTTTGTTTTTGACCACCCGAACCCGCGTGCGGTTTCCGACAACCTCCTGCCCGTCTTTGATCTGTCCGATTCGCCGGATGTCGAGCCTGACGGAGGAATAAAATTTCAGCGCATTGCCGCCGGTTGTGGTTTCGGGGTTTCCGAACATCACGCCGATTTTCATCCGGATCTGATTGATAAAAACAACCGAAGTCATGGTTTTACTGATGGTACCGCTTAGCTTGCGCATCGCCTGCGACATCAGCCGGGCTTGAAGGCCCATATGGGAGTCTCCCATTTCACCTTCAATTTCAGCCCGCGGCACCAGCGCAGCCACCGCGTCAATCACCAGGATGTCAATGGCGCCGCTTCTCACCAGCATATCGGTAATTTCAAGTGCCTGTTCGCCGGTATCCGGCTGGGCAACGAGCAGATCGTCGCAATTGACCCCGAGTTTTTTAGCATACCCGATATCAAGCGCATGTTCTGCATCGATAAAGGCAGCAATGCCGTCTTTCTCCTGGGCTTCGGCCACCGCATGTAGCGCAAGCGTGGTTTTGCCGGAAGCCTCGGGGCCGTAAATTTCAATAACTCTTCCCCGCGGCAACCCGCCGATTCCCAGCGCCTTATCAAGGGCAAGCGAGCTGGTAGAAATAACCGGCACATCAACTACCGGACGGCTCCCCAGTTTCATAATGGAACCTTTACCAAACTGCCGCTCGACCTGGGTCATAGCGGTTTCTAATGCTTTTTCCTTATCCGGTGAAATAGCCATAATGCCCTCCTCTTTGCTGGATACAAATTGTCATTGACAACAAATTGTCTTGATAGCGTTGCTAAATACTTAATCCGGACACACGGGAATTGAATATTTTCGATTGAATAATGAATATTTAAGGTCCGCCTCCGGCGCATCAATTATAATAAACCTATCATAAAAATGATGGAGCGAAGCGACAACCACAAATATTCAATCTTCAATTTTCAATCGAAGTTGATCCCCTGCACCTGGCTGTAAACTGCTCCACTGGGCCGCAACTCGCTTTTGAACAAAATGATCCGGTTCACAACAAATGACTTCGATTCAAACTCTTTTAATTTAACAATCGTGGCTTGCAGGCGGTCGCAAGCGATTTTTCCTTTAACACGCCCCAGTGTCAAATGGGCCTTAAATCCTCTGGTTTCTTTAGCAAAACCCAGGCCCGCCAGATGACCGTCAAGGGTCCGCTGTATATCCTGCAGTATTTCGAGCTGCCCGCTGAGACCGGCCCAAATGACCCGCGGTCTTCTGATATCGGGGAAAACCCCGATACCCTTCGCAGCCAGCGAAACGACTGCGCAATCTTTTGTCGCCAGCGCCATAGCAGCAACGATTTTATCGATGTCGGCCGCAGCGGTGTTGCCTAAAAATTTAAGGGTCAGATGAATGTTTTGCGGCCGAACCCATTTTACCCGAAAACTTTGCGACTTGAGTACCTCCTGAGCCTCGCCCAGAGAGGATCGGACGTTTTCGGGCAGATCCACGGCGATAAAGGCGCGCAAGGTTTCAGACATAGTTAAATTGGGTATGGGTCCTTTAGTCGTAAATATGTTGCCCTATCTTCAAATGATTGAATATTTTCGATTGAATATTGAATATTTAAGGACTGCCTCTCTCAGAGCTGTAAGCTCTACGAGCCGGAAGCCGGCGGATCAATTATAAAAAACCTATTCATAAAAACGACAAAGCGAAGCGACATCCACAAATATTCAATATTCAATTTTCAATAGTCAATGCCCCGATAAACCGGGACCTCCGTTGTGCTCCACCGGCTTGTTCGGCTTGATTAATCACGCTTTGGGGCAGAAGGTACCGCCTCGATTTTGGATAAGATATTATTTTTAATCCAGGCCGCATCCCACCATTCGATCGGATTGACAAAGGTGTTGTGAACCAGGATGCTAAAATGCAGATGGTCACCGCCCGCAAGCCCGGTGCTGCCGGTACGGCCAAGTATGTCGCCTTTTGACACCTCCTGCCCTTTGCTGACATCGCTGCGATTTAAATGGGCGTACATGCTGAACAGACCGAATCCGTGATCAATCAGAACGGTTTTCCCATAAATGCCTAAGGACCCGCTAAAAATAACCACTCCGCTGTTGGCTGCCGGTACCGGCGCATGGGCAACCGAGGCCAGATCCAGCCCCAGATGAACCTGACGGTCAATTATCTTACCGTTGTATTTATAGGTGCGATGGTCGGCAAATCCCGCTTGATTCGCCGCCGCGGGCATTCGCAGGAACTTGCCTTCCCAGCGTCTGGTGGTGGCGGTCGTTTGCGCCAGTTCGCTTATTTGCTGATAATTGGCTTTGCGCAAATCCCGGTTGATCTTTAAAAATTTATCCACCAGCGACCCGCTCGAATCCAGGGTGATGGCATTCTCAAATTCGGGTACTTTCCAGTTCAAAAACCGATCCGAAATCTGGATGTTATCGTTTTTAAAACCTTTTTTGCGAATGTGATTCTTTACCCCGGCCTTGGCGCTGTTTTGGGCTTCATCAACGGCTTTGATCCAAATCTGGGTTCCCGGGCCCTGCTGGTAACCGAGCCCGATAAATGCCAGCCGAATCCGGGGGTCTTTATAATAGCCGGCATGCGCGGGGAAAAAATTGTCGCCCACTTGAACGCCGGTAAGGCGACAATCCTCTGAAGTGCGATAGATCACAAGTCCGGCCCCACCCTGAGTCAGGTTGTGCACGTTGCTGATCACTTCAATTTCCGGTGGTTGCGTATCGATGGTCAGGTTCTTTTCAACATAGACTTGATTTCCCTGCCACCACCCGCGCCATGAATAATCCCATACCGCCAGGCGCAATATGGCCTTTCCTTCAGAGAATTCATGTTTTTCGGGCTCAAATGGAATGTTCAGCGATTTGGATTTAATCTCCCCACCGCTAAAAATCCCGGCCGATGGAAAATCCTGGTCAGTCAGGATAACCTCTTTTCCATTTTGGATCATGGCGATCCAAATTTTGCGCAGCCCGCTATTCGGGTCCGCTATCGAAATCGAAAAATCATGGGACTTTCCAATATATGGCGATGCCTGCTCAAAAATGATTTCAGGTTTTTGGCCTTCAAACCGAACCAACAAGAGCCAGAGAACCGGCAATAACAGGATGGCGCCGGCGATGCCCGCAAACCATCGTTTTTTATTTTTATTTTTTTCTTTCAAAGGGTTACACTCCATTCTCATGCCATAATCAAACTTATTTTATTAACAGTTCATCCATAGAGAATCAAGATCTCTTTTCGTTTCTTGACTTTTATCGGTGAGCAGGATAAATATTTTTTTCCAATTTTGAGAGCACCTGCATCTCCAAACGACAGCGAAATTTGCATTTATAATCCACAGATTACGCAGATTACGCAGAAACAAATATTCAAGAATTAGTTTATAATTTTTTAAATCTGTGTGAATCTGCGGATAAATAATCTGATTGATGCGCTGGCGGCACAGTAAAGAATTGGATCCGGTATTTTAACTGGAAAGCAGCATATGCATGGCAACTCAATATAAAAAACCTAAAAAACTAAAAATATTTCTACTGGCGACCATATTCATTGTACTCGGCGGCGTTATCGGGATTTACATCGGTTTTCAGCAGGATTCAAAGGTCTCCGAATCGATCCCGGAGTCGGTTGAGCCGGATGCGACCCTGTCGATCGGTAAAATCCATCAAACAGCTACCCGTAAAGGAAAAAAGGAATGGAGCCTTGAAGCCAATTCGGCCCGTTATGTTGATAAGACCAGCCAAATGGTCCTAAAAGATTTGATGGTCACCTTTTTTCTCGATGATAAAAGTGAAATCACCCTGGCAGCCGATAAGGGCATATTAAACACCGACTCAAATGACATTGAAGTATCCGGCAATGTCGTGGTAAAAAACAAAGAATACAAGCTGCTGACCGAAAGACTGAATTACGCCCACGATAAACGCGTGCTGTATTCGACAGCGCCGGTAACGATTTCAGGCCCCTCAGCGCATTTGGCAGCGGATACGATATCATTTGATCTCAATACCAAAAAAGTCACCCTGGAAGGAAGCGTTGAAACCACGCTTGACAATAATTTTACACTCTAGATTCGGCAAACGCCTCTTATTGATCAGTGCCCTGCAGGCACTCATCATGCTGACCGTGTTTGCCGGCGCACATGCAGCCGCTGCGGCACCAGAAACCATTGATACAAATGACAAAAATAATGAAAACAACCGAATTCGGATTACTGCCGATAAACTCGTTGCCGAAGTGGATGCCGGAGAAATTGAATTTGTCGGAAACGTCAAAGCCACCCAGGCGGATGCCGTACTCACCTCAGATCGCCTTAAAATTATTTACGCTCCGGATACCATAAAAAATAAGAACCGTGACAACAAAACAGAATCCATCGAGAAAATCATCGCAAACGGACATGTAAAAATTGTAACCGACAATATCATCGCCGAAACAGATAGAGCTGAATATACAATAAAATCAGAGGTTCTTGTTTTGCTGGGTGAACAATCCAGCGTCACCCAGGGCGGCCATTCGATTACCGGGACAAAATTTACGCTGCACCGCTCCGAAGGGAAATTAACCGTAGAAAGCAGTGGGGAAAATCGGGTCAAGGCCATATTGCAACCCGCTGGCAAGGATAAATAAAGGGATCGACAGCTTAATCGACTTTATCCGGACCCTCCGAAATGGTTGCATTTTGCGAGCATCTCATCTAAAATAGGTTAGTCGAGTCGATCCACCGCCGGTGGGTATTAAAAAAGTATCAAGAACCTAAGTTGAGCGAATGACCCCTTTTAAAAATTTAAAACCGCTCAATTTAGCCAGAAATTACTCGGGCACATTAAACCGAAACAAATGACAACACTGTATCTTCAAAACCTTATTAAAAAATATGGCGGGCGGCAGGTTGTAAATTCTGTCAGCCTGGATGTAAAAAGCGGCGATGTTGTGGGGTTGCTGGGGCCCAACGGTGCGGGCAAGACCACAACTTTCTATATGACGGTAGGAATGGTGAAGCCCGATGGTGGCAATGTGCTGCTTGACGATGAAGATATAACTGATTATCCTATGCACATCCGATCACGCAAAGGTGTCGGATATCTTCCGCAAGACACATCTATCTTCCGAAAGCTGTCTGTAAAGCAAAACATAATGGCGATTCTTGAAATTTTACCGATCTCGGATTCAAAGCGGGGAGAACGCGCTGACATGCTTCTTGAAGAGCTCGGCATTAAACATCTCTCCCAACAGAAGGCCAGCTTGCTATCAGGTGGAGAAAAAAGACGACTTGAAATTACACGATCACTTGCCACAAATCCTTCATTTATTCTCCTGGACGAACCGTTTGCCGGAGTTGACCCCTTGGCGGTCAACGATATTAAAAATATAATCGAGCATCTAAAACGACGCGGTATGGGAATCCTAATTTCGGATCATAACGTCAGAGACACCTTAGGTGTCTGCGATAGGGCCTACATATTGTGCGACGGACAGGTAATCGAATCCGGATCTCCGCAAAAGATTGCCAACAGTGAAGCAGCATGTCGCGCATATTTAGGAGACGAGTTCAAATTATAAAATGGCACTTGAACTAAGACAACAACTCAAATTAACGCAGCAGCTCATCATGACCCCCCAGCTGCAAATGGCCATAAAACTGCTGCAGCTGTCCCGGTTAGAACTGCTGGACACCATTCACCAGGAGCTTGAGGAAAATCCGGCTTTAGAGGAAGTTCAGGACACAGCTGCCGATGAAAATTTGCCGGAACAGTCTGAAAACCCATCTGAAGACAAATCCAAGACAGAAGAAGTCACGATCGAAGAAAAAATTCATAATGACATTGACTGGAGCAATTATCTGGGTGAATATAATACCCCCGGCAAGGTCAGCTACGAATCCGAAAATAGGGATGCGCCGCGCTATGAAGCCTTTATCGCTCCTAAAAAATCCTTACGCGATCATCTGTTATGGCAGTTTTTGATGACCAAACCATCCATAGAGGAAGAGCCCATCGCCAGTCTCATCGTCGGCAACCTCAACAAAGACGGTTTTTTAGATAGTACCGTTGAAGAAATTGCCATGATGTCCAACAGATCTGTCGAGGCGGTTGAAGACCTTCTTGCCAAAATGCAATCCTTTGACCCTATCGGCGTATGCGCCAGAGATCTAAAAGAGTGCCTGCTGATTCAGGCCAACCATTTTGCATTCGAAAATACAATTGTCACCGACATCATCAGCAACCACCTGCATGACCTCGAAAAGAAGAATTATAAAGGGATCTGCAAAGCATTAAAGACAAACATGGACGAGGTGGTATCGGCGGTCAATGTCATTAAGGCTTTCGAACCCAAACCCGGGCGGCAATTCAGCGACGAAACACCGCAATATATTAATCCGGACATTCACGTCTATAAATTGGAAGACGATTTTGTGATCATGCTCAATGATGACGGAATGCCCAAGCTTCGCGTCAATTCCTTTTATAAAAGAACCATCAGCCAGGGCAAAAAAATTTCCGGGGAGGCCGAAAATTACATCCAGGACAAAATCCGGTCGGCCGCCTGGCTGATTAAAAGTATCCATCAACGTCAAAAGACTATTTATAAAGTCATGGAGAGCATTTTGGGATTTCAAAGGGAATTTTTCGAACAGGGAGTTGCCCATTTGAAACCGATGGTGCTGCGGGATGTTGCTCAGGATATCGGGATGCACGAATCCACGATTAGCCGCGTCACGACCAATAAATACGCTTACACTCCGCAGGGTATCTTTGAACTCAAATACTTTTTTAACAGTTCAATTAAGCGGGCCTACGGTGGAAATATTGCATCCGCCAGCGTTCAGGAAAAAATCAGGCTGATTATTTTAAATGAAGATCCGAAGAAGCCTTACAGTGATGATAAAATTTCACAGCTTTTAAAACAAGACCATCACATTCACATCGCACGTCGGACGGTTGCGAAATATCGTGAACTGCTGAAAATATTACCATCAAACAAACGCAAGCAAATTTAGGGGGGGTTAAGAATGCAGACATCGGTCACGTTTAAGAACCTCGATTCTTCCGATACCTTAAAATCATATGTTCAGGATAAACTCGATCGATTTGATCGTCTACTGGATAATCCCGCAGAGGCCAATGTCGTTTTGTCAGTTGAAAAATTTCGCCATATGGCTGAAATCAATATTATCGGAGACCGTCTGACAATAATCGGCAAAGAAGAAACCATCGATATGTACTCGGCGATCGATATGGTTCTTGATAAACTTGAAAAACAAATAAAAAAGAGCAAAGAAAAAATCAGGGAGCGCCGCAGTGGTGCCAAAGCCCGGAACAAGGGCATGCTGGCAGAAGAAATCAACTTTCCTGAAGAGGAGCTGGAACGCCAAATTAAAATAAAAAATATCGAATATAAACCGATGCATGTTGAAGAAGCTGTTTTACAGATGGACCTGTTAAAGGATAATTTTCTGGTCTTTACCAATGCCCGTTCAGATCTTGTCAATGTTTTGTATCGACGTAAGGACGGCCATTTTGGGTTGATACAACCGAACAGCTAGAAGTGGTATCAAAACCTCAGATCGCGTCCAAAGCCAAGGCGCGAGTTGATGAGAAAGCGTAGCATACATGGTCGTATGTGAGCATTTCGAAGAAACTCGCAACGCCGTATTTGGATGTTAGATGGGGTTTTAAACCACTTCTAAACATATCGCGGGTAGTGGGTTTTTTTATTGACGCCATCGTCTGAAGGTTTTATAACTCGCTGCCCGATTTTATTTTACGAGTTTTATATGAAGATCCTAGAAGTCATGCGAAAAGAAGCGATTTTTGATGATTTAAAATCGCAGAATAAAAAAGGCATTCTTGAGGAACTGGTGGTTCCCCTGGCCGGCATCACCGGTCTGAGTCAGGAAGATCTGACTCGGGTGCTGATGGATAGAGAACGGCTGGGCAGTACCGGTATCGGCGGAGGGATTGGAATTCCGCATGGCAAAATTAAGGACATCGAAACACTCGTTCTGGGTTTTGGCCTGAGCCGTAAAGGCGTCGATTTTGAATCGATTGACGGACAACCCACCCATATCTTTTTTGTCCTGATAACACCTGAAGATTCAACCGGTCTTCATTTGAAACTTTTAGCTCGAATCTCAAGAATGCTAAAAAATGACCACTTCAAGGAACGTCTGCTGAATGCGGCCGATCGTCAAGAAATATTGGATATTATCAAAGAGGAGGATGAAGAATTCTAAGCCGCATTGTTCATTAAACGTCTCAGAAATTCTATAACTTATTGTTCCATCATTCCAGTATTCCAACATTCCCTCCAGGGCGTATGCCCAACCCACCGGCCTGTAAACCCTATGGGCTGGAAGCGGGACAGGAGGCCAATTGGGGTGCAGCTTCTTAGTTCTCTAAAGTGAAACATCTAACCATCATCATTATTACCGGCCTATCGGGCTCCGGAAAAAGCACGGCCATGGCAGCATTAGAGGATGCTGGCTTTTATTGCGTCGACAATATGCCGGTCGCCCTCCTTCCCAAATTTCTCCAGTTGCCAATCGAAAGTGACACAGAGATCGCCGGGATTGCTCTGGTAATGGACTTGCGGGAAAAGGGATTTCTTTCCAAATCCAGCCGGATTTTTGAATCTCTCAAAAAAAAAGGGTACCAGTTTGAAATCCTTTTTCTCGAAGCCAAAGAAGATATTCTGGTCCAGCGTTACAGCACCACTCGAAGGCAACATCCACTTTCACAGGGTAAAAGCCTTTTAGAGGGTATCCGGGCCGAAAGACAACAGCTGGAAGATCTGCGTGCGGTTTCCGATAAAATCATCGATACGTCCAATTACAATGTCCATGAACTCAAGTCCAAAATTTTAGAGGTTGCCCGCAAAAGTAGAAAAATGGTCTCGATGCGGATTCAAATTGTCTCTTTCGGTTTTAAATACGGTGTGCCGCTCGACGCCGATCTGATCATCGATGTACGCTTTCTGGTCAATCCCTATTTCGTTTCAGAATTAAAACATCTGGATGGCGAGGACGCTAAAATTAAAGATTTCATCTTAAGTCATAAAGACACCCAAACTTTTCTGAATAAATATCTGGATCTGCTTGACTATTTGATCCCTATGTATGAAAAAGAAGGCAAAGCATATTTAACGGTTGCCATCGGTTGCACCGGTGGTCGGCACCGATCCGTAACCATCGCGCGCACCATCTTTGATCACATTCGAAAAACCAGAAACCAAACCGAAATTGTTCATCGGAATATAGATCAGTCGGCATAACTTGAAGCTTTCTTAAATAAACAGGTGAATTATGATCGGTATCGTAATCGTAACGCACAGCCAATTAGGGAATGCGCTAATTGAAGCCGCTGAATTTATTATCGGCAAAAAACCCGAAGCGCTGGTATCCGTATCGATTGATTTGAGCGAAAGTGCAGATGTGCTGCGCGCAAAAATTGCAGAAGGTATCAAAGCGGTCAGATCAGAAGATGGCGTACTGATATTAACCGACATGTTTGGCGGAACCCCATCGAATTTAAGCTATTCGTTTTTAGAAGAAGGACATATTGAGGTCATCTCCGGCGTCAACCTTCCCATTTTGATCCAGGCCGTCAATATCCGCAAAAAAATGGAGCTTAACAAGCTGGCAGTCAAACTGGAGGAGTTCGGTAAAAAGAGTATTTCTCTGGCAAGCGGCATATTAAAGGGAAATAAACGGAGTTAATTGACAAGAAGATCCAATGACAATTCAGCACCCAGCGAAGATGCGATGGTGACGATAAAACATTTAAGAGAGGTTTTATGACGGTAAAAGTTGGCCTTAACGGATTTGGAAGGATTGGGCGTCTTGTCTTTCGTGCAGCATGGAATCATCCCGAGGTTGAAGTGGTTGCCATCAATGACCTTGCCGATGGCGCCACCATGGCCCATCTACTTAAATATGATTCTGTGCACGGCAGGTTCGAGGCAGATATTAGCGCTAAAAATGACCGGCTGCAAGTTAACGGCAATTCCGTTGCCATCCGGTCTATCAAGGAGCCCGATAAAATCGACTGGCGTAAACTGGGTGTTGATATTGTAGCGGAATGCACCGGTTTGTTTCGCGATCGTGAAGGCGCCTCCAGGCATCTGGCCGCCCGAGCCCGGAAAGTCATCATCTCCGCTCCGGCCGGTGATCCGGATATCACCATTGTCATCGGGGTCAACTCAAACCAGTATGACCCGCGTCGCCATCATATCATTTCAAATGCATCTTGCACAACGAACTGTTTGGCACCGGTTGCTAAAGTGATATTGGAGAATTTCGGCTTAAAAAATGGATTGATGACCACCATCCATTCCTATACCGGTGATCAGCGACTGCTGGATTTTGCACACAAGGATTTGCGCCGCGCAAGAGCAGCCGCACTGTCTATGGTGCCTACCACCACCGGTGCTGCCAAAGCCGTCTCGTTGGTATTACCGGAATTGTCGGGTAAACTGAACGGATTGGCCATCCGAGTCCCGACCCCCAATGTATCTCTGGTGGACTTTGTGGCGACGGTAGAGAAATCCGATATTACGGTATCAGAAGTGAACTCGGCTTTGAAAAACGCCTCGGAAGAATCCTTATCCGGCATTCTGGGATATTGTGAAGAGCCATTGGTTTCCTGCGACTTCAACGGATCTTCATTTTCTTCAATTGTCGACGCCCCCACAACCCAGGTGATCGATAATATGGTAAAGGTGCTTGCCTGGTATGATAACGAGGCAGGCTACTCCCATCGAATGGTGGACCTGGCTGCCATGGTAGGGCAGGAGTTATGAAGTCAAATAAGGTGTCAGGTGTCAGTGTTCAGTGTTCAGCATCTGACACCCGTGTGGATTTCGGCTCTATCTATTGTGACACCTGAACACTGAAACCTAAATTTAATTCAACCTCGAAACCTTTGAACCCTGAACCCTGAACCCTGAACCTTGAAACCTGTTTTTAAAACAAGGAGCTTACAATGGAACATCGCAGGCCGCTAATCGCGGGGAACTGGAAAATGTATAAAACACCGGATGAAGCCGCTGAAACCGCGCGCCAGCTGGTTGAACGCGTAGCCGGGGTTACCGATGTCGATATCATGATCGCCCCCACCTTTACCGCCCTTGCGCCGGTATTTAAGGTGATCCAAAACAGCCCGGTTGCCTTAGGCGCCCAGAATCTTTTCTGGGAAAATGAAGGTGCATATACCGGAGAGATCTCCGCTGCCATGCTTAAATCCGTGGGTTGCCGGTATTGCATCATCGGCCATTCTGAACGCCGGCAATATTTCGGCGAGACCGATGAAACCGTAAACAAAAAGATTCAGGCCGCAATCCAGGTTGGCCTTAAACCGGTCTTCTGTGTGGGTGAAACTGAAAAAGAGCGTGAGTCCGAGCAGACGTTATCCGTACTTGACAAACAGGTTAAAAAAGGGTTAGAAGGATTGGTTTCAGACCAGTTGGATATGCTGGTTATTGCCTATGAACCGGTTTGGGCCATCGGAACCGGCAAAACCGCCAATGATGCCCAAGCCCAGGAGGTCCATCAGTTTATCCGATCTCTGGTGGAGAAAAATTTTGGCAATGCGCTGTCCGATTCCATCAGGATTTTATACGGCGGCAGTGCCAAACCGGACAATATTGCGGGCTTAATGTCTATGCCGGATATTGACGGCGGCCTAGTTGGCGGCGCAAGTCTTGACGCCGAATCATTCAGCAAGATTGTAAAATATAAAAACTAAACAAAAAGCTGTCTTAAAAATAGCTGATCACCTTTTTGGTTGACCGGTTGAGCCGGTTAGCCAGTTGAGCCCGTTAAAATAGGAAAGATATCTGATTTTATTTTTTTCTCCGGCAAACGGGCTAACCGGCAACGGGCTCAACCTGTAGAATTCGAGCATTTTAAATTGGTTTGCAACACTGCCATTAGGCGTTAGATACATTTTGAAGGGTAAGAAAGATTATGTCCATCATACTGATCGTCGTTCATGTTAGCGTATGTATCGCTCTGATCATGATTGTATTGCTGCAAACCGGCAAGGGCGCCGATATGGGGGCCGCCTTTGGCGGAGGATCCAGTCAAACGCTGTTCGGCAGCACGGGAGCCTCAACCTTTTTAAGTAAGGCCACTACCGGCGCGGCAATTATCTTTATGCTTACGTCCCTGGCACTGGCGTACCTGTCCACCCATCGAGCGGCGGATTCGATCATGCAGGGAACCCCGGCACCGGTTGAGCAGCCGGCACCGGCAACCCAAGGGCAGACCGCTCCGCAGGAAAGCAACGCGCCGGCTAAACCGGCGCAAGCAGAATAAACTGTGCGGAATTAAATTTTGTAGCCTAAGCCGAAGTGGTGGAACTTGGTAGACACGCTATCTTGAGGGGGTAGTGGCCAAAAGCCGTCCCGGTTCAAGTCCGGGCTTCGGCACCAATATAATAATATCA
>Ga0255054_10000048_pt1 | contig 53753 bp, 57 predicted proteins | sample JV7_2_23_MG_FD_188634 | JGI IMG/M metagenome (GOLD analysis project Ga0255054, IMG submission 188634) | Seawater microbial communities from Jervis Inlet, British Columbia, Canada - JV7_2_23 | ecosystem: Environmental > Aquatic > Marine > Inlet | place: Canada: British Columbia | collected... | reverse complement strand
ATGTATAATCCCCATCCGTTCCAAAATGCGCCCGTAGCTCAGCTGGATAGAGTACCTGGCTACGAACCAGGCGGTCGGGAGTTCGAATCTCTCCGGGCGCGCCATTTTTCAATGACTTACAGCTGCCTTGAGCAAGCGGTTGTCCAATAGATACCCATTTGTCCAATAGAATCAGGTTCCCCTACCTTTTATTAGGGGTTGAATCCGGACTGGTTTGCGCCGATAGACGCGCTGGGTGATGGCGGTGTCGGCATGTCCAAGGCGTTCCGAAGCTTCAATCAGGCTATCTGAGTCACTGGCAACCTTGGCGCGTAGATCTCGTTCCTGGAATCGGTCGGTTATTTTGGTTTTCTCCATTACCTTATCCATGAACCGCTGCCACAGGCTGTCGAAGGCATTACATCGCCCTTGGTTATCGATATAAGATTTACCTTGTCGTGTAACGAACAATGGTGCATCGCCAATGCGCCTCGGCGGTATTCGTAAGATTTCATCAATCAGTGCGCGCATATCGTCTTCCTGGTCCCACTCGATTATCAGTCGCTTTCCAGTGCTCAGTTTTGTTTTGTTCAGTAGGACGTGAATTCCGTCTTCTTCAAGGTTGGATAGCTTAAGGCGTAAAATATCGCCCCGGCGTAAACCGGTCATGAGTTTGAAGCGGATATAGGCATTGGCTATCAATACACCCCGGTAGCTGGATTCAATTGCCAGCACTTCGTCAATCTCCCAATCCTCAATCAGCCTGTCCCGTGGCCCAGTTCCATTGATCCGCACTTGGCCTAATAGGGAATTCCTGTTGATCACACCCCATTCAACAGCCTTTGTTAGGAGGTGGCTCAAGCACTGGATGTCATGCTTGGCAGATGTCTTACCATGAGCCTTTGATACCAGATCGGCATATTTGTAGGCATGGACTGGCTGAATCTCACTAGGACGCATCATGCCAAACACATGTCTTAGTCGGCGGATTGCCAGTTGATTGCTTTCCTGTGATTTAAAAGACTTGGCTGGTACAACCTCCAGAAGATAGCGATCCATCAGGTCACTGGTTGTTGTTATATCCTGCAGCTCAGCCAATCGATCAGCCCATACCCGATAAGCGTCTGGGAGAGTTTTGCCTAGAGTAAATTCTTTCTTACCCTCCCATTGGGCTTCCATGCCGGGCGGTACCAGATATCGGTATGCTCCATTTTTGAATCTCCACCGTTTTGGAAGTCCTCGGTTTTTTTTATTGCGCGGTTTTGGCATTACTGGTCCAGGCTACTGAAATCAGGTTGATTGGATTTTTGTTTAGGAGTGACCGTCATGTCCTTCAGTGTGGAATGTAATACAACAGGGCTGCCATCAGGACGAAGTGTATAACGAATCCCCATTTCTGATAGCGTACGCGCTTGCACGGCGTAGTGAGCTTTCAGAGTGAGTTCTCTGATGTCTTCTTTTGTCAGGCAGATGGACAACGTGTATTTCCCGACCTTTGTTTGCGTGGAGGGGAGAACATTAGCACTGAGCAAATTATTCGAGCAAAAGAAAATGTTTAGCAAATGGGTAAATACTTCTGCACTTTGATGCATGGTTTGCATGTGCGGAACAGATTCATATGCCCAAGGCGTGATGCCTCCGGAATGCATACCCAAAATCACCAGGCAGTGCTGCTGAGCGCCGATATTTTGAGCAGGGTATGTTCTGATCAAACCATTTCCCCTTTGAATACCACAACGCCACAGATCCGGGCGTTCTGGTTGACCTCGATGATGCGGTTTGGCCACTCAGGATTCAGCGCCTTGAGGTACTGACGGCCCCCCTCGACGATAAGCTGCTTGAATGTGGCTTCCTCAGTGTTTTCAATCATCACGACGACGTACTTTCCACTGACCGGATCGATGTGGGGGTCCACGAAGATCAGATCACCGTCGTGGAATTTGGGCTCCATACTGATGCCGTGCACGCGCAGGATATAGGCCTCCCGGCCACACTTAACCGGGCAGGGAAGTAACTCCTCGCCATGTTGAGGTTGGTAACTTTCTGCTATTTCCATCCACTCACCCACTTGCTTCCAGGAAATCACTGGGTGGAGGCTTTGGATATCCGGGCCCAAATGCGCGCTGGATTCCTTCCCGGCGATGTCCGATTGGCCCCATTCGGCCTGGTGCGGTTCATCCATCCATCCTTCGTGCTTGCCCATCCCATGTTCCAGCTTCCCGGCCAGATCGTCACCGATGCCTCTGGGAGTGCCCTTTTTGGTCGTCATCTGACGCCGTACCTGGCTGATGTAGGAACTGTTGGTGCCGACAAGGTCGGCCAGTTTTGCAGCTGAACCGGCCTTGCCAATCAGAAGTTCGAGGTTTTTCAGTCGGATTTGCTCGGGGATTCGCGCCATGCAGGGACTATAGCAAATATTTAGCACAAAGATAAATAAATAGTTCGAAAATTAGCTTGATGATGGATATGCACGCTGCTAATGTTTGTCCGCATGAAGCTAACGACCTTTTTGAGGCATGCCACCAAACGAGAACGTACCCAGCTGGCCATGGTCTGCAACGATTCAGTCGCTTATCTGTACCAGATTGCCGGCCAACATCGGCATGCGAGCCCCCAGATGGCCACGCGCATCGAGCAGGTCAGCCGGCAGGTGGCGGTTCAATCCGGGGGTCGGTTGGAGCTCGTGCCACGGGAAAGCCTTGTTCGTTACCCCGAGATCTTTGCCGGCCTTCTCTCTGGAGGGTAGTCGATGGCCCGGAAAACACCGATATCGCACAAGGATCAGTCTGAGTCGCAGCAAGTTGAAGCCAGTGCAGATTCTGCACCTCTGGTCGTTGAAATCACCCACATCCAGCCCTACGAACACAACCCGCGGCATGGTCGCAATCCCGAATACGACCGGATCAAGGATTCGATTCGTAGCAGTGGCCTGGATCAACCATTGGTGATCACCCAACGACCGCAGGTAACAGACTACATCGTTCATTCTGGAGGCAATACCCGTCTACTGATCCTGAAAGAACTGTTTGAGGAAACCGGTGATAAGCAGTTTGCTCGGGTTCCCTGTTTATTCAGACCCTGGAATCGTGAGTCAGATGTTCTGTTGGCGCACCTCCGGGAAAATGAGCTTCGTGGTGATCTCACGTTTATTGATAAGGCCAGGGCTATTTTTGAGGCCAAACAATGGTTCGAAGAAGAGTCAGGGACAGAGGAGATTACTAATAAGGATCTCGTAAATAAATTACGCTCATCTGGTTATAGCATTGGCTCCACTCGGATATGTCAGATGGCGTACGCCGTTCGAGCGTTGCTACCACTCATTCCGCAAGCACTGCAATCGGGTATTGGTGGTCATCAGGTAGTACGCATTCGAACACTTGTGCAAGCCGGCCGCACACTTTGGCACCGATACTGCGCTGGCGGTGACAGTGCGTTTGATGAGGTGTTTGCCGCATTATGCCGACGTTACGACGGGCCGGAGTGGGACACGGATGTATTGCAAGGTGCGATTGAGACCGAGATCGCCGAGGAGGCAGAGACTAGTATCCATACCATTCGGGTTGCGCTGGATGCCGAAATTGATGGGCGGGAATTGGCCATTCCGGAGTTTGTACCCATCAAAGAACCACCCAAACCAGAAAGGCATGTTGGTGGCGACGAGAATTCAGTGTCAACTGATGGCCTCAACAACCATGAGGGCAGCGACACAGGTTCAGAACCAGGTGGCGAAACGCCTTCAGACATGGAAGCTGCACCGGTTTTACCACAGGATTATCTGGATGAGTCTACGGCTGATGTTTCCGATACGCTGATTGACGCGAGTGATTCCAAGCCAAATGATCTGAAGTCCTTGCGGGGCAGAGCCTGGACCCTTGCGGCACGTCTTGCGCAGCGCAACGGCATTGGTGATCTGGTCATGCCATTGTCGGGCAAGGGGCTTGGTTTTGTGTTGCGTGATGTGCCCGATCCCGTTCTGTCAGATCAACTCGATGAGGATGCCTTGGCCCAGGTCTACATACTCTGGTGGCAGCTTGCTGCGTGTTCGGAAATGACCTTCGCACCAATTGAATCGATCGCACCCTCATTGCCGAGTGACTCAATCCTGCGGCGTGCCATTGAAGATCAGGACGCTGAACTGCTTTTCAATAGTATCTGGACGCTTGATCCAGGCCATACCGGTTACCGTCTCTGGCAATCGTTGCATGATCGAGACTGGCGTGACCTTCTCAATCTCATGGATACCTACCGGTCTATTCGCCACTTGGCCCTGGAAACCGGCACGGTGATCTGGGAATAAATGCGATGGAAGGCACCAAAGAAGCAGATCTGATCACCGCTGTCTTGATGTATGCGATGCGTTGTCTGGCAGAAGGTGACCAGACGGCGCTGCGTAACATGAACTTCGGTGTCAAGGAAATCGAGGCGTTGCGCGAGATGCGTGTCGCGGATCTCTATCGCGTCGAGTCGCTACGTGCGCACTGTTTGGAGATTGTGCTCAATCGCCAGGTGTATTGGCCCATGATCGAACATCTGGGTGAGCAAAGAGCAATGGAAGATACGATTCAGACATTGATTTCCGCAGATGCCCCGCAGGAGATGATGCAGATATTGTTTGGTTTGAATCAGCGCGATTACACAAGGCTGCGCCGGACCCTTTTGGTCGATCCAACAATTGGTCGCCCACCTGAACTGGATGAGAAAGGATCGCACCAGCTATGGGAAGTCTGGTCGAGCCGAGTCGACGAGGAGGAATCCGGTTTGCTGACACCTGGGCAGTACCTGGATATCCATAGTGAAACTGGTCTGTCGATGCGCGCTATCTGGAGCCAGACGCAGCGTTGGGATCAGTACGGAAGCCTGAATGGCCAGACCGACAAGGAAGCTGTTCAGGCAGGTGCCAATGAATGAAAATCAAATCGCCATTCGACCGGAGACGCTTGCGCTTGATGCGCTGATCCAGGAAACCATCGCACAGGCCGAGGCCGCAACGGGCCAAGGAACGGCTGACAGAATGCTCTTTCTCGGGAATCGACACCAGTCGTTTCCGACATCCGTCGTTAAAGACCCTGTGCTTGAGCCGGTCGACAAACTGGTCTGGATGGTTGTCATGCTCTCAGTTCGTGAGACTGGTGGCACCACCTTATTTCCGGGGTATGACGCGATTGGCAAGATGGCCAATGTGTCGTCCCGATCAACGATTGCACGTGCCATTGCTATACTGCGTGCGACACGCTGGTTGACGCTGTGTGCTCGGGTACGCAAAAGCAGTGGTCGTTTTCACGGGAATGTCTATGCACTCCACGACGAACCCTTGCCACTCGTTGATGCACTGCATCTCAATGCTGACTATATGTCCTTTCTCGATGATTCTCGTGGCCATGGCCATGCACGTGTCCGTACGGTTGCACAAGGTGTGCTCGATTCAATGGATGAGGATATTCAGGCCGGTCAGGATATCTGTGCTCGGGTCCATCCGATTGAGCATCGGATACAAAGTACGGTGGCCACCCAAAGTGGATATCCTCGTCGCTTTTTTTCGTTCACCAGGAACGTAGTGAAACGGTTGCGCAGTGACTCTGTCCATCAGAAGAGAGGGGAAATTCACCATGACCAAAATTCGAACACGGTGGGAGACCGAGTTCGAAATTCGAACGCACAAAAATCGAACTCGGGTAGTAGTAGTTATATTAATAATAATACTACTACTACCAATACCGGGAACGTGTCGAACTTTAAACTGACAGGAGAAGATAATCAGCCACTGGTGTACCCGGTACGTCTCTGTGAAAACCACCGAGAAATTGCTGGCCGCTATCTCCGTGCACTGGCGCCTGAGCAGCGTCAGCCTGTCCTCGATGAACTGGAAGGTCGCTTTCAGGCAGAAGGAAAAGGGATGGATCCGGTCTATGATCCAATTAGTTTTCTGAACTCGCTTTGCAAGAAGATGCGACGAGGAAAGTTTTTACCAAACCTGGGTGCTAATGTCCGCGATCGACGGCAGAAGAAAAAAACAGCCGGATCAAAATCATCCCAAAGCACATTGCCTCGCCCATCCAGAGAAACCGATGAGCAGAGGCAACAACGAAGAGCCAGTGGATTAAAACACATTGCTGAGTTGAAAAAGATGATGGGCATGCGAGACAAGGCTAAGAATCAGTGTGTTAAGGACAATACTTAATCCTGTTTAGTGATTCACCGGGTGAATCGGCGGTTCGTCTATCACCTGTGTCGAATATCGACTCCCCACTTGTTGGTGTTCCGTAGGAAACGACGCCTTACCCAGAAGGGATTGTTGCTTGGCAGTACGGCCAGTGGCAAGGCTCAATGTCGCCATGAAGACAGAAAATGCCATTCCCGATCTGGAGCCAATACCCGCCGAGCATACGACCCTGCCAGAAAAGCCCGGCGCACTTCGAGGCGAGGTCTGGCTCACGCTTCAGGCTATCCATGCGCAACGCCTATTTCACGGGCGTGTTGCTACCACAGACAAACCGAGCATCGTCGGCCTGGTTGGCTTTGCCGATCGCTTGCGTGTGATCTGGCAGGGCGCACGGGGTGATGACCCCTATGCGGATTGGTGGTTGATCAAGATCCACACGGCTATCGAGGTTGCTGGAGTTTCTATTCGCAGCAGCCAAGTGGATCTCGAAAAGTTGCTGGAACAGATGGATGCCATGGAGGTTGGTGTTGCAGCATCCCAACGTCCCTATCGGGTTCCCCTGAAATTTGCCAATCCATATGCGTACCGGGGCGCCACGCTCCTGGCCGAATTCGACAAGCTGGTATGCATGGCCTTAACCGCCCGTCACATTGGGTTGATGGGCGGTCAGGCCAGTGAAGACATTCTCAAGGCAAGTGCACGGAAAGTGCGTGGGATATTTATGATCCCGCAAAGCTACCGATTGCTGAAGATCAATCGCGAACAGGTGAGAAACGCGATGGGCCGCAGTCACGAGGCCCGCCAGCTGATGGGTGAAGTACCCGGCGATGTGCTGAGTGGTGAACGCCAGGCTCCATTGGTACCCCGCAAAGTGTCGTTTCCCTCAGGATTTTCCGGAAACGTACAGCTGCGCCCAGGAGCTTCTGTCTCCGACGCAAATTCGTCCATTGATAAAAACGACGACGGATAGTGTATTGGGTTTTCACTGGCATGAATTCGACTCCTCCCAATAAGCTTGTCCCAGATTTTGCAATGACGTGCTGGCAAGCCCATGGCTAAAGCAAAATCGGGGTACCGCATCGTGCTGTATCTCGATCCTCGGGTTTCACTGGAGGAAATCATTTTGAACCGTAGGGAGCGCATTCCAGCAACCCGCCGGCAAGAGTGGTTACGCGGGCTGCTGGTTCAGGGATTTCTCTCCGAGTGTCAAGCACTACGCAGACCATCGGAAGAAACAACGCGCAGACCAGCAATGGGATTGAAAAATCGAAAGGTGAGCGATGCACAACAGCCAGTGAGCCTGGCACAGCCAGAATCGGCTGCCTTCATGGTAACGCACTCGCCAGCGAATACGGCCAACAAACCCTTCGCGGCACTGGGCAAAGTGATCGGTTAGGAAAGGTCATCAGCTTGCTCAATGAATAACGAACCAGAGGATAAAAAACACATGACTGAAGCTCCCTCCATAAACCCGATCCCTGTTGGCCTCGATGACGGCTATGCGTTTACCAAGGTTGCACTCCCGGATGGGCGACTGATCGCGATTCCCTCACGTGCACGGGTAGGGAAGTCCGATGTGACCTGGATCAACGGAGCCGAGCAGCGCATTTTTGAGTATGAGACAGAGGATGCCGTGTATTCAGTCGGTGCTGTAGATGGTGCGCCAACCCATTTTGAAGGCTACCCGTGGTCTGGTCTGAATCGGGCTGTCGTACAACATGCCTTGCAACAGGCGGGTCTCACGGGCCGAACCGTGCATGCAGTTTCTGGTTTGCCCGTCAGTACATTTTACCGCAACAGCGGCGAGCACCGGCAGGAAACCATTGCCAAGAAGCGCGATAGTCTCAAGCAGGCGGTTCAACCCTTATCGGATGGTTTGTCAGCCGGTATTGCCTTCCACGAAGTGATCCCGGAGGCGCTGGCCGCCTGGTATGACTATGTGATCGTCGAACAGGATGACGGCGTCACCCTGGATGCGGATCGCGTATCCATCCCGGTCGCCATTGTCGATATTGGTGGGCGCACGACCGACTACGTGGTGGTGAAGGATCAGGGCATATTGCATGCCTCGTCGGGCTCGCTGCAGTGCGGGATGCTGAACGTGAAACAGCATGTGGCCAACGGCATACAAGCGCGTTTCGATCTGGAGACCTTGAGCGAACAACTCGTTTCTCTGGCAGTCGAGAACAAGATCGTTCGTCTGCAAGGCAAGGAGCATAACGTAGCGGACCTCGTTGAAGCGGCCAAGCGCGAGGTCGTGGAGCAACTCCATGCAGAGACCCGTCGTCAACTTGGATTAGGCGTAGAGCTGGATCGCGTTCTGTTCGTCGGCGGCGGAACCGTCGCCCTGGCAGAGAACATCGCCAACTGGTTCCCGCATCAGGCGGTCGCCGAACACCCGGCCTTCGCCAATGCCCGCGGCATGCTCAAGTACCTGCGTTATGTCTGCGAGGCCTCCGATGCAGCCTGAGCGCATCGACAATACCGATTTTATCCGTCGTCACTGCGGTTCAGTGGCAAATGAGGCACCTTCGGGCCGTGCAACAGGTGCACAGCGGCATTGGTTCAATGAATTGTCGTCGGTCCATCTTCAAGGGAGTGGAACATGTTTCCATTCCCATCACCCTGCCGGGGAAGCAATCCCGTCAGGGACATGCTTGCTCCGGGTTTTTAATCCTTAAGGAGAAAGCGCTATGTCAACCAACGAAACGTCGAAGTATTTCGATCTTCACACCCAGGGTATCGGTTATCTCAACCGGATCCGGGAAGTGACACCGAACGAGGGGACTCCCTTTCTAAGTGTCACCATCGCAGCCCTTCGGGGCAGTGTCGATAACGCCCAGTACACTCATTTCGAGTGTCGCGTGTCCGGTAAGAAGGCGCAAGAACTTGTGCGTCAGCTCACACTGGCCGTTGAGGGCAGTTCGAAGGTCCTGGTTGGGTTCACCCTGAGTGATCTTTATGCCGAGACCTTTACCTTCAAGAACGGTGACAAGGCCGGCGAGATTGGCATCAGCCTGAAGGCCCGACTCCTGCGTATTGCGTGGGCCAAGGTCGACGGGGAACCGTTCTACACCGCACAAGAAGACGCGGCGTAAATCCAAACCGGCCGGGTAACTCAGTTACCCGGCCACCTTCCACCCATCGGGGGATCATTCCTCCGAGGGACTGGTCTCCCTTTATCTTGAGGAGATCAGTCATGAAGAAAACGGATTCATCCGTAGAGACGTTGGTAGAGGACCGGTTGTCCGGTCTGAAACCAGCAGACTTGAACGATGTGGAGAAACAATCACTCATCACACTGGCGATGAAGGTGCTGGCAATTAAACATCGAGCTGGAAGGGCATTGAGCAAGCCGGAGGAGACGCGGAATTACCTGCGTCTCCGCCTGGCAGATTACCGCAATGAGGTCTTCGGTTGTCTGTTTCTCGATAACCGTCATCGGATCATTGCAGTGCGTGAGCTGTTCCAGGGCACCATCGATGGGGCCTCGGTTCACCCACGGGTCGTGGTGCAGCAGGCCATGGAGGTGAATGCCGCCGCCATGGTTTTCTTCCACAACCACCCATCGGGTGTCGCTGAACCCAGCCGTGCGGATGAAATGCTTACCCGCCGGCTGAGCGAGGCACTGGCACTGGTTGACGTGCGCGTGCTGGACCATTTCGTGGTCTCGGGCGGCGAGAGCGTTTCTTTTGCAGAACGTGGATTGATCTGACATCCACTACTTTTCACAAACCCTGCCGGGGAAGACTCTTCTTCCCCTGCAGGGAAGGAGGTGTGACCTGGCGTCTATCCATCAAAGGAGAAACACCATGTGTAATACCTCAAATGAACAAACAGCCGAATCGTTTTTCGGTAAGGTCATTTCAACGTATAGCCGTGCTCAAGCAATAGAGGACGGTATATTGATCGACCCGGGTTCCATGGCCAAGGAGGCCGGCTTTAAATGGCCAGTCGCTTTGACTACCGATGCCTGGGCCGATTGTGTGGCCTGGACCGATGATGACAGCGAAAAACAGGTGCATCAGGATCAGTCGGGGAGGTTGTGGGATGTGCTCTATATGGCATCCCATGCAATTCGGACCAGCAAGGATTCGGGTGACCGGGTCTTGTTTCAGCTCTATCGTGTGCCCCGTGATGGTCAATCGATGGAAGCTGAGCTGATAACGCTACGGTTGATCGTCGGCCCCGGTGATTCCGGTGAACCAGTGATCACCATCCTGCTACCGCATGAGGACTGAAGCATCGTTCCTGTGCCGTTCTTTCAAATTATCAAGTCGATGACTTGAGTACATCGCCATACCCACTGGGGAGACTTTCTCCCTAGTGGGTGATGGTCTCTCCGCTTAACCAATTAAAAGGAGAACCATCATGAAATATGTTGTTCAATACACCTTGCCGTATGAACATCGGGTCATGGTCGGCATCGAGGCCGACAGCTCGGATGAAGCAATCAGCAAAGCTGAGTCGTTGTTCGATCAGGGTGATATCTGGCAGGACACTACAGCGGTACCGTTGCTGCTCGATGACTATGACGAGACAGGCGATAGTCCACTCCAGTTTACCGTCGAACAGGAACTGGCCGAGGATGAACCTTGGCCGGAACCGGAGGCGAGTGTAACTGTGCTTCGCCGACGCGATGCAGCCTTTCAGGCATCACGGTTGCTGGTTGAAGCGTACCGTCGCGGCGAAGCACGAGGCGGCAGCGTCGACTGGGATGAACTGGATCAGGCCTATCAGGCCGCACTCCAAGCATCCGGTGCCGATGTGAACCATACGCGCATCAGCACAGCAAAGCAGTGTACGCGGATGGCCCTCATTTTGGAGGGCGGAATCGTGCAGGCGGTCATTGCCGATCAGCCTGAGGCAGCCCCGGCTGTTGCCGTGGTCGACTACGATACGGACGGCTATGAGCCAGAAGAGTTGTGTTCCATTACGCAATCGGATGGCAGCCAGTCAAACGCACTCGTGGTCGAGCATTATGTCGAGCCGACCCGGATCAATCTGGATGAGATATTCCAGAAAACTGAGTAGCAGTCCCATTTAACGCCCCGCTTCGTGCGGGGTTTCTTTCGCCCGTTCCTTTCACTCATGCATGCTTTCCTGTGCGGGTGCAAACAAGCTTGATATCGCTTGATCATTCCCTGTCCGAATATTTCATAGCTGTCCACTGAGTCCACATGCCTTGCCCGTCACGGCAACGCGAGCCTCAAGCTCGCGTGCCAAGGACGGGGCCGCGTTCAGCGGCGCCTGTGGACCCCAGTGGGCAGGTATAAACGCACGAATGTCACGGCACCAGACTACAGCAGCAAACCCTGTGACAGGCGAACGCCTGGCGCAAGGGTTGCTTGATCCGAAGGCGCCCTCGTCACTACTAAGCGCAGCGGGGTGGTGACGAGGGCGGCAATCCTATTAACGGCGCGGTTTTGCGATCGGATTTCCCGATGACAGTCCGATGACGTGTTATTACACTACCGCCCTCGATCGATTTTAACCGTGGCCACTGCGTGTACTAGTGGCAATTGAGCGTATTCGGATCCTGTGATGCGCAACGGCTGTCAGCCGTGGATCCATCTTCCAAACCGAACCGATCCTAAGATCGGTTCATTCTCGCAGGCATTCGCCTGCATTTAATTGACGAGCAGAGACGCCCGCCCCTGGCGGTCCCGTTGATGTTCATTTTCCATAAACCGCGGAGGTGTTCCGCATATTCGAAAGGAGGTGCTTTATGAAGCCACCCTAAAAGCAGGCCCATTAGGGCCAAGTTGGCCAGCGCTGGGCCATTACCCAAAAGGGAAAATCAGCGTTGCCTGAGACCAGGCATATTCAGGTCATGGGCGTGGTGTCCCACGGTCGTATCGCGCAAGCGGGCCTCGGTAGCTTTTGTTACCAGGTGACCATCAACACTTACCTATTGGAGTTAACACCGTGAGAGACCTGAACTACCAACTCAAACAACTCTGTCACCGAAACCGGGACGGAAGTTATGCAACACAAGCGAGGCGCATGGAGCACCTGATGCAAATCGCGGACCAATTATATGACCTGGGATTTCAGGGTATGAAGTCCCGATCATTGAAACAAAAGCATGTAGAGGCGCTGGTCAAAGACTGGCTGCGCCAGGATTTGGCGGTCGGGACGATCAAAAACCGCATGTCGGTGTTGCGCTGGTGGGCCGAGAAAGTCGACAGGAGAAAGGTCGTGGCTCGGTCCAATGCCCACTACGGGATACCTGATCGGCAATATGTCACCAATATATCAAAGGCAAAGGAGGTGAACAGACAGGGTTTAGATAAAATCAGTGATCCGTACGTACGCATGAGTCTCGAGCTGCAGCAGGCCTTCGGCCTGCGCCGGGAAGAGGCGATTAAGTTTATCCCGACCTTCGCAGATCGTGGCGAGCACCTCACGCTCAAGGCGACATGGACCAAGGGCGGGAAGACGCGCGAAGTCCCGATCCGAACGGATGAACAACGCGAGGTACTGAGGCGTGCACACGAACTGGCGGGAAAGGGTGCACTCATCCCGAGTGGCCGCAACTACGTCCAGCAATTGCGTGTCTACGAACGCCAGATAACCAATGCTGGGCTGTCCAAGTTACATGGTCTGCGTCACGCCTATGCCCAGGCTCGATATGAAGAACTTACTGGCTGGAAGTCACCGGCCGCGGGCGGCCCCATTAGCAAAGCACTGAGTTCCGGCCAGAAGGTGATGGATCGTCAAGCCCGCAGGATCATCAGTCAGGAGCTGGGGCACATTCGCGAGCAGATTACTTCCGTGTACGTAGGAAGATAAAGCGTATTCAGAAAACGGCGCAAGGTGTTGGATGGATTTTCCATTCCCAGCGTGACGATGCTTCGTAATGATGCGTGTCTGATTGCACAAGACCTTCGAGGCCAAGTTCATAATGAAAAAATCCCTTCTCAATCCAACACACCCGGGTACGGCGATCGCGATCTGTTTCGCGGGTATCTGTACCGTGGCCAGCGTGAACCTGCAGGCGAAAGATCTTCAGGTTGGTCGCTATTCCTTATTGGCTGCGACCCCGACCGAGGCACAGGCGGAGTTGTTGGTCGCAACAATGACCGTTCAGTTTCCGGATCGGATCCAAGTGGTCGGTGAGGCGGTTCGATATTTGCTGCAACGCAGTGGTTATCGGCTGGCCAATGTTGAATCGATCGGCCCGGATACGGCTTCATTGTTTGCGTTACCGCTCCCGGCTGTCCATCGAAGTCTGGGGCCGATGACGTTGAGAGATGCGCTGGGAACGCTCGCGGGTCCAGCATTTCACCTGGTACAAGATCCCGTCCACCGGCTCGTCACGTTCGAGCGTTGTGATGGGCGGCAGATAGTTGCCCAGGATGTTGGATCCAACGTCGAAATGGAGGTTGCGCAAGATGACGACTGAGACACAACCGGAACGACCCGTCCTTACAGATGATGAGACCAATCAGGAGCAGACGGGAGTGAGGCCATCATCCCGTCGAGTGGCCTACAAGACGGTGCTTGTCGCCGTCGTGATCGGTATCTTCACGATCAGCGTGCTGTGGGCTTTTGTGATCCGCGATGAGGGAAATCCAGCAGACGCGATTGTGACAATAGAATCCGATATTCAGATGTATGAGGATACCGAAGGTATAGGAACAGAGCTCGCACGAAGCGATGATAAGTACGATCAGATCGACCGGAGGGTGGCGTCCCTGTCCGGTCGGATCGACCGTGGGTTCGAGACACAACAAAACCACAGCATGGATGTGAAGCGAGGCCTCACGACCATGGCCGAAAGTGTCCAGCAGATAAAGGCATCGGTTGCAGATCTCGTAGAGGGCAACAAAGCACTCAGCCAACGTATCAGCGAGGCCATTTCACAGCTGGATACGCTGGCCAGGAATATCCGTGCACGCAAGGTCGTCAAACGACCCACTATCAAGCACAAGCCTCGTTCCGCCAAGACACCGCCTTTTCATGTTGACGCTATCGATATCTGGGATGACACGACCTATGTGGCTGTCTCCCAAGCTGGACGTGCGGCATTTCTGAAAGCCGGAGAGCAACAGTCCGGCTGGACAGTGACTCGCATCGACCGCATCAAGGGGCAAGTCGACTTTCAGGGACCTGCCGGGCAGGCCCATTCCGTTTCGTTAAAGAGGTAGGGCTGATGGAAATCGTATTGGCAATTTTATTGCTCTTCGGAGGAATTACTCTGGGATCGGTCACTGCGGACAAGGTGAGTGACGAGCGGGAATCCACAAGGGTCATGCCCAGTCCGGACAGCGCACCGGGATCGTATCCCGTCACGCAAATGACGCACCATAGCGATCTGACGCGGTGTCATTCTGGTAAGTCCGTCATTTACCGGGATCTGACCGTTCCATTCCACGGCAAGATTGAGCAACCGGTGTTCGATGCCAGCGACTGTAAAGGGGAATGTCCGGATGAATAGAAGATTGAAGCTGGTCATTTTCTCTATTGCTCTTCTTGCATCGTATCCCGTAGTGGCTGCCGAGCTATCCCATACCCAGGTTAAAGAAACCGGACAGGATGCATCATCGTCTGCCACGAATATTTTGTCGGAGTCAGATCGGGTGCGTGCTCACCTCTGGGATTTGTCGGAAGTGGAATGGCAGCGCTACGAACAGTTGATGCAAGGAATTCGCGGGAGCATCAGCCCCTCGACAATATCGCCCATCGAAGTGCTGGGTATTCATGCGCGAGATGAAGCAGAGCGCCAGCAGTATGCTGAAGTGTGGGCACGCGCGATGCGGGAGGATGTAGACCGTATTCTCGCGTTTCAACGTGCCTACGATGCGGCGGGCAAACGTCTGTATCCGAATGAACCGCTCATTGATGTCGATCGATTGCCTGGAAAGATAGAAGAGACCAGCGTGTTGCAATCCACCGATCGCCTGTTGTTTTTCGCCCGTCCCGAATGTCCAGTCTGTGACATACTGGCGGGCAAGTTGTTAAAACGGATTGATGAAGTCAGTGGCATTGATATTTACCTCTCGGACATAGCACCGGGTGATGATGCGGCGGTACGAGATTGGGCATCGACTCACCAGATCGATCCCGCATGGGTGCGTAGTCGGCGGGTCACCCTTAATCATGATGGCGGTGCCCTGGGTAAACTAACGAGTGGCCGTGGAGAGGCCCCTTATATTCTGCGCCGTCGGGGAGCGGATGTATCACAGCTTCGGTCATCGGATCTTTAGATGATGACCGGGTTTAGACGCTATACGGTCTGGTGGTTCATGATTGCCGGCCAGTTTGTTCCCGGCACAGTCTGGAGCGATGGGGCAGTGCCGGTGGGTTACCGGTCTGTCGCCACGGAACGTGGCATTCCCTATACCTTATTATATGCAGTCGCACTCACCGAGAGTGGTAAGCAGGTGGTGTCGACGCAGGGTTATCGGCCCTGGCCATGGACATTGAACGTCGCAGGTCGAGGTTACTTCTTCGATTCCCGGTTGGCGGCCTGGCAGGCATTAACGGACTGGCTAGAGCAGGGCAAGCGCTCGATTGATATCGGGTTGATGCAAGTAAACTGGCGCTATCACCAGGAACGACTCGGAACGCCGTGGCAGGCACTCGATCCGTATTTCAATCTACGTGTCGGTGCGGCGATTCTGCAGGACTGCTACATCACTCGGCAAGACTGGTGGGCCAGCGTGGGTTGTTACCATTCACCAAACGATCTGCAACGGGCCGACCGGTATCGTCGCCGTGTTATTACCCGCTGGCAGCGGGTCATGGGTTAACGCGATGAGTCGATTCAGTCGTTGTTGGTGTGGGTTGAGCATCGCTTGCGCGTTACTGCCTGTCATGGCCCAGGCTGAACTGACCGTTATCTATGACAGTGGTCATACCCAACCCATTGCACCATTTCTCAGTGTCTTCGAATCGGACGATAGAACGCCAAAGCAGAACCCCATTCCGACAAAGCCGCAACTCGGTGCCGCCAATCCAGAAGCATTATTGCCCATTCAATCACCCGGCCTGACACCCGGATCAGTGCCGGCAAGGTCGCATGAGCGACCGTTCACACGCCCCTTTTTCCTGATCGGTTCCGATGTGCGTTCCCGGCAGTGGTTGCAGGACTACCGGGACCAGCTCAAGGAGATCGGTGCCGTGGGTATGCTGGTGCAGGCCGACACCGTGGATGATCTGCGCACGATGGCTGAATTGGCGGACGGCTTATCCATCTTGCCCGCATCGGGGAGCGATATTGCGAAAGCACTGGGGATCTCGCATTACCCCGTATTGATTTCCGCGCACGGCATTGAGCAGTGAGCGAGCATCCCATCGAGGCCCTGATGCGACCGCCGGTCGAGCTGTGGTCGACGTTGGTGGCATTTGCCACGGCAGCCATCGCCATTCTGGCACCCTGGTCCTTGATGATGCCGCCGGGGGTGGCCTACGGTGCCGGCAGCTTGCTCTTGTTGATGGGAGTGATCCGAGGGCGGCAGGCATGGCGGGTGCTGCGCTACCAACGCAACATGCGCCGGATGCCCACGTACAAAGTGCGATCCAACAAGATCCCGCTCAGCCGCCGTAAACTTTTTCTGGGCCGGGGCTTCCGCTGGAGCCAGAAACACACCCAGCGCTTGCGCGATACCATCCGCCCAGAAGTTCAACATTACGTACAACCCGGTTCCCTCTATCAATGGGCGCGCCGCAAGGAAGTCGCTTGGGAGTCCGTTCCGGTTCTGAGCGGGTTTGCACATTTGCTTCGAGTGCGTGCTTGGTGGAATCCGTTGGCGCCATTACCTGCCGTTGGTGGCAAGCCGGCACTGCATGCCGTCGAATTGGAAGACCAGGATGTCTGGATGGATATCGGCGAGCGGGTAGGGCATACCCTGGTATTGGGTACGACACGAGTTGGCAAGACGCGGTTGGCCGAGATCCTCATTACCCAGGATATCCGGCGAGGGGATGTCGTGATTGTCTTCGACCCCAAGGGCGATGCCGATTTGTTACGTCGTGTTTACGCAGAGGCCAAACGGGCTGGGCGGGCCAAGGACTTCTACATGTTTCATCTCGGGTTTCCGCAGGTGTCGGCCCGATATAACGCTATCGGCAACTTCTCGCGTATCACCGAAGTGGCCACACGTATTGCCAACCAACTCCCCAGCGAAGGTAACTCGGCAGCCTTTAAGGAATTTGCCTGGCGTTTCGTTAACATCATTGCCAGAGCGCTCGTGGCGCTAAACCGTCGTCCGGACTATCAACAGGTCCGGCGCTACATCAATGACATCGAGCCTTTGTTTGTGGAATACGCACGTGCCCATCTGGATCAGCACGGTGCGGAAGACTGGAAGGCACAGGTTGAAGAGCTTACGGGTAAGATCACGGAGCGCAACTTGCCGGCCGCGCTGCGTGGTCGCAATATCAAAGCTATTGCTCTGATGCGGCACCTGCAGGGGCAGGACCTTTATGATCCCGTCCTCGATGGGCTGGTGTCCGCCTTCAAATACGACAAGACCTACTTCGACAAGATCGTCAGTTCCGTCGGTCCCCTGATGGAGAAGCTCACCACCGGCAATATCGCGGAACTCATTTCACCGGACTATCTGGATGAGAACGATACGCGGCCGATTTTCGAATGGATGGATGTGATTCGCCGCAAGGGGATCGTTTACGTGGGGCTGGATGCCCTGACGGACACAATTGTCGCCAGTGCCGTTGGCAATTCCATGTTTGCGGATCTGGTCTCCGTCGCGGGTCATATTTATAAGCACGGTGTGTCTGGCGAATCCACGGATACACCACCGACAATTTCCATGCACGCCGACGAGTTCAACGAACTGATTGGTGATGAGTTCATCCCTTTATTAAATAAGGCGGGTGGTGCCGGATTTCAGGTTACTGCTTACACTCAGACCTGGTCAGACGTTGAGGCACGTATTGGCAATCGGGCCAAGGCCGGGCAGGTGGCTGGTAACTTCAATACGATGATTATGCTTCGAGTGAAGGAGTTGGCCACGGCCGAGATGCTCACGGAACAGCTTCCGAGGGTCGAGGTCTTTACCCTGATGAGTGTCTCCGGTGTGGATGATTCATCCGATCCCGGGTCGGGTATCGACTTCAAGTCCCGCAATGAGGACCGTATCAGTGTTTCCGAAGTGCCGATGCTTACACCGGCAGAGCTGATTACTCTGCCTAAGGGGCAGGCCTTCGCACTGTTGGAGGGTGGGCAGCTTTGGAAGATCCGTATGCCCTTGCCAGCAACCGATTTAGACATGCCGGAATCGCTCACCGAAATTGCCTCCGAGATGGAGCGCACCTATATAACCAACGATCACTGGTATCGAATTCAGGAACCCTGGTGGGGAGCCGTCGCAGATATCACCGAGACTACTGATGAAGTAGAGGCCTCAGATGGCTGAAGCGGTTGTCGATCCACGCCGCAGGGTTGTTCAGGAAGGGCTGATCTCGAAAAGCCTGACAGCGATTGCCAAAATCATACAATGGTTGCTGCTCTCGCTTTTATTTTCGATCATCATAGAATGGGCTGGAATGGTGCTCTGGTGGCCGGATGAAGGCCTTGATCACAGTCGCACTATGCTTGCTACTGAAATCAGTTATCTCGATAACGACTTCAGGCGAAGTGTGGTGACATCAGACCCGGCACAGTTCGCCAAGCGGTTTGCCGATAACACCTACCACTACCTATTCGAGGTGACGCGGTTCGTGGACTTTATCCATTGGGTCTCTCCATCACCGACAATGAATGAGAAAGGGCTCAGGCCAAAACTGCACAAGATATTCCATCCGATTGCCGAGTTTGTGATTGCGATGATGCAGGTAACCCAGGTGTTCTCGGTGCGGCTGGCGATCCTCACCCTGGCGATGCCGATCTTCCTGCTGTTCAGTCTGGTTGCACTCGTTGATGGACTGGTGCAGCGCGATCTGCGCCGATGGGGTGGAGGCCGGGAGAGCTCATTCGTCTATCACTATGCGAAGAAAGCGGCATTTCCGATAGTGGTATTGAGTTGGGTTATCTATCTTGCCTTGCCGTTCAGTTTGCATCCGACATTTGTTGTGGTGCCCTTCGCGACGCTGTTTGCTCTGACGGTGGTGGTTACGGCGAGTACATTCAAGAAATACCTTTGAGACCCTTTCCCCTGTCAAAGCACGAGAGAAGTGGCGCTGACCGTCATAGGCCTGGATTAGGTTCTTCTTCTGTCCTACCTTGCCTTGGAGGTATCGCGCTTCCGATTACGCCACATACTTCTTGCGCCATGTCTTGATCAGACAATGCTGGATTCCAAATCATGTAATGTTCCAGTCTATAGTCTAGTGATCCGGAATCATTCGACTTAAATAGGAAAAGAACACCATTCAAAACACTGCGAATGTGTTCATAGGAACGGGCGATAGTGTTAATGCGTTCTGGGTAACCGGATAATGGCTCCTGAAACAGGCCAAAAATTCCGCGCCGGAATATCTCGTCAACATATGGATCTCCATGTGTTGAAAGCAGACAGTCGTGCAAGTCAATGGCCCTAATAGCATATCTGATACATCAATGACAACTATATTCACAATGCCGTTAGAAGTGCGCAGGAACTTTATTGGGTTCCCGTCAGAATTTTGGACCTTGCTAAGTATGACGCTCTGGAGTCGAACAATAGCATCGTGTTCAGCCTCTCCATTCATTGCAACCCGATAGAAACCAGTGCCGTGCAACTGCTCTCTTATTGATTCACCAGTTGCGTTATCTTGTTGTAGAAATCGAGCTTCAAAATAGATCGAGATATCAGATGCTGTCCGTTGCAGGAAATCAATCGAGCTATTGCTGCCATCATCCTGTTGGACCTCATAATAGAGGGGAAATCCAGAACGTTCGAACTGAAAAGCAAATGTCACTTCAAGGATTGCAGAGAGAAAATTACTCTTATCATTGGCTGATGCGATGCTTGCTAATAATCTGGCATATTTTCCTGTGTCTTCAAGAAGTTGAAGTTTTGCTAAGAGTCCATCTATCTCCGTGTCTGGTTGCTCGGTACCACCAGAATTCCTGATTGCGTCGAGAAGCGTTGTTCTGTTCATGCTTTCCTCCTGATGAATTGGCTTCTAGAGTCGAATGTACTAGTTGGTGAAATCAATCTGAATGACTAAATGCGGTTAGATAGGTTCTGTTCGTACGTCTTGATAGTAACTCATCGCAGGTATTCTACCCGAGGATTACCTTTTACTATCTTCAATGACACACAAAAACCCCGCACCCGCTTGATTTGATTTTCCATAGCCAGTCCTCTCCCGGTCACCCACCATGCGTTTCATACGCAATACGGGGAGGACAACGATGCGAATTACCCAACTACTGTTTTTAGGACTACTCGGCACTGTACTGCCTGCTCAGTTTGCTGTTGCCGATGCGGACGGTGAACGGGCGGCACTGGCGCGGATCAGCCATGAACTCCAGGCGATTGAGCCACTAATTGTAGAAGCCGCGTCGCAGGCAAACCCAGATGCACGCATTCGATTTCAGTATGACTGGTTGCGCCATGATCTCGATCGTATTCGCCTCGGTATTCAGTCGCACATCGATACCCCACGTTCTGAACCCAGAACCTTCCCGCCACTGCGTGGCGATTACCGTCGGTGATGTCAGGCCATGACTGCAGCACAGAGCACGGCATTTCAGGCGGGTTCCGGTTTTACGCCAGCGATTCTGCTGACAGGGATTGCATCGGTCGTGCTAGTGCTCGCCTTTATTTGGGTTATCTGGGTATCACTGGGCACCTTCCGCGCCTGGCAGAACGGGCAGGTCGCTTTGTTCGATGTGGTCTGGGCAACGTTGCGCGCCAGCATCGTACTCATGGTGTTGGGTTTTTATCTGCGGTAAGGGCTCTTGGTCGGTTCCGCATCAGTTCGGGGATGTCCCCGGTTTTTATAGCAGGGGGAAACCCCGTTACCTCGGAGAGAAAGTAATGATGAAAAAAATAGTAAAGCGGGTCTCAACTGCAGTCGGGCTGTTGGCGGTATCGACAGCTCCATCGGTGTGGGCAGCCTTGCCGACACCGGTTGCGCCCAGTACGGGACCGGCGGCCGGTGACTGGATCGGACTCATTCAGGGTTACATCAAGGATGGTGGATTGGTCCTGGGGTTAGCGATTGCCGTGATTGGATTTCTGTGGATTGCCTATCTTGGGTTCGCCAAGTTCAACGAGGCACGTCAGGGCAAGGCCGAGTGGGCTGAAGTTGGTGTGTTGGGCATTGTCGGTGCAATTGTACTGATCTTTGCCAGCTTCCTGCTCACAGAAGCTGCCGGCGTCATTTAATCGATGTCTGATCGCGATGACATTCTGGCCGATCGGCTCAATGTGGAGCCGATGATCTTCAAGGGCTGTTCGTCATCGGAGCTGGGCATCATCGTTGGTGTGGCTGCGCTCGTCTGGTTACCCGTGTCTCTCCTCCTCGCGGGTTTGATGGGCGCAGTCACCATGGGTTTCGGGCTGGCTGGTGTGGGTGTGGTCGGTACCGTGATCGCGATGGCGACTTTGTTTCAGCGCCTGAAGCGGGGCCGTCCAGACGGCTACTACCAGCAACAGATCAGTATCTGGTTAGCAGATCATGGCTTACGCCGCTCGCCGTTTATTCGGCGTAGCGGGGCCTGGGATATTGGGAGGACACGGTATGCGACGTTACCGCAACGAGATTGATAACGTCAGCGCTCACGTGCGCTCACTGTGGGTGGTCATCAGTCTTCAGTTTGTCGTCATCGTTGCGCTCTGGTTCGGCTGGAGCCAGGCACCAAAACAACTGACGGTGCATGTACCCCCGGATCTGCGTTCTGGTGCGACCCTGTCGGTTAACGAAGTGCCTGCGTCTAACGTGTATGCCTTTGCTTTCTATATCTTCCAGCAGCTCAATCGCTGGCCGGAAAATGGTAGTAAAGACTACGGCAAGGCTATTTTTCGGATCTCACCCTATGTGACACCGCGTTATCGGGCGGAACTCCTGGCGGATTTGGAGCAGAAAGGGCGACAGGGCGAGCTGGCTTACCGTGTGCGCGGAGTGCAAGAAATCGTTGGACATGGTTATGAGGAACGCCGCGTCGATGTACTTGCGCCGGGTGTTTGGGTGGTCTGGCTGGATCTCGATCTGTCGGAATCCGTGAAAGGTATGACCGTGAAGAAGACTGCTATCCGTTATCCGTTGAGAGTGGTGAATCTGGCCATCGATCCTGAAGCCAATCCTTGGGGGTTGGCACTGGATGGCTTTACGGGCGAGGGTCCACGACGGTTAAGCGAATCGGAATTGAGCGAAGACACCGAGAAAAGTCAGTAATAGGAAGAGGGATGAATTGATGCGAGAAATGAATGCACTCCACCGTATGATCGTCACTTGGCTTGGCGTGTCTTTGCTATTGGTGCAGTCGCTGGCCCATGCCGAGAACGATACGCTAGAGCGGATCGAGTGGAAAAAAGTACCGATTCGCCTTGAACTCGTCATTGGTCAGGAACAACGGATTGAGTTTCCCAATACAGTGAAAGTCGGTGTCCCGGCATCCGTTCAGCCTCTGCTGCGTACGCAAAGTGTCAACGGAACGGTCTATCTGTTGGCGCATACACCGTTTGATACGAAGCGGCTCATGGTGCGCGAACTCGACAGTGGTCGAATCTATTTATTCGATGTCACGTCCAACCAGGACGGTGATGCAAGCCAACCTGTTCAAATATATGTGGCTGATAATAGTGGAGTCAATGATCTTGAGGGAAATGACGCCAGCCTGGGACAGCCGAGCTACATTCAACTAACCCGATTTGCAGCGCAGCAACTCTATGCGCCGTCCCGATTGGTCAAAGACAGTCCCGTGATTATTCGTGTTCCCGTTTCGCGGGATTCCATTGATCTGTTCCATGGTGGCGCGGTTACGGCGAACCCATTGGTGGCATGGCGTACCAATGGCCTCTATATCACGGCAGTCAAGCTCACGAATAGCACCAGCCAGGCTCAGACATTGGATCCGCGCAATCTACGGGGTGTCTGGTTGACCGCCTCCTTTCAGCATCACCGCCTGTTACCGATGGGCGATGAAGCCGACACCACGGCCGTCTATCTGATTTCGGCGCGGCCGTTTGAAGTCTCGTACTAGGAAATCCTATGGCCATTGCAACTTCCAATCGACTGCTACCATTGCTCGCTGGCGCTGTGGTATTGATGCTGGCCTTCGTTTCCTTGAAGTCCTGCACTGGAGGACAGGAAACATCACTCGTCATGGAGTCCGTGCCCCAATCGCCTGCGCCGGATGCAGATAGTCCCGCCGACACGATCAAAACCTTGACGGCCAATGTTGCCGCGATGACCGCCGAAGTACGCGCATTACGAAAAGATAATGACCAGCTACGCAAGGGCAACCAGGATTTACTCGCCAATCGTCACCAGATCGAAGAGAACGTCGCCACACGGCTCAAGCGCGAGATGCTTTCACGCGATAAGGGGCAGGAGGCGCGTAGCCGGATCGATGCCGGTGTGCTCTCGTCACTGACGGCCCGTGTGGATGCACTTTCGCATTCATTTTCTCAAAGCGGTTATACCCAGGGCGGTCAAGACATACCCGTGGGGTTAGGCCTTGATGGAGAGGGCGCACTACCAATAGATAGTCTGGTTTGGATCGATCCGCTGGATGCCGTTGAGTCCGATACAAACACCCTGGACGACAACGTCCTGTTGCATCGTGTGGGCCAGTCAACTGGTAGTGCGCTAACGGCAGCTCGTCAAAAGACTGGAAACTTCACTCAGGAATTCGAAACTGTCCATCCTGTCTATACCGTACCCCGTAACGCCACGCTCATTGGCTCGACTGCCATGACCGCCCTGGTCGGGCGGGTACCCGTGCAGGGGCAGGTACGTGACCCGATGCCGTTCAAGGTAATCACGGGTGCAGATAACCTTGCCGCGAACGGACTGACCGTGCCCGGTGTGCAGGGCATGGTGTGGAGCGGAACGGCCATCGGCGATTGGACGTTGTCCTGTGTAACTGGTCGACTCGATTCGGTCACGTTCATTTTTGAAGACGGCACCATCCGTACCATATCCAGTGACGACCGAGGTAATCAGAGTGGCAGTTCAGAAAAGCCGCTGGGCTGGATCTCGGACGAACAGGGCATTCCCTGTATCACCGGCGAGCGCAAGACCAATGCCCCGGCGTTTCTCACTCAACGTATCGGTGTGATGGCCGTCCAGGCCGCTGCGGAAGCAGCCGCGAGTGCCGAGACGACGTCGGTCGTGAGTGATGTCGGAAGTGTGACCAGCAGTGTCACCGGCGATACCGGCACCTTCGTGTTGGGTAAAACTATTTCTGGTGGCAGTGAGGAGATTTCAAAATGGCTCCTGGAACGCCAGTCCCAGAGCTTCGATGCCGTCTTTGTACCCGCTGGTACCCGCATTGCGATTCACGTCGATCATGAACTCCCCATTGATCTCGATACTACTGGCAGGAAACTGACTCATGCAAAATCCACTGACCCTTTTACCCGTACTCAGCTTGATTAGTCTGGTACTGGCCGGCTGCGCCAGTACCAAGGAGGCCATCCTGCCTCAGGATGGCCCTTCGATGAAGGCTATTTATGATGGTCATGTCCACGAAATGAATGCGCGGGACCCGAAGGTCATTCGCCATGAATTGGGGAGCCGTCGCCTCAACACCGGTGAGGCAGCCCTGCAGGGTTATACCCGAGATGCCTTTACAGAGATCGATGTCCTGTTCCCACGCCTGCCGAACCCAACACTGGTGATGTATGTCTTCCCGCATCTGGCTGGGGAGACGCGGGCACCGGTGCCCGGTTATACAACCGCATTCCCGATGTACGAGCAAGTGGAATATGCCTTGCCCGGAGAAATCCCTGGCCACCCTGTCGGTAAGAAGCAGTGAGCTTTATCAAGAAACCTTCCTCGAAGGACGCGGAACATGAGCAGAAAGAAACGCCGATCACCACGAGGCAGGTCAAGCAACTCTATGAACGTCCATCATCGTTTACCGATCTCCTGCCGTGGATGGAATACAACCCGGCGAGCCGTACCTTTTTACTGGAAGACGGGATCAGTGTCGGCGCCCTGTTTGAGATTACGCCGGCTGGTACCGAGGCGCGCACGCCGGAATTTATGACGCAATTGCGCGATGCCATCCAGACCGCACTGACCGATGCCATTCCTGAAGAAGATGAATCCCCATGGATATTGCAGGTGTACGTTCAGGATGAACCGAGCCTGCAAGGCTTCCAGAAGGAGGTTGCGAATTACGCACAGCCCAGTGCACGGGACACTGCCTACACCCAACACTTTCAGCAAACGATGCGTGAGCATCTCGCACAGATTACGCGTCCCGGTGGTCTTTTTGAGGATACCGCCGTCACCGGTACCCGTTGGCGAGGCCAGATCCGGCGCGTACGGGCAGCGCTGTACCGGCGGCTGAAACCCAATGGCCGACTGCCGCCAGCGGTTGAAGTAGAGGAGGCACTGAATGATGTGACCACCAAGTGGGTCGCTTCACTGGCTTCGGCGGGAATTCGTGCGCGTCGTGGGACAGGACAGGATCTCTACGAGTGGTTGCTTAAATGGTTTAACCCTAAGCCTGAGATCAGTGACGGCGATCCCGACAAGCTGATCGACATCGCCCCATATCCCGGTGATGACGACCTGCCATTTGGTCATGATCTTGCCGAGCGCCTGACACTCACGATGCCACGTTCGGACAATGCGTCGGCCACGTGGTGGTTCGATGACCTGCCGCACACTCACGTCACTATCCAGGGTTTGCGCCGTGTTCCGGAGGTCGGGCACATGACGGCGGAGCGCCAGGCCGGTGATCATGTATTTTCGCTCTTTGATCGGTTCCCGGAGCACACCATCATGGTGCTGACTCTGACCGTCAAACCCCAGGACTTTACCCGCAACCACATTGCCCAGGTCAAACGCGCATCAGTAGGAGATTCTGCAGAAGCCGATCTCACCCGCGAAGACGCCGAAGCCGTCGAGCGGGAGATGGCGCGAGGCAACAAACTCTATCCGCTGGGGATCGGTTTCTATGTGCGTGGTGAGGACTTGAAGACACTGCGTGCCAACGTCAACCAGCTGAATGCAATCCTGTTGCCGAATGGGTTGCAGCCAATCCTGCACGAGGCCGATTTGTTGGCACTCGACAGTTATATGCGCAATCTGCCCATGGCATACGATGCGGCATTGGAAAAGAGTAGTCGGCGATCGCGTTTGGTGTTCTCCAGCCACACTGCCAATCTGTTACCCCTGTATGGCCGATCAAAAGGCACAGGACATCCTGGACTGGTTTTCTTCAACCGGGGTGCGGAGCCCTTCGTGTTTGATCCGTTGCATCGATCGGATCGAAAAAAGAACGCGCACATGCTTATTCTTGGCCCCACCGGTGCCGGCAAGTCGGCGATGCTTGTCTACCTACTGCAACAGATGGCGGCTATGTACCGCCCTCGCATCTTCATCATCGAAGCAGGCGGATCATTCTCCCTGTTGGGTCAGCAGTTCCGTGAGCATGGGCTAGTCGTCAATCAGGTCACACTAAACCCGAATACGGATGTAAGCCTGCCGCCATTTGCCGATGCCTTGCGCGTGTTGCAAAAGGAGCGCCAACGTTACGTACACGACGATCCAGATGCGTTAGCCGATGACGACGAGGAATCAGACGAGGAAGGATCCGGACGTGATGTGCTGGGCGAGATGGAGATCGCCGCCCGCATCATGATCACCGGGGGTGATGAACGCGAAGATGCGCGCATGACCCGGGCCGACCGATTCCTGATCCGCAATGCGATCTTTCTAGCTGCCAAAACCGTTAAAGAGGCCGGTCGCGATCAGGTGCTCACCCAGGACGTGGTGGCCGCGCTTCAAAACATCGGTCACGATGAGACGCTTCCCGATCACCGGCGCAACCGGGCCATTGAGATGGGCGACGGCATGGCACTGTTTTGCTCAGGCTTAGCCGGACACTTCTTCAATCGACCCGGTACCCCCTGGCCGCAGGCGGACGTGACTATTCTGGAGATGGGTATTCTTGCCCGTGAAGGGTACGAAGACCAGCTCACCGTGGCCTATATCTCCATGATGAGCCACATCAACGATCTGGTAGAACGCCACCAACACGATGAAAGGCCGACATTGGTGGTGACGGATGAAGGACACATTATTACCACCAATCCACTCTTGGCCCGCTATGTCGTCAAGATCACCAAGATGTGGCGCAAGCTCGGCGCCTGGTTCTGGATCGCCACCCAGAACCTCGAGGACTTCCCGGACGCAAGCCGCAAGATGCTCAACATGATGGAATGGTGGCTCTGCCTGGTCATGCCAAAGGAAGAAGTGGAGCAGATTGCCCGGTTCAAGGATCTCACCGACGTGCAGCGCAGCCTCCTGCTATCGGCGCGCAAGGAGCCGGGTAAATACGTTGAGGGTGTCGTGCTGTCAGACAATCTCGAAGCCTTGTTCCGCAATGTGCCCCCACCACTGTCTTTGGCGTTGGCCATGACGGAGAAGTATGAGAAGGCCGAGCGCGGCGTGATTATGCAAGAACAGAACTGCAGTGAGCTAGAGGCTGTTCATGTCATCGCAGAGCGTATTGCTGGGAGCAGCAGGAACTGAAACGTTATCGTTTTGGCCACGGCAACTCGCCGGTGAGTTCGGGGAGTAGCTCGTCGTCACCTGTTGTGCTGCTGTAAGGTAGTTGACCACTCGGGTCAATGGCTTCCAATGTCAGTAGCGAGAGGGTCTGGCCCCACTGCCCCAGTAAAATAGCCTCTTCATAGCAGGCAAATCGCGTGGCAGCCTGGCTGGCACTCCACACGGTACCATCACAATCAACGGATGCCACATTGTTGCCATTTCTGAGTACACTGTCGGCCGCTGAGCTTCGGGGCAGCTGAATGCCGATATTGATCCAGAAATTTTGATCTCGGGCTGAGGTGGATGGGATGACATTACGAATGATGCCGTTCTCGGCCAGTACGAAGATATGTAATTCGCGGGAGGCTTGTGAGAACCGTGAGGCGACGCAACTTTGCGATGCCTCGAAATCATCGGACAGCTGTTGGACGGTTGCGGCCTCATAGGGGAATTCTTCTGTCAGTGGTGCGATCAGATGCCACGGCACCAGGCATTCCGCCGCAAAAATATCACACAGGATTTCCTCCCGCGGACGTTTGGCGTAGGAATCCAGTTGTGATTGTGAGAGTGTGCTGCCGTGCAGGGAGGGGAGATCAAGCACATCATGCGCGACCTCGTGCATGATCTTGAAGCGCTGTCGGAAGGGACGATCATTGCCATTGACGATGATCAGCTGTTTGCCGGCCACGTTGACGAGGTATCCGGCCTCCGCAGGGGTGAGCTGGTCACTGATCTTGATCTGAAAGCCCTGATGATTCGCGATGGCCTCGACATCGACGGGATAACGATCAATGCTCATGTCATGTAGCAAGGTGCGGGCTTTTGAAATTACGGTGACCGGATCCATGGCAACGTGTGGGCTAGAGTTCCTGCAGCAGGTTGATGATTCTGAGCCAGTCCTCTTCCGTGTTGGGGCGTTGCCCCCGGAAACTCACGGTTGCCGCGGGCTCCAGGGCGGACCAGGTCATATTCGTGCGTGTGGCCATGAGAGTGTAGAGGGTATCGTCTATTTCGCGCTCGGCCAGAAGAGCCAGAATCTGGCGTTCGCGCTTATTCAGCTGCAAGGCCTTTCCGAGTTTCTCGATGGTGGCCTCTGACGGGCGGTCACGTTCGCCTTTCTCCAGACGCGAGATATAGGCATGATCCAGGTTATCCGCTTTATCCTGTAACTGCCTAAGTGTTAGGTCTTTCTTCTCTCTGGCTTGGGCTATAAACTCCGCAAGGGTCATTTTTCCTCCGTGAGATGCTTGCAATTATATGAAGGGGAGTATACCTTGTTGTCTAGCTGGGCAACAGACCCGTGTGCTACCACGTAGCCGATGGGTTTTTTAATGGAATGGCTGTTGTCTGGCGGGGCAACAGACTAACTACGAGGTGACGGGCATGGCAGATGTACACAAGGTTCGGTTTTATCCAGTCGGTAACGGCGATACCGGTCAGATTGAATTATCAGGCGGTCGCCGCGTCCTGTTTGATTATTGCCATCGGCGCAACAGCGATGACGACGACAGTCCACTGATCGACCTGAATACCCGGCTGAAGAATGAGTTGAAAGCTGTCAACCGGGACTATCTCGACGTGGTGGGCTTTACGCATGCCGATGAAGACCATATTTGTGGCAGCACGGATTTTTTTGAATTGCAGCATGCGGAGAAGTACCAAGGTAACGGGCGCATCAAGATCCGGCAGCTGTGGGTGCCGGCAGCCATGTTGCTGGAAGAGGCCACCAACGATCAGCAAAGCGACGAGTTCATCCTGTTGCGCCAGGAAGCGCGATACCGTCTGCTGGAAGGGCAGGACATTCTGGTATTTTCAAAACCCCAAGCGCTCGTTAACTGGTTGACGCCCAAACTGAAAGAGCGGGGCGAGTTACCTTCGGCGCGTGATCACCTGTTCATCGATGCCGGCACCCTGGTACCGGGCTTCTCGCTGGAGACCGACGGGGTCGAGTTCTTCTGTCACTCGCCGTTCATCAAACACTGTGACGAGGGGGATACGATCCGGAATCGTGCCGCCCTCATTTTCAACGTGCGTTTTATGGCAGGAAGTGCGACCTACGACTTCCTGCAGGTGGGTGATGCCGAGTGGGATGTGCTCGAAGATATTGTCAGGACGACACATGCTCATAAGAACGGGGACCGCCTGGACTGGAACCTGTATAACCTGCCACACCACTGCAGTTATTTGGCGTTAAGTGATGAGAAGGGCGATAAAGAGACAATACCGAAGTCGCTGGTCAAGGAATTGCTGCATCAGGGGCAGGCCGATGCCTACATGGTCAGTTCGAGTAGTCCGATTACGGATGTGAAAGAAGCCTACGAGCAGACGCAGCCACCGCACATACAGGCACGCAAGGCCTACGAACGCAGTCTGTGTGACATCGGTGGGCGGAAACTGCTGGTCACGATGGAGGAGCCGAATGGGCTGCATCCGGAGCCGCTGGAATTCGAGATCAGTGCGGGTGGTATCTCACTGGTGCGCGCCAGTTCATCCGGGGCGAAGGTGATCACGTCAGTGCTGGCGCCGCGGGCTGGCTGATGGATTATTATCCACTCTTCAACGCTGAGGAGATTGAGGACGGATCGACGCTGACTATTCCGCGCATGCAGGCCGTGTACACGGCCTGCCAACGGCACCGCGATTTCGAGGTGCTCCAGTTGTTCAGGCAGACGTATCGGGGACAGGCCACCGTGGAGATCGCCGTGGTCGAAGTAGCCTGTGACGGGGTGCCATCACACAATGAGTTTGGCATTGACTACCGTGAGCGCCTGGCACTGTGTGTGCCGGCCGAACCCAAAACGTTGGTTGAAGTCCTGGCCTTGCGAAAAACGTTTCCTGTATTGATGCACCAGAACAGCCGCCCTGCGAACGCGCCAGCCAGTCTGTGTCTGTACTTTGAGCCATTACCGGCCGTGCTGCGGACCTGGACGCCGGAGCAATTCTTAGGGCGCATCCAGTGGTGGCTAGAGAAAACGGCACGCGGTGAACTCCATCCGGCCGACCAGCCGGTAGAGCAGCTGTTCTTTGCGTCAAAGTACGAACTGGTGCTGCCCTGGAACTTCGAGGCGCTGCAGCAAGCCGAAGGCCAGTCCTTCATTGTTTTACGCGGCGACAAACGCCCGGATGGCGGTGAGACCTTGTTCCTTCGTGCAACCTCAGAGGCAGGCACAGAGCAAAAAACGGTTGCGCCCATTGAGGTGACGATCGATACGGTAACTCATGGGCATGTGGCACGTGATCCAGACACCCTCGGTGAACTCGCGGATATGTTGCATACACGCGGTGTCGACTTTCTCTCCAAACTGAAGGAGGCCGTGCAGCAGCGGGTCGGACAAGATGGCATAGAGGTGAGTGTGGATGACCCATTTACAGTGATTCTGCTGCATATTCCCGTGCGCCGGGCGCCGGAGGCGCCACCCGAGACGCTCTCCACCCGTGCCTTTGTGCTGACAACGGGTATGCTGCGCTTGGGTGAAGCACTGGGTGCACTGTTTGTGCACGAGAATAAATTTTACAACGAGGGAACAGGGGCATTGGCGCCGGCAGCGAAGACTGACTGGATGGAACAGCCAATTTTCCCGATGCAGGTGCTCCACTTCAATCATGTGAAAGTGGCTCGCCACCAGTCGGGTATTGAAGAGGAAGGCCCTGCGGGTTTACTCATCGGTGCAGGCTCACTCGGCAGTGCCTTGCTCAACCTGTGGGGGCGTAGCGGCTGGGGTAGCTGGACCGTGGTCGACAAGGACCACATCAAGCCGCATAACCTGGTGCGGCATACCGCTGTGGCGCAGCACGTCGGTGAAATGAAACCAAATGTGGTGGCTGAGTTACATGCCGCAGTCATGGGCAGTGCCAGTCAAGTGACACCGCTGTGTGCGGATGTGCTGGATGAGACGGATGAAGAACTGACCGAGGCCCTGCGCGCGGCGGTGCTCGTGGTTGATGCCTCCACTACACTCGAATACCCGCGCCGTGTGAGTGACCTGGAGGGTATCGGTAGGCACCTGTCTGTTTTTATCACACCCAGCGGCAATGCCGCGGTGCTCTTGGCAGAAGATGCTGGCCGAACAAGACGATTGCGTACACTGGAGGCCCAGTATTACCGGGCATTGATCCAGGAAGACTGGGGTGCCACTCATTTGGACGGCCATCTGGGTACCTTCTGGAGCGGGGCCGGTTGCCGGGATATTTCCACGGTACTGCCGTACTCACGTATTCTCGCGCACGCCGCGACACTGGCCGAGCAGGTGCAGTGGGTCGCAAACCAGCCGGAGGCACACATTCGAATCTGGTCACGTGATCCAGCAGCGGGTAGCGTCACGGCCCACACGATACCCGTACACTCGGAACGACGACTGGATTTTGGTGATTCCGACCTGTTCATTGATCAGGGGGTCGAACAGGCACTGCGCGAACAACGCGCACAGCATGCGCCGCATGAGACAGGGGGTGTGCTGGTGGGCTACTACGACTTCAATGAGAATGCAGTGATTATCGTGGATGCGCTGCCGGCGCCACCGGACAGTGAATCCACTTCGGCTTCATTTGTCCGTGGGGCGGAAGGCTTACGTGAAGTGATCGAAGAAGTATCCAGGCGAACGGGCGAGGTGGTGCAATATATTGGTGAGTGGCACAGTCATCCACCCGGACATTCGGCGAATCCCAGCCAGGATGATTTGTACCAGTTGGTTTATCTCAGTATGGGGATGGCCGAGGATGGCCTGTCGGCGGTATCGCTCATTGTGGGGGAAGACGACATACAAATCATGAAAGCCAGGGTGCAAGCTTGACTGCCCCAAACGAAAAGCCTGTCGCGCTCGTGCTCTCCGGCGGCGGCGTGCGCGCCATGGTATTTCATTTGGGTGTGCTGCGTCTGCTTGCCGAGCGACAGGCATTCGAACGCGTGCGCAGGCTATCCACGGTATCCGGTGGTAGTCTATTGGTGGGTCTGATCTTGCGTGAAAACGCTATGGTGTGGCCCTCATCAGATCAATTTCTGGAAGCCGTCTACCCGGCACTCCGGCAGCAGCTGTGCGCGCGCAGCCTGCAGTGGGGTGCGGCCCGGCAACTGCTTTGGCCGTGGAATTGGCGGTACCTGTTTTCCCGCGCCAACTTGCTTGCCTTGGCATTGCAACACGAATGGGGTGTGACGGCCGCGCTGCGTGAAGTGCCCGATCAACCTGAATGGTCGATTAACGGGACCACAGCGGAGAACGGGAAACGTTTTCGATTTCGGCACGATACGCTTGGCGACTATGAGCTGGGGTATGCCGAACCCGGTTGCTTTCCGCTTTCAAGCGCACTGGCAGTTTCAGCGGCATTCCCGGGTGGCTTCGGACCCCTGAGTCTTGCGACAAAGCCCTTTCAATGGCAAAAGCGCCCTACCTGGGATGCAGATGTGCGTGATACCCGATCGGTCGAGGTGGGGTACCGGCGCCTGCACCTCTACGATGGCGGTGTCTATGACAATCTGGGGCTGGAGCCGTTCTTTGATGCGGGGCGCGGTGTACCCAAACACCCCGATGAAATCATTGTGGTATCCGATGCGGGTGCGCCTTTGAGGAAAGGCTTTTCCATGTTTGCGCTGAATCCGTTTCGACTCAAGCGGGTGGCCGATATCATGTCAGAACAATCGCGGGCGCTCCGCGTGCGCACGTTCGCGCACTATCTGCAGCAAGCGCCGTTGCGTGGCGCCTACCTATGTATTAATACCCCGGTGAGTGAGGGAGCGGCCTGTGAGTCGGCCACCTTCGCGGCAGGCTTTCCAACCACATTGCGCCGACTCACACCAAGGGAGTTCGACCAACTGGCCGAGCACGGCTACCGTGTGAGCCAGCAGGTCGAGTCCCGGTACGGGCTTGTCTGATCTGAAACCCCGACAAACCCTGGTTTGATTTTCACTAGGCGGTACTAGCCGGTCAGGGCAGACTCCTTGGCCATGCGTGCTTTCCATGCCGTGGTTTTATTGGGTGCTTGCTGTCGACTGAGGCAGTGTCTGTCGTTCGCCTTGCTCATTTTGATGGTGCTGAGTTCTGCGCGCGCAGCCTCCTTGAATACGGCAGTGTACGTGGACGTGTTCTGTATCGATAAGTGCGTAGTCAGCGACCAGCGCGCTATTTCGGGCAACAATGCATTAATTGAAATTGTAGTTCAGCAGGTCCATGTGCTGGGTCATATCCAACGCATTGAGGCGGCACTCTCAGATAAGCTTTCTAATCAACCCGTCCCGGCGAAGCGCTTAGCACTTCAACGCCTTCAGGGAATGGATACACGTACCCGCGAGCGGATGCAGCACTCAGCACGGGGTCTTGCCAAGGCCATGCAGTTCGGCATTGACCGCGCGCCGGCGATAGTCATTAACAGCCAGGCTGTGGTCTACGGCACAATCGATGTGCGTGCTGCCATTGCACAGTATCAGGCATGGCAAGCAGGGGGTGCGTTATGAAGCGTCCCACCGTGGCATCACTCATGTTACTGCCGATGCTCTGGTTACCGGTGACGGGGTTGACCGGTACGACTACAACCCCTCAGATCATTACCCAGACCACTGCGGCGGCATTGTCATGCACGCAGTGGATGCCAATTGGTGTTTGCTTCTGGCTGCGCTGTTCCTGGTCGGGCTGCAGTGTCAGAACCTCGATCAAGGTGGGTCATTACAATCCAGATCTGGTCGTCAGTGCCTACAACGAATTGGGTGGCAATCCATGGGTTGAGATCCGGTCAACCTTGGGGCTTGCGCAGAAAGCGGCCGCCACGGGTCTGCTGGGCTCTTTGTTGCCGGTTCCACTCGACAGCGCCGGTAACCGGACGGAAGGCACATCGGAAACCGATCACAAGAACCTCGTGTACCGCGAAACCGATGCCATCGGTCATCCGCTGAGCTCACTATCCGGCCTCGTTGCCGGGGTAGGGCTGTTATGTCCATCCCAGACCACATCCTTCTTCCCTTATTTCCAGTCCGGTCTCGATGCCTTGTCCTGGCGGCAGGAGGTGCCGGAGATCTTCTATCCGGCAAGCTTCATTCCCGGTCTACGCGAGCTGGGTACCTGGCCCCTGCAAACCTGGGGTGGTGTCTATCCACGTACCGGTTGGACCACCCAGGCTGAAGAACCCAAGGCCGCGGCCATCAACGCACAACGTGCGGGTGACATTGTGACACGCACCGGTCAGCCGCATGTCTATGTCCCGGTTACAGGGTCGTCCAGTTCCATGAAGGTCTGGCCACCGGGTCCACTGGTGGAGAAGGATCGTCGCACCGGAACCTGGCAGATGCTGGTTCCTCGATCCGAATCGAGCTGTAACGTCTTTGGTACGAATGATCTCGCCAGCCTTACTGGTTGGGGAGGTGGTCGCGTCGATACCGATGGTGATTACGTCTGGAATCTATGGCGGCCCTACAAATGCTGCCAGCGTCGCGGGCAGTGGTTTCTGTTTGATATTGATTGGATTGCTTACCCCTAATGAAAACAAACTCCATATATGCATCATTCCATCGGCACTTTATCGTTTGGTTGCTAGTCGGGTTACTCGGTTTTAACAGTGCGTATGCCGTCACCAAAGGTCCGACAGAAGACAGTCTCTGGTATTACGAGATTGGCGGTGCAGAACCGGTGTCGGTACCCGCGAACCCGTCCGTCGTGTCGGTGACCCTCGGTGGTTCCGCACAGCTTGGACTGGGCTACAGTTGCGGCAAGTTCGATCCCGTGGCTGCCGTGACGAACACGCTGAACGACATCGGTGCCGGCGTCGACAATATGCTGAATGCAATGACGGCCGCGGCCAGTGCCGCGATTGCCTCGCTCCCGGCGCTGATTCTGCAACGGGCTAACCCTGGCCTGTACGATATGTTCCAGAATGCTCTGCTGCAGGCGGAGGAGACCATGCAGCTGGCCACCAAGTCCTGCGAGCAGATGGAGGCTGAAATCGCACAGGGCAAGAACCCCTATGCCGATCTTATTACGCTGTCCAAGGGTAATGACTGGAAAGTTCAGATGGGAATTGGTGGCAATGATGCGGTCACCGCAAAGGACGCTGTCGAATCATCGAATGGTGACAGCGGTATTCCCTGGGTAGGTGGTCAAGCGGGGGGCACAGGCCAGCCCGTCCTGGAATTCACAGGTGACATCGTCAAGGCAGGCTACAACATCAATATGAATCGCCCTATCACCACTTCGGGTCCCGTACCACCAGCTGCGGCCACGCGCTTAACTCAGGTGTGGGCAACACCTACCGAGGCTCGCAACTGGGTCGTTGATGTAGTTGGTGAGAACATCGTGACCACCTGTGATACCTGCCGCAAAGACAGTATTCCCGGCACCGGCCTGTTGCCGAAGCTGAATCAGGAAGCGACTACAGTCACCGTAGAAATACAGAATCTGGTCAGTGGCGCAACACCCCTGACGCTGGCCAACCTGGATAATATTACTGCCCCCGGTGTGGCCATCACGCGCCAAGTCATTGAGGCAATCCGTGAGATGCCGGCTTCTGAGCAAAGCCTGATTATGGGGCGGCTGGTCTCGGAGATCAGTACCGCCCGCACGGTGGAAAAGGCGTTGTACGCCCGGCGCCTGCTGCTGTCCGGCCGCCAAGTGCCGGAGGTCTATGCCACCGAAGTGGCCCGCGAGCATGCGGATATCTCCATCGTTGAGCTGGACAAGGAGATCGAGAATCTCCTGTTCGAGACACGGGTACGTAAGGAAGTGGTCTCCGACACGATCGCGACACTGCTCCAACGCGCTGCTGCACGACGCCAGGCCTCCCTGAATACACCACGGGTGTCCACGATCGATCCAAGGCCTTTGAGTAATGGCCGTGTTCCATAACGGGCTTGTGCGCCGACGTTGGTTCTTCCTGTTCACGCTGCTGGCGTTTGTTTTGGCGCTGGGCACGGGCAGCATTCTCTGGCATTCGGTTGAGACATCCTCAGTTAGTGAGGTTCAGGCTCAGGTCGATTCTTTGAAGCCGGTCTTTACTGGTTTCCGACTGCTCCTGATTGCGTTGGTCGCTGTGGCATGGCCATTCGTGACAAACAATCTCCATCGCTGGAGACGGATTGATAAAGCACAGGTAATTACGATGCTCGCATTGCGCTGGCGCATCCTGACCTGGCTTGTCGTGATCGAACTGGTGTTGGGCCAGAACCTGCTCGGTCAGATATTGGCCTTGTTGCAGGGGAGTAGGGTATGACCGTCGACAGCTATCTCGAGCTTTTCACCACGCTATTCGGCTGGACTTTCTATGGCATCCTCTGGGATGTCTTGCTCGGTACGGGCATCGTGTTCCTGCCGTTCCTCGGCATCTTGATCGATAACTGGCGTGAACCCGCCGAAGGTGGTGAGTTTGGCACGGTTACCGGACTGTCTCTGCGTCGTATGGAGCTGGAGATGTTTATTGCCTTGCTGGTTGTTGTGCTGGCCGGGCAACCAGCTGCATTGACGCCGCTCAATGCGGTTGCACTCAACTACACGCCACCACCAACACTGATTGATCCAGCTCCGCCAACGGCGACCATTGCTGCGCCCCAAAGCACCTATGGTTCCAGCGGGTTTACTGGGTCGTCGGCTACGGTGAATATCCCTGTGTGGTGGTATGCCGTGTTATCAATGACCTCTGGATTTAATCATGCAGTGGTTGAAGGCCTGCCAAGTGCAGCGGATATGCGCACCTATGAGCAACAGGCACGGTTGGCCACCATTGCCGATCCACGGCTCCGTCAAGAGGTCAGCGACTTCTTTAGCCAGTGTCATATCCCGGCACGCTCAAAGTACCAGGCTGAGCGCCCATCAACCGCAGCGATCAGTGCTTTGCTGACAACCTATGGGCCAGATGATCCGGACTGGATGGGTTCCCATGTCTATCGCAATACACCGGGCTACTACGACACACTGCGTCCGACTACACAGATTGCCGGCTGGGCTTTTAATGCGGTGCGCGACACTGAATACGATGCGGCGTCCCCACCTACCTGGGGCAAGCCCTACTGCAAACAGTGGTGGGAAGACAGCTCGATTGGCCTGCGAGAAAAGCTGATTAATGAGGCTGATGCCACCTCATCGGGTTTTTCTGGGCTGGTCGTTGCGGTAGCTCCTGCCTTGGCCAGTGAGCAACAAAATGATGCGGTAGCCAAGACCGTACTGGCGAATTCTCCTCCATCGTGGTCGAACAACGACCTCGTGGCTAACAATACTGGAAGCACGGGTTTATTGAGCACGGTAGAGAATGTTGCCAAAGGCGGCCTGGCATCGGGGGGCGTGTTGGCAGCATCCGCACTGTTTTCTGTCACCATGACTGCCATTCTTCAGGCGCTTCCGATGGTGCAGGCTGTGCTCCTCCTTGGAATCTATGCCTTGCTTCCCATGGTCGTGGTGCTGTCGCGCTACTCGGTAGCTATGATGATTGTTGGTGCGATGGCTATCTTCACTATTAAATTCTGGAGTGTGCTCTGGTATCTGGCTCAGTGGGTCGATCAGAACCTGATCTTGTCGATGTATCCGGATGTGAATGTCTTTCTACAAATCTTTGCCAATCCCGGCGAACACGACATCAAACGCTTACTACTCAATATGATCACGACCAGTCTTTACCTTGGGCTTCCGCTGTTGTGGAGTGGGATGATGGCCTGGGCGGGGGTAAACATTGGGCGCTCTATTACAGCGGCAACTTCACCGCTAGCACGACCGGCTGATGACGCGGGGAGGCAGGGGGGTAGTATAGGTAAGGCGGCAATCTCAAAGGGAATAAAGAAATAATATGGAGCTACATATCATCTTCGTACCAGCCATCTGGATCCGAACCTGAATCGGCTCGGCCAGTCCGGAAATTGTGTTCACCAAAAATCTCCGAACCGTCACCTTGTGGTCGGTCGCTGGTTTCAGAGTCATCGGTTGATGCGAGCACCCCAATGATTGTTCCCAATAAGACACCACCAGCCTTTATAAAAGATAGGATCCATTTTATAGGGTTCATCGGTTGCTCCATGTGAATTCAGGATGTGAACGATCATCAGACATACAATTGTCCAAGTAAAGGTCATTGATGATCGTCCATATCTCTACTTCAACCCACAAGAAGTATAACCAATAGAAGGTGACCTTGGCATTTCCCGGTATTCAAAGTCTCCCAATAAGTGGCAGTGACTTACTGGTTAGCGCGTCCAGCGCCAGGTGGCTTAGATAGGCCGCGCCGCCAATTAACAGCGCTCCCCTTACAATCTTCTCGAACTCATCCTGAGGTTTCCAATGGTAGGCCTTATGCATTCCAGTGGCCAGCAAACCAAGAACCGTGATGCTATGGAAGAATTGCCGATGATTTGGATTCCTGAAAGCAGGTTCAATCATGTCCGGCAGTCTCCCTAAGAATGCGCCAATGGGTATGGCAGCGACAGGGTGGTGCAGAAGGCTCGATTTTTCTGAATTATCGTTCTGGGTAATGGCAAGTGCAGCTATCGCGCCGGCAAATTGGTGGGTAGGGCCGTTCATTTGATCTACTGTAATAATTATTTCAGTTTTTTCTCAACTTGTTCAATTAAGCTGTCACAGCAACCAGAAACCTCAAATTTTAGTGAGTCAAGATTTCGGCCTTTTACTTTGATCTTGGGTTTTTGGCCATGCTGTGGGCAACGCGCTGATCTGATGGCTTTGGATATCGAGTTCTGTACTGATTGAAGCATGGCAGACTCAAGTGCATTGCCCGCGTTTCGTGGGGACACCTTCCTGCCGTTAATTTCAAAAGAAATATCTATCATCTCGCTATCCTCAATTGAATGTATATTCTTTCCAAGGGATACGACTCGGATGGACATTGCTCATGAAATTTACAATATCCTTTCGACCCCAGTAGGTGGGAGTGCCGCGAGAATCCTGTCCCATAAGTACAATAGGAATACCTGGAAATAGGGGCTGGAAAGATTGCGCTGTCTGTTGGCATTGCATCTGTGAGCCCAAGATATGTTTTTTCACGACAGTGACCGCAAAGGTCACGCCTTGTTCCTTAATCACTGCACCTTGAATCTTCATAATCGGGAAGCCTCCGGTATCGATTAGTGGATATGCCCTAGTGCAACAATGGACCGTTCGCTACTTCTCTTTTCTTACCCCTTTGAAAGGGGCTTTGCCGGATGTTTTTACGTCCATAAATTGACCGGTATCAGCATCGCGCTTAACCCAATGTCCCGAAGGGGTTTTGGTTTGCGAGCGGTGTTTGACGGCACCATTACGGTGCCCGTCACCTTTGGGAGGATTAGTGGCCATGCTGGTCTCCTGTTCAAGTTGAATGTTTTTGGCAGAGACTGTCTCTACCCTGCCAGCATTTTAAACACATCAAAATGATGATGTCAACAGATCATAAATATCACCAGAAGAAATAAGATTACCATAAGGCGTCATTTTAGGGCAGAATAACCGGCCATATAGCCTAGCTAGGGGGAGGGCATTTACTGTGGTTCTGTCAGAAATCAGCCAAGCGCAACAAGAGCGGTTATCCCATATAGATTTCAGGGTATATTTCCTGGGGGAAATTGGCCGAAGCGACCTTTTATCCCGGTTTGGTATCGGGGAGGCGGCGGCGACACGTGATATCACCCTCTATAGAGAGCTGGCACCAAAAAATCTGGTATATGACACCAAAGCCAAGTCTTATGTGAAGTCAGAGGTATTCAAACCGCTGTTTGAATATTCAGCCCCCCAAGTATTAGCCGCACTTTCACAGGGTTTTGGCGAGGATTTTGTTGGTAGCCACAAGCCAATGATTCCCTGTGAAATGCCTTCCAAGCTCAACAAACCCGAATTACCGATCCTGGCTGTACTCACTCGGGCAATACACCTAAACAGAGTGGTGCGTATTGACTACTGTTCACTGGGGTCGGGTAGCAGTAGCCGTGAGATTGCACCGTTTGTACTCATCGATAACGGTCTGCGCTGGCATGTGCGTGCCTACGATCGCAAACGGAAAGACTTCATTGATTTTGTTATCACTCGCATTGGCAAAGCCAAGCTTCTCGATGATGCGCCTCAAGAACAGGAAAGCAAAGAGGCGGATATTCAATGGAACCGCATTGTCGAGATGGAACTGGTGCCCCATCCAAAAGTTAAGTACCCAGAAGCGATTGAAATGGACTACGCCATGGTTGATGGCGTCCGTAAGCAGAATGTGCGTGCAGCCGTCGCTGGTTATGTGCTTAGACGGTGGAATGTAGATTGTACAGAAGCGCACAGCTTAAAGGGGGATGAGTATCACCTGTGGCTTAGGAATAGCCAGGCGCTATACGGCGTTCAAAATCTGTTATTAGCTCCGGGTTATAAAACAGAAGTGACCTCCGATGACACGGAAGAGCATGTATCAGAGGAACGCTGAGTGACAACAATTACTGACTGTACCCCGTCAGCCCCAGTTGGACAGAACAGCCTGATTGTTTAAGAGATGGTTTTAGCTCATCGTTAACCCATAGAGGAAACGAGTACCTGATACAACATGTACCAAAAGATAGGCTGGACGAACTGGTAGGGCGTCTAAAGATTAATTTGAGTCCCTGATCACCAGCCATTATCGGACAGACAAACGGTAAGTTGATGGAATTATGCAATTGAATAATGGACTGTCATGCAAAGGAAGACACTATTGAAGAATAAGGCCATACAATTCCTGTTGGTACCTGATAGCAGTGCGGCGCGTAGAGCCCGGCGAGCGCTGGCGGCGAATGGTGTGTGTTCGGGCATTGTCGTTGGCACATGGACAGATCTCGTTGAGTACGCAAGAAACGCATACCTTAGACCCGCCCAGAATGGGAATTGGGATGAAAGATTTCATGCCGCCCTCGGAGACATAAGTGATGCGTTTTGGACAGAAAGCTTCTCAGTTTCCCCGCAAGAGACTGCGGTGGCTATTGAAACGGCACTATGTCAAATAGTGTTAGCGTCTGACCCTGGTAAGGACCTTATTTTTCCGAATCTGGAGCAGCTCCCAGAACGACCATGCAAACATATTGGAGACATCGTTCGGCTAGTCGGGGCGATGGAAGGCGTATTACCCAATAATCTATCAGTAATTCGAGATCTGATTTTCGAAGATTCTGCTGACGCTATTCAGCAGATCTATGTGTATTACGTTGATGATGTGCCTGCATTGACGCGATGGCAGATATCGCTCATTGAGAAGCTGAACAATGATGCGGGGATATCAGTAGATGAGCAACTAGTCACTGTCCTGCATGAAATTCTTTCTGTGATCGAGCACCCAGACACGTCCAGTAGTCTTGCTGCATTACAGGCAGGCCTGTTCTTGCCTCCCGGAACCAATGGAAAGCTTGATAACTCCATCCAGTGGGTGGGCACACGAGATTTTCTCGAAGAGGCGGAAATAGCGGCGAGTCTGGTTCAGACGGCGCTCGAAGAGCATTCTGATCTAAGGCTGGCTGACATTGGTTTGTTACTTCCGGACAGCTTCGAATATTCGGTGGCTGTCGACGATGCGTTCACACGAGCGGGCCTGGCGGTCTCTGGCCTGCCGGTTGAGCGCTGGCAGCGTGACTTGGGGCGTGAAGCCCTGTTCCATTTTCTCTACTGTCGACAGAAGCCCGCGCCGGCTATGGCCTTGGCAGTGTGCTTGTCTTCACCGCTGATGCCCTGGTCTCGTGAAGAAGGTGCGGTGCTTGCACAAAGCGTCATGGATAGTGACTACACATTTCGGCCATTTCATTCAGCGGGCAAGAATGCCAAGGCCATGCTGGATCTTATTCGTGAGGGTGATGAAGAACCGAAAACGCTGATTCAGGCGTTGCAGTCATTCTCTTCCTTGCTCAATGGTGGGGATGAGTTTGTTGGGCATGTCTATCAGTGCAAGTCCACTGTGGATAGTTTATGCACTTTGCTGGTGAACATGTCTGACATCGATTGGGTGGGGTTGCGTCGGGCATCGAGTCCGAAAACCATTACTACAGGCGAGTCTCCTGATTTCAATCTCGAAGGCGTCACAGTATGGCGAGAAAGCCACGAGCCATGGCGGCCAGTCCATCATTTAATTGTCTTCGGATTTGCGGCTGGTAACTATCCTTCTGCGTCTGGGGCATCACCAGTATTCGTGGCTAATGATTTGAACGCTATTCGCGAGCACACGGAATTGGCAGTTGATACACCAGCCGATGAGTTGATGCGTCAACGTGCACGTTTCAAACGCCAGTTATCGGCCGCTTCTGATTTTGTAACCTTTCTGGTTCCGCGTCGGGATCCAAGTGGTGCAAAACAGGCGCCCTCTGAAAGTCTGGTGTTTATGCAGCAATTGTTTGATGCACCAGAGGATTTAATTCTCGAACTTGATTCTGCGGAGGACCGGAGCCATGTGCGTTACCTCGCCCAGGTGGAAGCCAGTGAGCCACAGCCTCCTCGAGCATTGACTGCCAATGACATTCAGTTCGATCGTGATTTGCTGTCGTTGCGCACAGATTCAGAAGGGAACCTGAAACCGGAATCGCCTAGCAGCCTGGAGACATTGATGGTCTCGCGTCTGGCGTGGTTATTAAGACGTTTGCGTGCTGAACCCCTTGGATGGGCTCCGGAGGGAGCAAACGTCATGTTGCTCGGTACGCTGGCCCACCAGGTTTTCGAGGAGTTGTTCCAAAGAGGCCACCCACTTCCTGAAAGAGAAGAAATTACCGAACGGGTTGCTATGCTGCTTGATGATGCCATTCGGCAGCATGGCCCGTTCCTCAGGGCCGCGCAGTGGCAGGTAGAGCGACGCCATCTAGCGGCAGGGATTACCAAGGCAGCGTTGGCCTGGAGGGGGGTAGTACAAACACTGGGGGCGGAGATCCTGGGCAGCGAAGAATGGTTGGATGGCAAGCTTGATGGTATTCCCATACATGGTCAGGCCGACGTATTGCTTGGTCTTTCAGATAACCGTTTGCTGGTGGTGGACTACAAGCGATCAAGTGCAAACAGTCGTCGGCCGCGCATGCAAAAAGGATACGACTGCCAGGCAAGTCTGTACCGAACCATGCTCCAGACTGGCGGACCCAAGAACGAAGAAAGCACCGATCTGAGCAATCACCTGAGCAAAGTTGCTCAGACAGGTATTGTTTACTTCATGCTGAACGACCAAACAGCACTGTCCGATTCAGTACTGATTGAGTCGGGAGAGATTCCTGGCTGGGAGGTAATGGACGGGGACGTTGCCAGTCATGCGATCGAACTGATCGAAAAACGGCTACGTGAAGTGCAGGCGGGCCTGCTATGTCTTAACCGTGAGGGTGATGCGGTATTTTTTGATAAACAGGCCGGTGTTAAGCCCTATGCGTTAGAAAACAGCCCGCTAATTCCGCTATTTACTATGCCCGGTGAGGCCGAGGAGGCGGGATGACGCTGCCACCATTGACAATTGTTCCGGCAGGTGCCGGATCAGGAAAGACCTACACGATTCAGCAGCAACTGGGTGAGTGGGTGGTTGAGGGCAAAATCGCGCCTGAGCGTATTGTTGCCGTGACGTTTACCGAGGCGGCAGCAGCCGAGTTGCGTGAGCGTATACGGGCGAAACTGCTTGGACTAGGGCGCCTGGAAGATGCGCTGAGACTGGATCAGGCCTACATCTCGACCATTCATGGCTTCGGACTGCGATTACTGACTGAGTTCGCTTTCGATTCGGGCCTTTCCCCCAAGCCTCGGCTCCTGAATGAAGACGAGGAAAATACGTTGATACGTCTGGCACTGGCGCGTACCGACAAAGCCGACGTTATCACATCGAACCTGGCTCAATACGGTTATAAGTATGACTATAACTCGGGTAAGAGTGCTGAGGAGCGATTTCGGGACGTATTGTTGGGTGTTGTATCGCAACTCCGATCGGTTGGATGGAAGGAGGAAAGCACCGCCTATGCAGAACATGCTGCTTCATGGATTACCAAACGGTACGGGACGACCGGTGATGGTGATGCGCTGACAGCACGACTACGGGCAGCAGTAGAGAATCTATTAGCTGTTTTCCCCGAGAGTCTGGCAAGAGAATACGGCAAAAACGCTACAGCATCGAAGGAGCTACAGCGTGATTTCCGAAATCTACACAACGCGCGAAATAGCAATGCTCTGGAGATAGACTGGAAGTTATGGAAAGAGCTGCGTTCTCTCCGTAAAACGAAACGCGGTGCACCAATGCCTGATGGTTATGACGAATTGGCAGATGCCGTGATAGAGGCAGCTGATGCACTACCCAGTCACCCAGGACCACTTGCACATGCGATTTCGCATATCGAAGCGCTGCTGGCTGCTGGTCAGGACGTGCTGGTCCATTATGCGGAAGCCAAGCGTGAAGCAGGGTTGGTCGATTACAGCGACATGATCGCCATGGCCGGTGAAGTGCTCCGCGATCGTCCGGGTGTCCTCGATACGTTAGCAAAGCGTATTGATTGTCTCGTCGTTGATGAATTCCAGGATACCAATCCACTGCAGTTTTCCTTGTTATGGCAACTGAAAGAAGCAGGAGTGCCCACCGTTATCGTTGGTGACCTGAAGCAGGCCATCATGGGATTTCAGGGCGCTGACCCAAGATTATTTGATGCACTTGTACAACAAAACCAGGAAGTCTCTGAGCCGTTGACGCGGAATTGGCGTTCCCAGCCAAGGCTGATGGAGTTCGTCAACGCAGTGAGCCCAGGACTGTTTGGTGACGCCTATGTGTCCCTCGAACCTCAAGGTGGCGACAGCGAACTCGATCCGCTCGAAGTGGTTTCTTATCCAATAAAGGCAAAAAAAGGTCAACACGTCATACGCGCCGCATTCGTTGGCCAACGTTTGCAGGAACTTCTTGAGGATAAAGAACAGCAGGTCGTTGACCAACGGACAAATGAGCGTCGCCGAATACGCGGTGGAGATATGACCATCCTGTGTCCTACTCACAATATGTTAGCCGACTATGCCTCCGTGTTGCGAAGTCAGGGTATGCGTGTGCGAATACAGGAGGATGGATGGTATTCATCTCGCGTTGTACAGATCATCTGGCATGCGCTGGCCTATATTTCCAATCCTGCAGACCGCCATGCGGCTTTGTATCTCGCGGTGACGGAGCTTGGCAGCCTGGGTCTGGATGAGGCACTGCACCAGCTAATGGAACAGGGTCATATTAGTGAGCCGTTGTTAGAGAGGCTGGATCACCTGGCACCTGGTGTTGCTGACCGTACGGTATACGCACTTGTCGCAGACACGCTCTCTGCTTTGAATCTTTTCGATGTGGTTGCGGTTTGGCCCGATGCTGAACAGGCCCGGGCAAATGTTCTTCGACTGCAAGCTGAGGCGGGTGAGTTTATGGAAGCGAATCGTGAAGCCTTAGCCAATGGAGGGTTTCATGGTTCTGGAGTGCAAAGTTTTCTGGCGTGGCTTGACGCAAAAGTAGAGCAGAAAGATAAGAATAATCAGCCTGACCCGCGGGTAATTGATGAAGATGCTATTGAATTGGTGACTTGGCACAGTTGCAAGGGGCGTGAATGGCCAGTCGTGGTGGTCTGTGGGATGGACTATAAACTCGGCGCTAAGTTGCCAAAAATGGCGCTTGGTTATAGCTCTTTCGATGATTTGTCGCAGCTATTGGAAAACGCACAGGTCGAGCACTCGCCTGAATTCTCCGCTCCAGAGACAAATAACCAATTTCTCGCGGATTTGGAGATTGCTGCTGAAATTGAATCGAGGCGATTGTTATATGTTGCCATGACTCGAGCCCGCGACAAGCTTGTGTTGGAATGGCCGTCTTATCTCGCAGGAAAAGATGGTCTGACATACTGGTCGATACTGACTGGTGAGGTGGGCCTCTCTCTGGATGATGGCGCACTGACTATTGGAGATGCAACATTCCCGTGCATCGTTACAGAAGGTGATTCAGAACTACCGGCGGATCTTGATCTCGACGGTAAGGCAATAGCAACCATGTTGCCGACTATCGGCCGACGCGCTATACGGCCAGGAGAAGTGACAGGTACGCTCATCCCAGACCGTGTAACCCCTTCGCAAATGGAGGGCACGGATGCAGTTGATTCTGCGTCTAAGCTTGAGATAGCACAATATTGTGATGGACTTGATATCGACATGGATCTGACGGGTATGGAGCTAGGGACTTTCCTTCACCGTTGCTTCGAGGTGCTCGGGGCCAACCCTGCTTTTGCTGACAGGTTATCCACGATCACTGGCGTTGAGTTGAATGAAAAGAATGCCGAAAGCATAGCGAATGGCGTGGCCAGTTTCGAAGGCTGGCTGGGACAACATTTTTCAGCCAAGTCAGTGGCCAGAGAGCTCCCGTTACTCGCACTCGATGAAAACAGCTCAGTAGTATCCGGAACGGCGGATCTGGTTGTGGAAACAGACGACGGCATCTGGATTATTGATCACAAGTCAGATCAGGTCGACGATCCGGAGGCAGCGTTTATAAACTACAGACCACAACTTGAATCCTATGCTAAATCTCTTGCTAGTGCGGGAGAGAAAGTGCTGGGCACGGGGATTAACTGGATTCGGCGGGGGGAAGTGGTACTTGAAGAACACTTACCTAGTTCATGAGCATTACTCTTTACTGGCATGATTACGAAACTTTTGGCGTCGATCCCAGACGCGATCGCCCCACTCAGTTTGCTGGACTACGCACAGACGAGGCGCTCAATGAGGTGGGAGAGCCGCTGATTGTTTACTGTAAACCAGCGAATGATGTATTGCCTCACCCAGAGGCCTGCCTGCTCACTGGTATTACTCCGCAGCTGGCGGATGCAAAAGGCGTGCTGGAGCCAGAGTTCATTGCTCGCATTCACGCGGAGTTGGCACAACCGGGTACCTGCGGGGTGGGGTATAATACCTTGCGATTTGACGATGAGGTGACCCGCCATACACTCTATCGCAATTTCTACGACCCTTATGCCCGCGAATGGCAGCAAGGCAATTCGCGTTGGGACCTTATCGATCTGGTGCGCATGACCCATGCCTTGAGGCCAGAGGGCATTGAATGGCCTCTGCATGACGATGGCAGGCCCAGCTTTCGACTTGAAGATCTGGCTGCAGCCAACGGTATCGGCCACGAGTCAGCCCATGATGCGCTATCCGATGTACGTGCCACCATTGGTTTGGCACGCCTGATACGTGACCGGCAACCACGCCTCTATGATTGGCTCTTTCAGCTTCGCAAGAAACAAAGGGCAGCTGAACAGTTGGATTTGGTTGGGCACGAGCCCGTTTTACACACCTCACGCATGTACTCATCAGAGACTGGTTGCACAACGCTGATTATGCCGTTGGTTGGTGAACCCGGTAACAACAATAGCGTGCTGGTCTACGATTTGCGTCAAGATCCGGGACCCTTCATGGAATTGGACCAGGACGGTCTCCGTGATCGTCTGTTCACCCGGGCTGAGGATTTACCAGAGGGTGTGGAACGGCTACCGGTCAAATCCGTGAAGATCAACAAGTGTCCCGCCCTTGCACCTCAGAAGACGCTCGATGCAGCGGCAACCGAGCGGATCGCAATCGACCTGGCTGCCTGTACCCGGCATTGGGAACTATTGAGTGTGAATAATGGCTTTATGCAGCGAGTTGCACAGGCCTACAGTAGTCGGAAATTTAGTCCCGCTGGAGATGTTGATCTGGCGCTCTACGAAGGTTTCCTCAATGATTCGGATCGCCCATTGTTGGCCAATGTTCGTAATGCTTCACCGCAGGAGCTGGCGCAGACTCATTTTGAATTCCACGACGAACGGTTACCTGAACTTCTGTTCCGCTATCGAGCCCGAAATTGGCCAGAGACTTTGTCTGTCGAGGAGGTGCAACGTTGGGAGCAGTTTCGCCGGCATCGTATCCAGGATGAAGATGGGGGCGGCAGTATTACTCTGACGGAATACCACGGGCGAATCGCACTGCTACGGGATGAGCGTACAGACGATGTAGATGCACAGCGGATACTAGATTCATTGGACAAATGGGGAGGGCTTGCATAGCTGTAAATACCATACGGGTTGTGCATTCTGTTCGTCTCCTCCCCTGTGTTATTACTGGTTGAGCTGGAGAAGTATGTTGTGCGGCACATGGACCGAAATAAATAGTGAAGGGCAATGAAATATTTTTCAACCAATGAGATAGATCAACACGACCGTCACCAATGCTACCGCCAGACTTTGCAGACCACTCCAGAGCCAAAAGGTACCGCCAACGCGACCGAGAAACACGCCGAGTAAGAATATAATCACCAGCGCCACAGCCATCGCTGCTGGTAGTGGTGAGAGCGGCAGCACCATACCACTGCGTGAAAGCCACAGCGGTACGATGATAATCAGGGCAATAAGCAGCGGGGCGATGCCGTTTACCAGAGCAACCAGCCAGGGTATCCAAGTCGCAGCCTGGGCGTGGTGGCTCTCATCTAGCGATACCGCCATCGACTTTTCGAGTTGCGCCAGGCTGCGGCGTCGCTCCGCTGACTCACTGATGTAAGCACTGGATATCCCGCTCATGCCGAGGGCTAGTGCCGCAGCGAGGCAGGTTGTGATCACTACCGCAAGGTCGACACGATTACTGACGTAGAAGCCCATAATCAACCCGAGCATTGTCAATGCACCGTCAAAGCCATTAACGACGAAGTAGCGGCGCATGATTTCCTCGGAGTGGGAAACCTCCAGCAGGGTTTTTAGCTGTTTCAACACTATCGCGGTCCCCTGCATGCCATTGGAGAATCACTTGCCGACGACAGAAACCTCGTCGATGCTGTGAAGGGAAGCACCGTTTTCACTGATCGCACCGCTGATGAGCTCAAAATCCAGTCTATCACCCTCGATCGCCACCTGCAGTGTCTCAGTTTCTTCATCTACCTCCAGTACCCGGATATCGACTTGGTAACCTTCCCCCAAGGCAGCAAGGGCTCGAGCAAACTTGAGGACATTGGGCTGGTGCGGTTTGAGTACATCAAGAACGAGGCGTTGGACACTGGCCATTGAAATTCCTTAACCCTTGAGAATGAAAAAATAAGACCATAGTGTCACCCAGCACACGGCGGCTGGCAAGTCACCTGGGTTTCCCATTGCGTAGCAGACTCCCGACTATGTAAAAAGTCTTCATATCCCAGTGACTCAATCCGGCTTGTTTACACTATTAAACGTCACTGCTTTATACTGCTGACAAGAATGATTTCCCTTCGAGTATTACATGCTCGGTGAGATGCGCTAGCCAGTGCAGGTGGTCATCAAGCTTTGGTATAGGGTAAATGGGGGTATGAACCTTGAGTGATAACAAGCTGGAGAGCATGTCGTTCCGTGAAGGAATCGACCGTATGGTTGACAGGGCGACGTTAGCCATTGGCCTCAACCCGGATACAGCCAGAATTATTCAGGCCTGCAATGCCGTTTTACAGCTCAAGTTCCCGGTTAAGCTCAGTGACAGGACAGAGGTGTTTACGGGATGGTGGGCAGCACACAGTGCTCACAGACTGCCGGCCAAGGGCGGGCTGCGGTTTTCGACTTTGGTCAATCAGGACGAAATCGAAGCACTGGCAGCGTTAATGACCTACAAATGTGCCATCGCCGATGTCCCGTTTGGTGGCGCTAAAGGTGGTCTGATGATCAATCCAGCCAATTATAGTGAAGATGAACTGAGAGAGATCACGCGACGTTTCACGATGGAGTTGGCACGCAAGAACTTTATACATCCTGCTACCAATGTTCCTGCGCCGGACATGGGGACATCGTCACGCGAGATGGCGTGGATCGCAGACACCTACAAGTTGTTGTTTCCGGAAGATGTCAATCATGATGCCTGTGTGACTGGCAAACCGGTAGAACGTGGTGGTATAGCAGGCCGCACAGAGGCAACGGGCAAAGGCGTGCAGCATGCCTTGCAGGAATTCTTTCGCCATCCTGAAGCAGTGGAGAGTGCCGGGCTAAAGGATGGACTGACCGGTCAACGCGTGGTCTTCCAGGGTCTCGGCAACGTCGGCTTTCATTGCGCAAAATTCCTTACCGAGCAGGATAACGTCAAGGTCATTGCCATCATTGAGCGGGATGGTGTTGTGTCCAATGAAGACGGCCTGAACGTACATGACGTCCGGCAGTATTTTGCCGAGACAGGGGGGCTGAAAGGCTTCCCGGGTGGTGAATACGACGAAAATGGTGTCGAAGCACTGGAAATGGAGTGTGACATCCTCATCCCTGCTGCGCTCGAATCTCAGATCCATGCCGGCAATGCCATGCGCATACAGGCCAAAATGATTGTGGAAGCGGCAAACGGCCCGGTGACATATGAGGCCGATGAAATACTCCGAAGCCGTGACATAACCATTCTGCCGGATATCTATGTCAATGTCGGTGGTGTGACGGTGTCATATTTTGAATGGACGCGTAATATTTCACACATGCGATTTGGACGGCTGCAGCGCCGCTACGACGAGCTGCGCGGGCAGAATCTGGTTGCAGCGATGGAAGCGCTGACGCAAAAAGAAGTGCCGGATCACCTGGATCGGGAAATCTCACGAGGTGCGAGCGAGCTCGATCTCATACGTTCTGGTCTGGATGACACCATGCGCATGGCATTCCAGGATCTACGTGAAGTAATGAAGGCCTACCCGCATATCAAGGACTATCGCACTGCCGGCTACGCCATCGCGATCACCAAGATTGCACAGTCCTATTATGACCTGGGTTTGGCAGAGCCTCCCCGGCAATAAGTTTCCGGTAATCTGATGCACCCTCTGCTATCAGGAGCAAGCACTTATCAAGTGCCTGTTTCCATATGAGAAGTAATCATTTGCCATGGACAGGGGCGAAAATCCAATGCTTCCGACCCATCTTTTGGATAGTTCGGTATTAGCAGATGAAACGTGCAAAATATTCGAATATTGTTTCATATTATCTATTGCTAAACTGACGCTGCAGGAACCGGAGCTTTCCGTTATTTAAGAGCGTAGCGATTCATGACGGACCAGATGCTACGGTCCATGGTTCGGGAATTGATCCCGTCATCAGGTTACAGAGACATAAGCTATTCATCTGAATTGACAGGAATAATCGGAGGCGTCATGAAACGATTTAAGAACATTCTTCTGGTATGCAATTTTGATGCGAAGCAGCACATGGCTGTGGAGCGTGCCGTATCGCTGGCAAAACAAAACGAGGCGCGCCTGACGGTGTTGACCGTGGTCAAGGAACTGCCAGCGGATGCGCGCATGGCAATCACTGTCATGCCGCCCCAGGAACTTCTTGCGCTGGTGGTCAATGATCGTCGGGAAAAGGTCGATGCACTTGCCGCCGACATTGGCCAGCAAGGGGTTGACACAAGATCACAGGTGGTGACCGGCACGCCGTTCCTGGAGATTATCCGTCAGGTGCTGCGTGACAAGCATGATCTGGTGATTTTGGCGGCGGAAGGGAAAGGCGGGCTCAAGGAACGGTTATTCGGTAGTAATTCCATGCATCTGATGCGCAAATGTCCCTGCCCGGTCTGGGTGGTGAAGTCCGCAAAACGTGCAAAATACAAGCGAATTCTGGCCGCTGTCGATACGACAAGCGATTTTCCGAACAGTGCGCGGGACTCGCTCAACCCGCTGATCATGCAACTGGCCAGCTCCCTGGCGCGGATGGATGGCAGCGACCTGCATCTGGTACAGGTATGGTCCGTATTTGCAGAAGACTATCTGCAGGCGCGCGCCCAGCTCGGGAAAAGTGACATCCAGAACCTGCGCAAAGACACTAAACAACAATACATCAGCAAGCTGGACAGCCTGCTGGCCGGCATTGACCTGAAGGGGGTTATCACCCACAGGCATCTGCTGAGATCTGATGAAACCTCCAGGGCTATTGTAAAGCTGGCAAAAAACAAAAATATCGACCTGCTGGTCATGGGTAGCGTTTGCCGCACCGGCCTGGTCGGATTTTTCATCGGCAACACGGCGGAAAAGGTGCTGAGCGAGGTGAATTGCTCTGTGCTGACGGTCAAGCCGGAAGGTTTCGTCACACCTGTTAAGTTGGAAGGTTCGTGATCGTAATGTGCATCGGTTACTGGCTAATTCTGAAAGGGCGATGGTTTCATTTGGCCAAAAAGCTTGATAGACGAACCGGCAGCTCATCAGATTAGATAGGGAAAATCCACACAGGAACAACCCGATAAGGAATGAGTCATGCAAACCCTGCTGGAAAAACACTGGCATCATCTACCTCAGGAAGAGGTGCTGGACCTGTTCGATACGGATGCGGACAAAGGGCTGGACCGGTTCGAGGCGGAAGATCGTCAGCAACACTTCGGCCCCAATGCACTGACCCAGCGTAAAGGACAGGGGCCGCTGCAGCGATTCCTGTTGCAGTTCAACCAGGCACTGGTCTACATCCTGCTCATTGCGGTGGTCATCAAGCTGTTCCTGGGTGCTTGGGTGGATGCCGGGGTCATCTTTGGCGTGGTGCTGCTCAATTCGATCATCGGTTTTGTGCAGGAGGGCAAGGCATTGAGCGCACTGGAAGCCCTCTCCCGCGCGCTGACCACCGAGACCACGGTACTGCGTGCCGGGGAGAAGCAGCGCATCGATGCCAGGGAACTGGTGCCGGGGGATATCGTGCTACTCGCCTCCGGTGACAAGGTGCCGGCGGATCTGCGTCTGTTGCACAGCCGCAGTCTGCAGATTGACGAATCCGCCCTGACCGGCGAGTCATTGCCCGTTGAAAAGCTTTCCGGCGTACTGGGTCACGATACGACCCTGGCTGACCGGGTCAATATGGGCTATTCGTCCACCTTGGTGACCTATGGTACCGCTGTGGGTGTGGTCACCGGGACCGGCGATGATACCGAGATCGGCCGCATCTCCGAGCTCATCGCCAGTGCCGAGGTGCTGGCCACGCCGCTGACCCGCAAGATTGCCCGCTTCAGTCACCTGTTGCTGTACGCCATTCTGGGTCTGGCGGCGATGACCTTCCTGGTGGGTTTGTGGCATGGCGACAGCTGGATCGACCTGTTCATGGCGGCGGTGGCCTTGTCCGTGGCGATGATTCCGGAAGGACTGC
>Ga0255054_10000046_pt1 | contig 54012 bp, 30 predicted proteins | sample JV7_2_23_MG_FD_188634 | JGI IMG/M metagenome (GOLD analysis project Ga0255054, IMG submission 188634) | Seawater microbial communities from Jervis Inlet, British Columbia, Canada - JV7_2_23 | ecosystem: Environmental > Aquatic > Marine > Inlet | place: Canada: British Columbia | collected... | reverse complement strand
CTTCTTTAAACGCGCTAGCGTCGTGATCCAGCAAGAATCTTTCAAGGTCAAAAATCTCTTCATCTTTCAGGTAGTAGGGTGAATCTTCCCAATCGGCCACTGCTTGGCTGAGTTTTTCAAGCAACTCCTCAGTGACAATTGGGGTGGATGTGGACATGGTCACTATCCCTCAGCAACTCAAAGCATTGGGCAGACAAGTGGGTATTGTCTACGTTTACCCTAACGTTGCAGACTGTATCTCCTATTGCACTGCCGCTTCTTTGTACTCGTACAAATGCACATCCCTCTGTGGGTAGGGGATAGAGATGCCCTCTTCGTCAAAACGTCTCTTGACGGTTTCTGTGATGTCAAAGTAAGCACCCCAGTAGTCTTCCTTTTTCACCCATGGCCGCACCGCAAAGTTGACGCTGTTGTCTCCAAGCTCTAAGACTCCGATTGTAGGTGCGGGATCCTCAAGAATTCGATCGTCTATTGCAAGAATATCTTCCAAGATCTCTCTGACTTTTTTGAGGTCATCTCCGTACCCAACGCCGATCACCATATCCACTCGCCTGGTATCCTTGGCCGAATAATTGGTGATGTTATCGCCCATCATCTTGGCATTGGGAACGATGATTGTTTTGTTGTCTGGGGTTTTGAGTTGGGTGGCGAAAATTTGGATCTCTTCAACGGTGCCCGCAACTCCCGCACCCTCGATGTAGTCACCTGCTTTAAAGGGGCGGAATACAATCATGAGAACACCCGCGGCGAAATTTGCCAGGGAGCCCTGCAAGGCCAAACCGATGGCCAGGCCGGCGGCACCGATGACGGCAATGAATGAGGTGGTTTGAATGCCGAGCTGATTGAGAGCCGCTATGATGACAAATGCGAGCAAGGTAATATAGGTCAGATTGCCGACAAAAGAAATAAGAGTCTCGTCGACATCGCCTTTTGCCATCATTCTCTTGATCATATTTCTCAGCGCTCTTGCAACCCAGCGACCCACAACAAAAATTACTATGGCTGCGACAATCTTGAGTCCATAAAAAGCTGCAAATGTCTGTAAATTGGGGATGATGTTGTTGAAATCCATACGTTCCTCCTTGTCTCTTAATCGATTAACAAGTCAAGCTTTGACGAAAACCGATGGTTAGCCCTGAGATATTCTAAGTGGACCTAACTCAGGTTCTGAAATGCAACCGTTCATTTGCCATATGTTGTTTGTGGAACCGCCTGATGCAAATCGTTAACGTTAATATTGATACAATTTGGTGTAAGTTATGACCGATAAGTCAATTGTCAATAGGTAAAATCACTAGCCCGAATATTTCATGAATTGCTGTCGCGAGACCACGAAACTGGGAACCCGCTTGCGGGACTGAGCGGAGCGCAGCGAGCGCGAAGAAGATGGGCGTGCCACCGGGTAACTCGTCCCGCGGTACCGCGGGATTGGCTCTGAGGCGTACCTGAACGGTACGTCGCAGGGGGAGCCTGTCCTGAGCCTGTCGAAGGAACACCCGAGGACCCCAGGAAGGACGGTCATATCCGTGGTCGCAGCAAGTAATTCATGAAATATCCGGGCGAAGAAAAGGCCACCTTGTAGACTCAAAGGTGGCCCACGATGAGAAGTTTTCTATCCGAGAAGTACGAATATCAAACGGATCCTTTAAATTTCTCCATCATTACCGCTTGCATCTTTTGGGTCACTTGCATTCGATCGTGTCCGTTTTGCAGCCGCTGCCCAAGTTTTTTCCCAGCCTCCACAGCCGCTTGCATTACTTCCGGCTGCTTGGTCACATCCGGAATAATGTCCTCAGTAATCTTTACACCCTCGCCATGGAGAAAGTAGGGAATACCGACCTTGCAGGTCTCACCATAACCACAGGAAAAACAGCTAGCGGCACCTTGTCCCGGAACTTTGGCCACCGTTTCAATGAAGTTGTAAAGGAAAAACTTCTCTATCTCATCCGCCGGGTAGTGACCTTCAGTACCCCCTACACCCACTGCAACTCCCAACTTCCCCCAAAGGAGGTCACCTTCCTGGTGTCGGAACTGAAACCACCTTTCCAGGAAAGCATGGGTCGTAGCGTTCATCCCTGAGTAGTAGTTGGGTGCGCCAATTACGTAACCATCGGCCTCGACGATCTTGGCGCGAATCGGCTCCAGATCGTCTTCTACCTTGCAGACGTTGTCTTTGACGCAGCCGAGACAGGCAATACATCCAGAGATCTGCTTCTTTCGAAGGTGAACGAACTCGTAGTCTAGGCCGGTTGCTTCCAGAACAGTATTGACAAGCTTATACACACCAGATTTCTTTTCTTTACGGGGACTTCCGCAGATCCCTAAAACCATCATTTCAAATCCTCCGTTGCTAAAATTTCACAGAATGGCGATGTGTTTCCAGACTAACTGGGGGGCAACACTTAAAATTATAACCAATGTTTATCGAAATTTGGAGGGTACTCGGCTTTGGTCGGTATGCTGACTGATTATTGATCTGGGAGGATTGAAGATGTGTTGTCGTCACTGCCCTCGAAAAGTTCAACCGCTTGGCGGAAACCGTCGTGGACAGGCGTTGGTCTGGTGGTAGACGGATCCACGGCCACCGCAACAATGTGGCCATTGGCAATGAACCGTTGGGACGCAGACTCGAAGATGGAGAATTCAAAAGTGAAACTAGAATTACCGATTTTCCCGACCCGAGCGTGAACATGGAGGATCTCGTCGAAAAACGCCCGGTCGCGGTACTGGCAGAGCGATTCCACGTAGAAAAAATCGACCCCGGCTTCGAGAAATTTATTGTAACTGTAGTCAATCGCCTTCAGGTATTCAGTCAGGGCTACATCGAAGTAAGTCAGATAGTGGCCGAAAAAGACATGCCCCTGCTGGTCTGTTTCTATATAGCGAACCTGGATGGGATGGAAAAAGCGATACAGGTATTGAGAGGTGTCTTCTTTAGTCATGGTGGGGAATCTATCACAGTAAGCAGTTAAGACAAAGCCCGAAAAGGCAACTAGGCACTAAGCACTAAGCACCAAGAAGAAAGAGTCAGAATCCAGGTTTCAGTGTTCAGCTTCCATGTTTTTTTTCCTGACACCTGAAACCCTGAGATATGGTGCTTGGGATTTGGGATTTTAGATTCTGGACTGCAGATTGCGAAACTGGGAACCCGCCCGAAGGGTGGGAGTCCGAAGGACAATTTGGGAATCTACCCCTGTTGAGAAATTATGATTTCCTGGCCTCAATGAGCCATTCGTACAAGGATTCCACACACTCTTTGATGTCCTCGAAACAAAACCGATAGGCTTCCAGGTTACGACCGTACGGATCGCTTATGCCACGTTCACGAGAACCATAGCGGGCGAAATGACGGAGGAGTAAGATTTTTTCGGAGGCTTGGGGATGGTCAGTTATCAATTCGTGGCCCTGGTGAGACTCCATGATCAAAACAAGGTCGGCGTTATCGATGAGTTCTGTGGTGATAGGGCGCGCTTTGTGCTCTTCCATCGAGATGGAGTTCTCTCTTGCCACACGCACGGCATTGAAAGATGCTGAGTTACCGGGGAGGGCAATGAGTCCTGCAGAGCCTACCTGCATGCCGGTGATGGCATTTTCCCATAGCAGGGCTTTAAGTTGCCATTCTGCCATAGGGCTGCGGCAGATGTTGCCGGCACAGACGAAGAGAATATTTCGGATATTGACTGGAGAGACTGTCATAGAGTGGTCCCACACCAACTAACCAGCTTTTACTTCAATTTTCCTTGGCTTGACTTTCTCCGCCTTGGGCAGCACGAGCCGGAGAACTCCGTCTTTGACAGTAGCTGTTATAGAGCTCTGGTCAATGCGATCCGACAGCGTAAATTGACGGTGAAAGGTTCCGGTCTCAAACTCTTGGAGCAGGTATTCCTCTTTTTCTGAGGTCAGTGGTTCGACCTCACCTGAAACGGTTAGCTGGTTTTCATGTAAATCGATACTGACATTCTCACTGGCCACCCCGGGCATATCGGCCAACAAGGTGATTTCTGCCTCGGACTCAAAAATATCCACCGCCGGAACGAAAACAGGGCCGGGTTTTGTTCGTTCACCTTCACTCTCCAGTTCCCGTTTATCTCGAACCTGAAGTTCCTTATCGCTCATTCCACTTACCTCCTCTGGAATCCAATCATTCTTGATTCAGGCGGGCTTGACTTCTATTTGCCGTGCTTTGACTTCTGGAGCCTTGGGCAAAGTAATGATGAGTAGCCCATTCTTGCAGACTGCGCCAACCTTGCTACTATCAATGTGAGTGGGCAGCGAGGTGATACGTTTGAAGCTGCCAGCCTCCCGCTCCCTACGATGGTAGGAGACGTTTTCGCCCTCAAGCGGAATCTTGCGCTCGCCGTTGATAATCAGATCATTACCCTGCGTAGTGATTTCAATGTCCTCAGGATCAACCCCCGGTAGTTCCGCCCTTACATAGTAGTTATCCTCATCCTCCGTAATGTTGAGATGTGGATGAACTCCTGCTGGTCTCGAGGCCTCCCAGGTATCGGTGAGGGTATTATAGATCCTGTGCATCTCACGCTGTAAACGCTGCATTTCAGAAAAGGGATCGAAACGGTAGCCAGACCGGCCGGGCCTCCATTTAATAATGGTCATCGTTTTTTCCTCCTCTCTCCCTGATTCCTGACCAAAAAGACCGACTCCTAAGAAAAATAAGCAGGGAGACTCCAGCTGTCAATTCTTCAAGGGCCTAATGGGGCAATAGAAAAAACCATTGGTGGTATAACTAGTGCCCATCGGAAACCGCGTTTATGGGTGTCATTCTGAGGAGCAAGGCGACGAAGAATCTCATAATTACTGGATTCGCAGAGATTCTTCGCGGAGTTTATCCTGAGTACACCGAAGGGCTCAGAATGACATGGAGGAGTTTCCGGATGAAAACTAACTAGTCAATCTAGGCAGGTTGGTCATTGCTCATATATCCTTCATCTCGCCGCGTCGTCCCAGTCCTCCTACTGCTATTTCTTCTTCGCTTGAGCAACACTGATAACCTGTGCCTTGGAGAGACTTAGCAACTCCTCGAAGGTGGTGGCAAACATGTTGCTGGTAGTACCACCGGCAGGGTAGATTTTGGCAAAGCGGTTGAGGCTCTCATCCAGGTAGGTGTCTATTGCATGCCGGTGCGCCACAGGGGGGACAGCCCCAACTGGATATCCAGTTACCTTTAAAACTGTTTCTGCGTCGGCCATCCTGACCTTTTTGACGCCAAAAAGCTTTTTGAGCTTCTTGGTGTCGACGTTCATGTCCCCCGACATCAGAACCAATACAGGTTCTCCATCAGCCAAAAATATTACCGATTTGACGATTTGCCCCAGTTCTACTCCCAGGGCTTGGGCCGCAAGATAAGCGTTTTCAGTGCTCTCAGCAAAAGTGTGTATTCGTGCTTCCAAACCGTGGGCAGTCAAAAATTGGCGGACTTCCGCTACTCCAAATTGATCCATCTCCTGCTCCATCATTATTTATTTGACTTATTCACCAATTATTTTGACGAGAGCGCGCTTGCGTCGGCGTCCGTCAAATTCACCATAAAATATCCGTTCCCAGGTACCGAAATCCAGCTTGCCGTCTGTCACGGCCACAACCACCTCGCGTCCCATTATTTGTCTTTTCATGTGGGCATCGGCATTGTCTTCTCCGACGTTGTGGCGATATTGGGAGACCGGCTCATGAGGAGCCAGCTTTTCCAACCAGACGTCGTAGTCATGATGCAAACCTGCTTCATCGTCGTTGATAAATACGGAAGCAGTGATGTGCATGGCATTGCAGAGTACCAAGCCTTCTCTGATCCCACTTTCTCTCAAGCATTCTTCGACTTGGGGAGTGATGTTGATCAAGGCTCTCCGCGTAGGTACCTCAAACCAGAGTTCTTTTCGATAACTTTTCATGATGACCCTCTCTTCAAAAATTTATTAAGGAATCTTCGATTAATTGAATAATGCTACTACTTCTTCTGAGTGGACTTTGGCGCGGTCTTTTCGACCAGTACGACCTCGCCGTCCTGGGTGGTAGGATTGAGGTTTTTCAGTTGGTCGGTCATGAGCTGAACTTCCTCGATCTTAATAGGTATTTTTTTAGGGGGGGCAATCGTATTGCTCACTTTGAAGATCAAGTAAATAATAGGACCATTTTTTACTTGGATACCTTTGGCACCTGCCATCACTACGATCAATTTGCCCTGAATCTTGGGGTTTACGATGTGCATGAGAGACTGGGCCTCTGGTGGTTTTCTCTCCTTCTGGAATTGCAGGTACTTGCTGTCGTATGCGAGTACCAGTTTCAGCCCAGCCATGTTTTCCACCTTCTCCAGATTCACAGGTATTTCCACCACTTCACCAGGCACAGCCTGGATTTTGGGAAGGTGAACGGAGGCTGCCCAGATCGAGCTGGGCCAGGCCATGAGAAGCCCCACACACAGAAAATAGAAAAGAATTCTTCTCCGCCTGCTAGATCTCAGTTTTTGCTCTTTACGGATCAATATGAACTCCTGCAATCCTTCGATTTGAACCCAGTGAATATAGCGATTTTTCTTTAGAAAAGAAAGCAAAAAGGAGAAAAGAGAAGAGAGGAATAAGTGCTCAAGAAAAATGGGCGGGAAGAATCCCCGCCCTTTTTTTAGTTATTGTTTGATGCAACTTAGGCTTAACGCCTTGGCAACCGCCTTAGGATCATCACCCCGGTGCTACTCAGCAGTGCAAGTATCAGCACCACAAGGGCCAGGACTGCTCCTGGGCCGTCAGCAGCGGTCGCGATAAAGCAGCCACCGCCGCCACCACCACCACCACCGTCGGCAGCACCGCCACTGGAAGAGCCGACACCGATGGATGTGGTATGGTTCGCGTACAGGGTGACGAGGCCATTATCCTGGACATCGAACGGGATTTGCTCTTGGTGAAATGCACCAGGATATCCATCGCCCCGTTCACTTACCAGGATTACGAGCTGGCTCTTGGCATCCGACAATCGCTTGAAGTTCTGGAAGAAGCTCGACTGTGGATTCAAGAGCAGGGGCAAGGTCAGTCTCGGCGCGTTTGCATCTCTATTAGTGCCGTCTCCGGGGATCGGGTTGTAGCGGACGAGGGCACCGTCCAAAGCGCGTTCAAACTTAATATTCATACCACCACCTAGGGAATCTCCACCGAAAGTGTAGCAGCTTACCACGACCCTAAGCAGTGTATCGGGTGTGATTGGGCCTGTCTGGATGTCGTAGTAATCAGTTACAACATCGTAATTAAGGGTGTTGGGTGCAGGATAGTCGTCTACGTAGAAGTAGTCTGCCGGTATAGGCGGAATGTTGATCACAGCAGGAATATCCTCCCCATTGGGACCCTTGAGGATCAACGGCAATTGGGTTCCACCCGACGGATAGAACAAATCTTGGTCGACGACTGAATAGAGGGTATCTTCATTGACCTCTTTTTCCAATTCATCCTGGCCCTCGCCCTTGTTGGCATCAGCCTGCTCGGTTGGATCCGCCTTCTCGACCCAAGTTACTGTATATTGTGCACCGGCCCATCCGCCCGTTCCAGCATCGGTGAAATCGAAGATCACCGTGTACTTTGTATCGCCAACTTCGGGCGTATCAGCCTCAGTCCCCGAGTCAGGGGAAACCCCAGCGGTCCAGGTGTAGGTCATTGGGTCAGCGCTCGTGCCAGTTCCCAAGAAGTCATTTGTAATGTCGTTTGCACCAATGGCAGCAGTGAAACTACCAGCAAAGTCACTCGTCACGACCTTGAGTGTAAAACCTGTCTCACTGGGTATGTGGCCAACACTTACCGCTGGGTCAGGTGTAAAAGCCTCAAGAGCAGGCTCAACTGGCATAACTGTGGTCTCGTCGATAACATCGGACGCCCAAGGCTTGTAGCCAGTTGCCATGATCATGAGGACATATTGGCCCTCAGCCAAGTTAATGGTGAAAGCATCATCAGTGACATCTTCCGCTACCGCAACCACGCTGTTGTTGGGGTAGCTCAAAACGATATAGTCATACGTGCCGGCGAAAGGATCGCCTGGCATATCGACCGAGAGCTCGAAACTCTCAGTAATTGGAGTCATGTCGGGTAGACTCAGATCTCTGGTCACTTGGTCCTGATTTATGGCCACAGTTTCCACTGTTCTGGTTGCGACGTATTCAGGACCCACAGGAGCAGCGGTCTGGTCCTCGACTGTGACAACTATTTTGTAAGTACCCCATGGGACGGGGGTTATCTCATAGTTCCAATCAACACCATCAGGTGTCAGAACCGAAGGATAAATCTGGTCAGTTCCCAGCATCTCTAACCAGATGGTGACATCACCATCCGCAGGATCCACCAGCGGATCGATGTTGGTGACCTGTCCGCTCAGAGTACCCACACCGATTACATCTATCCGCAAGCTGCCCGTGTAGTTACCTTCCGTGTCTGCGGCATCCCGCACCGTAACAATGGCTGATCCGGGACTACCGGCATCTACATCGAAAGTATTCTGCGTGACTGCAGTTGGCACATTTTCCAGCACCGCTTCGCCAGCAGTTACGGGATTCTCTTCATAAGTGATGTCAAGGTCAGTACCCACACCTTGTGCCATCAGGGTTATGGAATCCCCGGCCGGGCAGTTAGAGGGTATGATCTTGGTGCCATCCCACGCCACCAGTTTGATGGGCACATAGACAACGAATTCATCGGTGAAGCCCTTGCCGTCAGTAACTGTGATCGTGTATTCGCCGGCAAAGTTCCCGGTGCTGGGCGCCTTGAACTTGAAGCTGCTGCCTATACCGCCCGCAACAGCTTCGGGACCGATTACGGACCAGGTGTAATCTTCGTCACCGCCTTCTACCTTGAACTCAGTGGAGTACTCACCTGCATTCACTGTTGTTGGAGCCGTTGGCTTGTTGGTGACGGCGACCTCTGGGTAAACCGTAAACGTGTATGTCTCTGTGACAGGCGAAACGTGGCTCTTGTTGTAGGTTGCGTCATAGGCAGTCACGGTAACTTGAATAGTATCTGCTGTGGTTACCGTGTAAAGACCGGAAGCTGGGTCTATACTGCCCTGATCCACTTCCCACACCACCTCTCCGTCCACTTTGCCGCCGCTGGCAGCAAAGGTGAATTCGCCTCCAGATTCCAGAGCATCATTTGCCGGCGTTGTGGAGATAGCGATGGGAGTTACCACATCCACTGTAGCCGTTGCCTCATCAGTTGCAGCATCCGTCACCGTGACCGTGTATTGTCCCACAGCACTCGCCGAGAAGTCCGCGGTAGTCTCGGTGATATTGGTGATGCTCGAGTTCGCCTCAGGGTCGCGGCTCCAGGCGTAGGGAGTGGATCCGCCAGTAGCCGTGAAGGTAAAGGTGTCCCCGGTGGCCAAACCAATCGCCGTGGGGGTAATACCCACGTTGGAGCCGGTGAGAAAGGCGTAAACATCTGGAGTCATAACATTGCCTGCCAGATCCTGAGCCTCAACCTTCACCGAAACGTTAGTGTCGGCTGAATAATTTTCGGGCGGCGTGAAAGTCACCACCATGTCATTAACGTTTGCAGCATTAATGCTCATAGCTGCGTTGTCATAGAGGTACTCGACGCCAGCCACAGTTAAGGTGATGCTCGACTCCTCAACGCCTACACCATCGTCCTTAACGTGGACGATAACCTGTTTGTTGAGCGGCTGAGGCACCGTGGTATTTTGCTCTGGGTCATGGCCGCTCGTGTACGGTATGACCGTATCCAGGACAATGGTGGTCTGTGCGGTCGGCGCACTTTCGTTACCGGCTGGATCTTTGGCAACAAGAGCAAATTGGTTGCTACCCTCCTGAAGTGGGTAGTTGTAGCCCCAGATTGCGGCATCATTAAGTGGCACTATGGGGTCGACCACGCCCTGGAGATAAATTGCAGTGTCTGCATCCTTGGTGCCGCCAATGGTTTGCGGCGTTGCGTTTGTGGGCGAAGTGGGAGCCGGATCCAAAACTGGCGTAGCCGGTGCAGTGAAGTCGAGAACAAGAACCAAGGTCCTCTTTTCTTCTGTCAAAGCCTGGGGATTCTTGGCAAAGTAGCGAACCGTGTGGGTTCCTTCAGTGTCGAAGGTCAGCGGAACGCTGTCTTGAGCTGAAGGACTCGACTCTGTCGGTTCCGTGCCGTCGGTGGTGTAATAGATAGTATTCCCCTGGCTTGCAAGGGTGATAGTCACACCGGCCTGATTGTTGGAGTAGTAGGAAGTATCGTACTGATTTGGTTGCGGATCGAAAGAGGCGGTGGTCTCCGGCACCCTGGTGTCGATTGTGTACTTGGCAACATTGACACCCTCGGCGTTCCCTGCCTGGTCAACCGAGTAAAAGACCAGCCAGTAGTCAATAGCCTCGCCGCTTACTGCCAGATTAATGGCATCAGTATATGGAGTAGTGGGTGGGCTGGGGGTAGCCCCCGGATCGGAGGTTAAGAGGTCAAAATAGGTCGCATCCAGGTTGGTGTCGGTTGCTGACAAGGTCACGCTCTTGGCCGTCCCGTAAGTACCTTCGGCCAGTGACGGTGTAGTGACGGGCAGAGTTTTGTCCAGAGTGACCTGAAGAGACTTGGTACCTTCTTGGTTTCCAGCAGAGTCTGTGGCAAGGAATTGTATTGTGTGTAAGCCCTCGGTTGTAATTGGGATAGTAACCGGTGAAGGTTCTGTAACGGCCGTTCCGCTGGTCGTCGGGTCACTGCCGTCAGTAGTGTAGGTGATATCGGCCGTTTCGTCGGCTGTCAGGATAACGTCGAAGTCCGCATTGTAAGATCCGGGATTCGGGGTTGCGGTAGTGCCTGGGGGAATGGAGTCAACCGTGAAACTCAGGTAATCACTGTGACTGGAGTTGTCACCCGACGCGTCTCGTGCCGCAATAAGCCAGTAGTAAGTTGTATTCTCGATCAAGGTCAGATCCTGAGTGGTGAGGGCGTATTGTGTAGCAGTCAAACCCTCCTTCACAAAAATAAAGTCAGCGAAACTAGTAGGATTGGCTTTATCCGTAATGTAGAGTGAATAGTTAGAGGCATCAGGATTGGTGACTGCGTCCCAGTCAAAGGTGGGTGTAAAACTTATAACGTAATCTCCGGGGCTAACAACGGTGGGAAGATCCAGGGCGCTACCCTCCAAGATGTCTTCGTCATCCTCTTGTAAGCCGTTGTTGGAGGTAATCAAAAATTCATACGTCCCGTTCTGCACGACTCCACCAGTTCCCACCCAACCGGTGAACACGCCGTCTCCGGCGACTTCATCCGGAATGAGACCGTCGTCTTTCAGTGGGTCCGTCGCGGAGATTCCCGGCCCTGAGACGACCTTAACCGTAACCTGGTCGAAGCCTGGGCGATAACCAACTGTGGCCTCAGCCCACAACACCTCTCCTGTTGGTAAACCAGCCGGCTGACCACTGTCAGGAAACACGTCCCGGTCGACATCAACACTTACAAAGTAAGGCCGGTCGTAGATGGTGAAGTTAATTGTTTTGTTTTCCCCCGAGGCCAGATTAACTGCTGTAGGCGAACCATTCTGGCCAGCAGTTCCAGGCGTGGTAGTGTAAAAACCAACGGGTTCGTTATCTTCTCGATCCTGATTGCCGCTTGAATCACGAAAAGCAGCGATGAAGTAGCTTCCTGGGGGAACATCCAGGGTGTAGGAGCCGTTCGTACTAAAGGTGACATCTTCAGGATCGTGGTCATACCAAGTGTCACCCAGGGAGGAATCCCAATAGCCAATGAGATACTGCCCAGGGGCACCTCCGCTGTAGCTCACATGGCCGCTAATGGTGCCGGGGGGGATGGTAATGGTGACAGTCGCACCTGTGCCGGTTGCTGTGTATCCGGCACCGCTGGCATAACTGGAAAATGTTACATTAACCGGTGTTGCTCCCGCAGGCGCTCCTGGGTCGACTGTAAAACCTAACTGCGCTACATCCAACGGGAGAGTTTGGTTAGGCCAGTTGCCGGCAAAAGGATCTGACCAAGCAACTAAGAGGAATTTATCTGTGTTTGGATCGCTGTCAAAATCTGAAGTATCATTCTGCGGATCTTGAGCGCCGATGAGTCCAGTTGAAAATACGTTGCTGTACCCTGTAAACTGAAGCTTGCTGGAATCAAAATGAAACCTGACGCCAATCCCTGTCAACGTATTATCGCCGTCATCAACATCATAGGAGGCGGTGAGAGTAAAACTACTACCTACTGCTTGATCAGAAGTACTCGGAGTCAACGTAACAATCTGTTCCGCGGCGAGAGCATGGCTCAGTCCACCTAATCCCAAGACAAGTACGGTGATCAGTGTAAGTAAAATACAAGGGATTTTTATTTTACTAGTTACACCTTTATTCTTTCCCATTTCATACCTCCCGTTCATAGAAATTACTGAATCAATATTTAGTATTTTATTGAATTACTATTGATACCTCCTCGCTATAGAAACGATACCCTGCCGGTGTACTGGATGAATTTACATTTAATGTGGTCGAAGATGCCCCTCTATTGTTATGAGCCTGCAATACAATTGTTCCTAACTTGATAGGAAGTTGTTTGGACTTAGGCCAATCAGCATTAATTCCTAACCAGGCTATGCTGACAAATTTATCAGTAAGGGGATCATTGTCTAAATCATTCACATCATTTTGAGCTGTTTCATCTTGCGCTAGCAATCCGCCGGTATAAGTATCTTGAAAAAACAAAAAAGCTATTGCTGACGAATTAAAGTGAATACGCAATCCTAATCCGGTTGTTTGTCGTTCTCCATCTAAGACATTGTATTCTATTACGAATTCTGTAGATTCTCCTTGCTTGAGCGCAACTTCATTGGGAGTAAGTGTCACAACTTGAATTCCCGTTTGCCCACTAAAAGCTAAACTAGGGACTATGAGCATTGCCACCAAGATACAGACCACGAAAAGAGTATTTTGATAAACAGCCATTTTATGCTTCATCTTAGTCAGCCTCGTTCGTGATCAGAACAACTCCTAAATTGAACGGAGTTGCAGAAATTTTGCTTATTAGCTTTCGAAACAGAGCTAATATTTGTTTACCTAGTTTGTAGTTGTGCCCCTCCCCCCGGTATGAGGGGAGGGACCACTCAATTACGACCTCAGCTAAAGTTCATTTTTTAAAATTCTTTACTCATTTCACGGCATGGTCTGTTGCAGATATGTTTCAATTTCAGTTGCTGTGGTCCTTGTAGCGTTAGGGGCCACTGCCGCGTTAATTAAAGTGTCACCAGTAAAACCAAAGAGGTAGCGAATCACGAGCAGACCATCTGTGAGAGCATCTGCAGCCCCGTTGCCATCCACGTCAAGGATAGCGGCTTGGGCGTCGGCGAGATATGCCTCTATTTCGGTTGCTGTGGTTCTGGTAGCGTTAGGGGCTACTGCAGCGTTAATTAAAGTGTTGCCAGTGAACCCAAAGAGGTAGCGAATTACGAGTAGACCATCTGTGAGGGCATCTGCAGCTTCGTTGCCGTCAATGTCACAGTTGACAGATTGGACCGTGAAAGTTGCTGGCAGCCCCACAAACTCATATCCTGCAGCGGATGAGCTGGAGCTGAATCGAATTGCGCTAGTCTCGCCTTCTTGCAACCCAGCAGCAACGGTGAAGCTCACTGTGTACAGTTTTACCGGCAGTTGGGTGTTCGGCCAGTCTGTTTGCAGGGAACTCCATGCTACAAGCAGATACTTGTCTGTAGATGGATCGCTATCGAAGTCTGGTGTATCGTCGGAGGGCACTGAGTCCTGACCGGTGAGACCTGTTGCCAATACATCAGCAAAGCTGTCCCAGGTCAACTTTGAGGAGTCATAGTGGATGCGTAAACCCAAACCGGTGAGCGTTGCATTATTATCAGTGGTAGTATAGTTAACATCCAGACTGAAACTGGCTTCTGGTGCTCTCCTAGGAGAGTCGGGAATTGTTGAAACAAGTTGTGCGACAGGTTCCGAGGGATCGTTAGGATCGAAACCATTGGCCACTTCCCAACCATCAGGTACGCCATCACCATCCGAGTCTGATTTTACTGGGTCTGTGCTATGTGTAGTGACTTCTGCTCCGTCATCTAAGCCATCGCCATCGGTGTCAGAATTATTGGGATCGGTTCCAGTATCCTGGGGACCCACATAGATTCCGGTGTTCGTTTCCACGATGTCACAGAGCTCATCCTGGTCAGTGTCAGTGCAAGGCTCGATTCCAGGTGTGACAGTCAGTGGTGAAACAAAAGTGGAAGACACAACAGGGAAGGCCTTGGTGAGGTCGCCCCAATCTTGATGGGTATTGTCCACCGCTCCTATGAGAACCGGCACTGATTCTGGATTTACACCATCGCCCCAGCCGGCATCAGTGTTGAGAAGCTGGGTCTGCTCGAGGCTGAAGTCAAATTCGCCCAATGGTGCATCGGATTTCACCGTAAAAGGTATCGTGAAGAGAATCCTATCGGGGGCGGTCCATGGTGCTCCGCCCGTGGTGGCATTTATATTGGCACCACTGAAGAGGATTTTTCCCGATGTGGAAGTATTCTCACGATGCATCCGGGTGCTTTGGAAATTCTGAAAAAAGACTGAACTGATCCCAACCACTTTCCCCTCGGCCTGAGGGTCTGGGGCGATCAACCTGTCGGCGGGATAGTTGAGTGTTAACGCACATCCTGCTACCCCAGTAGGATCATCGATCACAATATCCAGGGTAAATGTTTCACCTCGGTCAGGTGCGTTTTCACTCGGCACAAGTGAAATAGTTGCCGCACTGGCTGTGGTTGCGAGACCAACCACGAAAATAAAGGCAAATAACCAGGCAAGAATAGTGGGTCTATACTTCATGATTTGTCTCCTGATCATCCTGGTCTTGGAAGCTTTTTGTGCTTTTGGGCACAATTTATGAAAGTTATAGAAAGTTTTGGGGTCTCTATGTCTTAAGCGAAGTCAGGTGGTGGAGTAGGACGATCCAGAATGGTTGAAGCAAAAGGGGTGTATTCAATCACATTGAGAAAGGTTGTTGGTTCGTAGAGAGATGTCTGTGAATGGGGGGAGGGTCCTAAAACCAGAGTGGCACCCTGGTTAATTTGGCTATTTTTGTTGTCATCGCTGAGCTGAGAACTAAGACCGGCAACAGCCCTGAAAGCAGCGATGGCCGCATTCAGACTGGTCGCAAGTAAGGTTTCGGCGGCTTCGTCCACTGAGGTAACGACACCCTGAACGGAAAGGATGGCGTCAGCGAGGTCAATACTGCCATCGCCTGAGACGTCACCCCTCATGATAGCCATACTTGACCAGGAAGCTAGCAAGAGAGGGACCAAAAGTATGACAATGGCTCTTTTCATGGAAAGTCCCCAACAAAACAAAAACCGGACTACCTTCGCCTGAGGCAATCCGGCCATCCGCCTGCGGCGGACCCGTGACTTTCCCTGCCATGCCATTTCCAGGCTGGCAGGCCCGCTTGCCCTTCTCTGCTACCGCAGCAAAAGGTGGTAACAGAGACAGCCTGCGGGCGCCCCCCGGTCACCCGGGGTTTGGCTTTTCTTAGGCGGTTTACAAAACTCTTTTAAATGTAATAGACGACAATCCGTCTGGTTTCTTTCACTCGAGCGATAAAATGAGAATTGTGCAGAAGAAGGGAAAACGCGCGGCCATTTAGGAGATGAGTTTCAATACCATTATTTGTACCAGATTTCTCCCCTCTACACAAGGATATTATCTATTATCTCAATCTCTTCCCTATTTCTTGCGACAACAAAGTCAACTTACTCCAGCACGGTTAAGGCCAAATGGTGACCGGGTTCGAATAGCTCCTGTACGAATTGTCGTTCTTGCGAACCCGCACCCTGCAATGCAGTTCATCCCCGAGAGATTGGAGTTCGGCTACCATGGCTGGGGACAGGTCAATGTGCTGGGGCGTAAGATCCAAGGGCACCCTTCCGAAATAACCAATGCCGGTGCCACTGCCGCCCTGTCTGACATCAATAAAGACGTCCATACGCCACTCGGCTGGATCGAGACTCTGGGCTTCCGCGGGCAGATCCCAGTCAATGGTTAGAGAACCGTCGCCGTGCCAGGTGGCGTTGATGGTGTTACTGTCCACCACAGGCAGGTTGGGGTATTCTCCTCTGAAGATGTAGGTGCGTGGAACGAGATCTTGCTGAGATGTGTCCACTGCGGTAAAGGTGTAATTGCCGGGTCCCAGTGAGGGGGTGTCTATTCTCCCCGAGTAGCCGGAGGCAAGTGTGCCCTGCAAGTCCTCATCCCAAGCTTGAGAAGCGGAGTTATACCAGGCATAATATTCAGTACTCTGATAAAAACCTAAGGAAAGATTGAAGAGCTGGCCGCTGTTGTCAAGAAGTTCCAGACTGCTCAGGACATCGCCCGGCTGATTGTCAAAAGAATCTCTCACATCCACCCATATCTGCCGCCGGGTAGAGCCGTCGCCGTAACGACGATACTGCACGTAGGTGTAATTCATTCTGTAATTGCTAGGGTACGATGTTGACCAGATAGTAACCGAGTTCGAATAACTTCGTTGGGAGTTGTCATTCTTCCGAATTCGGACTCGGCATCGCAGCTCATCCCCGAGAGACTTGAGTTTGGCCACCATGGCTGCTGAGAGTTCAACTTGCCCAAGCGTGAGAGGCCCCCGAGCATCATACATATGATATGACCACTGACCATTTTGGAAGACCTCGATTGCAACCTGACTAGTCCAGTCGTTGGGATTAAGACCCGTAGTGTCAGGCGTGGTCCACTGGATGGTGAGGCTGCCGTCCCCGTTCCATATCGGGATAATAGTGTTGCTGTCCACCACAGGCAGGTTGCTTTCTTCACCGTTGAATGAATAGGTAACTGAGGGCAAGGTCTCGCCATTGATATCTACAGCGCTGAATGTGTAATCGCCAACCGCCAGTAAATCCGTGTCAATCCTCCCGAAGTAACCCGAGTAAAAATTTCCATTTAGGTTCTCGTCCCAGCGCCCCGTACTGTCATTGTAACGAGAACCGTAAGTAACCTCCTGGTAGTGATTTAAATACACGAAGCTAAGCGGGTTGCCATTCGGGTCTTGTACAGTGAGGGAACGGAGAACATCTCCTGAATGCATACCCCCGCTGTCGGTTACTTCGGCCCAGGCGCGGTGCTGAGGGGAATCCTGGCCATCGTAACGCCGGTACTGAACGTAAGTATAGGAGATAAAATGGTCGCCGCGGACTCCGGCAACCTTCTGGAGCACGTAGAGGGCCTCAGCAAGGCCGGTTTTGCCGTCGCCGTCAACGTCACTGAAGCAAAAGGTTTGAGGCGGATTGTCAATCAAAACCTGCAGGGCGATGATGACGTCAGCGAGATCGATGCTGTAGTCGCAGTTGAGATCTCCTACCACCTTCACATCTACGGTGAAAGACCAGGCTGCCTGGGTGGCAGGGTTCTGGGCATAGTCTAAGACGTCCAGGGTTACCGTGTGGCTGCCGTTGGTCAGAGCAGCATTGGGGGTGAAGGAAACTCTGCCGTCAAATTCATTGTATGAAAAGTTTACCTGAGCGCCATCCAGGGTGAAGACAATGGTTTCAGGATCAATGCCGGCGTGACTGTCGTTCAGGATGGCAGAGATCTCAGGTCGTCCTTCGCTCACGGTTGATCCGTCAATAGGATCATAGTTCGACATTGAAGGAGCGATGTTGTCAACGTCTGTGGTTTCGAAGACGAGGTCAAATAATACTACATCTCCGCTAACCGCGAGCGTAACTGGTGTAATTCTGGCATAGCCTGCAGCAGTAAGCCTGATAGTGTATGTGTCGTCCATGGGCACACTCAGGTCATATCCACCACTTGCATCAGTAGTAGTAGAAGAAACGATGACATTTCCACCAGGTCCACCCAAAAGTGCCTCCACCTTGGCGCCTTGCAGTGGCCCGCCGGTATGATCGAGTATTTGACCCGAGATCGTCGCCGTGTCCGACATAACGGTAAAGTTCAGCCATACACTCCTTGATCGGTTGTCGTAGCTTCCATCAGCCCCATTGAGGTCAAATGCAGTCATCCGCCATCTGTATGTTCTTCCGGGAAAGATTTTTCCAGCAGGAAGCGTATGAGTGATAGTGGGAGCATTGATGTACCCCTGGTATATCCAAAACCCGGTTTCATCCGCGAGCTCTAGACGGTAGCGGACAGCACCCGCTACGCTGTTCCACTGGAACGTGGGTGTCGTACTGACGGTAGCCCAATCCGCTGGAGCAACTTGGGTGACCCAATTCAACGGATCGATGTCTGGAGTGTTGCTGTACTGCTCTATGGTGGCGTCCGTGGTCTGGACAGTTATGGTGTAAGTGTGCAAACCAGTGGGGATGACCCCACCAGTGAAACCGCTTGCTGGAATCCTGTACCAGTATTCATGCCAGTCGTCAGGAAAACCGGTAATGTCCACGGGTGGAAAAAGCCCGTCCCCACTCACGATAACAGAAGAAATGAGGGTAAAGGGGGCGTAAGGAGTGTATGCCACGACCAGACCAGGACCGCTGGGTCGTTGCTCGTGATAGACGTTGAAATAGCTGGGATCCAGAGATGCCGGGTGCAATACGGCATCCACTTGTGCGTATTGTGGTTGGGCCCCCAAATCCAGCAGGGAGATGAATTCATAGCCAAGGTCCGGTCCGGGGGGATCGTATCCCTGATAGGCAAAGGGCTCTCCAAGGTCGGGCTTATTGTTCTGATTGATGTCCAAAAAGTAATAGAGAAAATAGCGGTCCGGCGGCAGGTCACTCAGGCCGTAATTGATAGGCGGGTTAGAGCCTGGGGCAACCGCCTGCGAGAACAGTACCTGGTGCTCAAAAAAGCTCGAGTCAGTACTGCCCCAGATAATCAGATTCCGATTGCCCAATTCACTGTGGATGGAGTAGCTGACCGTGCCACTGATCTGCATAGGATAGGACTCGCTCAAGGTTATATCCAAATTCTCGGTGGGATCGGTGGTGATTGGCTTGGGAGTCGCCGGAAAGTTTGCCGGATCCTCTGTGTACCCTCCCCAAAGGTCTTCAATATCGGCGATTCCGTTCAGCTGGTTCCCCCAGCTAGCGATGATGAGAAGGGGCACATTCATGGGAACCCCCTCTAATTCATAGCTGAGGGGATTGGTAATCTCAGTACCAAGGTAAGAAGTACGGGTGATGATGTAGTCGGGCTCGATGGGCAGGCCATACTTGTAGATGGCCACACCCAAAACTCCCGTTTGTGCTGAAAATGGGCCGCTAATTTCTCCGCGGATGGTTGCCACCGGGCCAATAAGTAGGCGGGTTCCGTTATAGTCAATATCCTCACCCCAAGTTTCAGTGGAGGTCAGGATAAAGCCGCCGTTAAGATTTTCCATGGCGCTGAGAGGTACTTTCCACTCAACGTCGTTGCCAACAGCCTGACCATATCCACTTTCTTGATCAAACAGAATTGAGTAGTCACTCCAGCGGATGACCTGAACGTGCCAAGCACCTGCACCGGCCTGAGCAGTTGGATCCCATCCTACATATGCTGTGATGCTGGTATAGAATGGGGCATCATAGTGCGGCTTAACCCCGAAACTGTAAAATATATTTGGGTCCTGATTCACGGGCCCGTCATGGAGGCTCATGCGGATATATAGATTGTTGGTGTCTTTTGCCAGATAGAGAGCCGCGACATCCCCGACCGGATCATCCCACTCTTCGTCGTCAGAAACGTCTTGCAGCACCGGGAATACGCCCCAATCACTGAGGCTTCCATCCTCTACACTAATGGCATCATCAACCACTTCCTGAATTTGAACGATGCCACCAGGCTGCAACTCCAGTTCTCTTGTCCAGAAATCCTGGGTGAAGTTTTCAGTTCCCCCATCTTCTTCAAGGGAGATCAGCATGCCACCCAGGGTGGGGTCGGGGCCACCTGGCAGACCATTTCCCATGGTTCCAGGGAGAGGTTCCCCGTAGGTGTCGAAATCCGGCAGCAAATCCCGCAAGTCGGGCTGGTCGTCGAAGAGCGGGTTGAGGTTGGCATTCAAGTGCACTTCCAGCACTTCCCGGGTTCCGGTAAAGGTGCCGCTGTCAGTGCCCGTACAGTTAGGGGTGCTGCCGTAATAGACCACTGAATAGCTGCCGCTGACCGTGGTATTAGTCATAGCGGTGGTGGTCAGAGTAGCCTCCCCGGGGCAGGGTTGACCGTCCACCCAATCATCGAATTCAAGGTACAGGGTGGTGGTGCCGTTCTCAATGATACAACCCACATCTCCCCCGGGGGCGATGAAATGGCCGGGGGGGGGCGCGGAACTCTCAAATACTCCCTCATCAGGCCAGAATTCCACTTCCATCTCTTTGCTCGAATCCAGACCGTCTTGGATGAACCAGCGCTCCTCCTGGTCTACAAGCAGGTGCGCCACTTGATCGGCCTGTTGGGTAGCCTGCAGGGATCGTTGCAATTCGCTGAGCATGTTTCTGAAAAACTGTTCCTCTTTTAATTCGCAGTCGTCAAATGCAAAGAACTCCTCGGCGCCAGGCGTGGTGTCGACGGCTGGGTCCTCACTGCGAATGTAATCTGAGGCAGCTTCATAGTCAGTGACACCATCTATGAGGGCACTCTTTGCGGCGACCAATTGCTGAGCGCCGGTGGGGGTGGTAGTGGTGAGGAGGTTCAACAAGTCGGGATAGTAGTCCAGAAAACGCTTGATGTTGAAGACATCAGCGTTGATAGGTGTGACAAGGACATGAGGATCAAGGTCAAGATTATAAGCAGTGGCGGTGAGGATTGCCGTCTTGAGTGCTTTGAGGCCAGCTTGGTATAAAAGTATGTCACCGTAGTCAATTTCCAGGTTCATGTCACTGTTGATGTCGATCGCGGGGATGATTTCTTTGAAGGCGTCGGCGATTACACCCAAATTGCCCAGTGCTCCGTTGATCTCTGTAATCAGCGAGGTGGCCAAGAAATTGCGGAGGGTTTCGAGGGAAGGGGCGTCTTCAGGCAAGATAATATTGCCATCGTAGTCAACAGGGGCAACGAGATCCAGTTCTCCTAAGTCGTCTCCTGGCAGGGTGTATCCATATTGATGCAGAACTGTGACAAGACTTTCGCTGGTCCCGTCATCCCTGAAAAGTATATTGGCCATGCGCGCTACGGCGTAATAGCCGTTGATAGCGGGGTCAGTATTTGCGCCGCTGTCTGCCATGGCCAGGGCGAAAATATCATAGGCATCAAGAAGGCCGGAGACAGTGCCATCGACTATCTTGGCCCGACCACCGAGAGTCTCAATGTAGTAACTAGGGGCGAACGCCTGAGCTGGGCTGGGCAGGAAGCCTATAGCTATGATGAGAAGTGTCGCTGTGGCAACTAGAAATTGTTTTCTGGACCTTGAATGCATCGCAGCGCCTCCTTAGCTTTTTCCCTTGGAACGCGAAGTGGATGGAGCGGACATCTTGATAATGTGTGTTCACCAAAAACAAAAGCCGGGTTGCCTTCGCCTGAGGCAACCCGGCTCTCCGCCTGCGGCGGACCCGTGGTTTTCCCCGCCAGGAGTTATTGGCCTGACGGACCTGCATAGCCCTAGCTGGATATTAGCGCCAAACCTGATGCCACAGATAGGACGTGCAGGTGCCCCCCGGTCACCCGGGGTTTGGCTTTTCTAGGCGGCTTGAAATCTTGTTTTATACTTATAGATGGGCCTGCGTCTGATTTCTTTCACTAGAGCGGTGAGCTTTCACTGGAGTGGCGAATTTTCACTAGAGCGACGAAATTGAAATTGTTCAGTAGGAAGGAAAACGTGTAATCGCTTACAATATAAGTTTCTATGATTGCTTCTATACCACACTTTCTCCTATTATGCAACTGTCTATTACTCCCATTACTTTCATAGAGATTTCCGCATCAAATACTTACTCATAATTGAGTAGGTATTATAGTTATTTAATACTATAGTAGTGTAGTAGTATAACTACCTAATAATAAAGTAGTACTCACTGACATGGTAAAATTGCATTCAGAATTAGATTAAGAAGTTAAATCGCTTTTCATAAGGCAGGAGAAAGAATTTCTCTATATGTGCGACGAGGGCTTAAGGCTGTATTCTATACACTATTCTTCTACACGCAATGCCAATTGAAACATGGATCTGGCGGCTTGCCTCATTCGTAAGGCATTAATGAACAATCCAGGTGAGTGATTAGCGGTTGGCCTTGGTTCCGTTGGCTACTTCTCGCAAGCGAAGATCAGTCCTAATAGCCTTGCCCCGGTGGGTGTTGGCGCCTGTGGTGAGAACATAGCTGTCTCTGGTGAAAATGGTCTTGTCCTGAGTTTGAAAGAGGATCTCTTTGCTGGTGAGGAGTCGATCGTCGTGGCTGACCTGCGCATGGCCCTGCAACCGGAGCGCAAGATTATTCCGTTCAAGGTGCAAGAAATCTGCCTGCAGTTCGGTCAGGCTACTGTCGGCGAGGTAGTAACGAAGTCGGATGTTACGCGCTTCAAGTCCTGCAAGGCGTCCACCGCCGCTTCGCAGAAAAGATTGCCCCGCCGAAAATAGGTAGGAGTGCAAATCTCTGAGCTTTTCCCCATTTTCGTCCTTAACCATCTTGTCATCCGTGTCTGGGGCCGGTTCGTGATATTCTGCCACAACATTTTTCAACTCCAGCTGTCTTAAGCCGCCGACCCTGAAAAATCCTAACTTTTTCTTGTTGAGCATTATTGAGCCCACCTTCATGCTAAAAACTACCTTCCCTCCATAGCTACCAGTGTAGGTTAAACCGGTTACTGTCATTTGGGCTTGACGCTTGCGCTGTGAAATAGAATCGGTTGGAGTTGGTGGGCGGGACTGATAGATCATTTGGTATGCAACCCACACCAGCAGAATGAGAATGCCACCGACAAGGACCAGCAGGTAAATTTTTTGCCGCGATTTGAGTTTCATGGGCTTATACAGCCTGGCCAAGTTTTATTGTTCTCATTATCGAGGTACTTGACGTGAACCATTGCAAGCTAAAGAGTGTGATCCTGCAGGAGCCCCAAAAAAATATAGCGGGATAATTTTCGATTAACACGGAAAGATGCCGGTTGTAAAGCGCTATACTCCCCATACTCCAATGATCTATGCGCCAACTAATGTGTAACATAAACCTGTTCATGCTTTTAGTGTATGTCACAGTGGATCGTGAGGTAAATTTAAAAACGATGCTGCTGACATGAGGGCTGCTTGTTCCTGTGTCAGACCCCACCTCTAAATTTTCATGCAAGATTTGGAAAGTCCAGCCGTCAATAAGAATAAAGCTAATGAGCGGATGGGAAATGAGAATTTAAAATTGAAGAGGATACAAATATTAGGAGTAGGGCGATGAACAAATACATGATCACAATAACGGTACCATCGAAGGACAAGACTTTTTCGAGTGCGATTCTCCAGATCGGTCCCGGCGGCGTTACTGTGAGTTGCCCGAAGGAATCAGGAATCGAGGTCACACAATTGCGCGAAGGACCCTATCCTGAAATCGTATTCAGACTCCTTGACACTAATGAGGAACTTCGCTTTTGCCTAAAGGAGCGCTGCATAAGTGAAGCTTCCAGAGAGATTGACATTGGCAAGGCTTTTGAGAACTCAAAAGAGACCTATCTGATGTGAGAAAGTCGAAAGAGGATGTTGGAATTGGGATCAAACCCCCACCACTGTGCCTACTGATCCCGTAGGAGTTCATATAAGATATCTCTGACATTCTTGCAGACTTAGTAACTTTCAATATCTTGTTTGATACTAAATCTCAGCTAGCACAGTTCTTATGGTGATATAAGCCCTCTCTCGATGTTTTGCTTGGAGTTAATATATTTCATGAATAATCGTGATTACCACGCTCTACAAGAGGAAAATCTGATCTATTGGTTTTTCGTATTGACTGGGTTTTAAGTCTTGCGCTATGGTAACACTAGATATAAAAATCATTTATGTTACCGATATGTCACCGACACAATATATACCAACCCTATAGGGTATAAATGCAACCCATGTTGTGTTTTTAATCTGAGATATTGGCTCAAATTCTCCTGGATTCGGTATGATAGATATCTCGATAGACTACTGAAGCCCCTAATCATTTTCACAAGTACGCCTCCACTATCCACCTCATGTACTGCTAACCCTGAATTCTCCTGCGGTTGTAACTCTTGGCACTCTTTACTGAATAAACCGAGACCTCCTATTACTCTCTAAGAAATCGTGTATGCCGAGAGTCAGGGGAATGGCCCTATTTTAGGCGAGGATCCTACCAGGGATAGGAGACGAAATTAGGACGGACTATGGGTACGATTGGCGAGGTTGCCTGTTTGGAGGTAAACGACCATGATAAATCGCGTAAAGCTTATAAAAACGAACCGGTCCTGCAGAGGCCTAGCACTGATTGCATTCGTGATAGTGGTAGCCCGCCTGCTGGTCGTGCCAGGTCATGCGCTAGCGTTTAAATTCGCGGAAAAGCAGAAGCTCATCTCCTTCGGCGATCGGGTCTATCTGTTCGACAGCTTTGGCGAGTCGGTTGCATTAGATGGAGATACTCTCTTCGTGGGCGCCCCCGGGGATCACCTCTCCGGTATAGTGGGCGTTGTGTATGTGATTCGCCAGGAAGGAACCTCCTGGGTCCAAAAGCAGAAGCTCACCGCATCTGATGGCAGCTCCAGCGATCGCTTTGGGAGGGCTGTGGCCATTGACGGTGACACCCTTGTCACTACGAGCCTAGGAGCTGCTTATGTGTTCAGCTGGAACGGAACATCGTGGGCAGAAGAACAAAAGTTGACTCCCTCCGACGGTGGTGCTGGCGCATTCGGCAGTTCAGTATCAATCAGCGGCGATATAATAGTCATCGGCGATAGAGGATCCGGTGTTGCTGGAGCGACCTATGTGTTCAGCTGGAACGGAACAACGTGGGAGCAGCAGCAAAAGCTCACTGCATCTGATGGCACTGCAAGCAACTACTTCGGGAATGCGGTGACGATCAGCGGCGATATCATTATCGTCGGCGCAGAAAGAGACGACACTAAGGATACTAACTCCGGGGCTGTTTATGTGTTCGGCTGGAATGGGACGTCGTGGGTTGAGCAGCAAAAGCTCATCGCATCCGATGGCATGAGCTTCGACTTCTTTGGGTGTGCAGTAGCTATCGATGGTGACACTCTCATCGTGGGCGCCTACGGCGATGACACAAACGGTTCACAGGCCGGGGCTGCCTATGTATTCACCTGGAACGGCTCATCTTGGGTAGAAAGGCAGAAAATCCTTGCCGCCGGTGCCGTTTCCCGCCTAGGCGCCTCGGTGGCGGTCCAAGGTGACAATCTCGTCCTCGGCGCCCCTTTCCAATCGAACGCAAACGGTGACGGCGCCGGCTCAGCCTACGTGTTCAGGTGGAACGGGTCGTCGTGGGTTCAGCAGGAATACCTCGTAGCGTCGAACGGTACAGATTATGCTAACTTCGGCGACGCAGTGGCAATTAGGGGAGACACTATCGTTGTGGGCTCTCCAGAGCCTTACACCGCCATTGACCCTAAGGTGTATAGGGGAAACGGGGCAGCATATCTTTTCAAGCGGGACGGTGTAACGTGGACCGAACAGTCTTGGTTCGGTCCCACCGAAGTCTCTCCTAGCGATGGGTTTGGCACATCGGTGGCATTGGACGGCGACAGGCTGGTGGTTGGTGGCGATGATGGGATTAAGTACGGAAAAGCTTGGGTCTTCCAATGGGACGGGTCACATTGGGTTTCCCAACAGAAGCTTGCTGCATCTGATGGCGCTACGGATGACTATTTTGGTAATTCAGTAGCGATCAACGGGGACACAATCGTCGTCGGGGCAGAGGCTGCTGAGGCAGCCTATGTGTTCCACTGGGATGGATCGGAATGGACTGAGCAAGCAAAGTGCACTGCCTCTGACGCCGCAACTACCGGGAGCACAGGCTTCGGGTACTCAGTGGCCATTGATGGCGATACGATCGTAGTTGGCACCTATGGGGGCGCTGGCGCCTACGTGTTCAAATGGAACGGGTCGTCGTGGAGTGAGCAGGCCAAACTCATAGACTCCTCCAGTGCAGGCGGCGCAGTAGCGATTGATGGCACCACCATTGTGGTGGGAGACCGCTGGGACGACAATGAAAAAGGCAATCGGGCTGGAGCGGCCTACGTTTTCGTCTGGGACGGGTCAGCGTGGAGCCAACAAGCAAAGCTTATCGCCTCCGATGGCGTGCTGATGCATCGTTTTGGAGGTGCAGTGGCCATTGAAGGGAACACTCTTGTTGTCGCAACCGATCCATTTAGTCACGAACGTGCAGCCTATGTGTTCACTCGGGCAGGCACATCGTGGACCGAACAGGCTAAGCTCACCGATTCGGGCGGCGATCCACTCGACTACAATCACCCGTCGGTGTCCATCAGTGGCGATACTATTGTTATCGGAGCCGATGGCTGGGGAGCTGCGGGGCAAAACGTTCCCGGAAAGGCTCATATATTTCAAAGAAACGGGTCAACCTGGTATGAAACGCAGGCACTAACCGCCGCCGACGGTGAAGCAGGCGACTCCTTTGGGGAGTCAGTAGCGTTGGATGGAACCAGAGTGGTAATCGGTGCTGACCTGGATGACAACGATAATCTTGATGGCGCTGGAGCTGCATATGTGTTCGCTGCAATAGGCGGTGGTGATATAAATGATAACGGCATTGTCGATCTAGTGGATGCTATACTTGCAATTCAGATAACCTCCGGCATCATCCCAGACCAGACTGTATACAGAGCGGCCGACGTCAACGGAGACGGCCATATCGGCCTGGCTGATTCCATTTACATCCTTCAGAAGGTATCGGGAATGAGGTAGGAAATATAGAATTTTGAAAGTTGGAATTGAAGGGCAGGGTCAGGAGTGATTCTGCCCTTTTTTGTAGTTCTTACGATGATGAGATTGTAATTATCTATAAAGAATTACTTTCCTATTCATAGTCATCAAAGATTGACAGAATCCTTTGTATAAGTATATTATATTCTTATAGGTTCAATCTTGACCGTGGTCAATCTCAGACCGGATTTGAGGAGATTAATAAGGCTTAGAAAGCACCGCCAGACTTTCAGTACACCGCTCTCTGTTCTGTAAGGATTATATTTCTCACCTCTGCTCTCCTGCTCTCGACTTCTCAATCAAGCTGTATAGGGCGCAAAAGACACCTATCACTCCCGCAATGCTTGAGCACCACTTACACTGCCAATCTCTAGTCCTCCAGTGGCTGCATCACTAGTGATCTCTGGCGAGAATTAAGACTGTATTTCCTACGAGCCCTTGAGAAATGGCAGGTGCTGAGAGCCAGATATGACGCCTAATCTCTGGTTCCAGATGGGGAAGGGGCTTCGATAAGACAGCTGAACGTGAGACGTCAGCAATGCCTTGAGGCGTATTTGATAAGCCAGGCAATAGAATCATGAAACTGAACATTGACAAATCGACTATTGTGGTCGCCATCTTTTGTCTCCTTTTAATCTGGCCAGTGGCCAGTAGGTCCCAAACTGGCACCCCAGGCGATGTTACTGGTGACGGAAAGGTTGATCTTCAAGATTCGATAGTTGCTTTCCAGGTGCTGATAGGTGTCTCGCCTTCAGCGCCTATTAACCTTTCAGGTGATGTGAACGGTGATAATAGAATTGGTTTGGAAGAGGCAATATATGCCATTCAAAGAGTGGCAGCGCAGTATGCAGCTGTCTTTGCGGCTTCTGAATATTTCCCTCTAAATGTTGGTGATTGGTGGGATTACAAACATGAAACTACAGGTGAAGTAAGCCGCATAACCGTTTCTGGAGAGAAATCAATCGGAGGTTATGTCACGAAAATCTTAGAAGATCCCTCTGGAGATACGGAATATTACACTTCAGATTCTGACGGTATAAGACTTCACGGATTATATCTCAGATCTCCTGATTATACGGGAGACATATATTTCAACACACCACTGCTCTTCATGCCAAACAATGCTCAGGTGGGTCATACTGAGATTTCAACTACTACCTCTTCTATTACGATTTTCGTACCAGGCTACGGAAATTTCACGGTTCACGTAGATATAACATCCACAACTACATTCCTAGGTGTGGAAGATATAGCTAGCCCGTTTTCAACTAAGCTTCTGAGAAATTGTGGGAAAGTCTCAAATGAAATCACGATGTATGCACGAGAAATAGGGGAAACGATTACTGAATGGACGGATTACTGGTTTTACGAAGGGGTTGGAGTAGTAAAGAGTTCCAGAAGTGATGGCACGGAAACGATCATTGAATCCTATGTTGACGGGGTGAGTCGCACATATCAAGACATATGGGTAGGCAACTATGATATAGACGACCCAAACGACCTAGCGGCTCTCTCCGGCTATAAGGGAGTCACTGGAAACCTTAGAATTCCATATTCATCCTTGACAAGCTTAGATGGGCTGGAAGACCTGACCCAAATCAGCGGGGACCTGGATATAGTCGGCAATAACACCCTGACGAATCTAGATGGTCTGAGCAACCTCACCTCCATTAGTGGGTCCCTGAGTATCTATCGTAACAACGTCTTGACTAACCTGAACGGCCTGAGCAACCTCACCTCCGTTGGCGGGGACATAACAATCTCGGAGAACGACGCCCTGAGAAACCTGGACGGCCTGAGCAACATAACCTCCGTCTCAGGGGATTTGGAAATCGCCTGCAACAATGACCTGACGAACCTGAATGGCTTGAGCAATCTTTCTTCAATTGGAGGTAATCTAAATATTGGTTATTGCATATACGGGCATTTGGGTAACAATTCTCTGACGAACCTGGACGGCCTGAGCAACCTCGCTACCATAGGCGGTAGCCTGATAATCTCGGGACACGACTCCCTTACGGACATTGATGGCCTGAGCGGCTTAACCTCCGTCAACGGGGACCTGGATATAGTCGGCAATAACACCCTGACGAATCTAGATGGTCTCAGCAACCTCACCTCAGTTGGTGGGTCCCTGAGTATCTATCGTAACAACGTCTTGACTAACCTGAACGGCCTGAGTAACCTCACCTCCGTTGGCGGGGACATAACAATCTCGGAGAACGCCACCCTGACGAGCCTGAACGGCCTGCACAACATCACCTCTGTCGGCGGATTTCTTAGTATTAGCGGCGATAACGCCTTTACAAACTTGATCGGCCTGAGCAGCCTCACCTCCGTCGGCGGGTTTCTGAGAATCTTTGACAGCAACACCCTGACTAGTCTGGACGGCTTGAGCAACCTCACCTCAGTTGGTGGGGACCTCCGTATCGATAACGACGCCTTGACAAACCTGGACGGCCTCATCGGACTCACCTCCGTTGGCGGGAACCTAGATATTTATGAGAACCACGCTCTGGTAAACGTGAACGGCTTGAGCAATCTCTCTTCAATAGGCGGTGGTCTGGGTATTGGTTGTGGCGTTGGGGGATGCTGGGGCGGTGGTGGAAACAACTCCTTGACGAGTCTGGACGGCCTCGCTGGCCTCACCGTCGTTAATGGGCGTATGAGAATCGCTGGCAAAAACACCCTCACGAGTCTGAACGGTCTGCATAACATCACCACTGTCGTGGGTAATCTAACAATAGACGAAAATGACACCCTGTCGAACCTGGATGGCCTAAGCAGTCTCACCTCCGTCAGTGGGTCTCTGGGGATCTATGTAAACGATGCCCTAACGAACCTGAACGGCCTGAGTAGCCTCATATCCATCGGCGGGGCGCTGCATATTCATAACAATGACGTCCTGGCGAATCTGAACGGTTTGAGCAACGTCGCCTCCATCGGCGAGGACCTGGATATATACGGCAACGACACCCTGTCGAACCTGGATGGCCTGAACAACCTCACCTCCCTTAGCGGGGATCTGATACTCGATTACAATGGCCTGACGAACCTGAACGGCCTAAGCAACCTCACCTCTGTAGGGGGCAGTCTGACAATTGGTAACAACGCCACCCTGACGAGCCTGAATGGCCTGAGCAGCCTCACGTCCGTGGGCGGAGAGCTGAGAATCAACGACAATAATTCCCTCACAAACCTGCATGGCTTGAGCAGCCTCACATCCGTCGGCGCGTACCTAGGAATCTATAGGAACAACGCCCTGGCGAATCTGGACGGCCTGAGCAACATCACCTCCGTGGGTGGGAGCTTGGGGATCAACGATAACGATTCCCTAACTGACATGGACCTGGGCAGCCTCACCTCCGTAGGCGGCGACCTGACAGTCACCTTCAACAACGTCCTGACGAACCCTGATATGAGCAGCCTTACCTCCATTGGCGGGAATGTGACCATTGGTGGAAACGACGCACTGACGAACGTGAACGGCCTGAGCAGTCTCGCTTCAGTGGGAGGAAGGATGACTATTGGCAGAGGTTACCTTTCCGAAAGCAACAGCTCTCTGACAAACCTGGATGGCCTGAGCAGCCTTACCTCCATTGGCGAGTACCTGAGTATCGAAGACAACGACGCCCTGACCAACCTGGGCCTGGGCAGCCTCACTTCACTTGGCGGTAATCTGTTTATCAAAGACAACGACGTACTTCCTACGGCCCAAGCCGAGGCGTTTGTAGCACAGCTAATTGATTTCACCGGAAATGTAGATATCTCAGGCAACCTCGATTAGTGCTCCATTTTCCATGATCCTCCTGTTTTCCCCGAAGAATCCAGGATGCCAATAGCCGGGGATGCCACCGGATCCCGAAATAGCAAAGCAAGGAACCGAGGAGGTCCCATAGATGCCAGTGAAGAAGCGATCTTGTTCTGGCAGTGCAAGACAGAAGGGACGAAATGCAAGTAGGTAGAAAAGTCATTCCAATTTGGCTTGCCGTGGCTGTGTTTACCACGATGGCATTTCTAGTTGTTACAGCGTCTACCTTAGAAGAAGGATTAATCGCATATTACCCATTTAACGGAAATGCTAATGATGAAAGTGGGAACAATCATCATGGGACAGTCTATGGGGCAACATTGGCAACCGCCAGGTTTGGAAATCCAAATAGTGCATATAGTTTTGACGGGATTGACGATTACATGGAGATACCAGATCATGTTGATTTTAACTTTGGAATCGGAGGTTTCACAGTTTCTTTATGGATTAAGACAGATGCGACAACAACCGTAGGATTTGGTAGGGATGACATACTAGCTAAGGGAGATCCTACCGGCAGTGGTTATGCTATTTCTACAAGAAACAATAGAGCAGCATTTCTGGTTGGTTATTCAGGGGGATGCTATGGCAGTTCACTTTTAAATGATGGAGAATGGCATCACATTGTTGGAACAAGAGACGATTCGAATAATATTTTATTGTACGTTGACAATGTAGTGGAGTGTACAGGAACTAATAATGAAAATGTAGATACAGATTACAAAATATTTATAGGGAAACATGGCACAAAAAATGAATCCTATTTCGACGGGCTCATAGATGATGTGAGGATTTACAACCGAGCAGTTGCACCTCATGGGGTCTATTATGAAGATTTTGATAGCGAACCTTTTGACTTTTCGGAAGAGCCATATTTTTCAGTCTCAAATGGTCGTCTTTTTTTTCATGGCGATAGATCCGATGGAGTAGCTGGTGTCATTTGGGTTGGTGGATCAAATCCTGGTGGCGAGTATCCTCTACCTGAAAATTCGAATTACTTCGAAAACTTTAAAGTCTCTGTAGATACTAACTGGGAGGGCGGCACCGATAATTATCCTTATGGACTTGCGGTCTGTACTCAAGAAAACATGGCTGGGACAACGGATAATATCCACTTTGCTATAGACAAAAAAGGGTCCTATCTAATAGGAAAAAGACAAAATGGCGAGAGGGAAACAATAGTTGATTGGAAAAAATCCTCTCTTATTGCGACAAGTGGTCAAAATAATAATTTATCTATCAAAAAAGTAGGGCCTTATTTCCACTTCTATATCAACGAAATTGAAGTTGCACGACGAATCATAGCTGGTTTTCACGGGGGTGGGGTCGGTGTGTGGGGAAATCATCAGGTGGATGCCAGTTTTGATAATTTTGCGGTGACAAAACTTTCAGCAAGTCATATCGAAACTGATAGCAATGATGTATTTGAAGATTTTAACACCGGATCTGGTAGTTTTTCTGAATGTGCGTATTTTTCTGCCTTAAATGGCCGCTTTGTTTTTCGTGGAGACAGGTCCGATTATACACATTTTCACGCCTGGGTTGGTGGATTCAATCCCGGCGGCTTGGATCCTCAACCTCACAATTCAAATTACTTCGAAAACTTTACTATTTCAGTAGATACATATTGGGAAGGCGGTGCCGAGAATTATGTTTATGGGCTAAAAGCCTGCATGCAAGAGAACAGTCTTGAAACAACAGATTCTGTGAAGTTTAATATAACTGGGGATGGTTGGTATAGAATAGCAAAATATGAAGATGGTGTTTTTGGAAAATTAGTAGATTGGACCGCATCCGGTCATATTAATACAGGGGGTCAAAAAAACAATTTATCAATGCAAAAAAATGGTAGCCAGTTTCATTTTTATATTAACGATATTAAAGTTCAACAACTGACCATAAGTGGATTTCCTGGCGGTGCAGTCGGTGTGGAGGCGAGTCAGTATGTCGATGTAAGTTTTGATAATTTCAGTGTTACAATTCCCGGTACTGCACCCACAGCCGATGCCGGAGCGGATCAGACTATCAATGAAGGAGACGCAGTCACTTTAAGCGGTTCAAACTCATCTGATCCAGACGATGGTATCTATTCTTATCAGTGGTATCAAATCACCGGCCCTCCCATAACCCTCTCTGAATCCACAGTCGTTCAACCAATTTTCACTGCCCCAGATATTGGGCCAGATGGCGTATCCTTGACATTTCAATTGACCGTGACCGATCATAGCAGGCTGCACTCCTCGGACATTTGTGTGGTAAATGTGAATTGGGTGGGTGCTAAAGGCGATATAGATAAGAATGACTTCGTTGATTTGGCTGATGCCATTATTGGCTTGCAGGTGCTTTCAGGGATGAATCCCACTGCAGTACGTTCAGATTATACATCATCGAATGCAGACGTGAATGGAGACGGCAAGGTCGGCTTGGAGGAGGTTGTATACGTCTTGCAGAAAGTGGCAGGAATAAGATGACCTAGCCAGGATCAAAGCTGAAAATTTGCTCTTACTGCCTGCTGCCTCCTGCCAGCTGTCTGCTGACTTACAATTCCTCTACCCTCAACCCCTTCTGCAGGACCCCTTCTCCCTTTGCGATCGTTGCGAGGCATGTCTCTGGCTGGACGCCGATAACCTCCAAAATCAGGTCTTGATCAACCACCTTGAATTGTTGTCCCATCCTGGCCCCTACCTTGACCCCGATATTGAGCCTGGCCTCATTTTCTTTGACATCTGAAACTTTGCAGCGAAGGGGGTAGAGCTTACTGAGTTTCTCTAAGAGAGCATCGGATAACCTTTCGGTGAGAACAGAGGCAGGAACTGCGCCCCCAAACGACTCGTTCACTGCCGCAGTGATACGCCCGGTTTCGGTCTCAATCAACCGCATAGACACCTGGGTTTGCGCTTCGGAATAAAGTATTTGACCGGAAACAATGAGCCGGGCAGCAAGAATCCTGCCCAAAGAGAGGGCAGTGTTGCGATCAACCATTTCAGAGGTACCCAACTTTAATTCCTGGAGTAATTTATCCAAGAGGGCACGCTCTACTAACTGTACGCGACTTTGTTGCAGCACCTGATCGGCAATGCCGGAGACAAGGAGGCGCTCTTCCCCTTCCTGCAGAGAGTATCCCTGCGCTTTAAATTCCATCAGCCACATGGTCAAAGGGAGCGACGTCCAGCCGTCAGACGGCACGGCTCTGGGCGGAGATTTCATGGTCTCCAGCAACTCCTTGACCATCTGGTCAATGCGCTGCTGCTTTTCCTGATCCCGAGCCAAGACAACCTTTTTGCGCGTCTCATTGGTAAGAGCAGCGACGACATGATCTTCTGGCGCCAGTTTCTGGGTCTTTACCAGCAGATTCAGGGCTTCATCATACCTTGCCCCGCCCTCGAGAACGAGAGCCTGAGATAAGTATCCTTGCCTGCTTTGCGGCGCTACTTCAGTGGCCTGACGATAGTATTTTAGGGCAGTTTCGGGTTGTTTTCGCAACGAGGCGATACGGCCTAAACCAACCAGGGCCTCAGCCTTTTGCAAATCGGGCCCCTTGGTGGCCCGAAGCGCCTTTTGATAGGCCCCTGCAGCCGTTTCCAGTTTTCCCTTCCTCAGGTATATATTCCCCCGAATCAAATAGGCCAAACAAGAGTTCGGGCTCTTTTCTTCAAGGGTGTTGCAACCATCTAATGCCTCTTGGAAATTTCCCTCATGATAATAAGCCAGGACCGCCTTTTCTTGTTTTGCTATCTGTTTTTTGGAGAGAAGTGGATAGCCCCAGGAGAGCATGGCCGCCACTAGAAAAATCCCGGCGGCCACGGCCCACCAGGATTTCCATCTTTTTGGCTCCTCCTCCTCAGCAAAATCGATCACCTCTTCCCGGGCCCTGACCTCCGCATCTGAGACTGGGGCGCGCTCGAGTTTGGGTTCTGCCACTGCCTCGGCCACCTTGACTTGATCCAAGTAACTGGAAGTGGGATCTCCATAGAGAAGGTAACTTGCCCAGACAATGGTTTCTTCACCGTAAACCTTGATCATTGCCTGCCGGGACAGTCTCATGGCTTCGCCAGTGGTGCTGCCACTCAAGAGGCGGATATAAAATTCCAGGGCAAAACGGCTGCTCGGTTCATCCAGTATTTCCCAGAAGGTTCCCACATAGTGCTTCACGCCCGCCAACAGAAAACCGTTGGCCAGTCCAAATATCTCACTATGGAAGTCCCCTTTTAGGGACCAAACCTCAGTACGGGCAGACTGACAGGCATTTGAAAAGATGAGAGCCGGCATGGTTGCAGTGCCGGCCATCTTAATGATGTCTTGAGCACTGAGGCTGCCCCTGGTTAATCTCCAGCCGCTTTCCTCTGGGTTGTCTGGGTTGTAATCGGCATGGCCGGCAAAGTGGACAAGATCGAAATTCCTGATCTTTTCCCTGATAAACTCAGGGGTAATATTGCCAGAGCGTATGGAAGCGTTGACTAAATCCTTATGGCGATCCATATGGTCGCGTATCTGGGTGCCTTCTTTATAGGCAGCTCTTAAATCACCTTCGGGGTCTGCCAGAATCAACATTCTCAGTGGCCGAGCCAGAGCACGGCTTCGGCTGCCGATGATGGTTTGCTTGGTCTTGACCAACCTTCCCATGTTGAACCTTTGACAGAGAAATTGGTGGCCGTCATGGAGCAGTTCCCAGGGGATATGAACCAAGTGATCGTCAAGGTTCAGGCTCAGGTATTCAGCTCTGGTCTCCTTGAGTTTTCTTTTAACGCTCATGGTGAAAAACTCGTCGTAAAATGCCTGGCCGACTTCCCTAAGCTTGATCAGGACTTCACGCGTGAGCCGCCCTTGACGATTGGCTCTATTCAGAGTCTCCACCATCTCACGGCACCGCGTTTCGATCCAATCCATGGAAACGGGCATCTCTTCATAGCGTCGGATTGTAGTCTCCTCGCCAGCCTTGTGCTCGTGAATGCTGATTTTCAGCCGATTTCTCTCGCGGGCGACTTCAAGCCGAAGTACCTTGAGGGGTTGTTCAGCTTTCTTTTCGACTATTGCCTCATGTGCTCGCACCACTGGTTCGATATCTGAGACTGTATCGTCTTCTCGCCAGACAACACGGTAGAGTTCAAGTGGCGCCGCCTTTCCTTTGACCTGGACGGTGTCGTGCAACCTGCAGAGAATATCCTCGCTGCCACAAACGTCCTCGTAAACTGCTTTTGCAATGAGTATTTGATCAGCATCGGCCTGAGATTCGATGCGTGAAGCCACATTCACCACATCTCCAGCGACATTATCTCCGTCCGCCAGGAGCTCCCCCACGTTGATTCCGATTTTGACATGAATTTGCTCAGCCGGCTCTGTCTTGGAGTTGTATTCTTTCAGACCTTTCTGGATCGCCACCGATGCCTTAACAGCGGAAAGGCTATCAGGAAAAGAGGCCATGACCCCATCTCCCATAATGTCCAGGATCTTACCTTCATGACTTTCAATAAGGGGAAAGACAATGTCGTGGTGTTTCTGAATCCAAGCCCGTCCGCTGATATCACCCCTTGTATCCATATATTTCGTAAAGCCGCACACATCACTGAAGAGTATTGCCATTCTCTTCTTGAACTTTTCCCGGAGGATCCGGTCAAGACGTTGCCTCTCGCGCATCACCTCTTCAATGCTTTTGGATCGAGACCCTGTTTTCTTGGTATTATCTTCTTCCACTATTAGTCTCCTTAATCTCGAACTGACATATGCCAAGCGTTAGACCATCTCTGGCAAAGGTGAGGCTGTAATGGCCAAATGGTATGTCCTCAAACACCACCTGGGCTCCCTCTGCAAGATGTGAAGCAATTTCCCTGTCCCCCTTTTTCAGGGTGACCCTGATCGTTTGGCTGGTTGTATCGTCCAGAAGCAGTCTTACTCGGATATGGGCTCTGTTTTCGCCCATCTTTTCAATTTCAATTTCTGTTTCGATATCTCTGAATGTCTTTTTTAGGAGAACAAGATCTTTGGCCACTATTGTCTTGGAACCTCGGATCGGCTGAGTCTGCAACTCTGCCCATGTTTTATGGTTCAAAAAGTCCGATATCCTGGTAGGGAGGGTTTTGATGGCCCGTTCAAACTTCTCCGACAAGGAATCAGACACCGTTGAATCCAGGTCTTGTACCAATCGCACAGCAGCCTCGGTCACCTGGGCCGGCACCGGGTCCAACTGAGGTAGGTCCTCACCCTGAAGGAGGCTATTTGCCATCACCAATTCCTCCAAACATATGGTGCAGTCAGAGAGGTGCTTCTCCATCTCGGATCCCTCTTTCTCAGCAAGGCGGCCTCGAAGATAATCGGCAAGCATTTCGTCAGTAGGGCATGCTCTCTTCATCATACACTCCATTTTAGCGAGGTCTAAAAGGTTAAAGGCTGACCGCTACGGTTTATAAGAAACGCATGCGACACATATATCTCCATAGCGAGCCATATTGCATAGAGATGTAGGTATTTAAATATTTCATTTTCACTGTAAATAGACACCTAGATTTGGATTTTCTTACATCTAGCCTACCGCTAAGGCCACTTGCGTCTTTAATCTCTGAATCGCCCGATGTTTGATTGTATAAACATTTTCTACAGAAACCTGCATGGCAGCAGCCACTTCTGCCACAGAAAGCCCCTGGTCGAAATGGAGCTTCATGAACAAGCGATCACGGGGTGGGAGATTTTGCATTCCCTCCCATAAGAGCTGCTCTTTTTCCGCCCTTTCTAGGAGGGCCAAACCATCGCATTCGTCCCCCTTTAGACCGTACACCTCATCCAGAGTTATTTGTGTGTCCCGGCGAGCAATTGAATCAACGCCCTTCTTCCTCAGGTGATCCAGTACGGTTCGTACCGTGATCAACCTGATCCATGTTGCCAGACTGCACCCGTTTTTCCCCTGATACTGTTTGAGTTTTTTGCATCCATGCTCAAAGAGTCGTAAGAATATGGTATTGTGAAAATCCTCAAGGTCCTCTTTGTTAAAGCGAACGTGTTTGACTATGAGAGTATGCTGGATAGCTTTATAAACCAGGTTTGAAAATTGACGCACCAAAGTCTCTGCCGCCTCCCCGTCACCAGAGAAACATCTGGACAGGAGGTCTCGATCTTCCGTGAGAGAACTGTTCATTCGGTAATGACCTTATCCAGACGTTTAATGGTCTTGCCCTTGTCATCAAGTAATTCAGCCCTAGACATTTCGGGCAAGACTTGCGTTACCCTGGCGTGCCCGAGGATTTCATTATCCGCTCCAAGCACCTTCCCGGTCACCGGGTGCTCTATGGGCTCCTCGCGGTAGACGATTAATCTTCTCTGCAGCTTGATTTTGCCCTTGCCAAGATCGGTAAAGATTTGCTTCCCTTTGCTCTGAATTACCAGGCCTCCCAGCAAGGGGAATTCCCGATGGAATTTGATTGCCATCCCCTCTGCCAGAGATCGCAAGGCTGGGAGATCTTTGGCTTCTTGGTAGACGTCCTCGGTAGCCATGATCTCGGATGTCTCGGTATCAATCATGCGGGCAACTATTTCAATGCCTGCACGAGTTTCAATAATGCTTCCGGGGATAATGGACTGGGCTGCCACTAGCCGACCCAGCCTCAGGGCTGTGCTTCTGTCGATAAGGTCGGAGCGACTGAGCTTCTGTTCCTGTAAAATCAGATCTAGTTTGTCTCTTTCAAGCACCCGAAAACGATCTCGATCCACCAGGGCAGCGATCAGGTTGTCTTGAAAGGCCACACTGGCTTCTGACACCGTCCCCTTCTGCTCAAAAGGGATAACCGAAATACTCAAGCGCTCTGCCAATTGCAGGGCTTTCGGCACCCGTCTGAACACGGAAATTTTCTTTGTTGCCAGATTGCCGGCTTCATCCCTGGCCTCAAGGATAATGCTGTTTTCCCCTTCTTGAAGCTCGGCCAGATAGCTGAAAAAAATACTCTGACCCTTCCGGCGTAGGATCGGGATTTGATTAATGCTCAAGCTTGCAATTGTGCTCTCGTCGCTTACTTGTCCCTCAAGATATATTTTTTTCACATAGACCGTCTGGGTATCCGTCCAGCCTCTGAGCTGAAGGATCGGGGGACGGGTGTCGCCGGGTCCAAAAAGGCCTGCTATGAGTCCATTACAAGCGTCCAGGTCAGCACAAGCAAGGAGCAAGGGGTTTCGCCCGCCCGCCTCGCCTGAGTACGCCCCAGGCGGACGACGGCGGGCAGGGATTTCGGATTTTTTGCTACCAAAAGGAATCCGGGCTGATGTCTGGTTTCCCAACCGGTCGCGGGTCACTAACTCCAGCACGCTCGTGTCTACTGTCAATCTCTTGCTGAAAGGTACCTCCACACCCGGCCGGATGGGAATCTCCATGTTATTGATAAGTACCTCAGATACTCCGGCTTCGTCATAGAGAAAGCCTGTGATTTCAATCTTTTTTTTGGCCGCGGTCTCATCTATCCGGAGTTCATCTATGGTGACCAATGGTCCTTGCCGATCAACATGAATGACCACCTGACGTTTTGTGGCCTTTCCCAAAAGATTTCTCGCTTCCACCTCGATGGTGTGAGGTCCCTGGGCAAGGACAAGTGGTTCGCTGAAAGGAATCCGCTTTTTTGAGCCTTCCAAAAAGAGGGGTACGCCCCTGATTCTTATAGCAGCTACATATTGTTCATCTTCGGCAAGACCCGAGATGACCACAGGATCTCTTCGAGTCCATACCTCTTGGGTTTTAAAGTCAAGGGTGAGCCTTGGAGGGGTTATTTTCAGTGCTTTCTGCTCGATCAATGCTTTGCGGACACGGTCTCGGTAGAATCTGGCCTTGGCAGAAGGAAACTGGCTAAGAGAAAGGTCCAACTCCTCCTTTGCCAACCCTGAATTTCCCAACTGATAATAGACTATGCCCAACTCTCGATGGGGAAAGTAATCAATGAAGTGCATCCCGTAGGTGCGGGCCATCCGCTGGTCTTTATCTCGCTGACGTACGGCCTCTCTGAGGTCCGACTGGGCCTCCCTATAAAACTCACCGTCAGCATAAGAAAGACCACGCTCATAGTAGTTCCACCATCTATGTCTGAACGCCCCCTTGACCTTTCCATATTCTTTGCCTTCTTTGACGTAGATTCGTTGAGAATCAGATGCACATCCAAAGAAGAGATTCGCGGCAATGATTATCCCAAAGGAAGTGATGAGTAGCAAAACTTTGTAGGAAAAGCCCTTTCTTTCTTCAAGTTGCAAATTCTCCGAACCAAGAGCTGAGGTGTTCCCAACCATGGAACGACACACGCTGGTTCTCATTTATTAAACCTCCACAGAACCTAAACTTCCAAAGAAATTAAGTCTCTTCGGGACAGCGGCTCCTATCATCTTCCTCCATGTAGACCATTCCATGAAGCCTCAAAAGTGATAGATAAGCGACATATAAACGGTATGCTGGTCCACGTCCTGGGATGATGATTCATTGCCAACGGTTGCGGTTCTCACATTTTTTCCAAACCGATACTGATAGGCAAGATCAAAGGCGTACCGCTTATAAGCTATGCCGGAGCCAAGGCTAAATCCCCAGAAGTCATCCGGATTTCTTTCGGCAGGCTCCGGGTCGTAAAAGATGCCCGCTCGAAGCGGGATCACCACGGTTTTTCCAATAATTAAGTACTCGCCACCAAATCTCACTTGCGTCGTGTCGTCGATGTCAGAATCACGTTGAAGTTTCCCTGTGATCGGGTTTATCTTGTTGCCCTGTGCGTCGATGAGAACATAATCACTCCAGTGAGTTCGCAAGACATCTAGGTCTAGTGTCAATGCGTCGCTCAGGCGGGCAGCCAGGCCAATGCCGTATGACATGGGGAAATCCACTCTAACTGTTTCTCTACGTCGAATCACATTTTGAGAGTTGCTGCCAGGGTTGGTGGGAAAAACGACTGTGGACTCGAAATCAAAATCGTGACGAAGTCGGGCCTCAAAGGGTGATTTGAAGACCGCGCCAAGCGTTACCTTATTTGTTATGTTCCACATGAGCCCCAGGTTGAAATTGATATTCTCCCAATTAGAGGGCTCAAACGAATCAATCTGCAGCCCGTCCGTCTCATACCTTTCATCTATCCGTGTCTGAACGTTGAATGGAAACCCCACAAAGGTGCCGCTGCCGTTGGAACGGTATTTTGATTTCCAATAATTATCATAGAGACCGTTGTACCAAAAATTAAGGGTCAATCCGAAGGAGAGGGAGGGGACGATTTGAACGGCATAGGCCGGTGAAATGGGTCGGAAGGCGCCGTCTTGGTCCCACTTAACATTGTCCTGCAAACTGAGTGGGGGACCCACCGTATCCACAAAGCTATAACTGTAACTCACCTCCTTGTTAAAATCATAAAGGTGTTGGACGTTTAAGGAGACAATCATGTTCCGATTTAAGGCCGTAAATGGATAAGCACCGCTCAGATAATTGAGCTCATAGGTGCTTACCGTCTGGGGTCCAGAGGCCTTCGGAAAGGCGTCATAGGTCGTATCTTCCGTGCGACGATTATAAGCGCCCACTATGGATACCTCTGGTGTTTCCAACTGGATCAAACCAGCAGGGTTCCATGAGGCTGCCGTCGCATCATCCGCTACACCTATAAAGGCTCCCCCCATACCCAAGGCCCTGGCACCAGAGCCTACAGGGTTGGGCGAGGAAGAAATTTCAATCGTTTGTGCAATTTGACCCCACGCTAAGCCATAGGAAAGGACGATTGCTAATACGAAGCACGGAAGAATCCGTTTCATCTGCTTCCTTATTTTCCTGAGGCAAGTTGAACTTGCGAAGCCAATTTCACTATGGTCTCAATTGAGCTGTGTACTGAAGGATGTAGATTATCTCTTCCATGCCAATCCTGCCGTCCCCGTTCACATCTGCACCTGAGGTGGCGTAATTTGCAACAATAAGCCCCGAAACATCCATCCCCGCTATGACCTGTAAGGCTATAATGGCATCAGCCAAGTCAACTCTCCCGTCGCCATTGATATTGCCTTCGGCCTTTAGCCATGGTATCGAGTTCTTGTCGTTAGGGTTACTGCCGGCGTTGTACTCTTCTATGTTGGCGTATCCATCCTGGTCCAGGTCAAGGTTGGCATCATTTTTCCAAATGTTCAGGCTGTGGCGTTTTTCCCAGCCAGTGGCCATGCCGTCTGTATCACAATCTGTCGCCGCATCCACTTCCACTTCAAATAGCAGATTATTAATTTGTTCCATGGAGAAGTCCTTTTGTGCATCTCCATAGCAAGGAATGTCTGTAATCGTGCAAGTGTATGTATTGATCACTTTTTCTGATGTGAAGAAAAAATAACCTCCTGGCAGGAAACTGATTTGGCTGGTAACGTTCGGATCGGCGTCGTAACAACGCTTACCCACATCATCATCTTTGATCGTGATACAAAAACGGTTCGGCGTGATCTTATTGTCCATGGGTTTATCCACAATGCTCCCTCTGAAATAGAGAACCTGACCCGGGGTCTGACTTAGCTTCGTGATAAACCCCGACGCCTGGGGATTCGTCAGGATAGTTGCCTGTACGGTGTATTCGCCGCTGCCGGAGTAGCTAAAGACCAAAACATATACAGGCCCATCCGAAGGTGCAGTGAATTGGACCTGCTCATCTGAATCGAAAGATATACTTTCCACATCAGGGTTATCCAGGACATCTGCCGAGCCGAACTTTAGAAAGAGGTCAAAATCCTCGTCGTTTTGCGGCCCATTCAAGGTAACAGTGATCCTCTCTCCCGCATTCATGTCGAAGCAGTACAGTTGTTCATCATAGGTAACATAGAGCCAATCGGTATCTTCCCATACCTCACCTTCGGTTAGCTTTGTACATTCCGGCCCGGTGCGGGTGATCTGGGCCTCCAGGGAGTATTCACCATCGCCGGAATAACTGACGACCCAAACGTAGATCGTACCAGCCCCTTGAGCCGACATGGCTGCCACCTCGTCAGCAAATGGACTGTAGCCGCGTGCGTCATAATCAGATGGAGTTGGGGCCGAACCAAATTTCAGATAAACGTCAAAATCTTCCCCACTATCCGGACCATCCAGTGTGATCAGGATTTGATCCTCTTCATCAACATCCAGGCAATAGAACCGTCCATCCCCGGCCCCATTCAATGTCCCGGTCTGGGCCTCACCCTCTGTCAACGCGATACAGCTGGGCACCGAGTAGGGGGTCACATCGGCCTGTAACGAATAGTCACCAAAGCCAGCATAACTTTTCACCCGGATGTAGAGTGTTCCAGAGTCGGAAGCAGTCAGCTCGCAGGTCTCTTGCGAGGTCACTGTGAAGCCGCGTACCTCAAAATAGGATAAAATGGGTGGGAAGCCCGATTGGAGATAGAGATCGAAGTCGGAATCCTGAGGGCCATTCAAGGTTACCTCCACCAGGTCCCCTTCATTTACATCCAAGCAATAGAGGTCACTTCCTCCCTCCTCAGAGATGGTGCCGCTGACAAGCTGGTTTGCCGTGATGGATGTACATGCGAGGCTCACTTGTTGGATGGACAAGCCATAGACACCCGTGCCTTCATCATCATAATGCCGAACTACAACATAGTAGGTGCCTGGTCCCCCTGCGGTCCAGGCAATGAGGGAGCCAAGCCCTGCGCCGCTATCATCATCCACCGTGATCCGAGTCACACCATCCGAACCATAAATCTCAATGATCGTGTCACACTGCTCGTCCAGCATAGAGGTTTCAATCAGGTACCCTACGTTGGTTTCGGTGACCTGGAATTGAAACCAGTCAACATCTCGGGGGAAATTGATCTGACCCGAAACCGAGCTTCCATCCGTGTTGACTTGCGTGGCATTTGAAGAATCGCCCCCATGGTCATCATTGACAACCGCTTGAGTTCGGACCCAAATCTGGTAACTGCCGGTGCCGTATGGGTTGAAGTGTATCAAACGGACATAGAAGGTACTGGAGGAAGGTGCTGTCCAGGCAATCTGGGAGGCTAATCCGTCGCCACCGTCGTCATCCCACGCGAGTACCGTGAGACCATCACTGTCATAGACTTCCATATAGGTGTCACAATTATCCTCTAATTCTCCTGTCTCAATCACATATCTTTCGCCGGCCACAGCGTCGAAGCGAAACCAGTCCTCATCTCCTTCCTCCTCAAACACACCGGTTGTGCGTGAGCCGTTTACTTGCACGAGCGTAGCCTCAGTCCCAGGGGCATCGGCGTGATCGTCCTGCTCGCTGACTGTGATTTCGTACGTACCAACCCCTGATGCATCATAGGGCCTAACCCCCACGTAATGGGGACCGGAAACGTCTGCGACAAAACTGATTCTAGAGGCCAGACCTTCGCCACCGTCGTCATCCTCAGCAATCACTGTACTTCCGTCCGGCTCCCAAAGGAAAATATATGTGTCACATGAAAGCGAGAGATTACTCGTCTCTATGGTGTAGGCTCTGCCCTCTTCAGCATTGAAGAGATAGAAATCCCAGTCGTTCTCATTATCCAAAGAGCCAGAAGCAGGTGCTCCATCCGTCTGAAGCAGTGTCGCCCACGGTGCGGTAATGGTTATGTTGTAAGTGCCTCTACCGTGAGAAGAATAATGTTTTACTCTGACATAGTACGTGCCCGCAGTGCTTGCATTCCAACTGATGCGGGATGCCAATCCCACACCTCCATCATCATCGCTCGCTATTCCCTGCCCATCAGAACTGTAAAGACTTATGAAAGTGTCAGACGAAGGGTCAACGGACAGATCGCTCGTCTCAATGACATAATTCACCCCTGCTGCAGCATGAAACCGAAACCAGTCCTCGTCACCATCTATCTCAAAACTACCCTGCGTCGGGTTGTCGTTTGGAATGAGGTACGTGGCACAGTACGTGGCCGTATTGCAGTGATCATCAAAAGCTGTCACACGTATGTAGTAGGAACCTGTGCCTGCCTGACTGAAATGGCTCACCATGACATAGAAGGTTCCTTGACCGTTTGCGACCCAGTTGATTCTGGAGGCCAGGCCCTCACCTCCGTCATCATCTGAGTCGAGGGGATTCCCGCTCCCGTCATAAAGCTCGATAACCGTGTCTGAACGGGGACCCAGGTCAAAGGTCTCGATCTTGTAAGTAAGGGCAGGAAGTGCCTCAAAACGAAACCAGTCTCGGTCCTCTCCCTCTTCGATATAGCCCGGGACAGGAGACCCATCGGTCAGCAATTCCGTGGCACAGGGACCCAATTGGTTGCAATGGTCGTCAGATCCTTTAACGGTGATCTGGTAGGTCCCCGTACCCGATGAGGAGTAGTGGTTAACCTTTATGTAAAAAAGACCATCTTGATCAGACGTCCAGGCAATCTTTGAGGCAAGGCCAACTCCATCATCGTCGTCTGAGTCGATGAGTGTGGTTCCGTCCTCCCTGTAAAGATAGATGAAGGTGTCGGATCCGGGACCTAGCTCTGAGGTCTCGATCTCATAGATTATCCCACTGGTTCCTTGAAAACGAAACCAGTCCACATCTCCGGCCGTTTCAAAACTGCCGTCTACAGGCTCTCCATTGACATAAAGGGCGGTTGCACAGGTATCCGCCACATTGCAGTGATCATCAAATCCCATTCCTACCGGATCCAGATCAACATTTAACTGATCCCCTTCTCCGGCAGAAAGTGAAACGTCCGCGGTCTTGGTCACATATCCTTCGGCTTCGACCACGAGCTCTACCGGACGTGGAGGTACCTGCATCCAATAATAGCCGTCGTAGTCGGAAGAGGTGTAGAACGGATAATCAGACAGGCTCAAAAAGGCATCGGCCACGGGAGAGCCTGTTTGGCTGTCCCTGATAGTCCCGTATACGTGTCCAAGTCTGTCTTCTTTATAGAGACAGATCTGTCCCAGATCCACAGATGGGGTATCCACCAGAATTAGATCCCAGATCTCCGCATAGCCCGAGGCATCAAAGATGATGAAGTAGATGTCGTAAGGGAGTTCCAGGGCGTAACCACCCGCACCATCCGTATACGTGTACTCTCCGGTATCTACCTCGATACGTGCATTTCTTATGGGCTGATTCGTTTCACAATCTTCGACAGTGCCTTGAACGAGGCCTATACTCTCTAAGTCTAAGGGCTGCAGATAAAAATCACGTGGAACGGTCACTCCCTCTGTGATTTCAATACTTACCACCAAGATTTCATACCCGGGTGCCCAGACTTCTAGTTCGTTGGTCCCCGCCGCACTATCCAGATGATAGGAACCATCAGCCAGACTATCCGTGTAGTACCACTCATCGCCAACAAAGGCATCAATCCAGGCCTCAGGTATGGGATTATTCGTCACCGCATCATATACGTAGCCCTCCAATGCCCCCATCTGAGCCGCAGCCGTATCCGCCCCAAGGACAGGGAATCCAGTCAATAAAAAAAACAGAAGGACGATGGAGAAGCGAGATTTCACTATATTCTCGTTCTTAATGGTAATGACCGAGCCTGCTCAATTACGGCGCTTCGTTACTTCTTTAATAACGGCCCTGAGTATTGAAAGCCATCAGCCTTGTTTTGTGCAATTAGCCCCCTAAACTCAAGAGCCATCAGGTATCCTATCTGGGCCCTGCTATCTTCCGCAGAATACAAATCACCTCGGCGGCTGACCCGAATATTCCGCTTTCTTCTCATGTAATCTCCTCAGCCTACATACAACGGCAGCCCCAATTTAATTGACGGCGCCACAATAGAAAGCTTGCAAGGAGAACTGAAATAAGGCGAACCTACTCCAGCAGGAACATTAGAAGACTTAGGGAACTTCAAGGGTATGCTCGTAAAGCTTTCATGGCTCAAGCCTGAATAAACAAAAAACCCCATCCTTCCACAATTCAGAGGAATGGGGCTCGAACGTGTATGTGTATCTGTCCAGGACTGCAGTAGATTCAGAATCAGGAAGACTTTCTACGAGGTAGGCTACTGGATTTTTATCAGCCTGTCAATCATATAGGTCAGAGATTTCACACGATTATCGTCTTAATGTATGTTGAATCATTGCGTTATTGTGTCATTGGGTAGTTAAATCAAGTTGGTTGTTTGGTCAATTCCTTCTGTCCGCTCAAGAAAGTCAACGTTTTTGAGGGTTGTTGAATTGTTGAATTCTCAAATAGTTAAACAGTTATTCTGACGATAGTTTAATTCATATAGGTATTCTAGGGTTTTATTTTTATAATAGTGGGTAACGTATAACCAATAGCCATATTCTTCGCTAATTACTGCCTACTTTCGCTATAGATGATTGTTCAAGTCGTCGAATTGCCGCTCGCCGTCTACTATCGTAAGCTAGCGACTTTCTGCATGATGTAAACCACCTCAGCTAGGCCGACCTTACCGTCTCCGTTGACGTCAGCGATCAGATCGATGGGGCTGATCGGGGTGATGGAGGATTGGATCTGCAAAGCGATGATGGCATCTTGCAGGTCAACTGTGCAGTCGTCGTTTAGATCGCCCTGGGGATCAGACAGGATCGGATTCCTACCCCCCGATACCTCGGCACCATCTTCACAGCCGTCACCGTCCGTGTCTGCCTCCTGCCAATAAGTACCATACACAACAAGTTCCTGGTAGTCTTTGAGGCCATCATTATCTGCATCAGTATCCTGGTTAATGGTACCGCCGCCGATGGTGAAAGATGTAAGTTCCTCTTGATACCCTTTGTCATCCTCATATTTCACCATGCCCAAATACGGTACGATCCATTGATACCATGTCTCTGTTTCGCCCTCATCGTAACCCCACCAGCTTGATACATATTTCAGTTTGTATGCTTCAAGTGTCCCAATATCAAGGGTCACGGTTTCCTTTGCTACAACATCTACAGTCAGGCTAATGTTAAAGACATAACCGGGATATTCAGCTATTTCCATGGTGCCTGATGACGCCCGATAGTCACCCACTTCAATAGGATACCAGGCTACTGCATGTCCCTTTGAAAATTTTGAGGTGAGAATCTCTCCAGCATCTTCTTCCCTATTTCCCCAGAGCCTTAACTCTGAAGGCGTTTTTTCGAACCACTCTGTACTCTCCCAACTTCCATCCTCTCTGCTTTCGAAGACATAGGTGGTAGTTGGGAAAGTGGTTTGATCGAGGCTGACGATTTCCTCTACATTGGTGTAGGAACTTCCCTGATATGTCCCCTGATATGTCCATACATTGCCGACCTCGATTCCGAAGATGTCAGGCTGGTTGAGAGCGGAGACCACGATGGTGAAATCACGTGTCTTACTTGCCGATGCAGTATCCGTAACCTGGGCAGTAAAAGAGAAATCGCCCTCGGTCTGTGGCGTGCCCGAGATAATTCCGGTTACCTCATTGAGGCTGAGCCCGTCAGGAAGTGCCCCTGAAATGACATCCCAATTATAGGGAGGCATACCGCCACCGGCGCGAAGTTGCTGGCTATATGGGTATGTGAGGATGGCTTTTGGTAAAGAGGTTGTGAGGATGGTCAGCTCGTTTGCCGGATAAATGAAACAAATGCCCGCTTCATCGTCCGGATCTAATGTTCTCGGGCCGGTATCACCGGGATCAATGTAGCCGTACATTGTTTTGCTCTGGTCCTCTACGTCATAGAGGTCGTCCAGCGAAAGGAAATGCCCTGCTTCATGTGTGATGACGCTCTGGAGATCGTACTTGTTCGCTTCGCCAGAAACCGACCATAACTCCCCGCCATTGATTTCGATATCTGCGTCGATCAAACGATCACCAAGGAAATTTATCAACTGCCAGGTGATTGCTAAGGCATTACCCATGTCCGCGCCGGTGGGGTTCCAGGAGATCGAACGGATGTCGTCTTGATAATCATCAGTGGCGTCAGTTAAGCCATAGTATAAAAACTCCATATCCGAGCACGCCACGTTATTCCATGTTTGAAAGCCCTGCTGAACGGTAGCAATGAAAGTTTCCGAGGTGAGATACGACGGCTTATTGGCTAAATTGATCTTGTAGGTGAGTGGCAAGTTGCTGTCACCCCATTTGTAACCGTCGTATATGAAAGCAGTTGCCTGGCCCGTCAGGACCAGTGTCAGGAAAATGAGAAGCAGTGCAGCTGACTGAAGACGCCTCACGGTAGTTGGCCTCAAGGTTTCGGTTTTGGCGCAGGTGATTCCATGACTCTGCGGATCTCATCTGCAAAATCTTTGTAAGTCACTGCAGGTGGAGCCTTTGCATCTCTAATCATGACTCGCTTTCCTGGCACCAGCCTAGCGGCTCTCTTTCCTTCAATAACTCTCTGTCCGAGAGTCTCGTCCAACCGGATTTTAAATCGCCCCTGGAACCAACCAATGATAGGATTCATGCGCTTAGGATCTCTGCTACAGAAGAGAAGGACTTCCTCTCCCACCCTGAACTCGGGCACGCCATCCACCCGCATGCGAATGTTATCAGCCTCGATAGCACCGCCAGGGAGCCTAAGGGTAATTTCTTTTTCGGCAAAGCTCCCCCCGATAACCTCATCCACGGAAAATGTCACATGGGTCCAGATCTTAGAGCGCGTGCTGTCCCAGCGGGATTCAGTTGCCAAAACTTTCCCGCTGAAAATCAGATCAGCCTGCATTGTCAACTGACTTAGATTCAAGGGTTTGACCACGGTGGCGTCTGAATTTGCGGCCATTACAGAAAAAAGACTGTACATTAGGATAAATACAATCAGGGTTCTAGTTGTTTTGCTCATTGTTGGCATATATCAATCTCGCTTGCCCAGGAAGTCGTGGGGACCGGCCTGCGTGCCGTTCCGTCTCTACATATATGAATTATTCATGTCACCCCGTGTATTTTTGTGAGAGAGCACCTCTGTCTTTCATAGACGGTTATAGTTGAATAGCCTTACAGAAAAAATTGAAAGTGAAAACTAGACCCAGCTCAGACAAAAAGCTCTGTTCTGTACGATTGAGAGGTATCAGATTCGATCTTGCGCCTGTAGCATCCTGATGTGCTTGATATTCCAGAGTCGGGAAGGATTGTCTAAAGTTTAAGCTACTGGATTCTTGTCGGCCAGTCAATCATGTAGGTCAGAGATTCCACCAGCATCACCTATTTCTTGATAGCAGATTCCGTAATAGTGCACTCCGGAATATCAACCCCGTGCTTCGTTTCGCAGGTGTTTCGTTCCCAGATGTTTCCTGTGCTGTTTTCGTGGTGGTAGAGGTCAGTACCGTTTCCTGTTGCCTGATTGTCAGTAATTACATTGGCAGTTGAGTAGAAGCACTCCCAGCCGGGTATGCTAGCTATACAGCCCAAGGATTGTCTCATGGAGATACCCCAGACTGAGTTATTGCTGACGAGGTTGTTGGAAACAGTCGACTCGATGATGCCACGAAATTCGATACCAAAAACAGCGTCATGAATGGAGTTCCCTTCCACTGTAAGCCCCGTTACGGCTCCAGAGAAAGGCGCGTCGCCCTGAATACCCACACCCTCGCCCGGGAAAGTAGAAATGTCGTTGTCTGCGAGCCGTGCACCACTGCTGCAGGCGACCAAGATTCCCGCAATGTAGACCTCGGAGAATTTGCTATTGACGACCTCGCCGTTGCTGGGGCCCTGTAACGGGTCACAGGCTTGAGCAAAGCTGAAGTTGACCCCAACGCCTCCGCCGCGCACTTCGATATCGCGCACAGAAACCTCACTCTCGTAAATCTCGACGGCTTCTTTGTGGGCTACGGAGGGAAATTCGAAGAGCACCTCTTTAACGACCACGTCGTGACCGCGGTAAATTTTGATACCAAATATGAAGTGGTCCGGGTCAACGACACTCTGATTCTTAACGGTCAGATTCTCCAAGGATACGGCGCGAGTACCGGTAATGAAAATCCCCTCCTCGAAGCCATCGATTGTCCCGTTTCTGATGAGCAGCCCTTCTATGTTTTGAGCAAACACACCTGTGGTGGGCGGGAAACCTGTAATAGTGTGCCCACCGAGGTCCAGCGTGATGTTCGGCGCACCGATGGTGATTGCGGGCGGCGAGCCCTGAGGACACACCAAATCTGCCCCGAGTCTCGTGTCCTCGGTGATGGTCTCGCCGCAGGCCACAACTCTCGAAGGTGGTCGGTTGTAGATCCCCATCAATTCAGCCTGACTTACTATTTTGCCTGCCATGGCCGCCTCTATCGCAACCTTGGAAGTGTTTGCAGGGTTTAGTTGCGACACACTCAGAGCATACAGCTTGAAGTAGTAACGATGTGTTCCGCTTCCTGCGGGCGGCGAAGGGCCCTGGTAGTAATTATTGGACCACGAGTTAACACCATGCTTTGCTCCGGCCGGAAGGCTACTACTACCTGAAGCACCTGCACCCTCCTCTAGGGATGTTGTGCTAGGGGGGATGTCATAGACTATCCAGTGGTCCCATGTGCCTCCTGGGGCATCGGGGTCATCCATAATCAATACAAAGCTTTGAGTAATTGCCGGCGCGTTGTTCCAGGATATTTGAGGAGAAACATCGGTACCGTCAGCAGTGTAATTTGTCGGAATTGATTCAGAATGAGAAAATGAACTACTTAGAAGGCTGAGTGGTTCCACCTCGCTCGGTCTCACTCCAGATATCACCTGCAAAACGTAAATCGCTTCTTCAAGACCGAGCTTGTGGTCGCCGTTCGCATCACCAGACGAATAGACATTTGTTGCGGGTGATACGTCTGCTAATACCTGCAAAACGACTATTGAATCTGCAATGCCAACTTTTCCATCACCGGTGATATCGCCAGTTGAGGCGGCTAAGGCTCCAGCAGCAGAAAGGAATAGCAAGAACAATAAAGATGGGATGACCTTTATGATCTTCAACTTTCTCATGATCCCGTCGCCGTTACTGACTAATGGAGGTTTACGAATTGATAAAATTAGCTATTCTCTGAAAGCAGTCCAGAACGAAAGGCAAGATTTCTCGTAGATGCACTGGGATAGGCGAATGATCTTATTTCAGAATAGGCTGCCAAGTCGGTCTCTGTCAAGAAAAACCACGATTATCAGAAGACCGCGCTAATCCTTTGTTAATTCGGCCGAGGAGGTAAAGGGGGACGCTCGTGGCAGGCGGACATTTATCCCTTCACTGTGAAGGTTCGCCGGGTGAGAATTTCTGAATGTCCATATTTCATGAGATTCCCCGATTTCTTATCTGGCAGGTTGCCTAGTAGATGATTACGTTATACGCTTAGCCGGTTTTATCCTTTATGTGTCACGAACGTTTATTGGGACAGGGCAGGGGAGAGTTCTAGAGGTTGACTAATTTTCAGACAAAGAAGGTAGAATTGCAAATTGTTGGCGCATTTTGTGCAATCTAACGTGACATCTGAAGCGAAGCTGATTAACATTCTAGCCACTTCAACGCGTGTCCTACCGGACTGGAGAGGAATTGCATGGCTATTATTAGGTTGACAACGATCATGGAAAAATGGATGAGAATTTGCGCTACTGCTATTTTGTTCTTGATTCTGCTTCCTCCTCTTACCGTTTGTGCTTCAGAGCCCCATTTCGTTCAGTTACAAGAGCGGCTCATTGCTGATGGCCTAGATGCCAATCTGGTTCAGTCAATCTATAGTAATTCCAAAGTCAGTTTAGAACTGGAAGTGGTGGCAGGAAACCTGGTGCGCAGTGAAGCAACCCTTAATTACGATCAGTTTCTTTCTACCTACTCGGTGCGCAAGGCTGAGCGCTATCTCGACCGTCACCAAAGTACGTTGAAGGACGTGGAGCAACGTTTCGGAGTACCACAGGAAGTGGTCGTGGCAGTCATGATGGTGGAGACGGCTCTGGGCACCTATCCTGGAAAGTACATGACCATCAATATGCTTTCCACCATGGCAGCATCAAAAGAACCGCAAGTCCGGGAACAAATTCTGGCCAGCCTTACTGAAGAACAGCGGAAAATGCAGTCACCGAGAGTTATATCCAAGAGACTCACAAAACGGGCTGGCCGCGGTTACAGGGAGCTGAAGGCTCTGATTAACTACGTCCAAAAAAATGACATAGATCCCTTCACAGTCGTCGGCTCCAGCGAGGGCGCCATCGGCATTCCACAATTCCTTCCCTCCAATATTGAATACTATGGTCGAGATGGTGATGGTGACGGTCGTATCGATCTTTTCAACCACAACGATGCCATTGCCAGCGTGGCCAATTTCCTCCGGGCGCATCGCTGGGAACGAGCCCAGGGTGACAAGGAAAAGAAAAAGGTTATTCTCTACTATAACCGAAGTAATTACTATGCCGACACGGTCTACACTCTTGCCCAAAAGCTCAATGGGAACAAACCTCTCTAAAGAATTGAAGATTTGAGATTGCAGATTGCAGATTGACAATTTCAAGCTATAGATTCATTTCGTACTTCAATCTAAAATCCCTCCTAATTGCTCTCGACTCTGGCAAAAGTATCTGCTATCTTTGCGGCGATCAAATTGCAGCATTCCCAATTCTTGCGCAGATTTCACCAGGTTTTCTTTTTTCTTACCAGGGGTAACGGATGATTGTCGGGCTCGATGTCGGCGGAACTCACACGGACGTGGTGGTTCTTCAAGGCAGGGAGATTGTCAGCAAGGTCAAACTTCCTACAGACCAGGTGCATCTTCTCGACACCGTCTGCTCAGGCATTTCTGAGGCAACCAAAGACCTTGATCCTCAATCTATTGAGCGCGTGGTGGTGAGCACAACTCTGGCTACGAATGCCATCGTTCAAGAAAAAACAGAGCCGGTGGGAATTTTGGTGGCCAGCGGCCCTGGGGTGAATCCCAATGCGTTTACCATTGGTGATCACTACTATGTCGTCAGTGGTGCCATTGATCATCGGGGTCAAGAAATCGCTCCAATCAGTGACGAGGAAGTACTGGAGATTGGTAGGAAGCTCAGGTCTGAAAACGTCCGCAATCTTGCGCTGGTGAGTAAATTTAGCATTCGCAATCCCAGTCACGAATTGAAGATGCGTGACTTGTTGGCGGATAATTTCGAGACTGTTACATTGGGCCATCAGGTATCAGGCCATCTGAACTTTGCCCGCCGCATTGCCACCTCTTACTTGAATGGTGCTGTGGCCCGGATCAGCGGCGAATTCTACGAAGCGGTCCGGGGGTGCTTGGAGCAAGAGGGAATCCAGATACCGCTTGAGATACTCAAGGCAGATGGCGGTACTATGGCACAGGAAAGCTCCATACAGTATGCGGTGGAGACCATCCTCTCTGGGCCGGCTGCGAGCGTTATGGGTACGCTCGCTTTTACCGACCCCGCTAAGGAGGAGGTGGTACTGGACATAGGTGGTACCACCACGGACATAGCCATACTTGTAGATGGTGTGCCACTGCTCAAACCGCTGGGAATTAGAATGGGGGGTTATAATACCCTAGTGAGAGCCCTTCGCACCGTATCCATCGGGGTGGGGGGTGATAGCTGGGTGCGGTTGAAAAACGGAGA
>Ga0255054_10000045_pt1 | contig 54300 bp, 52 predicted proteins | sample JV7_2_23_MG_FD_188634 | JGI IMG/M metagenome (GOLD analysis project Ga0255054, IMG submission 188634) | Seawater microbial communities from Jervis Inlet, British Columbia, Canada - JV7_2_23 | ecosystem: Environmental > Aquatic > Marine > Inlet | place: Canada: British Columbia | collected... | reverse complement strand
GGTATTCGTGGGGTTCGCAATACAGCAGCTTTCCATCCTGAACCGGGAATGCCCGGAGCCAGTGCGAGGTCGTGGGGAGGGGAGCCGTAGAAGAACCAGATGGCTTGCGGCGAAGATGGCAGCCGTCGCGCCGCGCCTCTTTGGCCGAGCGATAGGTTGAAGGGATCGTTCCAGAATCCGAAACCAAGCGTTCCTTGAGGGTAGGGCGTAGATGCTCGAGCCTCAAGGCGCATTTGAGCCGGCGGGTTCCAGGGGAAACTACGACGAGAAAGATATCGGTAATCATCAATCTGCGCATCCGCGTACCCTTTGCCCATGGTTTGCTGCAGCGAAAGACGAAAATGATCCGCGTCCATACTGCGGACTCGACCGCCACCAATCTCAAGTGGACTCCAGCGCGGTGGATCTTTCATCATCGGTGATTATAGGTTTTGGTTTGCCCTCAGGCAATCGTGTATAATCCCTCAACAGTATGTTGGAGAGGTGGAATGGAGATTACTTGGTATGGAATGTCGTGTTTCCGGATCACAGAACGCGGCAAAATCAGCATCGTAACAGACCCGTATGACCCAGCAATTGGGCTCCCGAAGCGTAACCTCAAGGCAGATGTAGTTACGATTAGCCATGACGCGCCTGAACACAATTTCGTTAAGGCCGTAAAGGTGGGGCGAAGGGTAATTGAGGGTCCCGGCGAATTCGAGATCGGCGGGGTGTTCATCACGGGAGTTCGCAGGGTGCCGAAGAATGAGAAGAACAACGGTGCAAACCAGAATACACTCTATGTCTTCAACTTCGATGGCCTCACCGTTGCCCATCTCGGAAATATGGCGACTGTGCCGTCTCAGGCTCAAATCGAGGAACTGGGTGCAGTAAATATTGCGCTAGTTCCAGTTGGGGGAGGTGGAGCGCTCAATCCATCTAAGGCAGCCGAGGTGATCAGCCTGATCGAACCCTCCATGGTGATTCCAATGCATTACGAAACCGAGGAGAGTGATTCCGGGCTCAGCACGGTTGCGGGATTCCTAAAAGAGATGGGGATCAGTGATCAAGCCCAGCTCCCTTCTTTGAATATCACGAAGGGTTCTTTAACGGAAGAGACTCAGGTGGTCGTGCTAGCACCACCGAGTTAGCGGTTTCCGTTGCCTTTATTGTTCCGGTGGTTTCCTTCGAAAGACTGAGGGATGGTCGATGGCTTTGAAGTTATTAATGACGTGGGATATGATCCCGGGACGTGAGCAGGAGTATTTTGAGTTCCTTGTTCGCGAGTTTGTCCCTGGCCTGCAGCGGCTGGGAGTCCAGCCAACGGAAGCTTGGTATACAACTTATGGCGAGGGTCCTCAGATGCTGGCTGGATTCATCGCCGAGAACCATGAAGTAATGCAGCAGGCACTGGCAACGGGGACATGGGACGAGCTGCGAGGCAGGCTGTTTGAATATGTGACCAACTTTAACTCGAAGGTCGTCAAAGCGACGGGGGGTTTCCAGCTATAGCTCATATATCAGGATGATAATTAAAATGAAAGAGCCATGGTCATATCCATGGCTCTTTTGGCATGTAAGAGTCCTCAATCATCACTTTTGGTATTCTTCTTCTCACTCTTCTTTTCAGCCTTGGCACTTTCTGTGGATTTGGTCCCGGTTTCGGAGTCGTCTTTACGTGAGGCCCGCCCGGAGGCTGACCGATGATCCGTCGCGTAAAAACCGGATCCTTTAAAAACGATGCCGACAGGTAGAAAAACCTTGCGAAGTGAGTGTTTTCTACATTCGGGGCACTTCTTGAGGACCGGATCATCAAAATGCTGCTGCCGGTCAAACTGAACGCCACAGTTCTCGCATCGATAGGTATAGATAGGCATTGTTCTGTTTCCTTAACTAATTCGCATTATAGTCCTGCATCCAAACGCTTTCAAGAGGAAGATAGTAAGAACCCCGTTAGTATTTTATTAACGAAAGCGCTCGCTGTATTTGGTATCCAAAGAGCAGGTTGACGGCGTGGAAGGCGGAGAGTATGATCAGGCTGATAGTTGGGTCAACCGGGCAATCGCGGGCGGTTACGCCGTCCGAGGAAAGTCCGCGCTCCAAAGAGTATGGTGCCGGGTAACACCCGGCCGGGGAAACCCGGGGATAGGGCCACAGAAAACGACCGCCTCAGGGCGCAAGCCTTTTTGAGGCAAGGGTGAAAAGGTGGTGTAAGAGACCACCGGCGCCGGCAGCAATGTCGGCGGCCAGGCAACCCCCACCTGGAGCAAGGCCAAGCAGAGGCAAAGCTCACTTATGTGGGCGAGGGGCTGCTCGTTCCTCTTGAGCCTCGGGTAGGCTGCTTGAACCCCGCGGTAACGTTGGGTCCAGATGGATGATTGCCCCGATGAGGGCCTCGACGATTAGTCGAGGCAGTATCGGACAGAACGCGGCTTATAGGTTGAACCAACCGTCATGAAGCACTTCCGAAGCGAGAGCTTCGGAAGTGCTTTTTATTTCCCAACGTTCGACCCCGAGAATGAGTTCACTACTTCGAAGTCTACTATTTCAGAGAGGGCATTCAAAGGAGGGGTGTGAATGAATAATGTGTTGTCGGTGTATGGTGGACCGTACTCCGCCCTTGACCATCAGGCCAGCAGGTCAGGAGCAGCGACGAGCATCATTTCGCATAGATATAGGACAAAAGTACTTATGTAAATTTGATCCCATTTCGCTTGCATCGGTGGGGCGAATTGGTATATACTGTGGGCGTTGGTGGGGGAATGTGGGAGAAAGTGGGGCGCCGGTGAATGCCGGCGTTCTGGTATTTTAGGATAGGTTAGAACACATGTTCTTAGGGCAGTACACCCATAACATCGATGCTAAGGGCCGCTTGACGGTACCGGTTCGCTACCGGGCGGCTCTTGCCTCGGGAGCGTTTGTCACGCAAGGTTTCGATCGCAACCTGCTTGTTTATACCATGGAAAAATTCCAACGGTTAGCAGAGAGCACGACGATACTGACTACGACAGACCCTGAGGCGCGTGCGGTGCGCAGGGTGATTTTCGGCGGCGCGACGGAAGTTCAACTCGACACCTCGGGCCGTATTTTGATTCCACCATTCCTGCGGGAATACGCAAAACTTGATGGCGAGACAACGATCGTCGGCACGGGCGAGTATTTTGAGCTTTGGAATTCAGGAGCGTGGTTTGAGGAACTCAACGACGTAATGGATCCAGACATCAATGCCCGTCGCTTCACTCAATTCGATCTCTCCGCGGGGTAGGCGATGAGCGCGTCCTCAGGCACAGTTTCCGCCAGTGGACATACCCCGGTACTTTACCAGAATGTGCTCACCGCGCTGAATTTGAACGCGGAAGGGCGCTACATAGATGGCACGGTAGGCGCAGGCGGACATGCGGCAGGCATCCTCGAAAGCTCTTCTCCGGATGGCCGACTCCTCGGACTAGACCGTGACCCGAATGCGTTGAGACTTGCAGGAAGCCGGTTGGAGTCCTTTGGTGATCGGGTGAGCTTGCGTCATGCATCTTACACAGCGATGCGTGAAGAGGTATCTGCTCTGGGGTGGGATGGGGTGGATGCAATCTTGCTCGATCTGGGACTTTCATCCATGCAGCTCGAGGATCCTAAGCGTGGATTCTCGTTCCGCTTCGATAGCCCCCTGGACATGCGCTTCGATCCAAACGCGGATTTTATGGCGGATGAACTCGTAAACTACATGCCGCAGGATGAGTTGACAGATGTGATTAAGCGCTATGGAGAGGAGCCTCGTGCCAGGGCAATTGCAGAGGCTATTGTGAAAGCCCGTCCATTGGAAACAACCTTTCAATTGGCTGAAGTTATCGCCAGTAAAGCCGTGAAGAGAGGAAAGGGAATCCACCCAGCGACGCTCACCTTTCAAGCGCTGCGAATTGCCGTCAACGACGAACTTGATGCATTGAGAGTAGGGCTCGACACCGCAGTAGGGTTGCTTTCTCCAGGTGGAAGGTTGGCTGTGATCTCATTCCACTCACTGGAAGATCGTATCGTCAAGCGGTTTTTCCGCCGGGAGAGTAGAGACTGCATTTGCCCTCCGGAGCAATTAATCTGTCGCTGTGAACATACTGCGACTCTACAAGTTCTGACAAAGAGGCCTATCAGGCCGAACAACGATGAAATTTTGCGGAATCCTCGAGCTCGAAGTGCTCGTTTACGGGTCGCGGAGCGTCTATCAACGGCATGATCCTTGCAGGCTAAGATTCGAAGCGTGCACACGAAGGTAATACTGTGAAAAAACGCCAAAAACAAGCGTTCAAAATCACACCCTGGCGCTCCCATCTTCGGGTCACCAGTCGAACGGTACTGACCGCAATAGTGCTCCTTATATTCGGTGGTCTCTACCTTGCGGTAAATGCACGCGTCGCTGGATCTGGTCGCAGCGTTCTGATCATGCAAATGGAGCGAGCGGAACTACAGCGGCAGATCTCAGAGCTGACAGCCACGCTTGCAGAATTGACCACGCCGGAGCGAATGCTGGAGCGGGCCCTAGAGTTGGGTTTCCGTCCGGCCGAACTTGGGGACATCGAGTATGTCGTCGTCGCTGAGTATGTCCCGGAAGATCCCTTTGTTGCTCCAAAACCGCCAAATTCCACAACTGAGCGTGAGGGCGGGTTATCGCCCGCATACACAGAAACACTCGGTGATTGGATATCTAGGTTGGTGTCACAGGGGAGTGAGAGAAGGCAATGATCCCAACCAGTCTTCCCTATCGCAGGGTAAGCGTGTTGCTTGCGATCATGGCGATGAGCGCTTTGGCGATGTTCATCCAGCTCATCCGCGTCCAGTTTGGACCGTATGCCCCTGTTTTCTCTACATGGATTGAGGCAGCCGAGGACACTGAAGCCGAGATTGAGCCCGTACGGGGTTTGATCTACGATCGCGATGGCGACCTGCTCGCCACGAATGTACCGATGTATTACCTGGAGGTCGAGGTTTTCCAGCTCACCCAGGCTAGCCGGAAACAGATCGCGGCGGTGCTGGCTCGAACCCTGGTGCTTCCCTATGAGGATCTTTACCACCAGCTGACTGCGGATTGGGGTTCTCTCGGCCAATATCGAATTCGTTTAACGCGCGAGGTGAACGGCGGGGAGCGGTGGCCAATCACGATAGATCAGGTCGCTGCGGATGTGTTGAAGGGCTTCCTGCTTGATCCGGAAGCCCCAGATCTGAGCGGGTTGAAGCCAGTACCTGCGCCAAAGCGCGAGTATCCCGCCAGTGCGCTCGCGGGTCACGTCCTTGGGTTCGTAAATCAGGAAGGTAAAGGTTACTTCGGTATTGAGGGATTCTACGATAACTGGCTGGGAGGCAAGGCAATTACAGTCGAGCGCGGCTTTATCCCTCCAGAAGCGCGAATTCAACCTGACACACCGGCGGGGGTTAATCTCGTATTGACACTTGACCTCGATATCCAGCAAATGATCGATGACATCCTAAGAAAGGCTATGGAAGATTCGGGTTCTGAAGCGGGACAGATTATTGTCATGGACCCGCGTAATGGCGAGATCCTGGGGATGGCAATCTTGCCCTCACTGGATCCAAATAACTATGAGCCGTGGCTCGCAGAGCTGGGTGTCGAAGCGGAAGATTTGGAGACTGAGGAAGATGAACTCGTCATTAACCCGGCCGTTGGAGGGCAGTTTGAGCCGGGATCAACGTTCAAGATTCTGACGATGGCAGCAGCGATTGATGCTGGTGTGATTGAGCCCGATGATCTATTTATCGATAGAGGCGTGATTGAAGTTGGCGGCGTCAAGATCCGCAACTGGAACGGGGGCGCCTGGGGACCGCAGACGATGGTGGGTTGCCTCCAACACTCCCTGAACGTATGCCTCGCCTATGTGGCCTCTGAGAAACTCGGCGCAGCCCCTTTCTATGAATATTTGACGGCTTTTGGGATGGGGAGGGTGACCGGAATTGATCTCTCCGGCGAGGTATCCGGGCAGATGCGCACACCGCGCCATCCTGAGTGGACACAGGCGGATCTGGGTACGAATTCATTCGGGCAAGGGATTTCCGTGACGCCGGTGCAGTTGATCGCAGCGATTGGAGCCGTCGCCAACGAGGGCGTCATGGTCCAGCCCCATATTGTTAGAGCCGTTGTGGGTCCGGAGGGTGCATATTGGCCGAAACCGACAACGCTTGGAAGACCGATTTCGGCAGAAAGTGCCCGGACCATAACGGAGATGCTGGCCGAATCTGTCGAAGGCGAAGCCAGATACGCACAAGTGAACGGCTATGAGATTGCGGGGAAGACGGGGACAGCTCAGATCCCCACTGAGAGTGGTTATGACGAGCGATGGACAATCGCATCATTCATTGGTTGGGGTCCAGTATCCGATCCGAGATTCGTCGTCCTGGTGCGGTTGGATAAGCCCGAATCCTCACCCTGGGGTTCTGTTGTCGCCGCCCCTGTTTTTAGTGAAGTTGCCGAGCGTCTCGTTGCCATGTTGGAGATTCCACCCGATAGCGTAAGGGAACAAATAACGGCGGGAAATTAGGACGGAAAAGATTTTCAATGCTGACAATAAGTCATCTCGTTGAAGCGATTACTGAAGAGAAAATCACCGGGTTGGGTGAAGCGATTACCGACGCGGTTGTCGATTCTCGCCAAGTGACCCCTGGTGCGCTCTTCGTTGCAATGGATGGGGAATCGCAAGACGGTCATGATTATGTGGCAGATGCCGTTGAACGCGGGGCGATGGCTGCACTGGTGGAGCGCGACATTCCGCTGGAAGCCAGCAGCCTCGATCTGCGGGAGCCGCTCGCGAAACAGCTTAAGCAGGACCTGGAACCACCCTTCATCCTGAGGGTGGCCAATACACTCGAAGCCTTACAGAAGGCTGCAATGAGCTGGCGTGCACAATCCGATGTGCGCGTGATTGGGATCACGGGAAGTGTGGGGAAATCAACAACGAAGGAACTCGTTGCGGATGTGCTGAGCCGCCGTTATAAGACGGTCCGCAGTCCTGGAAACCTCAACAATGAGATTGGATTGCCCTTGAGTCTATTGCGCCTTTCGGAAGCGCATGAACGCGCGGTCTTGGAGATGGGCTTCTACGTCCCGGGCGAGATCGCACTCCTGTGCGACATCGCAAATCCGCAGATTGGCGTGGTGACCAACATCAGCCAGGTGCATCTTGAACGGGCGGGGAGTATGGATGCAATCGTGCGTGGGAAAGGTGAACTGGTCGAAGCATTGCCGCCAGCTCCGGATGGTGTCGCCATACTGAATTTGGACGATCCCCTCGTACGAGAATTAGCGGATCACACGCTGGCACAGGTCTTCTACTATGGTCTCTCCTCTGAGGCTGACCTCTGGGCGAGTGACGTAGAAGGTTTGGGATTGGAGGGATTGCGCTGCGTAATTCATCATGGCGAGGATGCCATCCATTGCCGTGTGCCGCTGCTCGGACGCCACTCAGTTCATACCATTTTGCGGGCCGCCTCGGTCGGGATTGTTGAAGGATTGAGTTGGAGTGAAATTATCGGTGGCTTGCAGGACACGCACAGCCAACTGCGCTTGGTAGCAGTGCAAACCACCAGCGGGGCCTTGATATTGGACGACACTTACAACGCTGCTCCAACCTCTGTAATCGCTGCGCTTAATCTGCTTGACGATCTAGAGGGTAGGAAGATAGCTGTCTTGGGAGACATGCTCGAATTGGGCGAGTTTGAGGAACGCGGCCATCGCCTGGTCGGAGCTCGTGCAGCCCAGGTGGTGGATTTGTTGATCACCGTGGGTGAGCGGGCACAGTGGATTGCTAAAGAGGCGCGCGCAGCTCGGCTTAGCGAAAGCCAGGTGGTCGCGCTTGAAGATGGAGATGATGTCATTGAGTACCTGGATGAAAAAGTTGGAGAAGGAGATGTTGTGCTTGTGAAAGGCTCTCATGGGATGCGTTTGGATCGAATCGTAACTGCGCTGGAGGAAATCGAATGACACACACAGCCAGCGCTTTAGCGTTAGGAGGGATTACGTTCCTGTTGGCGGTGATTTGGGGGGGGCCGCTGATTCGTATTATGCGTGCGCTAAAGATTGGAGAGCAGATCTCGATTGAGGGTCCCAAACGGCATACCAAGAAGCTTGGCACCCCGACTATGGGTGGGTGGTTGTTCATCATTCCGGTGCTCTTGATCACCGGTGTTCTAAACTTGGTGTCCATCGTGAGTGAGCTAAATGTCTTCGGCAACTCGATACTCTTGCCGATGATAACGCTCCTGCTCTTCGCGTTGGTGGGTGCCTGGGATGATTGGCTTGGGATCAGGAGGCCCCGAGGTGTCGGAGGGATGCGGGCGCGCTGGAAATTTCTACTGCAATGCGTTATCGCACTCGGGGCCTCTTTGGTCTTGAAATATGGTTTGAAACCGCCGGAAATGATTCTGCCAAATTACCCGGAAGTTATCGAATTGGGAATCTGGTACGTGCCGATCGCCATGATCTGGATCGTGGGTTGGAGCAACGCCGTTAATTTGACCGATGGATTGGATGGATTAGCGGGGTTGATAGCTGCGACAGCATTTGCTGCTTTTGGTGCCGTCGCTGCCCTCCAAGGACAGGTATTCCTCGTGCGCTTCTGCTTCACGATGGTCGGCGCCCTCTTTGCTTTCCTTTGGTACAACGCCTACCCCGCGGAACTTTTCATGGGTGATACAGGAGCGTTGGCGCTGGGTGCCACGCTCGCTGTCATCGCTCTCATGACGGGTCATTGGATTTTATTGCCGGTCATTGCCATTATCCCCTTCAGCGTGACCTTGAGCGTGATCATCCAGGTGGCGTATTTCAAAATCACGAAAGGTCGGCGGTTATTCAAGATGGCTCCTTTGCACTACCACTTCGAATTGAGTGGCTGGAGCGAAACTCAGATTGTACAGCGCTTCTGGTTGGTAGCGCTGCTCTCGGGCATGTTCGGGGTGACTTTGGCACTCATTTAGTCAAATCTATGGAGGGTGATGCTATGGAAATCGGAATGCTGTGGTTCGACGATAGCAAGGGTTCGATGCAGGAGAAGGTGAACCAGGCGGTTACATTCTATGTGGGTAAGTTCGGGGAGACGCCGACACATTGCCTGGTACACCCCGCCACATTAGATGGAAACCAAGAAGGGCTGGTCTCCGGCGTAAAGGTACGGAAGGCTCGCAATGTCATGCCAAACCACTATTGGATTGGCGTAGAGGAAATCAAGAAACCACGCAAGAAGAAGAAGGTGAAGCAGAGAGAAGCAACAATCCAGGAAATCGCTGCCTGACCTGTGGGAAAACACATTAGGAAGACCGCTGTGAGAGATTGGAAAGGAAAGCGTGTTGTCATCATCGGACTCGCTCGACAGGGAAAAGCGTTAGCGCAATTTCTGTCGCAGAAAGGTGCTGAAGTCGTCGTGAGTGATCAGAAGAGCGAGGAGCAGCTTGGACAGGTAATTGAAGACCTGGCCGCATACGAGCTGACGTACCAACTTGGCAGCCATCCGATTTCCCTGCTTGAAGGGACGGATGTTCTTTTCCTATCGGGCGGCGTGCCCATTGATGTGCCAATTGCAGTCGAAGCTCGTGAGCGAGAGATCGAGTTAGCAAACGACACACAGTTATTCCTGGAGGCATGCTGTGCGCCGGTGATCGGCATCACTGGCTCTGCAGGAAAGACGACGACCACATCTCTGGTTGGCCGCATGGCGGAAGTCGCTTTCGAGGGCTCTGAGAGGCGCGCTTGGATTGGTGGCAATATTGGCCGCCCGTTGCTGAACGACCTGGATGAGATCAAACCCAACGACCTCGTTATCATGGAACTATCCTCGTTCCAATTGGAACTTATGACGCTGAGTCCACACATCGCCGCGGTGCTTAATCTGACACCCGATCACCTCGATCGACATGGATCGATGGAAGTATATGCCGCAGCGAAGAAGCGCATCCTCGCCAACCAATCAAAAGAGGATATCGCAGTGCTCCGTCATGATGACCCGCTTACATGGTGGATGCGCGACCTGGTCCAGGGCAGGTTGATTGCTTTTGGCTGGGAACAACCCACAGAAGAAGAATCTGCCTATGTGCGAGATGGGGCTCTTCGCCTGAGGTCTGGAAATATTGAGCATGAGATATGTGGAGTGGAAGATGTTGCTCTGCGGGGACCACACAACCTTTTGAACCTTCTCGCTGCAAGCGCGCTCGCTTCAGCGGCCAGGCTGCCCATTGAGGCGATGGCTGAAACGGCCCTCAATTTCCAAGGGATCCCACATCGATTGGAGTTTGTGAGACGGGTGCGAGGTGCCGAATGGTACAACGATTCGATTGCAACGACTCCTGATCGTGCTTTAGCGGCCGTGCGGGCATTTGAAGAACCGAAGATTCTTCTGGCCGGCGGACAGGATAAAGATCTCCCTTGGGAGACATTCGCTAGTGAAGTTGTCCGGCGGGTGGACCATCTGATTCTTTTTGGAGAGGCGGCACAAAAAATTGAGAGCCACATCCAAGAGGCGGACAAGGGTGGTGTCAAGCCGACCCTGGTTGTTTGCAAAAGGCTGGCAGATGCAGTTCATGCGGCTGCAGCCATCGCTGAAGAGGGTGATGTGGTTGTTCTTTCGCCAGGCGGAACGAGTTTTGATGAATTCTTGAATTACGAACTGCGCGGAGAAAAATTCCGCGCCTTGGTGGAGGAATTGTGATCCAAGCACCAGCTGCGGAGTCAAAATTAAACCGGCGGCGTTTTCATCTTAACGTCGACCCGTGGCTCCTTATCATCACGGGCATCATGATCGCGCTGGGTCTGGTGATGGTGTACTCCGCAAGTTGGGATGTGTCGTGGCGGCTTTACGGGGACAACAATTATTTATTCAACCGTCAGATCCTGCACTTGCTCGCCGGCCTGGGTGCAATGGCTGTGGCTGCCTGGTTCCCATTGGATTGGTTGCGAAAAATTGCGCTGCCTCTGATAGCGGGAACGATTTTGATCCTATTTGCTGTGTTGGCCATCAACTTCGGCGGAGAATATAAACGCGCCTTTCTTGGTGCCTCGGTCCAGCCGTCTGAGATGGCGAAACTGGCACTCGTTATCTACCTGGCGGTCTGGATGGAATCAAAAGGGGATCGCCTGAGCGAAATGGGTTACGGCTTCTGGCCTATGATCGTCATCGTCGGAGTCGTGGGCGGTTTGATCGTCGCGCAGCCCGACTTGAGCGCTGGGCTGACGATTGGGTTGGTCGCTCTGACGATGTTCTTTCTCGCAGGAGCACGAATGCTTCAGACTTTAGGTCTCGCAGTGGGCGGAGGTTCGATTGGCTATTTGCTTGTCCGACTTCATTCGACAGGTGCACAACGCTGGTTACAGTTCAAAGAAGGGTTAGTGGACATTGAAAAAGCGCATTATCACGTCCAGCAATCCCTGCAATCGTTCTACTCCGGCGGCATTTTAGGTCGAGGATTAGGAGCAAGTCGCGGCAAGTTCGGTTTTCTACCGGCACCGCATACCGACAGTGTTTACGCCGTCATCGGTGAGGAACTTGGTTTGTTAGGCGCGTTGTTGATATTAGCGCTTTTTTGCGTTTTCATGTGGCGAGGTTTCCGGGTCGCAGTCGGCACGCAGGATCGACTGGGTTTGCTCCTCGCCAGCGGGATCACTTTCTGGATTGGAGCAGAAGCGCTAATCAATATGTCGGTTCTGTTAGGTCTGCTGCCGTTTGCCGGCAATGCTCTACCCTTTTTCAGTTACGGCGGCTCCAGTTTGGTCACGATTCTAACCGGTGTGGGCTTTCTCCTCAACGTATCCCGGTTGGAGAGAGCAGAAACCAAGAAGCGAGGCTATGTTGCGACTTTTAGTGTCAGCCGGAGGGACGGGGGGCGGCGTGTATCCCGCCTTGGCCGTGATCGCCGAGCTCAACGAGAAGGCTGAAGTGCTCTGGGTTGGAGGGCAGGGAGGCATGGAAGGCGAGCTCGTTAAACGAGCGGGCGTCCCATTCGAAGCGATCCCAGCAGCGGGGCTGCATGGGGTAGGTCTACGCTCTCTTCCTATTAATGCATCCCGGTTGCTCCAGGGGATCCCCGCGGCACGACGGATCATTCACCGCTTTCGACCTGATGTGCTCTTTTTTACCGGCGGCTATGTGGGCGTTCCTGTGGCGCTTGCGGGTCAGCGCCTGCCCCAAGCGGTGTTCGTCCCGGATATCGAACCGGCGCTAGCCTTGAGGCTGATCAGCCTCTTTGCCAACGTGATTAATGTCTCCACGGCGGCCTCAGAACGCTTCTATTCTGACCGAAAGCGCGTTGTCGTAACGGGTTATCCGACACAGACAGACTTTGTTATGAGGGGTAAAGCCGAAGCGAGGCGTACCTTCGGGGTTGATGAGGATACTAGGACCTTATTGGTCTTTGGCGGCAGCCGGGGGGCGCGCTCGATTAATGAGGCGGTTTGGGAGATCCTGCCTGAATTACTTGAGATCGCACAGGTGATACATATCACCGGGGAGCTCGACTGGCCGAGAGTACCGGCTGTGACCGATATCCTGAACACGTCGTATGCCCGTCGGTATTATCCGCATCCATATTTGCATGAGGGGATGGATCAAGCGTTGGAAGCAGCTGATTTGGTTGTCTCGCGCTCGGGCGCGGCCACCATGGGGGAATATCCACTCTTCGGATTGCCGGCGGTGCTCGTCCCGTACCCGCACGCTTGGCGTTATCAAGCAATGAATGCTGCCTACCTCGAGGATAACGGTGGAGCAATCGTGCTTCGTGATGAAGACCTGCGCAGGGATCTACTGCCAATGCTCAGTGAACTTATGTTAGATCGTACTCGTCTTGAAGAGATGGGGGCGGCAATGCGTAATGTATTAATGCCGGGCGCGGCGAAGAAGATCGCTGGTGAGATTGAGATTCTGGGGACGAAGAGGGGGCGGGACGCATGATAAGCCTTGTCGTCCTATTCGGGATTTTAATCTCGCTTTTTGCCATTATTGGCGCAGTTCGCGGTTGGGCAAAGGAATTGCTGGTAACGAGCGCCCTCATCCTTGCTCTTTTTATCATCCAGATCCTGGAAACCCATATTCGACCCTATTACACGGCTTTGGTGATGCAGCCGCCGGCGACGCAATTCATCATTCGCGCCGGCTTCTTGGCTCTGCTGGCATTCTTTGGTTATCAGACGCCGCATATCCGCGCCTTGCAGCCAAAGCTGGTGCGCGAGCGGCTCCAGGATGTCCTTCTAGGGATCGCGTTGGGTGCTCTCAATGGGTATCTGCTCTTTGGATCGATCTGGTTCTTCCTGCACGATCTAAATTACCCGACGGCATGGATTCAGATGCCTCCAGCAGGATCTGAACTATATGAGCAGATATTCAACCTTGTTGCTTACCTGCCTCCTGCGATCTTGCCAATTCCACAACTCTACTTCGCGGTGGGGATTGTATTTGTCTTCATCATCGTGGTGTTCGTATGAGTCGAAAGGTGCATTTGGTGGGGATTGGCGGAGCAGGGATATCGGCCATCGCAAAAGTACTTCATGGACGAGGAGATGAAGTGACAGGTTCAGACCGAGTTCGATCCATATATGCCGATGCGCTTGAAAAGGATGGTATTAGGATCGCGTACGCCCACAGCGCCGAGAACGTAGTCGGGGCCTCGCAGGTCGTCGTTTCATCCGCCATTCCAGATGGCAACGTAGAACTCGTTCATGCATTGGAACTCGGTATTCCAGTTCAAAGGCGCGATGCGTTCCTCCGAGAACTAACTGCCGAGAGCGAGACCATTGCGATAGCAGGGACACATGGAAAAACAACGACAACGGCTTTGATCGCCTGGCTTCTGGTACAGGCAGGGCATGATCCCACCTTCATGGTCGGTGGGATGGTGACAGATTTCGAGTCGAACGCACGTGTCGGTCAGGGACCGCACTTTGTGATTGAAGCGGATGAATATGATCGGGCTTTCTTAGGATTGCAGCCCAAAGTGGCTGTTGTAACGAACGTGGAACATGATCATCCGGATTGTTATCCCAGCAAGGAGGATTTTTACATCGCATTTCAATCCTTCGTTGACCAGGTTGAGGACTGCCTCATCGTTTGTGGGGATGATGAAGGAGCGCAGAGTTTAAAGTCAGGGTCTGTGCGGAAGGTAACATACGGGTTTTCCATGGAATTGGATTGGCGAGCAGAGGAGATCCGTTCGAATCCCGCTGGTGGCTCTGATTTCCTCGTCATTAGAAATGAGGAGACATTGGGTCTAACGCGGACGCGTCTGCCCGGCGAGCATAATGTGAAGAACACCCTGGCTGCGCTGGCAGTCGTAGATCACCTTGGTGTTGACATCAAGCGGTCAAATGAGGCGTTAACCGAATTTCACGGGGTTGAGCGACGTTTTGAATTGCTGGGCGAGGCAAAAGGTGTGACGGTTATTGACGATTATGCGCACCACCCGACCGAAATTCGGGCCACGCTGCAGGCAGCCCGGGCGCGTTTCCCTGGACAAGAAGTGTGGGCAGTTTTCCAGCCGCACACGTATTCCCGCATCCGCTCCATGCTGGATGAATTCGGTAAGGCATTTGCGGATGCGGATCGAGTGCTTATTTTGGATGTCTTCGCAGCACGGGAGGCAGAGGATCCTGCTCTTTCCGGGAAGGTCATCGCCGAAAACATTGATCATGGTAATGTCCGCTTTATCCCAGAGCTGAATGGGGCGGCGCAGGTTCTCTTCGATGAGGTTCGTGAAAAATCAGTTGTGATCACCCTAAGCGCAGGAGATGGGAATCAGGTCGGCAGTTTACTTTTGGAAAAACTCAAGGCAAGCGAGGGAGATAAATAGCATGGCCAAGAAGAAAAAGGGCATCTTCGAAGCCGATAGAAGGATGGAGCTCCGCATGCGTCTGGCCGCGAAAAAAGCCACACAAGTCGCATATGCCGGACCAAAGGAAAACCTTGCTGTAGAGATTCCGGAGCTTGAGCTTTTGAATCGGATTATCGATAGGGTGCGACATTTGTGATGGACATCGTCATCTCGCCTGAGACCGTAATCAGGCTGCGGGAGCTTTTTGGCGATCGGCTTGGTGAATCTGTGCCGATGGCCCCATACACCTCCGCACGCATCGGAGGTCTGGCGGACTTCCTCCTTGAGGTTCGCTCGGCGGAGGATTTGGCAGATGTTACGCGCCAGTTATGGGATGAGGAAGTTCCATTCAGAATCCTCGGGGGCGGTTCGAATATTCTGGTCTCCGATCGGGGGGTGCGCGAGGTGGTGATCTTGAATCGTGCACGCAAGATCCACTTCTTCGAGGAAGGCGAGGCGCGCTTCGTAAAAGCCGAGTCAGGCGCTGTGTTGGGGACGATTGCACGGCTTGCAGGAGATCGTGGTTGGTCTGGGTTGGAATGGGGGGTGACTGTGCCGGGGACGGTAGGGGGAGCAGTCGTAGGGAACGCCGGTGCGTATGGTGGAGACATGGCTAGCGTGCTGAAGGTGGCCGAAATCTTGCAACTAGATGGATGTGTGGCGGAGTGGCCGCTGGAACGCCTGGAATACGGCTATCGCGACAGTATTTTGAAGCGCAAACCAGGTCCTTTGGTTCTATCGACGATTCTGGAGCTGTCAGCATCCACCGTGGATGCTTGTAAAAAAACGATGGGCGAATATTCGGAACAGCGCGCGCAATCGCAGCCGTTGGGGGCGAGTATGGGTTCGATGTTTAAAAACCCTCCCAACGAGTTCGCCGGGCAGCTGATCGATGCTGTTGGATTGAAGGGCTTCAAACAGGGAGAAATTGCGATCAGTCCAAAACACGCCAATTTCTTCATGAATGAAGGTGGTGGCACTGCAGATCAGGTATGGACATTGGTACAGATCGCACGCGAGAAGGTCATGGAAAAGTTTGGGGTTTCGCTTGAACTCGAGATTGAACTCATCGGCGAGTGGCCGGAGAATGAGGCCGCTCTTTCCAGACGAGGCAAAGTGTCTTCATGAGTAAAAAACTGCGCCTAGGGGTTCTCTTTGGAGGTCGTTCCGGTGAACATGAGGTGTCTCTCATGTCCGCGCGTTCGGTGGTCGACGCCTTGAATAAAGCGAAGTACGAAGTGATAGAGATTGGAATCTCAAAAGAGGGCCATTGGCTGTATGGAGACGGCGCTCTTCGAGCCTTTGAGGCTGGAGAGCATGAATCACTACATCCAGTAATGCTGATCCCGGAACCCGAGAGGGCTGCGCTTATTCGCCAGAAAATTGGAGAACCCATCGAAATTCTTGAAGAGCTAGATGTAATTTTCCCCGTGCTGCACGGCACGTTCGGTGAGGACGGGACGATGCAGGGTCTTTTTGAGCTTGCAGAACTTCCCTATGTCGGTGCGGGGGTGCTCGCATCCTCGGTGGCGATGGATAAAGGGTTGTTCAAGGACGTCATGCGGGCGCAGGGTATTCCGGTTTTGGATTGGATTGTACTGGATGCCTTAAATATAGAAGCGGACCTGGAGGGGGCGCTTGAAAAAGCAGAACGCCTAGGAGATTATCCGCTCTTTACCAAGCCTGCAAATATGGGATCTTCCGTCGGAATTACACGCTGCATGGAACGGTCAACGCTGCATGAGGGCCTCATGGAGGCCGCGCAGTATGACCGAAGGATCCTTGTTGAGCGGGGGCTGGATGCTCGAGAGATCGAAGTGAGCGTGCTCGGAAATGAGGATGTAAAAGCCTCGATTCCAGGCGAGATCGTCCCGAGTGATGATTTTTATTCTTACACGGCAAAGTACATCGATGGTGCTTCCGAGTTGGTGATCCCGGCCGAGATAGATGAGGAGACCGCGAAGACGGCGCAGCAGCTGGCAATACAGGCATACCGAGCAATTGATGGTGCGGGCATGGCGCGAGTCGACTTCCTCCTCGATAAGTTAACTGGAGATCTATACCTAAATGAAATCAACACCATCCCGGGCTTCACACAAATCAGCATGTATCCCAAGCTGTGGGAGGCGAGCGCGTTGCCTTATGTGGAGCTTCTTGATCGGCTGATTGAATTGGCATTTGTGCGACACGAACAGAAGAACGGCCTTCTCCGCAGTTATGAGGAAGAAGGAACACGATGAGCGTCAGTGAGAGGGCATTCGGCATTCCCGAAAGCAGGGCGGACAAGGTGCGCGCCCGGCGAGTGCAAAAAACCCGGAAAGTCGAACGGGCGGGTCGTTTTAAGAAGCCAAAACCGCGCCCGAATAAACGGGCAAGGCGGCGTTATGACGTACTCGTAAGTGCAGATGTCGGAGCGGAGATCCAACTAACAGGGATTTCAGGGACTCATTATGGCTCGAGGTTTTTCTCGATTGTGTTGTTGGGAGCCAGTCTTTGGATGATTACCAGATTTGTACAAGCACCAACCTACAAAGCCGGCATACCTGTGATCGACGGCATGCAGATGCTCAGTCCAGCACAAGTCCGATCGTTGGCAGGAGTTGAAGGGCAATCCGCATTTCTCGTCGACCCGGGGGTCGTTGAAGCCAGGCTAAAGGAGGCAGCTGAGGTGAGTGAAGCAACCGTAATGTTGAATTGGCCAAATCGAGTTGAGATCTTGCTTGAGGAACATCAGCCTTCCGTGGAGTGGAATGATGATGGTCGGATATGGTGGTTAAGCGCCGATGGCACCGCGTACATACAACACGGCGTCGACTCAGATTTGGTGCAGATTTCGAGTTCGGAACCGGTCTTAAACCTCGAAGGTGATGCCAATGATCCGGTCATTGATCCGGGTCTGCTGGGGGCTGTGGATGTTTTGTCCAGGCACTTGCCAGAGGTCAGTTCATGGCAGTTTGATCCCGATCATGGGCTAAGTTTCATGGACGTGCGCGGGTGGCAGGCACACTTCGGCGAAGGGGGCGATATGCGCATGAAGGTGCAAATTTATAACACGATAACTGAGAAGTTATTTGCGGAAAACATCCCGGTAGCAATGGTGAGTGTTGAGGATCAGCACACACCGTATTACGCAGTGGAGTGAGAAATTAGGTGGCAATGATTCTCGGTTTGGAAGAGACGATCTTCGTTGGGTTGGATATCGGCACGAGCAAAATATGTATGCTCGTGGGACATTCCACGCCTGATGGCAAATTACGGGTGATTGGCGTCGGTGAAGCGCCTTCGAAAGGTATGCGCAAAGGCGGCGTCGTTAACCTGGAAGCTTTAGCTCAGGCTATCCGGATTTCTAAGGATAAGGCCGAGCGGACTTCGGGATATGAGATCACATCGGCAATGGTCAGTCTCTCCGGATCTCATATCTCATCACTCAACAGCAAGGGTATGACGGGTGTGACGGGCCGAACGATCACCAGTGATGATGTAACTAGAGCGATCGAGGCCGCCCGTTCGATTGTGATCCCCTACGATAGGGCCATCGTACACGTCATCCCGCGATCCTTTGTCGTCGATGGGCAGGATGGGATTAGATCTGCCATCGGCATGCATGGTTACCGTCTTGAAGTGGAAGCCCACATCGTGACTGCCAGCAGCACTGCGCTGCGCAATCTTGAAAAATGTATCGAAGCCGCCGGAATCGATGTTGATGGGTGGGTGCTCGGATCGCTTGCCTCCGCCGGGGTTACCCTGAGTGAGACTGAACAAGAAATGGGCGTGATGCTTTGCGACATCGGCGCTGGAACGACAGACATCGCAATCTACATAGAAGGGGCAGTCTGGCATACCGCCGTCATCCCCGTGGGCGGCGAGCATCTCACAAACGACATCGCCCAGGTTCTGCATCTGCCCCATGAGACTGCCGAGTCGGCGAAAAGAAGGCATGGTTATGCTAGACCTTCGGGCTTTGATCCCAATCAAGCTTTCGCTGTTCGTCCCTTCGGCGAAGAGCAGTCGATCCGAATCAAATGTAAGGACATGGCTGTGATCATCGAGCCGCGGATCGAGGAATTATTTAGTCTGGTAAGACAGGAAATGAAACGCAGTGGATATGATGGATTATTGCCGGCAGGGATTGTTTTGGCAGGAGGGACAAGCCAACTGCCAGGCGTTCGTAATGTGGCGAATGAAATCCTTCGCTTACCCGTTCGAATCGCTGAGCCGGAGCGTATGCTTGGATTAGTCGATCGATTACAGTCACCGGCATACGCAACCACCCTGGGTTTACTTTATTGGTCCCAGGTGCTGGGAGAGCAGACCGGCGTTGATGGTTTTACGTATGCTGGTTTCACGCTGCCAAGGTTCAACTTGGAGAAAACAGTAGATTTTTTCAAACGGTTACTACCTGGATAAATCCCTTGCTCCAGCACTAAACTCTTCACCGGGCTGGAGTGGATAAAGCGACGAAACATAGTTAGAGGAGGAAGAAGATGAAACCAATACCACCGACAGAGTCATTTGCAAGGATAAAAGTTGTTGGAGTTGGCGGCGGCGGAAGTAACGCAGTCAATCGCATGATTGAAGAGGGTCTGGTGGGCATAGAGTTCGTTGCCGTAAACACCGACGCCCAGGCACTCCTTCTATCAAATGCGACTACCAGAGTTCGCGTTGGCGATAAACTGACTCGTGGGCTCGGCGCAGGGGGCGACCCGGAGGTAGGCCAAAAAGCGGCAGAAGAGTCAGCCGAGGATCTGTACGAGGTCCTCAAAGGCAGCGACATGGTCTTCATCGCCGCGGGGATCGGAGGCGGGACAGGAACTGGTGCTGCACCGATCATCGCCCAGATCGCAAGGGAAATCGGGGCACTGACCATCGGCGTGGTCACGAGACCGTTCACCTTTGAGGGGGCGAAGCGGGCGCAAACTGCTGAATCCGGCATTTCGGAATTGAAGGAAAAAGTCGATACGCTAATCGTAATCCCGAACGACCGTTTGCTGCAGATCGCGGATAAAAAAGCCAGCTTGCATGACGCTTTCAAGATTGCCGACGATGTGCTCCACCAGGGTATCCAAGGTATCAGTGAGCTGATCACCGTCCCCGGCCTAATCAATCTCGACTTCGCGGATGTACGTACGATCATGTCTGAAGGAGGCGCAGCTTTGATGGCGGTCGGCAGGGCTTCGGGTGAGGATCGTTCCCGCGTAGCTGCTGAACAGGCTATATCAAGTCATCTTCTGGATATCACCATCGATGGCGCGCGCGGCATCCTTTTCAATGTTACCGGAGGGCATGATTTAAGCCTGTATGAGGTCAACCAGGCCGCGGCGATCATCAAGGAAACGGCTCACCCAGATGTCAACTTGATCTTCGGCGCAGTCATCGACCCAAATATGGGCGAGGAACTGCGAGTGACTGTTATCGCAACGGGTTTTGAGCGTGCTGGTGGACTTCATCATGCGATGCGCAAGCCGCGCAGTCGAACGGAAGTTCGTGCGCAAGAAGGGCAGGCAGCTATCGCCGCCGAAGAATTCCAACCGCAAGCTTTTGATATGAACAACTTAGACATTCCGGCTTTCTTACGTAGACGTTAAGGTGGGGGGGCTCTCGACTCGGCCAGTCGACTCCTACCCCTAATCGCCCTAAAGGGCCGTTTGCCGCAAGGCTCCTTCTAAGGGCATCCATACACACAGACCGTCGCCGGTATCCTCCTCCCGGTAGCGGTCTGTTGTGTTTTTTGCAGGGGGGACTAAAGTACCAAATATTTTAAGGTTCAGATGGTGCTTATAACCTTGTTGTGGTGTTCCTCATTATGCTAGAATTCACAACCTTAGCCCCAATCGGTGGGGATGGTGAGTTCGGTGCACCTACATCTGGCGTGGAACACCTGTGCCATGAGCGAGGCATAAATGCGTTGTCCGTACTGTGAGGGAGAACGAACCCGCGTGATCGATACAACGCATGACTCGCGCGGTGGAATCCGGCGCCGCAGGGAATGTATAGGATGCAGTCAGCGATTTAGTACATATGAGCGGGCTGTTCTTGCGTCCCCACTGATCGCCAAGCAGGATGGAGCCCGGGAAGAGTTCGACCGGGAGAAGCTTCACCAGGGGATCAGGATCGCATGTGCCAAGCGACCGGTTTCAGCATCCAATATTGAACGCCTTGTAGGTGAGGTTGAATCAACTCTCCAGGCGATGGGAAAAGCGGAAGTCTCCTCAAGAGTTGTTGGTGACATGGTTATAGCCGGATTAAAAGACCTCGACCACGTTGCCTATATTCGTTACGCGATCGTCTACCTCGGCCTTGACGATCTGCAAGCCGTTCGCGATGAAATAGATTTCTTACTCGAGATGTGATTGTTTCGTTTGTGACCTGCCCTGAGGTTTAAAGCGGCAGGTTCAATTGTTGATGGTTTGCATGGAGGGAGAGGACGTTGGAAACGGATCAAAAAGGAGTAGACGTAGAAGTAAACAATGAAATAGCAATAACTCCTTCGCTTCCAGAGGGCTTGCGTGCCGTTGAATTATCCGAAAATGCCAGGACAGTCTTGGGTAAGCGGTACATTCGACGCGGGGAGGATGGGCAACCGATTGAGACAGTGGATGAGATGTTCTGGCGGGTTGCCTTCAACGTTGCCTTGGTGGAAGAGGAATGGGATGTAGAAGTTGAACCAGTCGCGCGCGATTTCTATGAACTCCTCGCCAGCAAACGTTTTTTTCCAAATTCACCGACCTTCACCGGCGCGGGCACGCCTCTAGGACAGCTCGCTGCTTGCTTCGTCCTACCCATTTCTGATGATATGGGACGTGACTCAGAGGGCATATTCCAGACTCTACGTGATGCTGCCTTAGTTCAGCAGACCGGCGGCGGCAACGGTTTCTCATTCTCAAGATTGCGCCCAAACGGTGACTTGGTCAACACTTCTGGGGGGGAGGAACCCGACGCGGGGCCAATATGGCGGTCCTGAGAGTCGACCACCCCGACATCGAATCCTTTATCGGCAGCAAGACGGACGAGAATGCGATTACGAATTTCAACATCTCGATTGGCATTAATGACGCATTCATGGAAGCCGTTAAAAACGACGATTGGTGGGAGCTGCGCTTCCCGGACGTATCTTCAAGCGAGTATAGCGAATTCAACGGAACCTATCGCGAACTTCTCGAATCGGATACCGAGATCATAGTCTATGAACGTGTGCGCGCACGCGAACTCTTCAATAAAATTGTTCGCCAAGCTCATCATAATGGAGAACCGGGTGTCCTTTTCCTAGACGCCGCAAATCGGAGCAACCCGCTTCCACATCTGTACGATCTGGAAGCGACAAACCCTTGTGGGGAGCAATGGTTAGGTCCTTATGAAAACTGCTGCCTGGGTTCGATCAACCTTGCAGAACATTTTGGACCTAATCGATCTATCGATTGGACGAAACTACGCGAAAGTGTCCAGTTAGCAACCCGCTTCCTCGACGATGTTGTGAGTGCAAATGCCTATGTTCCAGCAGTTCCTCAGCTCAAAGAAGCTGCTATGCAGGCGCGGCGCATCGGCTTGGGCATTATGGGGCTCGGCGATTTACTGTATCACGTTGGGATTCGCTACGGCTCGGAAGAAGCCCAGGAATATTCCAGTCAAGTGATGGAGTTCATCCGCTTCCACTGCATGATGTCCAGTATCGAATTATCGCGAGAGCGCGGACCATTCTCGGTAATCGAAGGCAGTATTTATGATCCAGACAGAATCACATGGGAGCCGCCAAAGCCTGTGCGTCCTTACACGCGTGAATACGGGCGACCGGAGATTGACTGGCAGGATGTTCTCAAAGGGATCCAGCAAACGGGAATACGAAACGCTGCTCAGACAACTGTCGCGCCGACGGGGACAATTGCCACAGTCGCTGGATGTGAGGGATATGGCTGTGAGCCAATCTTCGCTCTAGCGTATTACCGCCATGTCGACGATGACGGCGATGATCTACGGCTTACTTATACAAGTCCGATGTTTGAGCAAGCTCTAATTGAAGACGGAATTGATGATCTTAAGCGAGAGATGATCATTGAAGGGGTCATGAAACACGGCTCATGCAAGGACATTGAAGCTGTACCTGAGCATATCCGCGATGTGTTCGCCGTCTCGCAGGATATCTCCGCCGACGAGCACGTCCGGATGCAGGCTGCCTTGCAGGCGTTCGTTGATAATAGTATGAGTAAGACATGCAACTTTCACGAGGAAGCCACTGTGGAAGATGTCGCCCAAGCCTACATACTCGCCTGGGAACTTGGCTGCAAAGGCCTAACGGTGTATGTCACGGGCTCGCGCCAAAAGGTAGTACTCGAAACAAGAGGGACGGCAGATGCGAAAGCTCCGAAGGAAGGTGTGCCGCGCCAAATCCATCTCTGGCTGGAAGGGAAAAAGCCGCGTGAGCAGCGCCTCGATGGCTGTACCTATCAAATAACGACCCCACTTGGCAAAGCATTTGTGACGATCAATGAAAACGGGGGTGGAGCAGGGCAGCCGTTTGAAATATTTATTACCACAGCTAAAGCTGGATCTGAAACCGCGGCAGTGTCTGAGGCGATCGGACGGCTAATCTCCTACTTATTGCGTGTTGCCTCACCTGTTCCCCCACGAGATCGGCTTGGAGAAGTGGTTCGACAACTTGCCGGAATCGGAGGCGGGCGTCCAACAGGTTTTGGCCCCAATCGAGTCCTTTCACTGCCCGATGGTTTAGCGCGTGCACTCGCCGCGTATTTGGAAGAGACGCCGGAAATTTTTCCGGGCAATCTTATCCAAGAAGTCTCCCCGGAGGCACAGTTGACGATGCGGATTGGAGATCTCTGCCCTGAGTGCGGTGCAGCAGCATTAGTTAATGAAGAAGGATGCCGCAAGTGCTACGCGTGCGGTTTTAGTGAGTGCTGAGCGTAATTTTACGCTTTTAAAAAATATACTAGCCTAATTTTGAAATCCAGCGTAATGGTTGGCTCGGAGCTGGATTACTTTCAATCCACCCCCGGTATGACCTTCTTGTCATTCAACGTAGAATAGAGCTGCTGCCAGCCTCATCATGCGCAGTAGGTTTTCATGATTCGACCAGGTTGGACTTTGGGCGATGTTGATGAGGACAGTAAGTGTCGGATCGAGGAAAATAAGTTTTATCCTTGGTTTAGGAAAAGGAGGAATCGATATGCAATCCTATCGAAAAGAGCTGTGGTTTAACACTCCTCACCGGCGAGCGTTGATCAACATAACTCCAGAGGTTGACACCTGCCTGCGCGAGAGTGGGATACAGGAAGGTCTTGTGCTCGTCAATGCGATGCACATCACGGCGTCTGTCTTTATCAACGATGATGAGTCCGGTCTGCACGAGGATTATGAGGTGTGGCTTGAGAAACTTGCACCGCACGCGCCAACAAGTCAATACCTCCACAATCGAACGGGTGAGGACAACGCGGACGCGCATATGAAGCGCCAGATCATGGGGAGAGAAGTAGTCGTCGCTGCTACCAATGGGCGCCTCGATTTCGGACCCTGGGAACAGATCTTCTATGATGAATTTGATGGGGGGAGAAGGAAAAGGGTGTTGGTTAAAATCATCGGAGAATAAAGAGGAGAGGTCACTCTTGAGTGATTGACCGAGTGTCGGTCCGCCGGCCTCACACATCCAACTTCCAGCAGGTTCAATACCTGCGGGAGGTTATCACACATCAAGGCAATACCCCTCACACATCTTGAGGAGGAGAATGCTTCGTTACTCTGTCCCTCGCAATGTCAAGCGCGGGAAGGGCTCTGTAGCAATGTCATTTCGAGCGAAGCGAGAAATCCCTAGGATGTTGCTCTTGAGGACTCCTCATTTGTAATAGACACAATTACTTGCTGACGAAGTCCGCCCCTTAATGTCATTGCGAACGAAGCGAAGCAATCTCCTCCTTTCTAGTGCGGAGATTGCTTCGTCACCCCGTTCCTCGCAATGGCAAGGGCGGGAAGGGCTCTGTAATACTGACATTTTGAGCGAGCTGGGAAGCGGTAAGCAGGAAATCCACATAAGAAGTAGGAGTTTCTACCCCTTGCATCAAGGGGTTATTTCGATTAATATATCATACCGACCGGTCGGTATGATTGTGAGGAGATGATGAAACAGCAAGATCGAGCAACGCAAACGAAAGAATCCATCCTTAAAGCGGCGGAGCATTTATTCGCCATACAGGGCTACGAGGCGACGAGTGTTTCAATGATCTGCGACACCGCGGGTGTGAGCAAAGGGGCTTTCTATCATCATTACAAAACCAAACAGTCGATATTTTTAGAGCTTATGCAGCGCTGGCTTAAGGGTTTGGATGAGCAGCTCGTTCTAATAGATGAGTCAACCGAGGATGTCAGAGAGGGGTTGCTCTCCATGGGCGAGATCATAGGGCAGGTACTCGATGTTGGCGGCCCACAACTCCCGATTTTCCTTGAATTTTGGAGCAGGGCCATTCGCGACCCTGATGTTTGGGAAGCTACAGTCGAGCCGTTTCAACGTTATCGTGATTTCTTTGCCGCCCTGGTCCAGCGGGGGATAGATGAGGGGAGTCTGAAAGATGTTGCCCCTCACTATACAGCCCGCGTAATTATTTCTCTGGCGGTGGGAATGCTCGTTCAAGGTCTTCTGGATCAAGGTGGAGAGGACTGGCAGAACATAACCAAGGAAGCGCTGGAACTCCTGCTTCATGGAATAGCTGAAAGGTAATAAAAATGAACATACTTCTTACTGGAGCTTTTGGAAATATTGGTCAGAGCGCATTGGATGAGCTCCTCGGGCGTGGGCACCAGGTTCGCTGCTTTGATCTTAAGACGAAAACGAATGAGCGTGTCGCTAGATCCTACGAGCAGAGAGCACAGGTCTTCTGGGGAGATTTACGCCGACCGGAGGATCTAATGGAGGCTCTACGAGATATCCAAACTGTTGTCCATTTGGCATTCGTGATTCCCACACTTTCCGCGACCGGAGTCAGCAGCGAGACAAACCCTGAATGGGCGCGGGAGATTAATGTAGAGGGTACGAAGAACTTGCTTGAAGCCATGAAACAGCAACCACAGCCCCCAAGGGTTCTGTTCTCTTCATCGCTCCATATCTATGGCAAAACCCAGCATTTGCCGCCGCCGCGGACAATATTCGACACTCCAAATCCCATCGAACACTATGCAAGACACAAAGTCGAATGCGAGGAGATGATCCGGAGCTCGGGATTAACTTGGGCAATCTACCGATTGGGCGCATCCCTTCCAGTACGCCTTTTGATGGACTCGGCGATGTTTGATGTCCCGCTGAACAATCGCATCGAATTTGTCCACAGAAGAGATGTGGGTTTAGCGATTGCGAATGGGCTGGAAGCGGATGAAATTTGGGGAAACGTCTGGCATATCGGCGGCGGATCCGACTGTCAGCTCTATCAGCGTGAGCTTGTGGAAGGGGTGATGGAAGCTGCCGGGATTGGAATGCTGCCAGAGGATGCCTTCACAGATGAACCATATCCCACCGATTGGTTAGATACCGAGGAAAGTCAGAAGGTATTGAAATTTCAACGGTTAACATTGTTGGATTATATCGAGGAAGTAAAAAAGAGTATTGGCTCTCGTCGCTTTTTCATCCAACTATTCCGACCGTTAATCCGTGTCTGGATTCTGAGTAAATCACGAGTGCAAACCTGAAGGGTATGATGAGTGAAACGAGAAAATCTGAAGGAATCGCAGTTGTTACCGGCGCTTCAAGCGGGATAGGTGAAGCGGCAGCAGTGCAGCTCTCCGCTGCGGGTTTCCATCTGGTATTAATCGCTCGCCGCCGGAACCTCCTCGAGAAGCTCCAGTTAAAAATCCGGGAATCTGGTGGACAAGCGCATATCATCTGCTCAGATCTGAGCCAGGAAGAATCTTATTCAGTAATTGCTGATCAGGTGAAGAATATTGGATCTCCGATCGAGGTCTTGCTCAATAATGCCGGATTCGGCTGGTATGGATTTGGGGATGAGATGCCGTGGACTGTTGCCAGAAACATGCTAGCGGTTAACGTAACAGCAGTGACTGGACTTACGCTTCAGTTTCTGCCTGAGATGAAAAGAGCTAATCGCGGGCATATCATCAATGTCGGCTCGATTGTTGCCAGTATTCCCAGCCAAGGAGTAGCGCTTTATGGAGCAACCAAAGCGTTTCTCGATGGCTTTACAACATCACTTTATCGAGAACTTGTGAATACAGGAGTTAATGTGAGCGTGGTCCGAACAGGAGCGGTCAGGACGCCTTTCTTTAATAAGGTGGCTGCACACTCCGGGAGTGGAGTTATTCCGTTTCAGCGCCTTGCAGTTCAGCCAGAGACAGTAGCCCAGCGAATTTTGGAGCTTTTAAAGAAACCGAGGCGGGCGATTAATGTTCCACGGTTATTATGGATGGTTCCCTGGATTGAATTGTACTTCGGCTGGTTTATCGATCGTCTTGGACCACGTCTTCTGCGCTCCTCCCGATTTTGATCACGAATGCCCCGGGCATAATTATTTGCCCCGAATGTCATCGTGGAATCGGATCTATGGATGGATCCCTCCGGGTCCTGGGCTTGATTCTCCGCGAGGCCTTGCTCTTAGGGCATATCGGCGGTGTAATGGGTGTTTTCATTGCATTTGGATTGATGGCTCTGTTGAACTTAATGCCGATGATCGGTGATGCCTCTCAACCGATCTCGACTCTTGAGATCTTCGCCCGCGCCTTCACGGTGGCTCTACTGTTGGGATTGATTGGTGGATTGTATCCAGCTCTGAGAGCCACCCGTCTTGAACCGGTAGAGGCGTTGGGTTATGGATTAGGATTGTATCTAGTGAAAGAATTAAATCGGAAATCAAGATCAAGGATGACTGAATATGATTAACAAAATAGCATTGCGAGCATTGTATGTTCTAGTAATCGCTGCGCTTCTCGTTCTGCCTGCGTGCAGTCAAGGTAGACCTGAACAAACCGAGGAGTCTAACAACATTATTCTGGAAGATTTTCCGCCCGTTATCAGTGCTACGGGAATTGTGCTCCCTTCAAAAAAGGTTGTATTGAGTTTCCCAACCGCAGGTATTGTGGATGTAATCATGGTTGAAGAGGGGGATGTGGTCGAGAAGGGAGAAACGCTGATGGCTTTGGAGGGGAGAGAGCAAGCTTATGCTGCCATGGAGGCTGCTCGTTTCGAGCTCATCCTGGCAAACCAGAGCCTGGATGCGGTGCACCGCACTTCAGTGCTGGTAAGTGCGCAGACGCAGCTTGCCTTGGCCAATGCCCAGGAAGCGCTTGAAGATGCAGAGTACAACTGGCGTGTCCAGCAGGAAGGTTATCGCGCCAGTCAATCCACGATAGACGCTGCCCAAGCCAGCCTCGTGATTGCGGAGGAGGAGGTCGATCGAGCAAGAAGTAATTACGACTCCTACTCTGGTCGATCCGAGGATGATGCCCAACGGGCGATGGCATTGATCGCACTGTCTTCTGCACGCAGTGCGCGTGATGCCGCGCTAAGGAATCTCAACTGGTATTTAGGCCATCCAGACGAGACAGATCAAGCCATTCTCGATGCCAAGCTTTCCATCACCGAGGCGGAATTCGGCGTAGCGGAAGAGAATTGGAACCGGGTTATGGATGGCCCTGATCCCGAAACCCTCGAGCAAGCCGGAGCGCGGGTTGCCACTGCGAAGGCTCAGGTTTCAGCGGCTGAAGCCGCTTTATCTCTGCTCGTCTTAGATGCGCCATTCACCGGGACGATCAGTGAGGTATACACACATGAGAAGGAATGGGTCGCGCCCGGACAGCCTCTAATTGTATTTGCAGATTTGCAGACTCTAAGGGTGGAGACAACGGATCTGAACGAGATCGACGCTGCACAAATCGAGATCGGTGACAACGCACTCACCACTTTTGACGCGCTACCAGATATTGAAATTGAGGGAAAGGTTGTTTACATCGCCAGCAAATCAGATGAGGGTTCGGGCGTCAATTATAAAGTCATACTTGAACTGAATGATATTCCTGAGAAAGTAAAGTGGGGGATGACGGCTTTTGTTGAGATCGAAATTGGGAAGTAAAGCGCAGGGGAGGCTATCGCCTTGTATTATTATCCATATCGAAAGTTGAAGATGGATATTGCTCACTGAGGGCTATCTGGAATTAAAAACTTGATGCGGGTATGTGGTGTTGGTGAGGAGCGGAAGCTCTAAGGTTCCAACATTTCTGATGGGCATCTAGAAGAGCTTCGTTCCCTGCTCATGCGAACAAATGAGATTCCCTAGACGTATATCTGGTCCCGAGTGCCAGTAAAGAGCTGGGTCATCGGTTTGCTCATCTTCCATAGAGAATCTAAAATGACCACTCAAGTTAACATTTGCTATCGAAACTGTTAGCAAGGGAGTTAAAAAGATTATCCGGACTGTCAAGGAGTAGGCGTCTATGGCTAAACATTTCGTGCTCGTTGCCGGCAACATAGGGACTGGGAAAACATCCCTCACAGAGCGGCTGGGGGAGCGCTTAGGTTGGGATACTGCGTATGAATCTGTGGTCGATAATCCCTATCTCGCCGATTTCTACGCCGATATGGCAGTCTGGGCTTTTCACCTTAATGTTTTTTTCCTTGGCCACCGCGCGAACCAGCATCTCGCTCTGGCTAACGCTCCCTTGTCGACGATTATCGACCGCTCAATATACGAGGACGCGGAGATTTTCGCCCGGGCTGCACAAAGCTTAGGTACACTTTCTGATCGCGACTACGAGAACTACCGCAAGGTCTTCGACCTCATCGTAGGAAACCTGCCGTCCCCAGATCTGCTCATCCATTTGAAAGCCCCTGTCCCAGTCCTCATTGAGCGTATTCAGAAACGAGCCCGGGATATGGAGTTGGGTATCACACAGGAGTATCTCGAATTGCTCGAATCTTTATATGTGGAGTGGATCGATCGTTTCGATATTTGTCCGGTGCTGACGATCCGCACGGATGATCTCGATTTCGTCCGCCAACCCCGGCATCTTGACACCATCATCAACCGCATCCATGACAAGTTGACCGGTAAAGAGGAACTCCAATTTGCCGACGATTGATCCCTGAGTTTCTTTGATTGTCGATCAGGTAAGGTTTTATTCACAAGAAAAGTGCAGACTGGGCGATTTCGGAAACCGGAAAAACAAGGCACACCCAAAATCTAACGAATAGATGCCGCCGATGCCTCATCGGGTAATTCTCAGCCTGCTGTGTGGGGAGCCCAATCATGCACTCGTAATTCTGGCTGATAACAATTAGCAAAGGGTGAGTATTCTCCGCGGGTAGAGCGCCTATACAGCGCGAATCTATGCTGCAGCATCCGCTACCCCGCACCTGTCGCTGTTCGATCCACGTGGGAAACTAATCCGTAATCCCCCCAGGACTTTACAGCTTTTTTACATGCTCGACATGATCTCTTCGCGTATTTCCTTGAAGCTGTGAGTGTATTCAAATTCAAGGAGGTAAGCGATGATTTCAAAATGGATGCGGATCATTCTGGTTACGGGTGCTCTTTCCCTGGGATTAAGAGGGGTTGTTTATGCCGAGGGGGATGCACCGGAAAATCAAACCCGGATTGCCGGGGTAATTCTCAACGTGGATTTCCCCGGAAATACTTTCGCGGTCCGCACGCTAAGCGGCACCGATGTTCATGTACATGTTACGGGAAATACTGAGTATCGCAGCCGCGACGGTTCCGTTCAAGGGTTTGAGGATTTAGCCGTTGACATGCGAGCCGTCGTCGTGGGTCAGGAGCGAGGTGATGGAGCGATAAACGCCTCGGTAGTCTTTACCGCCGCTCCTGAAGAATTGCCCGAAGTAATACGCTTGAAGGGCAAGATTGACGGCGTGGGCGATCGTTTCTTTACGCTCACCCTGGAGGAGGGACGCAGTATGACCATCAACGTCATCGATCGCACCCGCTTCCGCAGTCGTGATGGGGAAGTGACCGGTCTGAGCGATCTAGAGCCCGGCATGGCCGCCCTCGTAATGGCAGCGGACACAGAAGATAATGGATTTGTCGCCCTCGTTGTGACGGCAGGGGCTCCGGCAGGAGATATCCGTGACCGCGTTTTTCGCACGACAGGCGAGATATCGGGTGTCGTCCCTGGACAGGAGACCTTCACCGTTCAATCAAACGAGGGTGAAACCCTCACGTTCGTTACCGGCGAACGGACGAAATTCAGGAGCCGCGATGGGTCGGTAACCGGAATCCATGATCTAAAGAAAGGAATGCTCGCCATGGTAGGTGCGATTAAAATGGAAGATGGGACTAACCAGGCTCTTGTGGTGCAGGCTGGTCACCCTCAAGATCGCCCCGAACGCCCCAAGGTAGTCACGGCTGTCGGGAAGATCGTCTCGCTCGTTAGCAATTCCCTTACGGTAGAGACTCGTTCTGGTGATCAGAAGACCTTCTCCGTTGATGGTTCAACAAAATACAAATCCCGAGATGGAAGCGTAAATAGTTTCGGTGATCTGGATGTCGGCATGGTCGCATTCGTCGGGGCAAGGGACCTAGGGAATGGCGAACTATTGGCAGTCGTCGTGGGTGCGAGTCTGATCCCGGCAGAGAGGCCTGAGCAGATGGACAATATTCGCCCAGAGGCGCTTGGGAACCGCCCCCCGGTCTCGATGACAAATTAGGACATAAACCAATTACCAACTTCACGTAGCTAATCGTTTAGAAGATCCTGCGGGTCTGCACCTGCAGGATCTTACGTTTGGGGGAAGTAGGCTGATTGACCCTGGGTTGAATAGAACATGAGCTTGAAATGAACGGTCAGCTTTGACCGGCAGAAGCTTCTAGTTTGAGACTTCCCTCCAGGTCTTCATAATTAATTGCGCGTCTTTGTCCATATCTTTTCGGCTCTCGCACAGGATCCGCCCCCCGCAATTAAATTCGCTAAGCGCCCGGAGCAGAGCAGGAAGATCGAAATCCGACTCGTTAATCATGAGGTGATTTCTCTCACCCTTTTCCCCATACTCGATCCCAGAAAGGTGGCAGTGGAGGCGTGTGAGCGCCTGCCCCCCAAGGGAATGCTCATACCGACTAAGAATCTCTACCCATTCAGGGTAAGAATTGATGGAGCCGTCACCTGCTCGTGCATGAAGGTGGGCGAAGTCGAGACAGGGCTCGACGCCTACGATCTCTTTAGACAACACGAGCGTGTCATCGAGTGACCCTAGCAGGGCGCGCTTCCCCATGGTTTCGGGCCGCAGTACAACCGGGTTTCCCTGTTGACGGAGTTCATCTACACAATCTTGCAGCCTTTGGATCACCGTAGGCAAGACATCCTCAGGTTGATGACCGAAGTAGGAGCCCGGGTGAAAAACGATATCCGTCGCGCCAGCGAGGTTCCCATAGAAGGCGGCGTCCATCAGGCGCTTTCGACTCTTTGGCCACTCTTCCTCATTGGCGTTCAAGTTGATGAAGTATGGTCCGTGTACGCTGAGGTCCATCCCCGCTTTTTCCGCGGTTTGCTTTATTGCCGCGCACGTTTTCTCTGACACTCTCACGGAACGGACCCAGCCAATCTCGAAAGCAAGGAGTTCAATTTCAGAAAGATACCGGATTGTACCGATCGTCCCTCCAGGCTTTTTAGGAGTGGAGCGGGGCGTACCAACGGTTCCAAATGAAAAATCTGTAAATGCCAAGATTACCCCTCCTAAATTGATCTTTGGTGAGTTGGTATTCAGCCTACGAGTGAGGAATCTAAGTAAATGCCAGGATGTGGGAAAGGAGCCTTTGTTGAAATTATATCCTTCCGGTGGAGGCGTAAAATTACTCGGTTCCTTTTCGGAGTGAGCCAGTTTTCGGAGTAGGCTCGCGCGGTATGGCGAAACTGAACGTACTCCCCTCATCCTCCTGGCTCGTAACCCAAATCCGGCCGCCGTGCTGCTCGACCACGGTTTTGGCGAGAGCAAGGCCAAGACCTGTACCATCAATGGGGTTGTTTGGGTCCATTACCGTCACCCGGCCGCGGAAGAGATGATCGAATACATGGGGTATTTCGTCTTCGGGGATGCCAGGCCCATTATCGATTACGCTGATAACCACTTCATCGTCATCGCAGCGGATCTTTATCTCGATCCGCGCCTCTTCCTTACAGTATTTAATGGCGTTGCTCATGAGGTTCGACATAACTGAGCTCAAGCGGCTAGCATGGCCGAAGATCATCAGCGATTCATCGGGCGGCTCATAAATCACCGTTTGTTTCTTGGCATCGAAGAGAGGTTTTAGGTCCTCGATTGTGCTCCAGATTAAATCGTGAATTGGAAAGGGCTTATAGGCAATGTTCGAAGTTGACTCCACACGGATCGTTTCGAGCAAGCCACTAATGAGGTTTGTCATGCTATCGGTTGCGCGCTGCATCATGTTGAGCGCCTTGCGCTGCTGGTCGCTTAATTCAGCATCGTTGAGTAAATCTGCCCCCAACCGAATTGCATTGAGAGGGTTTTTCAAATCATGTGCGGCGGTGCCGAGAAGTTGAGAGCGCATTCGATCGATCTGCTTAAGTGCAGTGATATCCTGCATGACCGCAACCCGCCCGACCTCTGTGATTTCGCTGATTGTCGCGTAGAGAACACGTTCTGTGGGTGTCTTCACTTCGATACTCGTTGGAAAGGTGATCTCATCTTCCATCAGAAGTTCACCAAGCGGGTGATCGATGAAGATATCAGACGCGAAGCGATCTTTCGCCAGGTCAGGGTTTATTCGAAAGACTTGCCCGGCAGTTTTATTTATCAGGATGATGCGACCGCTGATATCCGTTAGAACTACCGCGTCAGCTGTTTCCATCAATGTGGTTTCAAGGCGCGAGCGCTCATCCGTTACTCCCTGGAACAAGCTGGCATTGTCGAGAGACACGGCCGCCCAGGAAGCGATCGAAGTTAGAAGTTGTTGATCTGTTTCGGTGAATGCACCGCGCGGGTGGTTGACCGCCTGGATAGCGCCCATGACTTCACCCCGCTGCTGAAGTGGAACGCAAAGTACTGATGTTGTCAGGATGCCAGTTTGGCCGTCGATCGCGCTTTGATATAGGGGATTAGTGCGAACATCATTCACAATCAAAGGGCTATTGTTACGTGTGACCCACCCGGCGATCCCCTCTTCCAGCCGAATAGCCACGTCGCGAATTCTCATCCGCGCGCCGCCACTGGCCTTTAATATCAATCTCTCCCGGTCATCATCGAGCAGGAAGAGAACGACCGCTTCTGCTTTTAGAAGATTTTGAGATTGCTCCATCGCTCTTTGAAGTGCGACTTCCAGGTCAAGTGTGGAGGTCATCTCCTTGCCGATTATACTTAATTCCTGCAACTGGCTGGCGCGGGCTTCCGCTGTTTCGAAGTGGATCGCATCCTGGATCCCGACGGTCCCGATATTGATGATCGCCTGAGCGAGTTCCAGCTCCTGCTCATCGGCCTCGTGTCCTCCCTTAACATAGATTAGGCGGACCAAGCCAAGGGTTTCTTTTCGCGTGGCTAGCGGAAAAATCGCTGCAGTCGAAATCCCCTCCGCTTCCAGCATAGCGATATCTTTCGCGGATCCCGATGGGGGAGTGAGGCTAATGGTTTCTGGTTTTAGTTCTTTTAGAACCTTCTGGTGGACTGGGTAATCCGGCATTTTGTCAGCCACCAGAGAAACTACTGTTTGCTGCATTGATTTTCCTAGCTGCTGCCGGAAACGGGATGTTTCGCCCTTGCCTTCATCGAAGGCAAATATTTCACAGGTGTCGGCTGATGTCGCTTTTAGCAGGTGAGCTGCAGTCTGTTTGATTGCTTCTTGCCGAGCCAGTGTGCCAGTGATGGCATGACTGGCCTGGTAGAGCAGAGAAAGCTTATGCAGGAGGTAGCTCTGGCTGGTAGTTTGCTGGGCTAAGATAAAAATCTCTGCCGCCCGCGAAGCAAGGACTTCGAGTGTTCCCAAATCTATTTCATCATAAGGATCGCCTTGCTCTTTTGCGGTAAAAAGTAAGCCGATGACCTTGCCTTCGCTCAAGCAAGGCGAACATGCAATAGTGCCGGGGGCAAGCGGCAAGCCGAGCGATCCAGTTTCTCCGTTTGTGGAAACTGCTCGCTTGGAGGAGAGAACTTCCAGCAGGAGAGGGTGGTCGGTGCCAAGTGCAACCCGACCGAGGTCACGCAAGGGTAGACCATGTGCGATGCGAGGGGAATATCCCGATTCAGACTGATCGATATCGTAAAGCGCGGCTCGGTCTGCAGAGACCAATTCGCACGTAAGGTGAAGCAGGCTGGTAAGAGCCTGCATCGGGTTGTGTATATCGAAAGAACTTGTTGCTGCTCGATAAAGTTTTCCGCGTAGTTCCGTTGATTCCATGTGTTGACGCCCTAACTACTAAGGAATTGACTGGTTTTTCTCGCCACCACGAATTATGGCATAGAACAACAAGCCCTGCAATGAACTTAGGGTTCTATATAGGATGGCATACCCGTGCGGACAGGGTTTGGCTTAAAAAAACGAGGAAATAGTGTGAAATAACGGAGGACCGAGAATGAGAAGGCCAACGAGAATGGCGACAAGCGCGGAAATCAAGACTGCTGCCGCACCGACATCTTTTCCAACCTGAGCAAGGGGATGGACCTCAGGGCTTGCCAGGTCGACGATGGCCTCGAGTGCTGTATTTAGAAATTCCGAGATCCAGACTAGTCCGACAGTAACAAGGAGTATTGCCCAGGAGAGTCTATCTAGACCTACCCAGAATGCGATCACAAATACAATAATTGTCGCCATGGCGTGGATCCATGCATTTCGCTGAGTCCGAAGAACGTGCAGCCAGCCGGCAAGGGCGTGATGAAATGAGGCAAGACGGGATTGAGCTCTTTTGGGAGTTGTCATTCGTTTCATTCTAGTGCTTGAATCGTGATCCCCAATTGCTTTAAGATGTTTTTTTGGTGAGCCCACATCTGATCTTTTTTCTGCGGGAGCGTGTGTTCAAATCCTAGCAAATGCAGTGTGCCGTGTACAGTCAGCAACATAAGTTCATCGTTCAGGGAATGTTCCGAGCTATTGGCCTGCTCTAGAGCGATTGGTACAGCAATGATGATGTCCCCGAAATACATCATGTTTAGATCTGGGTCAAGAGTGCCATCAGGGAAGGAGAGCACGTCTGTGGCAATGTCTTTGCCGGAGAATTCCCGATTTAACGTCTGCAGCTGAGCGCTATCGGTTAGTACGATCGTGAGGGCGCCGCTTTCAGCTTTCTCTGCAGCCAGCGCAGCCAATGCAGCGCGCTCTGCGTCAGAGGCGTACTCGCTGTACTTGGAGTTGGACTCAACTCGAGCCAGATGGGTCATGGCGGTTCCATCTATGCGGATTGCACAGGCTTTGTATCTTCCTGGCTTTGATCGTCCTCAGATGGTGATTCTGGGTATTCGATTCGTGGATGATAGATGTTGGTAAGTGTCTTTACGATGGATCGTCGGATGGTTCTCAGATCTCGTAAAGTTAAATCTGTCTTGTCGAGCTGTCCTTTTTCCATGCGGTCATTGATTAACCAATGGACGATTTGATTGATCTCTTCTTCACTTTGGGGTCTCTTGGCGCGGATAGTAGCTTCCGAGCCATCGGCGAGCATGAGCAATGCTGTCTCTCGCGAAAGCGGGACAGGTCCTTTGTAGGTGAAATCCCGCTTATCGACTTTTTCGGTATCCCCACCGGCGGCTTCGAGCGCTTCGCCATACTGGAATGAGACACCCAGCGTGCCATGGTGTTCGGCGATAAAAGCTTGGATGCTCTGCGGGATACGGTTTTTACGCGCCAGAAACAAGCCTTCTGGAACATGGGATAGGATGATGTTGGCGCTTGTCTTCGGGTCTAACTGATCGTGGACGTTCTGGCCGGGTACCTGATTCTCAATAAAAAATTGTGGATGAAGGGATTTCCCGACGTCATGATATTGAGCGCCGACCCGAGTGAGTAGGGCGTTCGCCCCGATCTCATGTGCGGCCTGCTCCGCTAGGTTTGCTACCTGGAGACTGTGCTGGTATGTTCCGGGAGCGTCGCGCAGGATTTGCTGGAGCAGAGGATGGTCCGGTCTAGAAAGCTCAAGCAGCTGCAGGTTCGTTGTTATGCCCAGAAGATTACCAATGATTAGGAGTAAACCAAAGCCCAGGCTGGCAGAAAGTAAACCGCTGATGATCGAAACCCCTAAAAGGGTTGTTTTGCCAATGATGTCCATAGCTGGATCTGGGAGGCGGAAGATTACGATAACAAGGGCAGAACCCATCGCGGCAGCTAAACCGGAAGAGATGAACGAACTCAATCGCTCGGCTCGCTTGATCATCAATGACGCCAGGATCCCGCTGATTATGGCATACAGCGCAAGTTCGAGGCCACGCGGTGCTAGAAAACCCGCCAGGGTCCCGGTGATAAGTGAGATCATGACTCCCAGGCTGGGGCTGAAAAAAACCGTGACCAGAATAGGAAGTGCGGCATAAGGGAAGACGTAGGGAAACACGGTCCGGCCGGGGATCAAGGCTTGCATGCTAAGTGTAATGATAATAAAGAGCAGGCTAAGCGTAAAAGCGAGACTAGCCCTGGTTATTTCCTTGGGGTGGATGCGGTAGGCGAAGATCGTAAAAATACTGATCAGAAGGATGACCAACAGAGAACGAATTGAGACTTCAAGCCAAGGGTTGGGGGGCTTGAGAAGGTCATACTCCCTCAGTGCTTCTATTTCAATCGCCCCGACAACTTCTCCTCGGCTGATGATTGTCTCCCCTTCCACATATGATTTAATGACCGGCTCGATGGCTTCTCTGGCTTCATTTCGGGCGGCTTCGGTGGCATCAATGTTCAAAATCGCGTTAGTAGCTACGAACGTGGGGGCGAGCGCTTCGACGGTTGAAGCCTGATTTTCGGGAAGGGAAATGCTCACCAATGCGGGGATGGTCCTCCGCGCTTCCTCGATACGACCTTCACGGATTTCGTTTCGCATAACTTGCTCAACGACGGTGAGCGTCTCGGATTTGACGGTTTGCCAGTGTAAGTCTGACAATCCCAAGATCGAGAGCGCGATATCGGCATCAAGGCGGATATCGGACATTGAGCTCAGATCGGAAAGCTTTGCCTCGTCAGTGGAGAAAGAATCGCTGCGGACCGAATCAATGAACGTGAATGCAGCCTGAAGCCGTTCTATTTGCTGCCTCGCGACGTTCGTGTCCGGTTGGTCATACACCTGCGGAATGCTCTCACTCGCTGTAGTTCGCTCTCGCTCAGTTAAATAATGGCTAACAAAGGATAGATCATACAGCGCATGAATATCCTGGGGGGCAACGTCGTTAACTTGCAAGCCGTATGTTTGCGCATTGTTGTTAACGGGAATAGAGATCGCAGCGATTGTTCCGACGACCGCGAATAGTAGAATGAACCAAAGACGGGTTGCCGAAAAGGCATTCCGTAAGCGTTCAAGCGTTGTTAGACTCGGGCTAATACTATCGTCCATTAATCTTTCTGTGCAGGTGAGAGAAGCCCTCGGACAAGGTCGCTGGCGGTTTTTCCATCAGCCCGACCTTGTATCTGAGGCATCAGTACTTTCATGACGTTGCCGATGTCCTGAGGGGTCGACGCGCCAACTTCCTCGATTACTCCTTGAACGAGCCCAGCAAGCTCATCTTCCCCTAGAGGCTCGGGAAGATAAACCTGTAGTACTTCGATTTCTTCAAGCGTGGAGGCGAGGAGTTTATCCCGTCCTGCTTGCTTGGCTTCTTCAATTGTCTCCTGACGGGATTTAACTTCCCGCTGGATGATACCCAGGATTGTCGGCTCATCGAGAATGTCATGATGATCGATCTCGACGAGTTTAATAGCGGAAAGCACCATGCGCAAAGTCCGTTTCCGCACATCATCCTTCGAACGCATCGCTTCCTTGAGGTCAGCCTCTAAAATCTCTTTGTTCATCATGCGTTCATTATACCTATGGTTTTTCATCACTGTGAAGGCTATTTAGAGATTCTCTTTTGTTTGCGCATAGCCACACAAGGGCTTTTGTAGGTTCGAGTAAACAGGTTTTCAGGCTGGTCGGACGCCATTTATCGCCAAGGGGATGAATCGCAGTTTAAGAAGACGCTATCTAAAAGGCATCCAGGCCATGCGATTCAACCAGGGAGAATTCTCCTCGGGAAACTGGATGTTGATCTGGACTATGCCCCCAGGCAAGAGAGCGAGATCCCTCGAAAAGCGAATCATACACTACGAACCGGGATGATCCGCCCCTGGAGGACTCCTTTTACCAGAAGCGTAATTTCCACATTTGAAATCTGATTCCAGCGGTCTTCGTCACCGGTCGCGGAGACGCGCAGGTAATTATCCGTCAATCCAGAGTGCTGCCATCCAGCCTCTCCGAGGTCGTTGGAGCTCTCCCAGAGAACGGGTAATGTTTTTCCAATAAAAGCGCGACGATATTGGTCTGCCGACCGGGCGAATACCGCCCTCATAACTGCGTTGCGTTCACGCCGAACAGCTATTGGGACGACAAGATCGAAATCAGCAGCTGGGGTTCCCTCCCGTTCAGAGTAGGTGAACACATGACCGCCGGCAAAGTCTGATGCCTCCACGAAGGCAAGACTCTCCTCAAACTCCTCTTCCGTTTCACCAGGAAAACCGACGATGATATCTGTTGTGATGGCAACATCTGGGATCGCTGGCCGTGCGGCGGCGATTAATTTCGTGAAGTCATCTTGCGACGTTTTCCGGGCCATGCGGTGAAGCGTGGCGTTTGAACCTGACTGGAGAGGAAGGTGCAGGTGACGGCAGAGCCTGGCGTCTTGCCAGAGGGAGAAGAAATTCGCATCTAAATTCCACGGCTCCAGAGAGGATAACCGCAGCCGAGGGATATCCGTCTCCTTTAAAATGAGCCGGATGAGATCTCGTAAACTGCTGCCTTGGCTCAGGTCCTTTCCCCAGGATCCAAGATGGACGCCGCAAAGCACAATCTCTTGGCTCCCACCCCGGAGCGCGGCGCAGACCTCATCTAATACCGATTCCGATGGGAGGCTCAAACCCGAACCGCGGGCTACAGTCGTGATGCAGTAAGCACAACGATTGTTACAGCCGTCCTGGACTTTAATGAACGCCCGCGTACGCAGCCTCGATCCGGGAAGTGGTTCACGCTGGAGCGGCTCCTGATTAAATAGCTCGAGTGGCTGGCCAAGGAGATCGGCAACGAGGCGGCTCTTATTCTCATTGATTACAACCCGGGTAACTTGAGGAAGTTCAAGGGCGCTGTGCTCTTCCAGCGTCGCCCAGCATCCTGTGAGGATGATCTGATCGACTCCCGCCCTCGCGATCTGGCGTGTTTTTTTTCTTGAATCGGCGTCTGCTCGCCGAGTAACCGTACAGGTATTAATTACGGCCAGGTCGGCTTGAGACGGATCACTGACAAGCTCACAACCCGCCAGCCGGAAATCGCGACCGATACGCTCAATCTCGCTTTGATTTAGACGGCAACCAATACTGTCGAGAAACACTTTCATCGATGGTTTTGGGCAACCTCAGGGATGAACCGTGGAGAAGTTATCAAAATGAATCTCGACGTCGGGATCGGCGTAAGTGCTGGCGATCAATCCGACATCGCCCGAGCGAATGTCCTTGATGACTACCTCAGCCACGCGTGAGTTGTTCACATATAAAGTCAGTCGATCCCCGACACACTCTGCCTGAATGAAATTCCCCTCATCCCCCTTGTGAACGGCATCTGTCGGCAGCAAGGATTCATCGCTTAACAATGTTTTCTCGCCATCTACATAACGGCCAATACCGGCGTAGCCATCGCTTGAGATGAGGAAGAAGATGAAATTGCCGGGATTTTCATATCTACAAATTACGCCGAAGGCATTATCTTTCGGCCCCTTTTCTTTATGGGCCTCAACACTTATCCAAACGTCTTGGAAAGATAGCTTGGGCAGACTCCAGGCGACGGTCTCCTGGGCAAAAATCTCGATATGGTATTCACCATCCCCGTAATTTGCTCGATAAACAGCATCCTGGTAGCGATCCCAACCGCTTGAAGTACGGGAGAAGTCATCCTGAAAAAGTACGTCGCCCGGGCCGGTTGGGGGGTATAACCAATTGCACCCTCCAAGGGTGATTGAGAAAACCGCGATCAGACTCGCGGTGATGGAGACCCTGCGCATTATCATCACGTATATTTCACCTAGCCGCATTCTAGCACAGCCTACACAATCACATCGATGTTGGATAAGCAGCCTCTGCGTGCCTGAATCCTGGCACCAAAGATGTTTTCAGTGAGCGGCCCCTTCAAGCCAGCGTTTTGCTAGCGCTTGATAACGTTCAGGTGTGTCCAGAGAGGAGGCTAACTGCATGGCTGCCCATGCTCCACTTCGGTTCCCCAGAGTATCGAATAACAAACCCAGGTAATACTGAGTTTTTGCATTATAAGGATCCAGCGCAACTGCCTGCCAGAGAAGACGTTCTGCCAAAATATTGTTGCCCAGGAGAAAATGAGCGTAGGCAAGTTCGGCAAGAGGGGCCGCTTCCCTCGTGCTCAAAACAATTGCATTCCGGGCTGCCGGAAGAGCAAGTGAACGGATATTTACTTCATATTGATTGGAGAATCTCGCAAGCAAGAGCCAGAAAGTAGGATTCTTTGGATCGAGGTCTGCTGCCTGGCGATAGGCAACGGAAGCGGCCGTGAGATCTCCAAGCCCGGTATATACTTCGCCTAGTTGTGCAGCAATTGCCGGGTTGAGCGGATCGAGTTCAGCAGCAACGAACAATGCCTCTCTCGCCATCTCTTCCTCGCCTGCTCTTAACCAATGAAGGGAAAGAAAAACTTGCGGCAGGGCTTGGTCAGGCAGTGCGACAGCAGCGGCGAGCAGATCATCCAACCCGTTCTGCCCAGTTTGGTCTTTGGATAAACCCAGATAGGCACGCGCCTCATGGAAATCGGGCTCCATTTCCAGCGCTCTTCTTAGAGAGGATAGTGCCAGGTTCCATCTGCCATGACGGGCGAAGGTTTGCCCCACCTGCGCCAGAGGGATTGCAGAGGATGGGTCGCTGGAAGAATTCTCGATCGCAAGAATGAGATCGATCGCAAGCGGAGGGGTTTGATCTGCTCTCCGTGCGAGCGAGTGAAGGAGCGGCAGCGATTCCACTGGGGCTAAGGCCGCTTTCACATATGCGTAAGCCTCTTCGGTTTCAGCGCTGAGCGATGCCGTCTTGGCTAGAGCGTCAAAAAAAAGAAGTACCTCGCTGGGATCTTTAGAAGTAAGCTGCCCAAGTGCCAGCTGCTCGATCTCCATGGTTGTTTCCGGGCAATCTCTAATCAGGTTTTGCCAGGCATCGTCTAACCCAGCGAGCTCTCCTGCGCGGATGTTAGCGCGCTGTCGCAGGCAATAGGCTTCGTGACTCTGCAAGTTATGGAGATCCAGCGCGTCTAAATGAGCGCTGGTTGTGTCTGGATCATCAATTTTGAAAGCCAGGTTGGCGACTTTCAGGTGTAATCCCGCCAGCGCTTCCTCAAACGCTATTGCATATTCAAGCTGCTCGATAGCCATCTCGATATCCCCGATCTTTAGGGATGCCTGAGCCGTTAGAAGGGGATGGAGAATGGGAATCGCCACCGGTGATGGTGAGAGGGCAAGGAGAATTAGGATCGTTATCGTCAGCGTTTGCCAGTGTCGGCGGATTTTTTCGGACATGATTAGTTCCGGTGAACCTCGTGAGAATTATAGACCGACAAAGGGAGAGCCGATAATACTTCGATTTATCGATAGGGATGAGATCAGGTGAAAGGAAGGCCAACCTGGATGAATTTCCCCTCATCTGATGATAATGGACACTAAAATCCATTGAAATCAAGAGTTTGGTTGTCTCGCTCAGTTTGACCGTCTATAATCGAATTACATTATTGTGGAGGTAGAGTGGATGGATTTTCGTCTCACATCGGAACATGAGATGGTACAGAAAATGGTTCGGGATTTCGCTGACAAGGAAGTCGCCCCCATAATCAAAGAAGCCGACCGGGAGCAAGAGATGGCTCCTCATATCTTGCCCAGGATGGGGGAGTTGGGAATCCTCGGCATCTGCATCCCGGAGGGTTATGGGGGGCAAGGGATGGATTACGTTTCCTTGGGCTTGGCAAGCGAAGAACTGGAAGTGATTGATACCACTTTACGGGTCGTGATATCTGTTCACAATGGTTTGGCGAGTATGACTCTCTTCCAATGGGGGACAGAAGATCAGAAAGAGAAATACCTCGTCCCCCTGGCGCGTGGGGAGAAGATAGGTTGTGGGGCGTTCTCTGAGCCCGGCGCAGGTTCGGATGTTGCGAATATACTGATGACGGGCAAGCGGGACGGAGATGAGTACATCCTGAATGGCGAGAAGATGTGGATCTCGCTCGCAACCAAAGCGGATTTCGCGGTCTTAACTGCCCGGACCAATTCCGATGTCTCCAAGCCCAGTGAGGGCCTGACTTCATTTATTGTTGAGTTGGATCGACCTGGTATTGCGCGGGGGGACATCCATGGGAAACTTGGCGTTCGTGCCGGGTCTACAGGATGGATTTCTTTCCAGGATGTGCGCGTGCCTCTTGCCAATCGAATCGGAGGAGAGGGCGAGGGTTTCAAGATTACGATGACCGCTTTTGATAATGGCCGGTATACGGTCGCCGCAGGCGCAACAGGGTTAATTCGCGCCTCACTGGAAGCCAGCGTGGCGTACGCGAAAGAGCGGAAATCCTTTGGAAAACCGATCGCTCACCATCAACTTATCCAGGAGAAGATCGCACGCATGGCGCGCGATTACGAAATCGCACGTTTGCTCTACCTGAAAGCCGGCTGGATGAAGAACGAGGGTAAGCGGAATACTTTCGAGACCTCTATCGCAAAGCAATTCGCAACGGATGCATCCTTTCGTGCTGCATCTGAAGCCATTCAAGTTCATGGGGCGTATGGCTTCAGCGATGAATACGATGTGGAGCGATTCATGCGCAATGCGCGCGGGGCTATGATTTATGAGGGGAGCAATGAAATCCAGTCGTTAATCCAGGCGGATTATGCGCTGGGGTACCGTAAAGATAAAGCAATTCGATGTGAGCTTCCGCCATATGACTCGCAGGCCTGGCAGTCATAGGCTATCTGCAAGCTGCTGGTTAAGACCTTGGACTGTCGAACCATCTACAAGATAAGGAGGAACCCTTGAATATCGTTGTCTGTGTAAAGCAAACTCCCGATACTGCCGCAACGGTCACCGTTGAAGACGGGAAAATCTTCTGGGGGGATGCGCCCTTGGTGTTAAATCCCTGGGATGAATTTGCCGTCGAAGAGGCTCTGCGCTTGAAGGAGGCGCATGGTGGTGAGGTTACGGCAATAAGCCTTGGCCCCGAAGATGCCAAGGAGGCGCTTAAACAATCGCTGGCGATGGGGTGTGAGAACGCCATCCTCGTGAGCGATCCTTCTTTTGCCGGCCTCGATTCATTGCAGGTCTCCAAGATCCTTGCAGCGGCAATCGAGAAAGTCGGCGAAGTGGACCTCGTCTTCTTCGGCCGCTCCTCGGTAGATACCGATACGGGCATAACAGGTTCGCAGGTCGCACGTCGATTAGGCTGGCCGGCGTTATCGCTCGTTGCGGTGATAAATACTCTGGATCCCACAAGCAAGCGGTTGGAAGTCGAGCGGATGTTGGATGAAGGTCGGCAGCAGGTCGCGGCCTCATTCCCCGCCGTGGTCTCTGTCGTCAAGGAGATCAATGAACCCCGATATCCATCCTTCATGGGGATTCGCAAAGCATCGAAGGCGGAGATTCCTATCTGGTCCGCTGCAGAACTGACTCTCGATGGGGACTTGAAGTCAGCGGTAACCTGGCCTGAGGTTTGGGCTCCGCCGAAGGTCGAGACTGAATGCGAGTTCGTAGAGGGGGAAACACCTGAGGAGATCGCTGCGAAGTTAGTTGATCGCCTAATAGAAGAGAAGGTGGTCTGATGACTAATAAAGTTCTCGTATATGTAGATCACTTTGAAGGCGAAGCTTTACCAGCTTCCTGGGAAGCGATCGGGGCAGCTCGAACGATCGCCGAATCCCTCGGTGTGGGAGTCACTGCGATCATCATTGGCCATGATGTTCAACCGCTCGCCAAGCAGGCGATCGAGTATGGAGCAGATGACGCAGTCGTTGCCGATGACCCCGCGCTATCGGATTTCCGGCCGGAACCCTATGCGGATGCGCTCTCAAAAGCAGCTGCTGAGGCGGATGTGCTTCTCCTGCCAACATCGGGACGAACACGTGAGCTCGCGGCAATGACCGCAGTGGATCTCGAGACGGGGCTTTCACCAGACGTAATCGGCGTCGAAGTCGATGACGGATTGGTGTTCGCCACTCGACCGATTTACGCTGGAAAGCTGCTCTCCAAAGTAGTTACTAAAGAACGGAAACCGCAGATTTTCACCGTGCGAAGTCGTGCATTCCCAAAGCCAGAGGCGGATACAAGCCGCAGCGGGGAAGTTGCAAGCCTTGAGTTTGAGGTTGCAGATGTTCCCACTGAGGTTCTTGGTTATAAAGATGCGGAGGGGGGCGTAAGTCTGACGGATGCTGCTGTCATAGTCTCCGGGGGGCGCGGGGTATCGAACAATCCCGGCCTGACTCCCCCGGACGAGATCACCGACGAAAAGGAGCAAGAAATCTGGCGCGCTCAACAGGGTTTCGGGCTTGTAGATGATCTGGCTGGTGTTCTCAACGCAGCCATGGGCGCAAGCCGGGCGGCGGTTGATGCGGGCTATATCCCTTATGCCAATCAAGTTGGGCAAACCGGGAAGGTCGTCTCCCCCGATCTGTACATCGCCGCCGGGATCTCCGGTGCCATTCAGCACCTTGCTGGTATGCGCACATCCAAAACGATCATTGCTGTCAATAAGGACCCCGAAGCGCCGATCTTCAAGCTGGCGCGTTTTGGTGTTGTTGGAGACCTGTTTGAAGTGGTCCCCGCGCTCACCGCAGCTTTCAAGGAACGTCTGGGGAAATAGCATTGAACGTGTACTAAGTGCGTGAAATAACGCAGGGGCGCGCAAGCTGCGCCCCTGCGGTTGTTAACAATAGGCAATTCGACATCTATCCGCTGTAAAATAAAAGCAGATTAGATAACTCTATTGTGGTCGTTGCTGTTTATCTTTCCGAGCTTGAATGATCATCAGGGATAGAATAATTAGCCAGGCAACTATTCTAACGGTCATCGCTTTGATGCTGTCCGGGGCAACCACATCATGGTAGGCTGTCTGCAGAATCACCATCACAGTAGCGTGACTGAGGAGAGTCGCGATCGCGGCTGGCATGGCAAACTTGCTGCCTTTCCATGTGAGGATGGCGGTAAGGAAGGCAGAAAGCAGACCTGCGATCACGTTATAGATCGGGAGCCAGTCAAGCACATAATAGTCCATGATCTTTCCCAACATAACCTGGCCACCGGCAAAGATCGCCATCGCACCGATAGTAAATGCGAGTACTGCAGCAGTTGTTCTATAAACAGTATTCATTGATTTCACCTATAACTTTCTTCCTTTATCTCGTGTATAAACTCCTCTGCATCTGCAATTCCTCATTTGCCCGGTTGTTGGTCTTTTTGACGACGATTGCGCTGCCATTTGGTGAAATAGGGGATCAGGTAAAGATAAGATCCGCTTATGACCAGCACCAGCATCAAGATGAACTGAAATTGCTCTATTTGGGGGGGCAGGTGTTCCGTGCCCCCTCCGCTAAACTTTGAAATAACCGCAAGCGGAATGATGATGACCGGGGGTACAGTTATCCTAACGGTGGAATTTGCGAGTCCATTTGTTGAAGAATTTCAGATTTAATTTCCTTGTTCTTATTTCTCTGCAGTTTGAACAGCTCTTTCAAGCAATGCGAGCAGGGTCGTTCTTTCTTGAGGGGTGAGACCTGTGAGCAAGCGTTCGAACTTCCTGCAACGGAATTCGTGTGTACGTTGATGTAATTTCTGACCTTTTGGGGTCAAAAAAAGCTGCACCGCGCGCCCGTCTTCGGGATCGGGTTGGCGAGTGATGAAGCCAGCATCTTCTAACTGGCTCACACCGATGCTCACGGTGGGTTTTGACAGTTTTAGTCCTGAAGCCATAGCTTGAATGCCGCAACCTGGATTTGAGGCTGCGAAAGTAATGAAGGCTAATTGTGAGCGTGAGATGTTGGCTTCCTTCGGTGGGGCAGACTGTGGTCCCAACTGGCGCAGCCCGTCCATCAGAAACAGAAAAAGTTCCGCTGATTTTTCAAGATTAATAGCCATAAGATTTATTCCTTACCCTAGAACATGGCCGGTTAGGCTTCCTCTCCAGTCCAGATTGTTCGGTATGGTGGACCCAAGATGGAGATCTAGATTGCCTCGTTTTCACCCTTTACAGCTTTTTCCAAGATGCTCAAGAACTCGTCCAAGGGCACACGATGGATGCGTGCGGCTGTCTTTACCGTGAGGAATTTGCCCAGCAGGGCGCGTAATGAGTATCGCCCGACGCGCTGTACGCCAAATATTTCCATGACATCGGCGATATCACCGTACTCATTGAGGATGTCTGCGACTCGAGTGTCTTTCGTTATTACCATTGTCTGCTCCTGAGATACTATAGTTAGTTAGATAAACTAACCATAATACCAAGTAGTTGAATTGTCAACCCATTAGGAGTCAATAGCGTTGCGGAGTAAAATTAAGGTTCAATTATGTAAAAAAAATGCCTAAATTACGTCCACACAGAAAATTGAATAGTGGCACTGCGTCTTCATTCAAAGAATCTTCTCATCCCGTAGTTAAGCAAGTCGAAGGAAAAGGCCCCTCCTTGATTAATTTGAAAAAGGACGCTTTGATGTCCCCGCCCTCACCAATGCGGCCATCCTCTCCAATATGGAGATTTTGAAGGGGCAACTTTTGTAAGCATCTTCGAGACCGTCGTGTGAGCGATCGAGAGCAGTCTAGAAGCCGAGATCAAAACCTGTTTTGCCTTCGCCTTCGATTCATGCGTGATCGGGTGAAATCTGTGATGCCGTATTTGAAGTTGTACTTTCGCATGGCTCGCCCCAATCAAATATTGCTTATCGCAGTGGTCTTCTCATGGGGGATTCTGATGGCTCTGGTGCGGGGATCTGTCTGGTCTTCCCTTTCATACCTATTTGGATTGGGAGCTGCAATCTTGATTTCTATCTCCATCCACTTCGTAAATGAGTATGCAGATTACGAAACGGATATGTTGACCGAGAGGACGCCATACTCAGGTGGAAGTGGCGCTCTTCAGGACACCCACCTCGATAGGAAACTCGCTATCCTGGGAGCGATCCTGGTGTTGATTCTTGGCTTCGCACTTGCCTTATTGGGTTATTTCTTAGGGGTCCTGCCCTTGCAGGTGCTCTACCTGCTCGGAGTGGCAACCTTGTTTGGATGGGGCTATTCGCTCGAACCCTTGAAGTTCGCATGGCGAGGGTGGGGGGAGCTCGATAACGCTTTACTCGGTGGATGGTTGTTACCAGTTTACGGTTATACAGTGATCAATCATAAAGCTGACGCCTTTGTCATGGCTGCAGCCGCTCCCTTCGCGATGTTTGCTTTTGTTAATCTTCTCGCTACTCATTGGGCGGACCGTGAGGCGGATCAATCTGTCGGTAAAATCACGCTGGTGACAAAGCTTTCCATACCCCGATTGCGAATCCTGTACATCTTGATGACGCTGAGTGCGTATGCGTGGGTTTACTGGTACTCCCAGTATCCGCCGCTGGTCCAGGTAAGCAGTTTTATCGTCGTTCCTGTGAGTGTGTGGGGGATTGTTAGTTTCACCAGAAGGCATAATCCAGCACCTTCCGTGTTTGCGATGGTCGCTTTCCTTCTCGTTCAGCTCATTTCTTGGGGCTACCTTTATGTTTCCGGAGTAAACTTCCACTCAATCTAACATGATCTTGTAAAGCAGTTACATTCTGGATTCCAGGTGAGAGACCAGATTAAAAAAATGGCCATTGGCCATTTTTTTAGTACCCCTGCGGCGACTCGAACGCCGGCATCTGCCTCCGGAGGGCAGCGCTCTATCCACTGAGCTACAGGGGCTTCATTCCCAACATTCTAACCGAACGGCGGAATTCACTCAAGCTCGCGTGCTTTTTGCTTGACTCTGGCGCGGCTGGTATGCTACGATATAACTACCGAACGGTCGGTAGGGACAGTATCGATGCAACGCTCAGATATCATTCAGGCGGCTGCACAAATCTTTCGTCAGAAGGGGTATCACGGCACATCGATGCAAGATATTGCCGACGCCGTTCACCTCCAGAAGGCCAGTCTTTATCATCACATTTCCGGAAAACAAGAAATTCTCGTCGACATCCTCGACCGCGCCCTGGGGATTCTCATTGAGGATATCGAAGCTGTTGCGAAATCCGAAATCAAGCCAGAAGAAAAGGTGCGTCAAGCGATGCAAGCTTACGTCGGACGCCTGTCCGAGGACACCGACCTTGCCGCCGTGCTCATGCAGGAGTATCGAAGCCTAGCGGACGATCTTCGGGTAGCGCATATCGCCCGCCGTGATCGATTGGAATCCCTCTGGCGGGAGATCATTAAGGAAGGCATTGAGTCTGGAGACTTCCGTCATACCGACGAGGTGATTGCAACTTTCGCTCTAATGGGGGCTTTGAATTGGATGGTTACCTGGTATCAACCAGGCGGCAGATTATCTCCCCAGGAAATCGCAAACGAATTCGGGGACACCTTCATTAAAGGATTATGGAGTGGGAGAGATTCGTCAAGATGAAGGATCGGGGAATCTCTCGTTTCGAAACTGCAGAAGGCGATCGCATTTTCCGTATCCCGCTGGATATCTTTCCCGGAATGCATGCTTACGCGCATCTTGTGATAACGAAAGACCTCGTCGTACTCTTCGATGTAGGATCTGGATTTGGGGATTCCAACGAGCAGCTTGACGCAGCCATAGATCATGTTCGCGTGGAATTCATGGAAAATGTTGGGTGGGATCGGATCACTCACATCCTCATCTCCCATGCTCATATTGACCATTACGGTGGTTTGCATTATGTCCGCGAGCGGACGAGTGCGCCGATTGGAATCCACGAGCTCGACCGAAGGGTGCTGACGAATTATGAGGAGCGATTAGAGATAATCGAACCCCGATTCCGCCTGTTCTTGCGTGAATCTGGCGTGCCTGAGTCTAAGGTTGAAGAATTAGTAACACTCTATCTCCTGCACAAACAGTTGTTTTCCTCGATTGAAGTAGATTTTTCCTACGAAGCTATTGGAATGCGATTGAACGGTTTGGAGTTAGTCCATGTACCCGGGCACTGCTCTGGGCAGATCGTCGCCCGCGTTGGCGATATTTTACTCTCGGCTGATCATATTTTAGAGCAAACATCTCCTCATATGGCACCTGAGAGCCTCAGCTTGAACACCGGCCTTGAGCATTACCTGGCCTCGCTTGAGAAAGTAACTCCCCTTGCGCAACGAGTCCGGTTGGCGTTGGGTGGACATGAAGGTCCCATCGAGGATCCCGAGGTGAGAATCGGAGCGATTATAGCTGTGCACCGGGAGCGACTGAATCAGATATTGGCTCTCCTGGAGACCCCGGCAACAATTAATGAAGTAGCCCAGGAACTTTTCCCGGAGACAGAGGCATACCATCAAATCCTGGCAGTTGAGGAGGCCTCTGCACACTTTGAATACCTCTATTCGCGTGGGTTTGTTGAATTGACAAACCTTGAAGATTTCGAGGGTGGGGGGAATTCGCCTCGTAAATATATCCGCAGGCACACCGAAGACAGCGTAATGCCTGATTTGAAGGGAGGGAACGGGCGGCAGCTTGATTAATTGCGAAGTTCAAGAGTACGAATTAATAACCGAGACGTGGAGAGGATGAAGAGTCTCCTTTCTAAAGGAGTGACCTATGTATTCATTTGAACCATCTGAAGAGCAGCGTATGCTCATCGATGCCGTGGAGCGATACGCGGCAAACGATGTGCGTGAAGCCGCTCACGATGCAGAGGAATCTGGCGAGATTCCACGCGCCCTCATCGAGAAGGGCTGGGAGATGGGCGTCCTTCAGGCCAGTGTGCCCGAGGAGTATGGCGGCTTTGGTGAACACTCTGCGGTGACCGGAGTGCTCGCTGCGGAGGCGATGGCCTGGGGCGACATGGCAATCGCGCTGGCGGTGATGGCTCCCTCCACCTACGTTATGCCCATCCTGTATGGTGGGACTGAGGCCCAGAAGATAGAATTAATCCCGCCAGTCATTGAAGCAGAATGGAAGCCGTATGTGGCAGCCCTCACCGAATCCCGATTCGACTACCATCTTGGCGACATGGCCACGATTGCTAAGAAGACTAAAGGTGGATATTCGCTAACCGGTGAGAAGGCATACGTACCTTTCGCCGACCAGGCGGAATCATTTCTGGTGTTTGCCGCATTAGATGGGAAGACACAGACGTTTATCGTGCCACCTGACGCGGAGGGGTTGACCGTCGGCGAGAGGGATGAGCTCCTTGGAATCCAAGCGCTTCCGACATTCAACCTAACTCTGGAAGACGTAAAAGTTGCCGCCGACGCCCGTCTGGGCGGGGAAGATGGATTTGATCCCGCGTTAGTCATCGCCAGCGCTCAAATTACCATCGCCGCGATGGCGATCGGCATGAGCAAGGCAGCGCTTGATTATGCATTGCCCTATGCGAAAGAGCGCGAGGTCTGGGGAAAAGCGATTGCCCAGCGGCAATCGATCGCTTTCATGCTGGCTGAGATGGCGATCGAGGTTGAATCGAACCGCTTGCTGGCATGGGAAGCAGCCTGGAAGCTCGACAACGAGGAAGATGCTGTGAAAGCTGCCTACCTGGCGTTAACCGGCGCCTCCGATACGGCGATGTCCGTAACGGATAGTGCTGTACAGGTGCTGGGAGGCCATGGCTATATCCGCGAACATCCTGTGGAACTGTGGATGCGCAACGGGCGTGGTATTACAACCTTCGCCGGAATGGCGATGGTTTAGAAGATTCGAGAAATGCTAGGGAGAGAAGCCCATGATTAGCTTCAAAATGCCGGAAAAAATCGAGCAGTCCGTTGTCATTATGGAAACCATAGCCGAAAACATGATGCGGCCTGTTTCACGATACTTTGATGAGCATGAACATGAGATCCCCTGGGATTATATCGAGTTCATGCACACATCTCAGAAAGCGATGGGTGGGGGGGGACCCCTGACCGATTCTGAAAAGAAGAAAAAGAAGGAAGGGCCAAGCATCAGTTTTCAGCGCCTGGCTTTCACATCCGAGATACTTTCTTGGGGGGATGTCGGGTTGTGGCTCTGTACACCGGGCGGCGGATTGGGAGGGGCGGCCGTAAACGCGACGGGGACACCCGAGCAGAAGGAGCGGTTCCTTTCACGCTACCGCGGTGAAAAGCCTGTCTTCGATGCGATGGCGCTCACGGAGTCGCATGCCGGATCGGCGATGCCCGCTGAAGTGCGCACCACAGCAGTTCGCGATGGCGAGGAATGGATCCTGAATGGAGAGAAGATCTTCGTCACCGCGGGAAATAAAGCGCTTGTTGACTCTGATGGTTTCGTTGTGATCTGGGCGACGATTGATCCCGAAGCCGGTCGTGCGGGAGTGCGCCCTTTCGTTGTTGAAGCCGGGACACCCGGCTGCTCAGTTACAACAATGGAGCATAAACTTGGAATCCGCTCCAGCGATACCGTGTCGATCTTGCTTCAGGATTGCCGTATCCCCTTTGATAATATCCTTGGTAGCCCTGAAGTGGTTAGAAAGAAGAAGACCAAGAAGGGTTTCAAGGGCGCCATGGCTACGTTCGATGCCACCCGCCCGCTCGTGGCCGCTTCAGCGCTTGGGATTGCTCGTGCAACCATCGAGTTATTGAAAGAGATGCTCCAGGAACAGGGTGTGGAGATCCGCTATGGGCTGCCGCGCAGCATGATGACGAACATCGAGCGTGAGATCGTGGATATGGAGACGTTGTTGCATTCAACGTGGCTGCTCACGATCAAGGCGATGTGGCTGGCGGATGAACGCAAATCCAATACGATCGAAGCCTCCATGTGCAAAGTGAAAGCAGGGGATGTCGTCGTAAAGATCACGCAGCGTGCAGTCGAGCTTATGGGGCCAATGGGTTATTCCCGCGAACACCTCCTGGAGAAATGGTTCAGAGATGCCAAGATCAACGATCTCTATGAGGGAACTGGACAAATCAACCGCCTGATAATCGCTCGGCGGATCTTGGAATACTCGCGACATGAGTTGAGTTGATCGATTCGACAACGGGTCAACACCCTTTGTCGTTCAAGCCGTTGATGAATGTAGCTCTTAATGTGAGTCATTTGTCCTTGACTTACGCTTAGGAGAGGAGCCTATGAAATACAATATTCGAAAAGCAGCTGTAATTGGATCGGGAACGATGGGAGGCGGAATTGCCGCTCTCTTCGCGGGCTTGGGTATCCCGACACTCCTGCTCGACATCGTACCCTTTAAACTCACTGCCGCTGAAGAAGCAGAGGGAAAAACCTTAGACGATGCCTCCGTCCGCAACCGGATCGTCGAGGCGGGGTGGAAGGCGGTAACGAAAAGCCGCCCGCCAGCTGTTCTGAGCGATGCCTCCAAGCAGCTTATTTCGCTTGGGAACCTCGATGACGACTTCGACCAGCTTGCAGATGTCGATCTTGTCGTTGAAGTTATCATCGAAAATCTCGAGATCAAACGCGATCTCTTCGAGCGAATTGATGCCATCCGCGCTGAACACGCGATCATCGCCACCAACACCTCCGGCTTACCGATTCAAGCGCTGGCGGAAGGTCGCAGCGAAGGTTTCCAGGGGCATTTCCTGGGGATGCACTTTTTCAACCCTCCACGCTGGCTGAAACTGCTCGAAGTGATTCCCCATGGAGGAACACTGCCGGAAGTGCTCGACTACGTTGTTCACTTCAGTGAAGAAACGCTGGGAAAGGGCGTGGTGATCTGTAAGGATACGGCAAACTTCATTGCCAACCGTATGTTCTCCATCACGAGCGCATATGAAGTTGCCTATGCATTGGACAACGGATACAGCATCGAGGAGATCGACACCATCATGGGCGTCCTAGTGGGGCGGCCAAAGACTGCGATTTACCGTCTGCGTGACCTCATCGGGAACGATGTCGCCGCCCACGTGGGAGGGAACCTGTATGAATTAATCCCTGACGATGAAACCCGCGACATCCTCCAACATGAAGCATCGGTCAAAATGCTGCAAGGGATGATCGAACGCAAATGGTTGGGTAACAAAACCAAAACGGGTTTCTATAAGAGGGTTGACCAGGCAGATGGGTCGAAGGAATTCTGGATCCTGGACCCGGAAACCATGGAGCACAAGGCTCCGCAGAATCCGCGGTTCGAATTCTTCAGCAAAGGTAAAAAACAGGAAGACCTGGGTGAGCGTTTCCGCTGGATCCTGTCCCAGATCG
>Ga0255054_10000044_pt1 | contig 54500 bp, 29 predicted proteins | sample JV7_2_23_MG_FD_188634 | JGI IMG/M metagenome (GOLD analysis project Ga0255054, IMG submission 188634) | Seawater microbial communities from Jervis Inlet, British Columbia, Canada - JV7_2_23 | ecosystem: Environmental > Aquatic > Marine > Inlet | place: Canada: British Columbia | collected... | reverse complement strand
GCGTTTCCAGCGCACGGGTCGATCGGCTTATCGGCCTGTTCGCAGCGGTTCCTGACCGCCCCTGGCAAGGGCAGTGGGAGTTGCCCTGCCGCTGGAGCGGCGCTTGCCGCGCATCTCGGTCAAACATGACCCTCCTGGAAGACCGGTGACGCACGCGGCGGGCGCCACTCGACGGCGTCTGGTGGCCTTTCGCTCGTCCCCACGGGGCAGGGAAATTCACCCAGTGAGGGGACTTTTCCCGCAACTTTCTCGGGTGGTTTACCACTCAACATGTGGGAAGGGGACCAGCCCGGAGGTCTCCCGATGGGGTCCTTTTCCCGCTCATCCCCCTTATTTGCCCTCCTGTTCTCCTTCGCGCTCGCCTCCCCGGCGAGCGCGCTGCCTCTCTACCTCACCATGCCGGACGCTCCGGACATCGCCTCGGCGTTTATCACCGTCACCTACGACGCGGCGATCGACTCCCTGGAAGCGTTCGGCACTGCCATCACGTTCGACGACGGCCTGGGTCAGCAGCTCATCCGCGACGGCACCTTCAATCTCACGGCCACGATCGACGGCGGCGGCGCGCTCTCCAGCGGCAGTCTGACGATCGGCGGCAACATCGGTGGCCCCGGCCCCACCCCGCCCCCCACCCTCCGCACTGGGACCCTGACTGCGTTCGGCTTCCCCGATTCCGGTGGCGACCCGCTCGAGTTTCTCTTCGAGGTGACGGGTGGAAACCTGGCCGGGCGCTACGGGGGAACGGGCGGCGTGATCCTGAGCCTCCTGTCCGGTGGCTTCGACGGCACCACCTTCGACGCGGACTTCGGGACCAGCGGGGCAAACGCTGTGGCCGACACCAGCGTGCCCGAGCCCGGGACGCTGCCGCTGGTCCTCTTGGGCAGCGTCGGCTTGGCCGCCGCCGCAAGACGACGTCGCCGCGCTTCCAACCTTCGATGGTCGATGCGGTCTCCGGGAGCACTGTGAGGATCCGGCGGACTCCTTCACGAGCGGGTGGGGCTCTCGGAGCGCCACCGAACCACGGACGCTGCTGCTCGCAGCGCAGCGGGCAGATTCAAGGAAGGATCGCCATGCGTGCAACAAACGTCGCGACGAACCCTCCCCGGGTGGCGAGGCTCCAGTTCGCCGTCGTCCTGCTGGTGGGGCTCTGCCTCGCGGGGCCGTCCCCGGCTGCCTTGCTGGGTGTCGACGTGGACACCAGCCAGCCCTTCATCTTCTACAACAGCGATGGCGTGCTCCGCTACAAAGCCGTGAGCGGCCTGCTCACCATCGACGCTACGCCCCTCGTGCTCAGCGACGGCGCTGGCAATCTCGTCTTCTTCGAGGGCGGCAGCCTCTCCATCGCCGTCACCGTGGACAACACGGGCGCGCTGGTCGGGGGTGATCTGACCCTCTCCGGGACGGTATCCTTGCCCACGACCCTGGGGGGCGGGACCTTCACCGGCGACCTCTTGTTCGCCGATGTGAACGCCTTCGGCTTCAACGATTCCGGCACCAGCACGGACCAGTACGACTTCAGGTTTACGCCGACCGGAGGCCTGCTGCAGGGCCGCTTCACCGACAGCCTGGTCGTCGAGCTCACGAGCGAGCAGTCGAACTTCGTGGGTGACTTCACGGTGGAGTTCGGGGGCGAGGCGAAGGGCAACCTGGGCTCGGAGCTGGAATGCGAGGTCGAGATCGAGAAGACCTGCTGCATCCCGCCGCCGCCGCCGCCGCCTGCGGGCAAGTGCGAGGGCAAGCTGCAGGAGTTCACCATGATCTGGGATGGCGCCGGCGCCATCGGGGTCAGCGGCGTCGCCAACGACGCGCCGGGTGGCGTGGTCAACCCGGGCGACACGGTGAGCTTCTTCGGGCCGTTCTCGGACAACGACGTGGTCGTGACCATCGATGGAAGGGATGAGTCGGTGTTCCACGTGTCCTGCTCGGACAAGGACATGGATGGCGACACGGCGACGAACGAAGATCAGGGCCAGGTCTCGCCGCTGGGTCGGGACTGCGGGAAGTTCCAGGGCAACGGCAAGGGCTCGAGCGGCGTCAACGAGTGGCTGCTGGAGGGCTTCGTCGACAAGAACAACGACGTGCTCGACTGCACGCCGCCGGATCCGGATCCCTCCGGGGAGACGGCCTGCCGGCCGATTGGTGGGAGCACCGGCGACGACTGCCGGGGCAAGGTCCTCGAGATGGTGTTCGAGTACACGGGCGCCGACTGCGAGGTCCCGCTCGGCAACCCGCAGGATGGCAAGGCCAAGTGCGAAGGCACCACGGGGGGAGCCACCGCCGCGATCGTACCGGACAAGTCCTCGATCAAGGCGGATCCGAGCCTGGTGGGCGTGGGGGACGTCTTCACGATCCGCCAGAAAGAGGGCAAGGAGCTCAAGGCCAGCACCAAGCTCGAGGTGGTCGGTTCGGGGACCCAGAAGCTCACGATCCATACTTCGTGCTCCAAGGACCTGAACGTCGGCGACGTGTTCGGCAGCCTCAAGCTGGTCGAGCTGACCACCACCGAAGGTGGGACCGTGACGGACGACGTCACACCGGTGGAGTTCCTCGACGAGTGCGAGCTGCCGGAGGCGCCGGCGGGCGACGTGTGCGACACCAAGGTGCTGGGGCTGACCCTGCGCTACCTGGGCGGGGACTGCACGGTTGTCACCGACCAGGACCCGGGCAAGGCCGAGTGCACCGGCGACACTCTCGCCGGCGACGTCTCGATCACCATCACCAAGGACAAGGTGTTCGCGGACCCGTCGACCGGGATCGCCGACGGTGAACTCTTCACGATCCGCAAGATCGGGAAGGGCGGGGTCAAGGAGCTCGGCTCCGAGACCAAGTTCGACGCCTCGGACGGCTCGGGGACGCAGTCGATCAAGTACCACACCTCGTGCTCGCAGACGATCCAGCTCGGTGACAGGCTCGGAGCCTTCGAGGTGTTCGCACTCGACCTCAAGGACGACGAGCCGGTGTCGCTCGGCGGGACGGTCGAGTACCAGTACACGATCAGCAACCCGGGCGCAGCCCCGCTGACCGTGACGAGCGTGTTCGACGACCAGCTCATGGAGCTGCTGGCGCCCGACACCATCGGCCTCCTCCCGACGGAGAGCGTCACCCTGTTCGAGACCCGGACGCTCTCGGAGACGACGACCAACGAGGCCACGGTGACGGCCACGACCGACGGCCAGGAGTGTATGGACACGGACCAGGTGACGGTGGAGATCATTCCGCCGCCGCCGGAGGCCTTCAACTGTGCAGCGACGCCAAGCCGATCACGTCGCTCACGCTGATCTGGGAGGGCCCCATCGGAACGCAGGTCACCATCGAAGGTGGCGAGCAGTTCGTCGCCAACAACGGGGAGGAGGTCACGTTCGGCGTCGCGGGGCTCGGCAACGACGTCGACGTGGACATGCTCGGCGTCGGGTCCTCGCGGTTCCACGTCTCCTGCTCCGACCCGGACATGAACGGACCGGAGGACTGCGACCTGCCGCAGGGCAACGGCAGGGACAACAAGTCGGGGCTCGACCTCTGGACCTTCGCGGGCATGGCGGGCAGCCAGACGCTGGACTGCCCCTAGCGGATGATGCAGGCCCGCGGGACCTCCAGGTCCCGCGGGCCTGCGTCCGGAACGCAGGCGGAAGGGGGCATGGCACTTGCCATGCCCCCTTTGCTTTCGAGGCCGGCTCCCTCTCCCGCGGCGGAGGGGAACCCCTTCGTGACTCGCCTGGCACGCCGGGCATCACGGCATCTATCCTCCTCCTTGGCCCTTGGCGCCCCGAGATCACCGGGGGGAGGAACGGCTCCGGGGAGGGCGACCCTCCCCTCTCCCTAGAATGCTGAAAGCGATTCTCCATCACTCGCGAGAATAGAGATGCCCGAAGAACAGGAACCGCAGATCATCGACGTCGACTTCCCCGAGACGGTTCGTTGAATCAGGAGGCGAAAATGACCGATGCGATGACCCCCAGGCAAGCGATCGAGTTCGCGGTGAAGACCGAGGAGCTGGGCGCGAAGTTCTATCAGCAGCTCGCCCTCAAGTTCTCGGACCAGGCCGAGCTGAAGGAGATGTTCGAGTTGCTGGCGAAGGACGAGATCATGCACGAGCACCAGTTCCGCAAGCTCCTCGAACAGACACCCCCGGACGAAGGCGTGTCCACCGGGCCCGAGTTCCAGTACCTCCGCGCCATGTCCCTCTCCCAGTTCTTCATGGGCCAGAAGGGACTCAAGAAGAAGTGCAAGAAGATCAAGGGCAAGAGCGATGCCCTGGGCATCGCCTTCGAGCTCGAGAAGGCCACCCTGCAGTTCTACACCGCCATCAGGGGGGTGCTCGGTGAGAACGACACCCTCGATGCCGTCATCGAGGCGGAGAAGGCGCACCTGATCAAGGTCATGCAGTACACGATCACGGACGCCAAGTTCAGAGGTCTCGCGGACAAGTGGTAGGCCTGTTTCAGCGAGGTAAAATGTTCGAGGACTCGTGACTGAGCGCGCGCGCATCCTTCTCTTCTCGATCGGGATCATGGCGGCGGTCTCGCTGTCGACGGCGTCGATCGCCATCTACGTGTTGTATGAAGCGGGGTTCGGGGTGCACCGCGCCCGCCTGAGGGAAGTGGTCCAGAGCCGGGCGCGCATCATCGAGGCCGTCGCGCGCTTCGACGCCGAGTACAGCGAAGCAGACATTCCAGGAGGAGCCACCGCAGCCACGCTGAGACAGATCGTCGAGGCGCACGAGAATTTCGAGGGCTTCGGCAAGACGGGTGAGTTCACTCTCGCGAGGCGCGAAGGCGACCAGATCGTGTGGCTCCTCAGGCACCGGCACGAGGATGTCGAGACCCCCGAGCCGGTTCCCCTTGACTCCGGATTGGCGGAGCCGATGTACCTCGCCCTCGAGGGAGGAAGCGGGATCGTCGTGGGACGCGACTATCGAGGCGTGGAGGTGCTGGCAGCGTACGAGAGCATCCACGGACCGGACTGGGGAGTCGTCGCCAAGATCGACATCGCAGAGATCCGAGAGCCCCTGGTGCGTGCCGGCTTGATAGTCTCGGGCATCGCCCTCCTCGCCATCGCGATGGGGGTCGGATTCATCATCAGCGTCACCTCTCCGTTGATCCGAAACATCGAGGGGCGCACCGCGGAGCTGGAGAAGGCCCATGAGCGTCTGCGGTCACACTCTGCCCAGGTATCGCTGGCGGTGGAGCAGGTGCGCCGCAGCCTGGCCGTCGACCTGCACGATGGCTTCGGTCAGCTGCTGGCGCTCGCGAACATCAAGCTGGGGATGCTGCGCGAAAAGGGGGGAGTCGAGCGGCTCGGTCCGCAACTCCAGGAGATCGAGAACCTCATCGGTGAGGCACGGGAGCAGTCGAAGAAGTTGACCTGGCAGCTGAGCCCGCCCGTCCTGTACGAGGTGGGCCTGGTGGCGGCGGTCCGGTGGCTCGCCGGCGACATGGAACGGCGCTACGGGCTCCGGGTGACGGTGGAGGACGAGGGCGAGTGCGCTGGGCTGGACGAGACGACGCGCATTTCGCTGTTCCGGAGCGTGAGCGAGCTGTTGATCAACGTGGCCAAACACGCGAAGATCGACCGGGCGTCGGTCCGCCTGTCGAACTGGGTCAGGGACATCATGATCGTCGTGGAAGACCGGGGTGTCGGATTCGATTCTTCCTCGAACGCCAGCGAGTACGGCCTCTTCAGCGTCCGAGAGCGACTGCATCACCTCGGCGGAATCCTGACCATTGCATCGAGGCCCGGTGAAGGTACCAAGGTCACCCTCATCGTCCCCCGGAACATTGCGGGTTCGGAGAGGACCGAGGAATCGGCATGAGCATTCGAATACTCCTCGTCGACGACCATCAGATGATGCGGGATGGCCTTCGCTCCATTCTCGACCTGGAGGGCGACCTCGAAGTCGTCGGTGAGGCCGCGAACGGTTACGAGGCCCTCGAGATGGCCAAGACGCTTCGACCCGAGGTGATCGTCATGGACATCGCGATGAAGGACCTGAACGGCATCGACGCCACGCGTCAGATCATGGCCCAGGACCCGCGGGCGAAGGTGATCGCGCTCTCCACCCATTCCGATGAGCCCTTCGTCCTCAGCATGCTCGAAGCGGGGGCCTCTGGCTACGTCCTCAAGGACAGCGCCGTTGACGAGATGCGCCGCGCCATCCGGGTGGTGGCCGGCGGGCATCATTACCTGAGCCCGGAAGTCGCGGGGTCCGTGGTCCATTCCCACCTCCGCGGCCCCTCCCAGGAGCGCGTTTCGGTGCACTCGCTTCTGGCACCCAGGGAGCGTCAGATCCTGCAGCTGCTGGCCGAGGGCCAAACGTCGTCCGAGATCGCCCGGAAGCTGCACATCGCGACGACCACGGTGGATAGCCATCGGCGGAACATCATGAAGAAGCTCGACCTGCACAGCGTCGCGGAGCTCACGAAATACGCGATCCGCCAGGGTCTGACCTCCCTGGACCGCTGACTCCTTCGCCCCCGCTCTCCACTTCCACCGGCCCGACTCCCCAGATTTAGGGTCCGATTTACCTGGATTCCGGGATTTTCAGCCTCTCCGTCCCGGGGGAGAATCCCTCTGTGTCCCGGGGAGCTCGTCGAGTCCTCGGGAAGCCGAGGAGGCCCCCCAAAGCATCTGGAGCGGATGATGACTCACCCCGCAGTGCAGCTGGCTAGCGCCATCTCCCCCGAGGGCGAAGAAGGGAAGCGGCGGATCGTCTCGGACGACAGCTTCGAGATGCTCCAGCCGTACTTCCGCGAGATCGGTCCACTCGAGACGCTCACCTCCGAGCAGGAGGTCGCGTTGGCTAAAGCCGTCGAGGATCACACCCGGGCGATGCGGCGGGAGATCCTCGGCATCCCGCTCGCGGCGCGCCTCGTCGTCGAGCGCTGGTGCGAGCTCCGGAGCGCGAACCGCTCCACCGCGACGCTCGGCGCCCTTCCCCCCGACCGCCGCCCGGCCGATGCGAGCGCCCGGATGGACGAGGTCTTGCACCTCGTCGCCATCCTTCTCGATCGCCGCGACAAGCTGCACGGCAACGGCGATGGACCGCCGTCGAGTGCGAAGCTGGCGCGACTCGACCGGGAGATGCAGCGAACACTCCTCACCGCGGATCTCTCCCCCTCCCTTCTCGACGAGCTCCTGAGGCAGCTGCGCGAGCGCGAGGCCCTCCTCGAGGGGGCGGGAACCTCGCGGGGCGCGTTCGCCCCGGCGTTGGAGCAGGAGATCGGCCTCCCGGCCGCGGAGTTCCGCGAGCGCATGGACCGGATCCTGCAAGCAGAGAGCCGGCTGCTCGAGGCGCGCAACGAGTTGATCCGGCGCAACCTGAAGCTCGTCATCAAGGTGGCCAAGGACTTCCGCGGCATGGGCGCTTCGCTTCCCGATCTGGTCCAGGAGGGGAGCCTGGGCGTGCTCCACGCCGTCGGGAAGTTCGACCATCGCCGGGGCTTCAAGTTCTCGACCTACGCGGTGTGGTGGATCCGCCAGGCGATGGTCCGCGCGATCCAGAACCACTCGCGTACCGTTCGTCTCCCCTCCCACGTCTACGATCGCATCAGGCGCTTCCGCGAGGCCCACAAGCGACTCTCCATCGAGCTCGGTTGCACCCCGACGCGGAAGGAGCTCGCCCAGGAGCTCGAGATCGACGAGAGCCAGGTCGAGATGCTGATGCGGATCGACCAGAAGCCGGCGTCGCTCGACGCGCCGGTCAAGCAGGCCGAGAACGAGTCGCTCGGCGACCTCCTCGAGGACCCGGAGGCCCCCAATCCCGTCGAGGAACTCCACCAGGCTCGGCTCAGGCGGACGATCGATTCGCTGCTCGTCCAACTGAGCCCGCGCGAGCGGGACGTCCTCAGCTGGCGGTACGGCCTGGGCGAGGATCGCGAGCTCACCCTCCAGGAGACCGCCGATCAGCTCGGGCTCTCGCGCGAGCGCGTCCGGCAGATACAGGCGGGCGCGATCCGTAGGCTCCGCGTCCGCTCGCTGCTCGCGTCGGACCTCGATCCGCCGCCGGCTTCCCCTCGCCTTGCCCAGTCAGGAGGTCATCCATGAGCGAAAAGACGGCTAGCTTCGCGCCCGACCCGTACCTGCGCGCCCTCCTCGAGTCGTTGCCCATGGGCGTGATCGCCATGGACGGGGAGGGCCGCCTCAGGGCCACCAACTCGGCGATGCGCGAGCTCATGGGGGCGGGCGAGGAGGGGAGCGCGCTCGACGGCGGCTTCGGGGACTGATCTCCATCTGCGCCGGGTGCAAGCGCGTTCAGCGCAACGACAAGGCCTGGGAGGACCTCGAGGGCTTCATCGAGTCCCGCTCGTACGCGAGTTTTTCCCACGGCATCTGCCCCGAGTGCGTTCACGAACGCTATCCGCAGCTCAAAGCGGTGGGCGCGTAGCGGCGCTGGGCGGGTCAATGAGTTCTGGTGTCCGGGTTCAGAAGGTCGGAGACGACGACCGTACGCGCAGCAAGCAGCCTTCACCCGTCCGGTCTCGTCTCGGAAGGGCCGGCGCAGCCACGCGATCGATCTTCGACGGCTCCAGCGAGCTCGCGCCCCCACAGGACCGCCACTCTGGCGTCCTCGTCCCACACGTAAAATCCGGGCCCCTCGACCACGGTTCCCGAGGCAGCTCGAGATCGGGACTGTTGCGACGTCGGGTTCTCCATCCTCCGCCGAAAGAACGGACCGCGGTCGTCTACCAAGCCGGGGATGGCGGAGTCATGCATCGCGTGCTCCAGACGCTCGAGGGGGCCTCTTCAGCTTCCCGAGAGCTCGAAAAGCTCCCCGGGCCGCAGAGAAATTCTCGCTTGATACAGTGAGGACAGGAATCCCGGAATCCAGGTGAATCGGGCCCTAAATCTGGGGAGTCGAGCTGCTGAAATTGGAGATCGAGCCCGCCGCGCGTCAGCGTGCCGCCAGGAGTGGAGGTGACAGGCGCCGCGGCGCGCGTAAGTTTGGGGAATGCCCGACCCGCGCTGGGAGACCATCGGGCCGCCGCCGCTCGTGCTGTTCGCGCGCGAGCAGGGGCGGGCCGTGTGGGAGCTGGCCGCGCTCGGCCGCGGGCGCCGCCGACTGCTGCGCTCCGCGCCCCGCGGCGACGGGCATCCCGTGCTCGTGTTCCCCGGCCTGCTGGCCGGGGATCTCACCACGCTTCCGCTGCGTCGCTTCCTGCGCGATCTCTGCTACGACGCGCGCGGCTGGAACCTCGGGATCAATCTCGGTCCCAACGCCGAACTCCGGGAGAAGCTCGACGTGCGACTCATTCATCTCTTCGAGCGCCACGGCCGACGGGTGAGCCTGGTGGGCTGGAGCCTGGGTGGGATCTACGCTCGCGAGCTGGCGCGGGCGCACCCGGATCGCGTGCGTCTCGTGATCACGCTGGCGACACCGTTTCGCGACATCTCGGCCACCCACGCCGCGCGTCTGATCCCGATTCGCCCGGGGGGGAGACCCCTCAGCGAGGCCCACGACCTGCGCGATGCGCTGCGCCGGCCGCTGCCCGTCCCGTCCACGTCGATCTACAGCAAGACCGACGGCATCGTGGCCTGGCAGAGCTGTCTCGAGGAGCGGGGGCCACGGCGCGAGAGCGTCGAGGTGGCGTGCAGCCACACCGGAATGAGCTTCCACCCGGACGCCCTCGCCGTGATCGCGGATCGCCTCGCGCAGGGGGAGGGCCAGTGGCGTTCCTTCCGAAGTCGCAACGCCGGGTGACCCAACGCCCGAGGAGCGCCGACTTCCTCCTTCCCTGGCTCTCCGATCTCAGCAGCTCGACTCCCCAGATTTAGGGTGGGATTCGCCTAGATTCGAGGATTCTCATCGTCCCCGGGCCAGGCGAGACTCCCGCCGTGGATCCCTTCTATCGGTGGATCACCCATCACCCGAGATGGGTGCTCGCGGCGATCGGGACGCTCGCCCTGGGCGCCGTGCTGGTGCTCTTCGACTTCCGGACCCTGACGCCCCGCCTCCAGATCGAGAGCGAGGTGGAGAAGCTCCTCCCCAACGACGGGGAGGAGCTGGTGATGTACGAGCGCTTCCGCGAGCGCTTCGGCAGTGACTCGATCCTGTTCGTCGGGATGGTGACCGAGGACGTCTTCACCGCCGAGAACCTGCACCGGATCCGACGCATGACGACGCGCTTCGCCCAGGTCGATGGGATCCGCGAGGTGGTGAGCCTGAGCAACGCGCCGGACATCAAGTCCCAGGACGGCTCGGTGTCGATTGAATCGGTGTTCGACGAGGTGCCGTCCGATCCAGCGGAGCGGCGCGCGCTTCGCAAGCGCGTATTGGGAAACCCTATCCACGTCGGGAGCCTGGTCTCCGCCGACGGCCGGACGGCCGCGTTCCTGGTCTATCCCCGGGAGATGAGCGAGCGCGAGTTTCGCGTCCGGGGGATCGACCACAGCATCGAGCGCATCGCGCGGGAGGAGGCCCCGGACGCCGAGATCCTGATCGCTGGAGTGCCCCCCCTCAAGGCGGCGACGTCGCGCATCCTTCTCCAGGACCTCCTCAAGTTCATCCCCCTCGGCTACCTCTTCATGGCGATCGTTGCATTTGCGGCCTTTCGCTCCGTGCGTGGCGTCGCGATCCCGGCGGGAGCCATCACCCTGGGTCAGATCTGGACGCTGGCCGTGATGGTGCTCGCGGGCCGGTCGCTCAACCTGGTGACCTTCATCGTGCCCCCGCTGATCAACGCGGTCGGTTTCGCGTACTCCGTCCACATGGTCTCCGAGCACGACGATCTGCTCCGCGAAGGGGAGCGCGGCCCGGAGGCGGTCCGCCTCGCCCTGCGGCGCGTCGCCTTTCCGATCTTTCTCACCGCCGTGACCACCGCGGCGGGGTTTCTCTCCCTCTGTCTGAGCCGCATCCCGGCGATCCGGGAGTTCGGCGCCTTCTGTGTCGTCGGCGTGGTCGGATCGCTCGTCGCCGCCCTCACCTTCGCGCCGGCGGCGCTGGCCGCACTCCGCGACCCCTCGGCGGCGCCCCGCGCGATGGGCGAGGGGCGGCTCGAGCGGCTGGCCGGACGCCTGGTGGCCTTCGACCTCCGCCGCCGGGGCTGGGTGCTCGGCGCGGCCGGTGCCGTGGCTGCCCTGGCCATCGTCGGGCTCACCCGAATCGAGGTGAACACCTCATTCACCAGTAATCTCAAGCCGGGCCATCCGCTGCGCCAGTCGATCGTCTCCTTCGACCGCAACCTCGCGGGTGCCTCCACCATGTACGTCATGTTGGAGACGGGCGAGCGCGATGCCTTCAAGCGGCCCGAGAACCTCCGGGTGCTGCGAGAGCTCCAGCTCTCGATCGACGAATTCCCCGAGGTCGGCGACACCACCTCGCTGGCCGACTACCTGATGCTCGTGAATCGCGCCTTCCACGACGGAGACCCCGAGCACTTCGCGATTCCGGCTTCGCAGAGGCTGGTGAGCCAGTTCCTGTTCTTCCTCTGGCACGATCAGCTCGGGGCCTTCGTCGATTCGGGATTCACCTCGGCGAGCGTTCTCGTGCGCCGGTCCCACTATTCGTCGAAGGAGGGGAGCGCCATGATCAAGGCGATCGAGTCGCGCTTCGAGGCGCTTCCGGGATCCATCGATGCGTCCGTCACCGGGCAGTCGCCCCTCATCATCCACACCATCGACGAGATCACTCGCGGCCAGGCGGTCAGCCTCTCGGGGGCGACGCTCATCATCCTCGGGATCCTGGTGGTGTACTTCCGGTCGCTCCGGATTGCCCTCCTGGCGCTGATTCCCAATGCGCTTCCGGTCCTGGTCTACTTCGGCGTTCTCGGTCTCTCCGGGGTGACGCTCAACATCATCACCTCGCTGATCGCCTGCATCGTCCTCGGCATCGCGGTGGACGACACCATCCACTTCCTGGTGCGTTTCCGAGAGCAGGTGCGGATCGTGGGCGACGAGGGCAAGGCCGCCGCGGCGGCGCTGCGCCTGGTGGTGCGGCCCGTCACGGTGACGACCGCGGCGCTTTGCGCGGCCTTCGCAGTGTTTCTCGGAAGCGGTCTCAAGCACCAGGTCGAGTTCGGCGTGCTCGCGACCGGCATGCTCGCCTTCGCGTGGCTGGTGGATATGACCTTGACGCCCGCACTCTGCGCGCGGATGGGCTTCGCTCGCGAGGGCGCCGCCGCGGGCCGCGGGGCCATGGACGGGAGGGGATCGCCATGTTCTCGGTCACTCGCAACTGGAGGGTAGTGCTCGCCGGCACGGGAGTCGCGCTGCTGCTCACCGGCTCTTGGCCGTCCGCTGCCGACGTGGAGGCGATGCGCAGCTGCTTGGAATCCAACGCCCCGCGGACCTCATCGGTCCAGACCCTGGTGATGCGCGTGCAGGATGCGGAGGGCCTGGTCTCCGAGACACGCGCCAAGGTCTACTGGCGGCGCTTTCAGGACGGGCACAGGCGGATACTCGTGCGCATGCAGGCGCCCGAAGAGCTGGCGCACGCGGGGGTCCTCGTCATCGCACCGCCGGATGGCAATCCCGAGGTGTACCTCTACCTCCCGGAGATCGGCAGGCCCCGCAGGATCTACAGCCCGGAGCAGCTCCAGGGTCTCCTGGGGAGGAGCGGCATCCAGTTGGAGGAGATCGAGCGTGTCCTCGACCTGGCCCGTCGCCCGGGACTGCGGCTGGTCGCGGAGTCCTCGGAGCTGGAGGGACGCCGGGTCTGGGTGGTGGAGGCTCGGAGCGAGGGCAACGGGTCGTCGCCTGCGGAGCGCCTGCTGGGCTTCGTCGACCAAGAGTACTGTCTGCCGCTGCGGGTCGAGTTCTACGGGCAGAACGGTCAGCCGCGCAAGCTGCTGCGCGCCGACCCCGCGCATGTGACCCGGGAGGCGGAGAGCTGGGTGCCGCGGCTGCTCGTCATCGAAGACCTGGTCGAGGGCTCGCAGTCGACGTTTCGGGTCGATTCCATCGAAGTGGACATCCCGATCGCGCCGGGCCTGCTCACGGTGAAGGCGCTGCCGGGTCGCCACGCAGGATGGCCGCAGCCTTCAGACCGGCCAGGCACCCAGGACGAGCAGCGATGCCGCCAGAAACACGGCGTAGATCGGGAACCCGATCGCGCAGACGGCGATCGCGCGGCCGGTGCCCTGGTAGTCGAGCGCCTGACGCACTGCCACGACCATGGCGACCATCATCCACAGCGTGGAGACCAGGAACACGACGCCGGCGATGGCCGGGATCAACGCCAGGACTCGCAGCACGCCGGGAGCGCTGGAGAAGCCGATGGTCCGCAGCAGCTCTCCGTGGTCCGCGACCGTTTCGTGGGTCGGCAGGAAGCGGGTGCCGATGAAATACGTGGCGTAGGCCCACACGTACCAGCCCACGAGCGCCGCCACGCTGCTCCAGAAGATCCCCGGCAGGCCACTGTTGTCGAAGCTGCCGATGCCGGCCGCCACCGCCGAGATCAGGACGACCACGAGCGCCTGCCCGGTGGCGCCCCGGTCCGCCTCGACCTCCTCGTAGAGGTCGGCGTCGAGCAGGGCGGCGCGGAGCATCCGGGGCAGGATTCGAGCCATGTGGTGGCTTCCTCTTCGGCCCGGGCGGGCTAGATTGGCCCATCCATGGTAGGGAAAGCGGGATCCGCCTGGCACCACCGCAAGAGGCTCGGGGCTGCCGTCGCAATGTCGGCCTGGCTCCTGCGGCTCGCCCCGGCCGCGAGCGCTGCCGCCGAATCGCCCCAAGTCCAGCAGGAGGTGGTCACGGCGGAGAGCATCTTGGCGCAGGAGCCTCCCGAGCTCGTGGAGCGGCTCTTCGAGGAGAAGATGCTGCTGGTCGAGGTGGTGAAGAAGCAGGGTGAGGGCACCCTCTTCGTGGCCTACGTCCTGTTCGAGCAGCCCCGCAGGCGCGTGGTGGAGTTGCTCGTCCAGCCCGAGCGGCAACGGGAGTATCGGCCCGAACTGCGCCACCTCGAGGTGGTGGAGAGGGGCCCGGATACCCGGGTCGACGAGCACCGTCTCAAGATCATGTTTACGAACGTGGTCTACCGGTTGCGTGTGCGTAGGGACCGAGCCACGGAGCGGCTCTCCTGGCACCTCGACCCCAGCTTCGACAACGACCTGCGACGCATGCAAGGCTTCTGGGAGCTACACGAGTTCGACGAGGACCGCACCCTGGCTCGCTTCGGGTCGATCGTGGACGTGGGCCGGGCGGTGCCGCGCGTGCTCCAGGACGTGCTGTCTCGGAAGACCGTACTCCGGACCGTGGAAAACACTCGGAAATGGGTGGATTCGGACGGTCGCTGGCGACCGTGATGTGTGTAGGGGGACCCCCCGCCCCCCTCGGAAGTAAGGAGGTGATCGATTCCATGGCGGCTGTTCTCGCCACACTGATCGCTCTCGTCCTGCTCGCCGCCGGCGTGCCGGCGCGGGCCGCGAGCGTCGATACCGGCGTCGATACCGGAAAGGACGTCGACGAAATCACCGACTGCGTGAAGGCGAACCAGCCCCAGCTCTCCGCGGAACAGACGGTGACGATGCGCACCGTGGACCGCATGGGCTCGGCGCGGGTCTCCAACGCCACGATCTACTGGCAGAAGTTCGGCGAGAACTCGAAGGCACTGATCCGCTTCTCCGCTCCGGAGGACCTTCGGGGATCGGCCCTGCTCATGATCCAGAAGGGCGAGCGCGCGGACATGTTCATGTACCTGCCCGAGCTCCGGAAGGTGCGCCGGGTGACCAAGCGCTCCGTCTCCGGCTCCATGTTCGGCACCGACTTCAGCTACGAGGACTTCGAGCGCTTCCAGGGTCTCGCCGCAGACGGCGAGACCAAGCGCCTTCCCGACGCCGAGGTCGAGGGGCGCAAGGTCTTCGTTCTCGAAGGCCGCCCCTCGCGCGCCGAGGAATCCGCCTACGAGCGGATCGTCTCCTTCGTGGACCAGGAGCGCTGCATTCCCATCCACACAGAGCTCTACGAGAAGGGGGAGCGTCTTCGCAAGGTAATGGTGATGCCCTCTGAAAACATCACCAAGGAGGCGGATAGCTGGGTTCCGCACCTCGTCCTGGTAAAGGACCTGGTGAACAAGACCCAGACGGAGCTCCTGGTGGACGAGATCGAGCTGGACAAGAAGCTCCCGCGCAAGCTCTTCTCGGAGAGAGAGCTGGTATCGGGGTCGCGCTGAATCCATTTCGAAAGGCCGCCCCGGACCGCCTGCCGCGCCGGATCACGCGACTCCCCAGATTTAGGGCGCGATTTCCCTGGATTCGGGGATTCTCAAGCTCTCTTTGCCGGGCGAGACTCCCTCTATGGACCCGAGGTTCGTCCGCGGCACGGAGAGACGAGTCCGAGTGAGAATCGAGCAGCTCATGACGAAGGTCACGACGACCTGCAGACCGGGCCACAGTCTCAGCGAGGCCGCCCAGATGATGTGGGACGACGACTGGGGATGCTTGCCGGTCACGGCTGGCGATGGTTCCCAGCGGTTGCTCGGCATGATCACCGATCGCGACATCTGCATGGCGATCCGCCTCGAGGGAGGTGCCCTGGCGGAGCTTCGAGTGGAGGACGCGATGACGGAGGTGGTCCGCGCCTGCAATCCGGGCGACCCCATTTCCGAGGCCGTGGCGATCATGGGCGAGGCGCGCGTGCGTCGCCTTCCGGTCGTCGATGGCTCGGAGCGTGTCATCGGCCTGCTCTCCCTGGCCGATCTCGCACTCGAAGCGGAGCGGCAGAGCAGCCGGGAGGAGCCGGAAATCACCGTGGCCGAGGTCGGCGGATTGCTGGCGACGATCTGCCAGCCGTATGAGATCGGGAGCGAACGAGTACTCGCCCAGCACAGGAATGCGAAGCGCTGATCACCCGGCCTCGGGCGCGACTCCCCAGATTTAGTCGGCGATTTACCTGGATTCCGGGATTTCGAGCCTCTCCGCGCTCGGCGAAGTTTGCTTTGCGGCCCGGGGAGCCGTTGAGAACACCCCACGGGAGCCTTCTGGAGCTTCGCTTCAATCGCAGAGGCTGTGTCGCGAGGTGCGGCGCAGCGCGAGGTTCCCCGTCGCCAGAGATGGGATTCGACAAACGGACCGGAGGTCGTCGTGGTCAAGGTTCCCGCAGCGCGCCAGCATCGGTTTCCTCTGCCTCCGTGGCTCCAGATCGTCGTGGGCTTCGGTGCCCTCCTGGCTGTGAGCTCCGCCGTCTACGCCGTGCTCTGGTTCGTCGAGTACGGCGGCCGCCCCGGCTCGGTCGGGCTCGTCGAGTTGTGGACCAGCCCGAAGGCGGCCGAGGCCCTCTCCGGAACCGGCGAGGTAACGGTGGCTGTCCTCGGGATCGCGCTCACCGTCGTGGCCATCATCGTCGAGCTGGCGACGCGCCGCTTTACGGCCCGTATTGGGCCCCTCTTCATGCGCGACCCGGTGAACGCGCTGGTCTTGGGCGGCTTCGTCGTCACGGTGGTGCTGGTCCTGTGGGTCGACATGAGCCTCTACGGTCCCGATTACCCCGAGGCGATGATCCTGGTGGCCATGGGCGCGCTCTCGCTGGCCGTCCTTGGCCTGCTGCCCTACTTCGGCTACCTCTTCGGCTTCTTCACGCCGTCCAATGTGATCGGTCGGGTCCAGCGCCAGGCCGAACGCGCCGTCCGACGCGCCCCGCGCGCGGGCGCGTCGGTCGACGTCCAGCGCGAGAAGGTGATCGGCAGTGTCGAGCACCTCGTGGACATGATCCTGATCGCCATCAATAGCGACGAGAGCGCGCTCGCCATCCCGTGCATCGAGGCGCTCTCCGAGATGTCACGCAATCAGCTCGCGCTGAAGGGCGAGCTTCCAGAGGCCTGGTTCGGGCTCGAGTCCCTGGCCGAGACGGATCGCGACTTCGTCACGCTGGATCCCGGCATCATGAGCTCCCTCACCGAGCGTCGGACCTGGCTCGAGGCGAAGATCCTCCGCGGATACCAGACGGCCTTCTTCCGAGGGCTTCACAACGCGCCGGACCTGAACCACCTGATCGCGATCCACACCCGGCGCATTGCCTGTGCGGCCCTCCAGGCCGGTGATCGTCCGGTGCTGCGCCTGGCACTTCGCTTCCTCAACACCTTTCTCAGCCGGAGCATCACCAACGGGGACGTGCGGACGGCCCACAACGTGCTGGCCGAGTTCCGGCGCTTCGCCTGCGAGGTGCTCCTCGAAGAGGGTGAGTACGAGCTGGTCGAGCAGATCGCGGACTGGCTGCAGTACTACGCCAGGATGTCCTTCGAGAGCGGCGAGACCTTCGTGACGGAGACGGTCGCCCACGACCTGGCGGAGACGATCATCCGGGCGCACGACGCGGGAGCCGACAACCAGGACGCCATGCTCGACAGCCTCCTGCAGGTGGACCGCGAGCCGGGCGGTCTGACCGGGCAGGAGTCGGCGCTCAGCGGCGTGCGCAAGGCCCAGGTGAAGCTCGCGACCTTCTACCTGAGCTGCGGGGACGCGGAGCGCGCCCGCCGGATCTACGACGACATGAAATACGAGTCGCGCGAGCGCCTGCGCACGATCCACCTCGAGCTGGCCGAGCTCGCCGATCCCGAGTGGTGGGAGATCACCAACAGGGACACGAACTGGGACTACCTCTCCGAGACCCAGAAGCAGCAGCTTCCGGTGTTCTTCGGCTGGTTCCGGGACGAAGGCCTGGTCGCCATTTCCCAGCAAGAAGCTCGGCTGTAGCGGATCCCCCTGGTCGAAAATCGCGAAGGACGGGTTTCTTCTCGCCTACGTGGGCTCCAGCGACGCGTCGACGGTGTTCGCGCCCGGCGCGCCTCGAAGCGAGGCATTCGGCTCGACTGGCCGAGCGGCGGTGAGGGGCGGCCGCTCTCGTTCGGCGACTCGCGCCCGGGGAGCAATGACTACGAGAACCGCCACGGCCTGACGCTGCCGGTGATGATCTACCCGCTCTTCGAGAACGCCTTTCGCACTCACCGCGGCTGGGACCTCGAGACCCATCGCCGCAAGCTCGGCGAGCTCTTCAGCGACTTCAGCAGCGTGGCCGCAGCGAACCCGTACTCGTGGTTTCCGGTGGCCCGCACCGCGGAGGAGATCTACACGCCCTCGCCCGACAACCGGATGGTGGCCTTCCCATACACGAAGTACATGAACGCGGTGATGAACGTGGACCAGTCGGCCGCCATCGTGATGACCAGCGCGGCCACAGCCAGGCGTCTCGGGATTCCCGAAGACCGCTGGGTGTATCTGGTGGGAGCCGGCGGTGCCTACGAGGCCCCCTGGTGGCTGAGCGAGCGCCCCAGCTTCAGCAGCTGCCCGGCCCTGCGCGAGGCCGGGGAGCGGGCGCTCCGCCGCGCCGGTGTCGGAATCGGCGAGATCGAATTCGTCGATCTCTACAGCTGCTTCCCGAGCGCCGTCGAGATCGCCTGCGAGATGCTGGACCTCCCCTCGGACGGCTCTCGCCCGCTCACCGTGACGGGCGGCCTCCCCTTCTTCGGCGGACCCGGAAACAACTACTCGACCCACGCGATCGCCTCGATGATGGATCTGCTGCGGGAGCGACCCGGCAGCAAGGGCCTGGTGCTCTCCACCGGCTGGTATCTCAGCAAGCACGCCACCGGCGTCTATTCGACGCAAGCGCCGGACCCGGAACGAAGGGCGGAGTCCGTCCCCCGCCGGCGAGATCCCGAGCCTTCCGTCGAGCTCGCCCTGGAGGCCGACGGGCCGGCCGCTATCGAGACCTACACCGTTCTGTTCGATCGCGACGGCGGCCCCTCGCGTGGCATCGTGGTCGGGCGCCTCGAGGACGGCAGGCGCTTTCTCGCCAACACTCCCGAGGATCGGGCCCTCGCCGAAGCGCTCGCCGCCAATGAGGCGATCGGGCTCGAGGGCGCGGTCTCGCACTCAGGAGGGGTCAACCTCTTCGACCCTTCCTGATCGATCTCCTGATTGCCGACCTCGATGTTGGGTCGTCGAATCGGCACCCACGGGATCAGGTGCCCCGCGGGAAACCGAGAAATGATTTTCCGCAATAGTGGAAAAGGTTTACCGTTCTCTCCCCTTCCCATATTGGAGAGCTGTGGCGGCCCCCGAGAAAGCCCTTGAATTACATGACCTTTTGGGGGGGGTCGCGGCTTCCATACCGTGGAACGCATCTTGCACGCCTCAACCGACGGGAAAGTTTGACGGGTGTGCCAGATGCTGTGGTGCACCGCGATGGCCAGAGCCGGGAGGCTGTCGAGGAAAGGGGTCAATCGGATGAAGAGGCGCAGTCCTATTCTGTTATCGGTCCTGTCGGTGCTCGTCGCGGTCTTCGCCGCCCAGACGGCCTTCGCGGTAACGATGAGCTACGGCACGTTCTTCGGTACCAATGTCACCTTCGACGCAGCCTCCTCCTGCCCCGTGGGGTTGGGTATCTGCGATACCTCGACCACGGGAGATTTCCTGGACACGCCGGTCATCGTCGGCAACTCGCTCTTCTTCTCGCCCACGGAGTTCAAGGCGGAGTCGTCGGTCGCCGGCGGCGGCATCGACGTGGCCGGCTCCCTGCTCGATGCCGAGATCACGACCAACGCCTCTTTTATCATCGACTCGATCCTCATCCAGGAGGCCGGTGACGCGACGCTGACTTCGTTTCCGCCGCCTGGGGATATGTCGACGGGCGCGTTCGCGAGCTTTTCCGGCGTGGTAACGGTGCTCGAGACCCTGAGCGGCCCGATCACTCCCGTCCTCATCAATTTCAAGGGGACGTTCACTCCGCCGAACATCTTTGACCCCGACGATCTTTGGCTGTTCCTGCCCGGCGACCCTGGCACCACGACCTGGTCGGCCAGCACCGTGATCGACGTGGCCTCGGTGGTGCCCGACGCCACGAAGGTCGTCCTGGCCTTGGACAACGACATGACTGCCTCCAATGGAGCAGTTGAGAATGGGAACACGAGCGCGAAGATCCAGAAGAAGGCCTCGAACGGTCTCGTCATCACCATCATTCCGGAGCCGGGGACGCTCGCCTTGCTGTGCGGCGGCCTCCTCGGTCTGGCCGGCCTGAAACGGGCGGGGGCAAAATAGGGCCGGCTTGCTCCCCGCTGGTGACACAGGAACCCCCTCGGGGAAAGGGGCCGTTGCATGTGGACGGGGCGAGAGACCCGTCCTGAAAAGCCCTCATATGGGTACTTTCCCCTCGAATTCTCTTGCCTTCGCGCTCCCCATCGGGGGAAAATGCGCTTCGCACTACGTAGAAAGGGAGATCCTCCCATGCGCAAGACTGTCCTGTTGGCGCTCCTCGCGCTCCTGGTCGCTTCTCCCGAGGCCTTCGCCACGGTGAACTACGGCGATTTCCTCGGATCCAGCATCGATTTCCTGCAGGTGTCAGAGGAGACCCAGACTGCCGGTGATCCGGAGCCGCTCTGGGACGCGCCGGCGCTGGTCGGGACGGGCGACCAACTCGCCTTCTTCCCTCTCGCCTTCACCTCCGCTTGCACCACCGGGGCCGGCGACATCACCTCGTCGACGCTCACGATGACGATCCAGTCCCATTCGACCATAAGCATCGAGGAAATCGCGCTCGTGGAGACCGGAGACGTCATTCTCACCTCGTTCCCGCCCTTCGGCGACGCGACGACCAACGCATCGGCGAGCGTCAGCGGCTCGCTCACCGTCATCGAGGACACCAGCGGTCCAATCACTCCGGTGATGATTCCCTTTTCGGGAACCTTCACTCCTTCGGATACCTACAGCCTTCCCGGTGACTTCGGCGCCAACAATTGGGCGGGAAGCTTCACGATCGACGTCGCCACGCCGGTGCCCGGTGCGACCAAGGCCATTCTCTCCCTGGACAACACACTCGACTCCAATTGCGGCGCGGTGGGCAATACGAGTGGGAAGATCCAGAAGAAGACGGTCAGCGGCCCCTCGGTCGCGATCATGGTCAATCCGATCGAGTGCGCCCTCCAGCTCGACAAGACCTGCTGCGTCCCCCAGCCGCCGCTGCCGGCCGGGAGCATCTGCGACGGCAAGGCGGTGCGCGCCGTCTTTGAGATCGTGGGCGGAGACTGCTCCGACACGACCAACTTCCAAGAGGGCGAGGCCAAATGCAGTGGCCCGAACCCGATCCTGGATCCGCTCACGGACACGGTCTCGATCGCCTTCCGCAAGGACGGCGACAAGATGGACGCCACGCCGTCCACCGGACTCGCCGTGGGCGACACCTTCGAGATCACCAGCAGCTCCGGTCCGATTCTCAAGAATCAGCTGAAGCTGCTCGTGTCGGGCCCCGGCGGGACGCAGCAGCAGGAAGTCCACGTCTCCTGCTCGAGGGCCCTTCGCTGCGGCGACCAGTTCGGGAGCCTGAGGCTGGTGGAACTCGAGTCCGAGCTGGCCGGAACGGTCGTCTGCACCGATCCGGGCGCACCCCAGGGCGAGACCCGCTGTGTGCCGCCGAGCGCGCCGCCGGGCACCCAGTGCGACAGCAAGCTGGTCGAGGCCGTCTTCGAGTTCAATCCGACGAACTGCCAGAATCCGCTTCCCAACCCGCAGGGAGGCTCCGCGAGCTGCAGCGGCGATGCGTCGGACGCGAACCTGCCCGTGGCCGTCACCTACGTCGGCAAGCAGCCCGACCGGATCTCGGTCGAGCCCGCCTCCGGCATTGAACCCGGCGACCAGGTTCGCGTGGCAGCGACCGGTCGGAAGGATTTCCATCCGAACGTCAATCTGCTCATTTCGGACGACGACAGCGTCGAGCAGTCGCTCTCCATCCACACGTCGTGCTCCCAGCCGCTTGGCTGTGGGGACGTGTTCGGCAGCATGACGCTCGTGTCCTTCAGAACCAAGGACGGCCTCGAGGTCGAGTGCGATGCGACGCCTCCGGCTTCGCCCTTCGCCGACGCCTGCGAGGTGCCGCTCACGCCGCCGACGCCGCACTGCACGAGCCAGCTCAACGAGCTGGTGCTGGCCTACCTGGGCGACCAGTTCGGCTCGACCACCTGCGACGTGACCAACCCGCAGGGCGGCAGTGCGGGCTGCATCGGTGACAACCTCGTGAGCGGGGATGTCTCCATCGCGATCAAGGACCCGACCGAAGTGTCCGCAGATCCGGACGCGGGGATCTCGGCCCCGGGCCTGTTCAGCATCACCAAGGAGGTTGGCGGCGTCCCGACGCACCTCTCCTCTTCGACCGAGTTCACCGCCACGGACTTCGACGGGAACAGTCAGGACATCGTGATCCACACGTCCTGCTCGCAGCCCCTCAACCTGGGTGATCGATTCGGCGACTTCGCGGTCTTCTCGATGGACCGCGAGGGCGACGGCATCGTCGCCCTGGGCGGCGAGATCGAGTACCAGTACACGGTGACGAACCCCAATCCGGACCCGGCGATCAACGTGTCCGTGGACGACTCTCCCCACGGGCCCATCGTGAGCGGGGAGACCATCGCGGGGAACGACACGGAGACCTACTTCATCACGAAGACGCTCTTCGAGTCGGTCACCAACGTCGCGACGGTCACGGGCGAAGTGGGCGATGTCATGTGCATCCCGGCCGTGGACCAGGTGGACGTCACGGTGTCGCTGCCGCCGCAGGGCTTCTTCGACTGCAGCGCTGCCAAGCCCATCGACGGGATCACCGTGGAGTGGGCGGGAGCCCAGGCCATCTGCGTGGAGGCCTGGGACGGCGCCGTGGGCGGGACGTTGCTCATGCAGCAGGACAGCGTGGCGATCGGCCAAATGCTCACGGTAGACGGCATGGGCGGCTCGCCCAACGACCAGGTCTGGGAGATCTTTCCGGCCGGTGAGTGCGGCAACGCCGCGACGAAGCTCGGCGAGTCCGACTTCCACATCTCCTGCTCCGATCCGAGCATGAACGGCGTCGAGGACTGCGGAAGGAACCAGGGCGACGGCATGAACGACGACCCCAGCCTGATCAACGACTGGGTGCTGGAGGGTATCGTCGGGGGCAACGGCAGCCTCGACTGCACGCCCACCGTGATCCCGCCCGGCGGCGGTGGCGGCGGCGGCTGCGGCCTCAGCGTCGAGCTGCTCGCGCTGCTGCCCGGCCTCGCCTGGCTGTACCGCCGGCGCCAGCGCAGAGCGGTCGCCTAGCAGCGCGCGAAGCGCGTCCTGAAAGCAACGCCCCGGCCTCGCGGCCGGGGAGTTGTCGTTTCGCGGACGGCCTGTGTCCTATCGGACGGCGGGGACCGCGGGCGGCTAGGCGCTCCACCGCGTGACACCTATGCTGTCCGGCGACTGCTCAGGTGGAGGGACTCCGGGTGAAATCCAGTTTGCGGATCCGCTTTCTCGGCGCGGCCGGCACCGTGACCGGCTCGCGCTTCCTTCTCGAGACGCCGCGCGCGAAGGTGCTGGTGGACTGTGGGCTATTTCAGGGAAAGAAGAAGCTGCGCCTGCGGAACTGGAATCCGCTCCCCGTGGAGGCGAGCGAGATCTCGTCCGTCGTCCTCACGCACGGGCATCTGGACCACTGCGGTTGGCTCCCGCGGCTGGTGCGCGACGGGTTCGGGGGAAAGGTGCTGGGGACGGCTCCGACGGTCGAGATCGCGAAGCTGATCCTCGCCGACTCCGGACGCTTGCAGGAGGAGCAGGCGGAGTACGCCAACCGCAAGGCGTTCTCGAAGCACCGGCCCGCGCTTCCCCTCTACACCGAGGAGGACGCGGAGCGGGCGGTCGGGAGGCTCTCGCCCGCGCCGTACGAGGAGTGGATCGAGGCCGCGGACGGGGTGCGGGTGCGGCTCCGCTCCGCGGGGCACATCCTGGGCTCGACCTCGGTCCTGGTCGAGCTGGAAAACGGCGAGGGGGGCGCCCGGCGGATTCTCGTTTCCGGCGACCTCGGCCAGGACGGGGAGCCGATGATGACCTCCGCGGCGCCGATCGGCGAGCCCGCACCCGACGTGATCCTGGTGGAGTGCACCTACGGCGGCCGCACCCATCGCGAGCAGTCCCTCGATGAAGCCCTCACGCAGGCCGTCAGCGACGTGGTGGCGCGGCGCGGGATCGCCCTGATTCCCGCCTTCGCGATCGGACGCACTACGCTCGTCCTGTATCGCCTCGAGCAGCTCGAGCGCGCCGGAGCGATCCCGGAAATCCCCATCTACGTGGACAGCCCGATGGCCGTGAGCGCCAACGAGGTGTACTGCCACTTCGGTAACGACCCGAACCTCGCCGCGGATCTGCGCACCGACTCGGCGGACTTCTGCCCGCTTCTTGACGACAACACCCACTACGTGCGGAGCACCGAGGAGTCGAAGCGGCTCAACGGTTTGCGCGGACCGGCGATCATCGTGTCGGCGAGCGGCATGCTGACGGGTGGCCGCGTCGTCCATCACCTCGAGCGCCTTCTGCCCGAGGAGCAGAACAAGATCCTGCTGGTCGGATATCAGGCGGTCGGAACACGCGGCTGGCGGCTCCAGCAGGGCGAGAAGCAGATCAAGATGCACGGGAAGTGGATTCCGCGGCGCGCCGAGGTGCAGAACATCCGCGGGTTCTCCGCGCACGGTGACGAGCAGGACCTCCTCGACTGGCTCTCGACCGCGGCGCGGCCCCCGGAGCGGACCTTCCTCGTGCACGGAGAGGACGAGAGCCTGGCGGCGATGGAAGGGGCCGTGCGCGACCGGCTCGGCTGGCCGACGGCGATTCCCGAGTATCTCGGCAGCGTGGAGCTCGGCTGACTATCAGACCAGCTCGACGTCGAGCACCGCCCACTGCTCTCCGAGCTGACGCAGGGCGAATTGCTTCGCCTCCTCGGGCGAGTCCGCGCCGAGCGTGAGCGTCCGCGAGCGCGAACTGCCGGTCTGATTGGCGCGCACCCGGAACCGGGACGTGGGAGGCTCCGGCTCCGGTGAGGGCCCGGGCGCCCCGGGAGCCGGCTTCGCGTGCTCCGGGGAGATCCCGGCGAGGAATTCGTAGTACGCGTTCGGAGCCGTGCGGATGAAGAGGCCGAGGCCCCCCGAGGCGACGGAGGCGAGCATGGGCGGCGTGCGCAGGGCGCGAGCCACCGTCGCGCGGAGTTCGATCGCCTCGGGGTGTCCCGGCAGCCGAAGCCGGACCGAGACTTCCGTGCCGGGATCGATGGATCTTCGAGTCTGGACGAAGAGCCCGTTCGACGATACGTCGAGCGCGAGCGCCGGATGCCACTGCCCCGCGAGTTGGATCTCGCAGGGGATGCGCTTCTTGATCCGCCGGCCTCGCCGGCGGTCGCCTCCCGATTGGCGGTCGCCCGCGGAGCGGCGGTCGCCCGCGGAGCGGCGGTCGCTTCCCGATCGGCGATCGTCTCCCGAGCAGCGCTCGTCTCCGGAGCAGCGCTCGTCTTCTTTTCTCTGGTCGACGCCGCTTCTCTGGTCGATCGACACGGCGGCTCCTCTCCCGCGGTGCTCCCCCGAGGGTTTCGGCACGCCGCAGCCGGGGCTTGACTGGTGGTGGTCGGGGGGCAAGCGGCCCTGAGTTCGCCTGACCCAACCTCATGCGTCGGGCTTCACGGCCGTGAACGGGAAATGCGAAACGCGCTCGGACAGTAGAAAGGAGGAGAGCTCGCTGGGCGGCAGCGGCTCGCTGTAGAGGAACCCCTGCGCCTTGTCGCAGCCTTCCATGCGCAGGAACGCCGCCTGCTCCTCCGTCTCCACGCCCTCCGCCGTGACGCTGAGGTGCAGACGGTGGGCCATGGCCATCACCGCGGCGACGATGGCGCCCCCCTGCCTTTCGGGACCGATGTCCGCAACGAAGGATGTGTCGATCTTGATGGCGTCGATGGGAAATCGCACCAGATCGCTGAGGGAGGAGTAGCCGGTACCGAAGTCGTCGAGCGCCAGGTAGACGCCCATGCGCTTGAGACGAGTCAGTATGTCCAACGCGCGGGGCACGTCTTCGATCAGGGCGCTCTCGGTAATCTCGATCTCGAGAAGCTCCGGCTCGATTCCCGAGTCCCGCAGTGCGTGCTCGACCTTCTCGACGAACCCGTCCCGGCGAAGCTGGTGGCTCGAGACGTTGACCGCGATACGGAGGCCGGCCTGCCCGGTCTCTTGCCAGGCCCGGTTCTGCGCGCAGGCCGTTCGCAGCACCCAGTCGCCGAGGGGTCCGATCAGGCCCGTCTCCTCGGCGATTGGTATGAACTCGCCGGGTAAAACCATCCCGAACTCCGGAGACTTCCAGCGCGCGAGTGCCTCTGCCCCCGTGATTGCACCCGTCCGGGAATCGAATTGCGGCTGGAAGTGGAGCAGGAGTTCTTCGTGCTCGAGGGCGCTTCGCAGGCCGCTCTCGAGTCGCAGCTTTCGCATGGCCCCTTCGTTCATCGATTCGTTGAAGAACTGATAGGTGTTGCGGCCTCCACTCTTCGCCTGGTACATCGCGACATCCGCGCTCCTGAGGAGCGATTCGGGATCCTCGCCGTCGTGCGGAAAAACTGAGATTCCCACGCTCGCGCTCATGACAATCGTTTGGCCGCTGATCTCGAATGGAGTCCGCAGGGCACCGAGGATACGCCGGGCCACGTGACCGGCATCCTCCGGTGACCGAATGTTCTTCAGTGCGATGGTGAACTCATCGCCGCCCAGCCGAGAGACCGGGTTGGCGTCTTCGGATCGAGACCGACCGACGTAGTCCACGGTCCGGATGCATGAGACCAGCTCCCTCGCCACGCCCTCGAGGAGTTGATCGCCCGCCGCATGGCCGAGTGTGTCATTGACCCGTTTGAAGTGATCGAGATCGAGGAAGAGCAGCGCGAGGAGTTGGCCGCGTTCTCGAGCCCATCGGAGCGATCGGTCCAGGTGCTCGAAGAGCATCCTCCGATTCGGCAGTCCCGTGAGGCTGTCGTAGTAGGCGAGGTGGCGGATCTGCTGCTCGGCCTGGCGACGATCCGAAATGTCCTGAATCGTTCCCGAGATGCGCTCGGGTGCCCCCGACGCTTCGCGTACCACCTCGACCTGCTGGTGAACGAAGCGCGGGGCTCCCGAGGCCGTGACGATCTGGTGATCGAGACTCCAGGCCTCGCCCTCGCAGGCTGCATGCTGCATGGCCTTCTCGAGGATCGGCCGGTCGTCTGGGTGGACGACGCTCATGAAGGCTTCGTAGGTCGAGACTCCCGCTCGCCGTTCGATCTGGAAGATGCGGTAAACCTCCTCGGACCAGAGCATTTCGCTGCTCTCGGGAATCCATTCCCAGTCCCCGATTTGCGCCAGTCGCTGAGCGTTGGCGAGTCGGTCCTGGCTCTGGCCAAGTTCGGAGAACGTTTGGCGGAGATCCGAGAACGCCTCGTGCGCGCGCATCAGAAAGCGGACCCGGTGGTTCAGGAGCTGCCAGTCGATCGGCTTCTTGATGAAGTCGGTGGCCCCGGCCCGAAACGCGCGGTCTATGGTCTCGGAATCCGTGAGACCGGTCGCCATCAACACGGGAATCTCCGTTCCGTGGCTCCGCTGGCGGAGTGAGGCGCACGTCTCGAACCCGTCCATTCCGGGCATGTCGACGTCCAGGAGCACGAAGTCGAAGGGAGAGCGGTCGACCGCGGTCAGCGCCTGTTCTCCGCCCTCCGCCTCTTCGACGGTGAAACCCATCCTCGCGAGGGTCTCGTGGACCAGCAGCCGCATGACCTGATCGTCATCGACGACCAGGGCGCGGCGCCCCGTCCCCTGTGCTCGGGTGTCACGCATCGCTCGCGCCGAATTGCCTCGCCACCAGCCATTCGCCAACGGCGTCGATCTCGGCCGAGAGGTCGTCGAACAGCTCCCGCGCTCCCTCCATGGACCCCTCCCGCCCGCGCGCCTCGAGGTCCTTGCACAGCGCCGAGAGCCTCACGGCCCCGACCTGCGCGCTGCTCGACTTGAGCTTGTGCGCGGCGCTCGCCATCGCCTCGGGATCCTTGGCCGTGAGCGCATTGCGAAGGGCGCGAACGATCTCGTTCGACGACCCCAGGAAGGTGTCGACGATGCGGCGCATCAGGTCGCCACCTCCGTCGCTCCCCAGGGCGCAGAACTGGTCGAGTGCCCCCGGGTCGAAGTTCGCCGCCCCCCAGCTCGGTTCCTGTGCCTGCTCTTGGGGCTCCGCTCCGCTCTGCGCTCCCTTCTCCGAGCGAACCGCTTGATTGCGCTCACCCCTCCACTTCTCGACCACGTTCCGAAGGTCGTTCTTGGTGAAGGGCTTCATCACATAGTCGTCCATTCCGGCGTCGAGGCACTCTTGACGGTCGTGTTGCATGGCGTGGGCCGTGAGGGCGATGATGGGCAGCCGCCGCCGCTGCGCGCGGTCCGTCTGGCCCGCTGCCGCCTCGCGCTCGCGGATGGCGCGGGTCGCGGCGAAGCCGTCCATCATGGGCATCTGGCAGTCCATGAAGACCAGGTCGAAGCGCTCCTCTTCGCTCCGCTCGACTGCCTCGCGGCCGTTCGCGACCGCACGCACCCGGCAGCCGAGCGCCTCGAGGATCGCCACGGCGACCTCCTGGTTGACGCTGTTGTCCTCCGCCAGCAGGACGTGCGCTCCATGGATGGCGGCGTCCGAGTCACTGCTCTCGATCTCGCCGGGGCGGTCGATCGCCGGTCGGCTCGTTCCCTGCATCGCCTCGAGAAGGGCCCTGAAGAGATCCTCCGTTCGCACCGGCTTCGTCAGCTGGGCCGCGACTTCGAGGTGTTGCTCCTCCTCGGCGTTGATGGGGAGGCCGACGGAGGTGAGGATGGCCAGGATCGGCTGATGGATCGACGTGTCCTCGCGGATCGCGCGCGCCAAATCGACCCCCGTCATCAGCGGCATCATCATGTCCAGGATCGCGAGGTCGAAAGGCCTTCCCTCCGAGGATGCCCGGCGCAGCTCCTGGAGGGCGGTCTGCCCATCTTCCCGCTCCGCGGTCTCGGCTCCCCAGGACCGCAGGTGATGGAGGAGGATCTGTCGATTCGTGGCGTTGTCGTCCACGACCAGAATCCGCACACCGCCGAGATCGGTGCGCGGCGACTCCGGATCGCCGTCCGTCTCGGCGAGGACATCGACGGGGATCTTGAACCAGAAACGAGATCCCCTTCCCTCCTCGCTATCGAAGCCGATTTGGCCCTGCATCAGATCCACGAGCTGGCTGCAGATCGCGAGTCCGAGTCCGGTTCCGCCGAAGCGACGCGCCAGCGACCCATCGGCCTGGGTGAACGATTCGAAGATCTTCTCCCGACTGTCATCTGGAATGCCGATGCCGGTGTCGGTCACGCTGAACTGAATCGTGTGTCGCCGGCTCCCGTCCTCTCCGGCGGGCGCATCGGTGGATTCCGATTCCCGGCTCAGGCGGAGGATCACCTCGCCCTCTTCGGTGAACTTGATGGCATTGCCGACCAGATTGATGAGAATCTGTCGGAATCGGCCGAGATCGGACCGAACCGATCGGGGTACGTCGTCGTCGACGAGGCACGCCAGCTCGAGACCCTTGCTCTGTGCCTGCTCGGCGAGGAGATCGGCCACGCCCTCGACCGCCTCGCGCAGCTGGAACGCGCTCGGCTCGAGCTCGAGCTTGCCCGTCTCCGCCCGTGAGAAGTCGAGGATGTCATTGATCACGTTCAGGAGGGTCCCTGCCGACTGGTAGACCGTCTCCGTGAATCCCTGCTGCCTCGGGGTCAGCTCGGTCTCGAGGAGGAGCTCGGTCATTCCCAGCACACCGTTCATCGGTGTGCGGATCTCGTGGCTCATGTTCGCCAGGAACTGGGACTTCGCGCGGTTCGCATCCTCGGCTCGCCGGGCCAGCTCGACGGCTTCCTCCGTCCGCCGCTGCAGCTCGAATGTCCGCTCCTGAACCTGGGTCTCGAGGATCCGCTGATGGTTCTCGGCCTGGTCGCGGTAGTCCCGCAGGCGCTCCAGCATGATCTTCAGCGCTTCCGCGAGCTCACCCACTTCGTCTTGCGTGGACACATCGACTTGCTGCTCGAAGTTGCCCCCGGAGATGTCCCGCGTGAGCGCCGCGAGGTGCCGGATGGGTCCCGTCATTCTTTGGGAGATCAAGAGCGACGCTACGAAAGCCACGAGACCGAGAACGCCGCCGAATGCGATCGTCGAAGACACGAAGACAGCGAGCTGATCGCTTGCGCGCTCGTCGCCCAGGCCGAGCTGCAGGTAGCCGACGACCCGAGGTAGCTGGGAGCCGGGTTGCAGCTCCGCGAGCAGCTTCCGACTGCCCGTTTTCGAGACGGCCTCGACGGGCGTCAGGATGTCCACGTAGCGCACACCGCTGCTCGGGTCGGTGAACTCCGCGGTATGGATGGCTCCGGAGCGGATGCGTTCATCCATCGCGGAGTCCGGTACCCGGAGTTCCTGCCGAAAGATCTTGCTGGCGAGCGTCGTGCCCTCCGCGCTGATGATTCGCGCGTAGGCCACTTCGGGGTGGGCGCGCAGCCCGGCGAGGATCTCGCGGAGCTCCTCGCGCCTCTCGTTGAAGATCGGATGGCGGCTGTGGTGAGCCACCATCTCCGCGATCTCACCGCCTCGCTGCACCAGCGCGCGGTGGCTCTCGACGGACGCCTGCCGGACCGAGAAGCCGCCCATCGCGATCGCAGTGATCGTGATCAGCAAGCCGCTCACGAGGTTGAACTTCGTCCCGAGACCCGCTCGGATCGGCCCTTTCATCGCACCCATCGGCCATCTCATGTGCGCGTCGCTTTCCTCGTGAGGCTCCGGGGTTCCCGCCCCCGGGAGTCGGTCAGAGCACCTGCTCGGACCCACTCCACGGCCCCCACGGGGCCCGTGGACGCGCGGGAAGACCCCTGCGCTCTCATCGGAGTCACTCGGGGGAAGCTTGAGGATGCCCGCCGGAGAGGCCTCCGCCCCGGCCCGCGAAGGCTCCCGCGAGACGTCTCGCTAAGGATCGCACCATGGAGCGCCGAAGACGGCTCGGGGCAGTGCGCGCGAGGCCGTGTCATCCGCCCCCTCCAAGGAGCGAGAGTGGACGGTGAGAAAGTCGGCCACCCAAGTCTGGCTGTCGGTGCAGTGCGCGATGATCCGCGGTGTGACTCGCGGCGTCCTCGTGTTCGCGACGCCGGAAGACGGGTCTGATCGACCAGCGGCTCGCTGGCCCGATGACGCAGGAGCCTGCGCCGATCTGGCCAGCCTCGCCAACGCGGCGCTGACGCAGCGCTATGTCATCACGGACACACGCCCTGCCGGCACTCCTACTGGCACTGGATCGGGCGCCGGATCCGGCCTCGGGTGTGGCCGCGTCGCGGTGCCCTTCTCGGTCTCCGGGCGCGCGGGTGCCGTCGTCATCGAGCTTGCCGACTTCAAGGAGTCGGAATCCCAGCCCATCGTCGATCTGCTGCAGTTCGGGATCACCTGGCTCGAGGTGCTGACTCGAGAGGAGGCGTCGAACGAGCGGCTGGTGACGGTCGTCGAGCTTCTCGGCGTCGCGCTCGAGCAGGGTCGCTTTCGGGCTGCGGCCACCGGCGTCGCCACCGATCTCGCCATGCGTCTCGACTGCGAGCGGGTGAGCATCGGCGTCGAGCGCAGAGGGCATATCCGGGTCGAGGCCCTGTCTCACAGCGCGCTCTTCGACCGAAAGGCGAACCTGATTCGCGACCTGGGTCTGGCCATGGAGGAGGCCTACGACCAGGACGCCACCATCGTCGAGCCCGCCCCGGCGGGCGCGCCCGCGAGGATCACGCGCGAGCACGAGCGGCTCGCGGACCAGCACGGCGCCGGCGCCGTCTGTACGGTACCGACCGTGAGCGGCGGGCGGATCGCCGGCGCGATCACGTTCGAGCGAGCGCCGGGGAAGGCCTTCGATCCCGAGACGCTCCAGCTCTGCGAGGACGCGGCCTCGCTGCTGGGGCCCGTCCTCGAACTCAAGCGGGCGGCCGACGAGCGGCTCTATGAGAGGGCCCGCGAGCTTCTGCATGTGGGGCGCTCACGACTCTTCGGGCCCGGGCATCCCGTGTTCAAGATCGGGGCCGCGATCGCAGTCGGAATCCTCCTGCTCTTGACCCTCGCGAAGGGCGACTATCGGGTCACCGCGGCCGCGACGCTGGAGGGCAGGGTGCAGCGCGCGATCGTGGCGGGGCTGGATGGCTACATCGCCCAGGCGAGCGCGCGGGCCGGCGACATCGTGCGACGGGGGCAGCCCCTCGGTCGCCTGGACGAACGCGACCTCCTCCTGGAGCGCAGGAAGTGGGAGGGCCGCCACGAGCAGATCTGGAAGGAGCACCGCGAAGCGCTGGCCGACCACGACCGGACGCAGGTGAGCATCACCAGCGCGCGGCTCGGCCAGGCTCGAGCCCAACTCGATTTACTCGAGGAGAACCTCGCCCGAACCCGGCTCGTGGCGCCGTTCGACGGCATCGTCGTCCGCGGAGATCTCAGCCAGTCGCTCGGTTCGCCGGTGGAGAAGGGCGACGTTCTGTTCGAGGTGGCTCCGCTGGACGGCTATCGCATCATCTTGAAGGTCGACGAGCGCGACATCGCGGAGATCACCGCGGGCCAGCGCGGTCAGCTGGCTCTCTCCGCGATGCCCGGGAAAACGCTGCGGCTGATGGTGGAGAGGGTCACACCGGTCGCATCCGCCGAAGAGGGTCACAACTACTTCCGGGTCGAGGCGCGTCTCGAGCGCGCCAGCGATTCGCTGCGGCCGGGCATGGAGGGGATCGCGAAGATCGAGATCGATCGTCGCCGCTTCCTCTGGATCTGGACCCACGGTCTGTTCGACTGGTTCCGCCTGTGGGCCTGGTCCTGGTGGCCTTGAGTTCGGAGCAATGACGGACACCCTGTTCAGCTCTTCGTGGTATCGCGTCGCTCGTCTCCAGCCGCGGATACGAAGCCACGCGCGATTTCACCGGCATCACTACCGGGGCCAGCTCTGGTACGTCCTGCAGGACCACTCCACGGAACGCTGTCATCGCCTCACTCCCGTGGCGTATCACCTGGCCGGGCTCATGAACGGTGAGCGCACCACACAGGAGATCTGGGAAGCCGCCACCGCGCGGCTCGGCGATGAGGGACCGACTCAGGACGAGACGATCCGCCTCCTCGGTCTGCTGCACTTCGCGGACGTTCTCCGGTGCGATGCCTCTCCCGATACCGTCGAGCTGTTTCGACGCTGCCAACGCCGCGATCGGGCCGAAGGGTGGCGGCGCTTTGCGAATCCCCTCTCGCTGCGCTTCTCGCTCTTCGATCCGGACGACTTCCTCGAGCGCTGGCTTCCCACCGTCCGGCCGCTCTTCAGCTGGGCCGGGGCCCTGGTCTGGTTCGGCGTCGTGTTCGGAGCGGCGCTGCTGGCCGCAGCGAACTGGGGGGAGCTCTCCGAGGGGTCGGTCGCGGAGATCCTCGGTCCGCGGAACCTGCTCGTGCTCTGGATCGCCTATCCGATCGTCAAGGGCCTTCACGAGTTCGGCCATGCCTTTGCCACCAAGGTCTGGGGAGGCGAGGTTCATGACATGGGAGTCATGTTCCTGGTCCTGGTCCCGGTTCCCTGCGTCGACGCGTCCTCCTCGTCCGCCTTCCCCGAGAAGCGCAAGCGCATGCTCGTCGGAGCGGCCGGGATGATGGTCGAGCTCCTCCTGGCCTCGCTGGCGTTCTTCGTGTGGCTCGCCGCCGAGCCCGGTCTGCTTCGGTGGATCGCCTACGACGTCATGCTGATCGGAGGGGTATCGACGCTTCTCTTCAACGGGAATCCCCTCCTCAAGTTCGACGGATACTACGTCCTCGCGGACGCGATCGAGATTCCGAACCTGGACAGCCGATCCACCCAGTACCTCAGCTATCTGGTGATGCATCACCTCTTCGGCCTGGAGCGGGTTCGCTACCCGGTGAGTGCGCGCGGCGAGGAGGCCTGGTTCGTCGGTTACGGGGTGACCGCATTCCTCTACCGGCTTCTCATTGTCTTCGGCATCGCGCTCTTCATCTCCAAGAAGTTCTTCGTGATCGGCGTCTTGCTGGCGCTGCTGAGCGTGGGAATGCGGGTCGTGGTGCCACTGCTCCGCCACGTGGCCTTCGTGCTCACGAGTCCCCGCCTCGCCGAGAAGCGCCCGCGCGCGATCGCGACCTCGGCGGGGCTGACCCTCGCCGTCGCGGGGTTCTTGTTTCTCTTTCCGATGCCCTCGCTGACACGCGCCGAGGGCGTCGTCTGGCCGCCCGAGGGAGCCGAGGTGCGCGCGCGCGCCGAGGGCATGGTGCTTCGCCTTCTGGTGGAGCCCAACGCAGTCGTCGAGCCCGGGGATCCCTTGGTTCTCACCCGGGATGCTTCGCTCGAGGCGCACGTGGCGGTGCTGCAGGCCCAGCTGCGTGAGCTACGCGCCCGTCACCACGCGGAGCGGACCACCGATCAGGTGAAGGCTCAGATCACTCTGGAGGAGATCGCGACCGCCGCGGCGGCGCTGGCGCGCGCCCAGGAGCAGATGGGTGACGTGGTGGTTCGAAGCCCCGCGCACGGCTCCTTCCTGGCCCCGCGGGCCGGGGACCTGGCGGGGCGGTTCGTCAAACAGGGGGACCTGATCGGCTACGTGGTGGGACCCACCATCGCCACGGCGCGTGTCGTGGTTCCCCAGTCCGATATCGCACTGGTGCGCGACCGCACCGAAGCCGTGGAGGTCCGGCTGAGCCGCCGCGTCGGTGAAACTTTCCCCGCGGTGATCAGCCGCCAGGTTCCGGCGGCCGGCGATCGTCTGCCCAGCCGCGCGCTCGGTACGGCGGGCGGGGGCCGGGTCCCCGTCGATCCCAACGACCCGGAGGGTCTCCGCACCCTCGAGAAGGTCTTTCAGCTCGACGTGGCGCTCCCGCAGGAGGCCGCCGTCGCCGAGATCGGGGGACGCGTCTACGTGCGCTTCGACCACGGGTCGGAGGCGCTGGCCGTGCAGGGCTACCGAGCCCTTCGCCGGCTCTTCCTGAGGCAGATTGGTGTCTAGCACCTCCGCGCTCCGCCCCGGAATCGCGGGGGGTGTCTACCCGGAGCGCAGGGCGGGCCGCGAGGGGTGGCTGGATCGCGTCGCGAGCAGCGTCGAGGGCAGCGTGGCGCTCTGGCGAGACGGGAGCCGAAGAAAGCTCGAACGCCTGGTGGGGTCGGTGCAGCGCCACGCTGCCGAGCTCGCGAATGGTACGGACGCGACGCTCGCCGCGCGGGTCGAAGATCTTCACCGTCGTCTCCGGCGCGAAGGCCTGACCGAACCGCTCATCGCTCACTCGTTCGCCCTGGTGCGGGAGGTGGCGCAGCGGACGGTGGGCATGGCGCACTACGACGTCCAGCTCATGGGCGGGTGGGCGATGACCATGGGAATGCTCGCCGAGATGGATACCGGCGAGGGCAAGACGCTGACCGCCACCCTGCCGGCCTGTGCCGCCGCGCTCGCCGGGATTCCGGTGCACGTGATCTCGGTCAACGACTACCTCGTGCAACGGGACGCCGAGGCAATGGGGCCGATCTACCGAGCGCTCGGACTCAGCGTCGGGACGATTCTCGAGCGGGAGAAGGACTGGGCGGCTCGGAGGGCGGCGTACCAGTGCGATGTCACCTATGTCACCAGCAAGCAGATCGCATTCGACTACCTTCGAGATGGCCTCGAGCGCAGAAGCCGTCGGGGCCGAGTGCCGCTGGGAGTCGAGCGTCTTCGCCGCGAGCGGCCGCTGGCGGATCGACTGCTGCTCCGAGGCCTCTGCTTCGCCATCGTCGACGAGGCCGACAGTGTTCTCATCGACGAAGCCCGCACACCGCTGATTCTCTCCGGACCGGGCGGCTCGGCCGATCAGCAGAAGGTCTACCGACAGGCGGTGCAGCTTGCAGGCGCCCTCGAAGCGGGAGCCGACTTCCGCCTGGTCGCGCGCGAAGCGAGGGTCGAGCTCAGCGAGCGGGGAAGGGAGCGGCTGGGCGAGCTGGCGCAACCGCTCGAGGGGCTCTGGACCGGTCCGCGGCGCCGGACGGAATGGGTCGAACGGGCGCTGGCGGCCCTGCATCTCTTCCAACGCGATCGCCACTACCTGGTGCGAGACGGGAAGGTGGAGATCATCGATCAGCCGACGGGGCGAGTGGCGCCGGACCGCTCCTGGGAACGCGGTCTGCACCAGCTGATCGAGGTCAAGGAGGGCTGCGACCTGACCTCGGAGGGCGAGACCGTGGCGCGGATCAGCTTCCAGCAGTTCTTTCGGCGCTATCTGCGTCTGGCCGGCATGACGGGGACGGCGCGCGAGGTGGCTGGCGAGATCTGGTCCGTGTACCGCCTGCATACCCTCGCGATTCCGACCAGGCGGCCGGTGAGGCGGCACGCCTGTGGGACCCGGCTCTTCACGACGGAGCGCCCCAAGTGGGAGGCCCTCGTCGAGAGCGTCCACCATCTCCATCGGCACGGCAGACCCGTGCTGGTCGGAACCTGCTCGGTGGCGGCTTCCGAGCACCTGAGCCGGCTGCTCTCGGCGCGGGGGCTGCCGCACCAGGTACTGAACGCTCGCCAGGATGCCCATGAGGCCCGGATCGTGGCCGAGGCCGGTCAGCCGGGCCACATCACGGTCGCCACGAACATGGCCGGCCGGGGAACCGACATCCGGCTGGGGCCTGGGGTCGCGGAGCGCGGCGGGCTACACGTGATCGCCACCCAGCGCAACGAGGCCCGCCGCATCGATCGCCAGCTCTTCGGGCGCTGCGGGCGTCAGGGAGACCCGGGCAGCTTCGAGGCGATCCTCTCCCTCGAGGACGAGCGGGAGCAGGCGTATTACCCCGCGGGGATCCTCCGCTTGGTGGCGCGGACGGCGCGGCCGGGGGCTCCGATCAAACGCCGGGTCGGAGATCTGCTCACGTCCCTCCCGCAACGTGCCGAAGAGAGAAGGCACGCTCGGATCAGGCGGAGTCTCGTCCAACTGGAAGAGTACCTGGAGGACCTTCTCGCCTTCTCCGGGCCGATGGAGTAGGGGTCGCGCATGGTGGCACGCTGGAGGGGGAAACCGCTGGTGCAGCAGGGGCTGCCGGGGTGGCTCACGCTGGCTGCCGGCGTCGTGTTGCTGGTGCTGCTGCTGAGCGCGGGGCTCGTCCGCTGGCGAGGAGGCGATGGGAGCTCCCAGCCGTCGAGTGCGGACCATCCGGCGCCGGCACTCGAGCAGCCGGGCTTCGAGGATTCCCCCGGCGGGCCCGCGGCCCTCGAGTGGGAAGAGTACGCGGCGTTCGAGCCCACCTCGTCCGGTTCTGCGGATCCACTGCCGCCACGGGCCGAGCCGTGGCCGGAGGCGGACGCCGAGCCGGGCTCCGCCGAGGCCGGCCCCTCGACGCTCGACTGCATCATCGAGCCTTCCCAGGTCGTGGCGATCGGAAGCCCCGTCACCGGGCTGATCGAGAAGGTGTACGTAGAGCGGAGCGATCTCGTGGAGGCGGGTCAGGTCCTGGTCGAGCTCGAGTCGACTGTGGAGAGGGCCGCCGTCGCGCAGGCCCGGTCGCGCTCCCGTATGAACGGTGAACTCGAGGCGCGCCAGGCGAACCACGCGCTGGGGCAACGCAACCGGGAGCGCGCGGAGAAGCTGTTCGAGAACAATGCGCTCTCGCTGGAGCTGCGCGAGACGGTCGAGACGGAGGCGGAGGTCGCCCGACTCGAGGTGGAGCAGGCCCTCGATGACAAGAGACTCGCATCTCTTCAGCTCGAGCAGGCACTTGCGGTGCTGAAGCGGCGCACCATCCGGAGCCCGATCTCCGGCGTGGTGACCGAGCGCCTGATGTCGGCCGGAGAGAGGGTGGAGGACGAGACGATTCTCACGGTCGCCCGGGTCGACCCGCTGCGGGTGGAGGTGATCCTTCCCGCGGCGATGTTTGGCTCGATCCGACCGGGAATGCGGGCGAGCATCGTCCCGGAGTTCCCGGGTGATCAGGTCCACGTGGCCTCGGTCACGATCGTCGACCGCGTCATCGATGCCGCGAGCGGGACCTTCGGCGCAAGGCTGGAGCTCCTGAATCCGGACCAGTCGATCCCCGGCGGCCTGCACTGCCAGGTGCGCTTCCTGACCGAATAGGGGGCAGCTCGTGGAACGTCTCGGCCCGCTGCTTCGCATCAGCTTCGGCCTGGTGCTGCTCACCGCCTCGATCCTCATCTCGCTGGATCTGCTCGGTTTCATGCCGGCGCCTGCGGGTACCGAGGTCGAATCCCGCATTCGGCTCTGCGAGATGCTGGCGTCACAGACCGCTCCCGCCGCCGAGCGAAACGACCTGGCGTCGCTCCGAGCGGCGCTCCAGGTGGCGGTGCGCCGAAACGACGACGTCCTCTCGGCCGGACTGCGCGCCCCGAACGGCCGCCTGCTGGTCGCGAGCGGCGACCACCGGGCGCTCTGGAGTCCCGAGGCCGCGGAAGGATCCACGTCCAGCCACGTGCGCCTCCCGATGTTCAAGAACGGGAAGCCCTGGGCGACCATCGAGGTGCGCTTCGAGGAGCTCGATCCCGTCGGAGGGCTCGCGGGTCTGTGGCAGCGGCCCCTGCTCCGCCTGATCGGCATGGTCTCCGCGCTGGGCTTCGTGGCCTATCTCGTCTACATGCGGAAGACCCTTCGCCACCTCGATCCCTCGGCCGTGATTCCGACCCGAGTTCAAGCTGCCCTCGACGTGATGGCGGAGGGAGTGCTCCTGCTGGACCAGCAAGAGCGCATCGTCCTGGCCAACGCGGCCTTCGCTGAGCGGCTCGGACGGCCCCCTGCCAAGCTGCTGGGCGTGAAGGCGTCTGCGCTCGGCTGGAAGCGCCCCGATCCCCCGCGAGCGCTCGAAGCCTATCCCTGGGTGGAGGCCATCCGGAAATCCAAGGCGTCGACCGGAACCATCCTGCGGATCGAGGCGGGCCCCGACGAGGAGCGCGTCTTCGCCGTGAACGGCTCTCCCGTGCTCGACGGATGGGAGCGCCCCAAGGGTGCCATCGTCACCTTCGACGACGTGACCGAGCTGGAGCGGAAGACCGCCGAGCTCGAAGAGGCGCTCGTCGAGATCGAGAAGTCGCAGGACGAGATCCGGCTCCAGAACCAGGAGCTCGAGATCCTGGCGAAGCAGGATCCGCTGACGGGCGTCGCCAATCGCCGCGCCTTTTTCGAGTGGTTGGATCGCCAGTTCGCGGTCGCCCAGCGGGACGGCCGGAGCATGTCCTGTCTAATGGCCGACATCGACCGCTTCAAGGACATCAACGACACCGAAGGCCACTCGACCGGCGACGAAGTGATCCGGCGGATCGCCGAGGGACTGAATTCGGAGATGCGTTCCAGCGACCTCGTCTGCCGCTACGGGGGCGAGGAGTTCTGCATCATTCTGCCCGCCCTCCCCATCGAGGCGGCTGCGGCGGTGGCCGAGCGCCTTCGCCGGAAGGTCGAATTGCCGGGCTTCACACGCGTCCCGGTGACGGTGAGCTTCGGCGTGTCCTCGAGCGCATTCGGTGCGACGAAGCCCGGCGACCTGATCAACCAGGCCGATGAAGCCATGTACGCGTCGAAACAGGCCGGGCGCAATCGCGTGACGCGGTGGGACGAAATGGACGCGGCCGCCGAATGATTCCTGAGCGCGGTCTCTTCACGAAGGCACGCGCCTCAAGGGCCGTGGTAAACGAGCCGATGACAGCTTCGCAATACCTGCGGCGGCTTCGCCCTGAGGAGACACCATGCCGAACGAACCGAAAACCGGTCTGCTTCCCCCGTCCACCTACGTGAACTTCCTGCGTGTCGCGAACAACCAGAGCGAGTTCTTCCTCTCCTTTGGTCAGATCGTCCAGCAGCAGGGGGCGGGTGCGCATCTGGCCTCCTACCTGGTGACCTCTCCGTCCCACGCCAAGGCGATGCTGCGCGCCCTCCACGACGCGATCGAGCGTCACGAGAAGCGCTTCGGCGAGATCGCGGCGGTCGAGCCGCCGACCCAGCCGCCGGTTGCGGAGAGGGATCCCGCGGCCGGCCACACCTCCCCGCGAGCCTGACCGTCATCGAGCCGACCGTTCCGCGTCCCGCGCCGAGCTGGTGGTGAGCCGGGCGGGCGAGAAGATCGATCCCGATGAGGTGGAGCGGGATGCCCTGGCCGCCGTCGTGGGTCCGAGTCTGCGACGCCTCGCGTACGGTGGGCTCTTGCGCGGCCTTCCGGATCGGGAGTAGGGCGGGCTCCGCCAATCCGCGGCCCCCTTCCCCCGGGGGATTTCGTCAAGTTCGCATCCGGAAGATCCGAAACAGTGCGGGGGAGTTTTCCCCCGGATCTGCGCGTGGGTTCCGTGTGTGTGTTCTCGCTCACTCGAAGCTGCGGGCGGCCTGTTGGCGAGACGAGGTGAGCGCTGTGGGAAAGAAGCGACGCAACGGAAAGAAGCGACGCAAGGATGACTCTCGCCGCGCCCTCATGGAAGGGCTGGAGCCGCGCCTGCTCTTGTCGGCGGACACGGCTCTCATGGGCGGTGGGCTCCCCGACGTCGATGACCTGACCCACGCACCCCTCGACTTGGAAACGGCCTTCGACTCGGCCCCGTCCGCGGTCGTGGCCGACGACGCGATGGTCGCGAGCGTCCAGGTGCGGCGGGAGCTCGTCTTCGTCGACAGTCGGGCTCCGGAACCCCAGCAGCTGCTGGACGACCTGCGTAGCGCCGGGGATCACGAGCGGCGCTTCGAGGTTGTGGTCCTCGACCCCGAGCAGGACGGCATTGCCCAGATCAGCCAAACCCTGAACGGGTACCGGGATCTGGATGCCGTTCACTTCGTCTCCCACGGGACGGGGAGTGCGGTTCAGCTGGGCGAGACCTGGCTCAGCATCGACAACCTCGACGCCAACCGGACCGCGATCGCCGGGTGGCGAGATGCCCTCGCCGCCGACGCCGACCTGCTCTTCTACGGCTGCAACCTCGCCGCAGGCGAGGACGGCCAGGCCCTCGTCGCCGGCCTCGCCGAGCTCACCGGCGCGGACGTGGCGGCCAGTGACGACGTCACGGGCAGCGCGCTACTCGGCGGCGACTGGGACCTGGAATACCACGCGGGTGACGTCGAGACGGCCATCGCGCTCAGCACGGAGCTCCAACAGGACTGGTCGGGCGCGCTGGCCAACAGTCCCCCGACCGTCGCGCTGACCAACACCATTACTACCTTCCCCGAGGACACCGACACCTCCTCGGCCATCAAGGTCGCCGACATCGTCGTCACTGATGTCGACGCGGCTACCTGGTGGGGCGACAGTGACTCCGGCATGGTCACCCATGCAGGCAGTGGTGCGGCTGAGGCCAATGCAATCGCAGTCGACTCGTCCGGCAATACCTACGTGGCGGGCGGCGACAACGGCAACCTGATCGTCAGAAAATACGATGCCAATGGTGACCTGGACCTTACCTGGGGCGACGGCGACTCAGGCATGGTCACCTTTGATGGCGGCAATGATGATGATGCCAGAGCCGTCACCCTTGACGCATCCGGCAATATCTACGTGGCCGGCCTCAGCAACAACGGCGACGATCATGACTTCATCGTCAGGAAATACGATGCCAATGGTGACCTGGACCTTAGCTGGGGCGACGGCGACTCGGGCATGGTGACCTTTGATAGCGGCAACTTGGATGTGGCCGATGCCATCACCATTGATGCATCCGGCAATATCTACGCGGCCGGCTGGAGCAACAACGGCTCCGATACTGACCTCATCGTCAGAAAATACGATGCCAATGGTGACCTGACCACTGACTGGGGCGATGCCGACTCAGGCATGGTGACCTTTGCTGGCGTCTCTAATGATGGTGCCAATGCCCTCATCCTTGACGCATCCAACAATATCTACGTGGCTGGCTACCAGGGCAATGGCTCGAACTGGGACTTTAGCGTCTGGAAATACGATGCGAATGGCGACCTGACCACTGACTGGGGCGACGGCGACTCAGGCGTGGTGACCTTTAATGGCAGCAATCGCCAGGATAATGCCAGAGACATCACCCTTGATGCATCCGGCAATATCTACGTGGCCGGTTTAAGCAACAACACCGCCGATGATGACTTCATCGTCAGAAAATACGATGCCAGTGGCGACCTCGACCTTAGCTGGGGCGACGGCAACTCGGGCATGGTGACCTTTGATGGCGACAATAAGGATGAGGCCACGGGCATCACCCTTGACGCATCCAACAATATCTACGTAGCCGGCCTCAGCAACAATGGCACCAATAATGAGCTGATCGTCAGAAAATACGATGCCAATGGCGACCTGGATACGACATGGGGCGACGGCGACTCAGGCGTGGTGACCTTTGATGGCGGCAACAATGATGAGGCCAAGGACATCACCCTTGATGCATCCGGCAATATCTACGTGGCTGGCTCCAGCAACAATGGTACCAATGATGACCTGATCGTCAGGAAATACGATGCCGATGGGAACCTGGCCGGCGACACCAACGACCTCACCCTGACCGGCACCGATGCCGCGATGTTCGAGATCGTCGGCACGGAACTGCGCCTCAAGGCCGGCGCGGTGCTCGATTTTGAGACCAACCCGGATCTCGATGTCACCGTGGAGGTCGACGACACAGCCGTCGGCGCGACCCCCGACGATACGGCGCCGCTATCTATAAGTATTACCGATGTCAACGAGGCCCCGGTCATCACCTCCAACGGTGGTGGCCCGGCCGCGGCGATCAATGCCGCCGAGAACCAGACCGCGGTCACGACCGTCACCTGGACCGATCAGGACCTGCCGGCCGACTCGATCACCTACGCACTGTCCGGTGACGACGCCGCGCTGTTCTCGATCGACGCCTCCGGCGTACTGACCTTTGTCGCCGCGCCCGACTTCGAGACCCCGACCGACTTCGACGCCGATGGCGTCTACGACGTCACCGTCACCGTCGATGACAACGCGGGCAGCACCGATACCCAGGACATCTCGGTCACCGTCACCGATGTCAACGATGCGCCGGTGATCACCTCCAACGGTGGTGGCCCGACCGCGGCGATCAACGCCGCCGAGAACCAGACCGCGGTGACCACCATCACCTGGACCGACCAGGACATCCCGGCCGACTCGATCACCTATGCGCTGAGCGGTGACGACGCCGCGCTGTTCTCGATCGATGCCTCCGGCGTGCTGACCTTTGTCGCCGCGCCCGACTTCGAGACCCCCACCGACTTCGACGCCGATGGCGTCTACGACGTCACCGTCACCGTCGACGACAACGCCGGCGCTACCGACGCCCAGGACATCTCGGTCACCGTCACCGATGCGAACGATGCGCCGGTCATCACCTCGAACGGCGGTGGGCCCACGGCCGCGATCAATGCCGCCGAGAACCAGACCGCGGTGACCACCGTCACCTGGACCGACCAGGACATCCCGGCCGACTCGATCACCTATGCCCTGTCCGGTGACGATGCCGCGCTGTTCTCGATCGATGCCCTCGGCGTGCTGACCTTCATCGCCGCGCCCGACTTCGAGACCCCGACCGACTTCGACGCCGATGGCGTTTACGACGTCACCGTCACCGTCGACGACAACGCCGGCGCTACCGACACCCAGGACATCTCGGTCACCGTCACCGATGTCGACGACGCGCCGGTCATCACCTCCAACGGCGGTGGCCCCACGGCCGCGATGAATGCCGCCGAGAACCAGACCGCGGTGACCACCGTCACCTGGACCGATCAGGACGTCCCGGCCGACTCGATCACCTATGCCCTGTCCGGTGACGACGCCGCGCTGTTCTCGATCGATGCCTCCGGCGTGCTGACCTTCGTGGCCGCGCCCGACTTCGAGACCCCGATCGACTTCGACGGCGATGGCGTTTACGACGTCACCGTCACCGTCGACGACAACGCCGGCGCTACCGACACCCAGGACATCTCGGTCACCGTCACCGATGCGAACGATGCGCCGGTCATCACCTCCAACGGCGGTGGCCCAACCGCGGCGATCAACGCCGCCGAGAACCAGACCGCGGTCACGACCGTCACCTGGACCGACCAGGACATCCCGGCCGACTCGATCACCTATGCCCTGTCCGGTGACGACGCCGCGCTGTTCTCGATCGATGCCCTCGGCGTGCTGACCTTCATCGCCGCGCCCGACTTCGAGACCCCGACCGACCTCGACGCCGATGGCGTGTACGACGTCACGGTCACCGTCGACGACAACGCCGGAAGCACCGACAGCCAGGACATCGCGGTTACGGTCACCGGGGTCAACGAGGCCGTGGTCCTCACTTCCAACGGCGGCGGCCCGACGGCCGCGATTAACGCCGCCGAGAACCAGACCGCCGTCACGACCGTCGCCTGGACCGACCCCGATGTCCCGGCCGACTCGATCACCTATGCGCTGTCCGGTGACGACGCCGCGCTGTTCTCGATCGATGCCTTCGGCGTACTGACCTTTGTCGCCGCGCCCGACTTCGAGACCCCCACCGACTTCGACGCCGATGGCGTCTACGACGTCACCGTCACCGTCGATGACAACGCGGGCAGCACCGATACCCAGGACATCTCGGTCACCGTCACCGATGTCAATGACGCCCCGGTCATCAGCTCCAACGGCGGTGGGCCCACGGCCGCGATCAACGCCGCCGAGAACCAGACCGCGGTCACGACCGTCACCTGGACTGATCAGGACATCCCGGCCGACTCGATCACCTATGCGCTGAGCGGTGACGACGCCGCGCTGTTCTCGATCGATGCCTCCGGCGTACTGACCTTTGTCGCCGCGCCCGACTTCGAGACCCCGACCGACTTCGACGCCGACGGCGTCTACGACGTCACCGTGACCGTCGACGACAACGCCGGCAGCACCGACAGCCAGGACATCTCGGTCACCGTCACCAATGTCAACGAGCCGCCGACAATCAGCGACCTCCAAGACGACAGCGTCGTGTACATCCACGGCGAGGGCGCCCAGCTCATTGACAAGGGCGCGGCCGCGACCGTCGCGGATGACGACTCCGTCGAGTTCGACACGGGCAACCTGACGGTCTCAATCGTGGCCGGCGGCGCTGCTGCCGAGGACGTGCTGAGCATCCGCGACGAGGGCCCCGGCCCCGGCCTGATCGGCTTCGACGGCGCCAACGTGACCTACGGCGGCATACTGATCGGCACAGCGGCCGGCGGCAGCGGTGGCGCCGACCTCATCGTGACCTTCAATGCGAATGCGACGCCCGAAGCCGTCACGGCGCTGGTCGGGAATATCACCTATGGGAACACGGAACTCACCGGCCCGGCGACCGGCGCACGCACGGTACGCTTCGCGATCGACGACGGCGACGGCCACACGAGTATTGGCTACGACACGACAGTCCACGTGAAACTGCCGACCCTGGTCGGGAGCGCCTGGTTATCAACGACAGATACGGTGGCCGGCAGCGGCGCGCCGGGCCTCGATAACTGGGATGACTCCGAGGCGCTGAGCTTCGGCGAACCCAACCTGACCTTCGATGCGGGTACAACCGACGGAGCTTTCTCATCGGTCTTCGACCTCGGTGATTTCACCGGCGATACCGATATCGACGCGATACATCGTGTGTCGCGCGATATGACGGTCGGTACGAATAACTTCCAGCTGTTCGCCGGCGACGTCCTCGTATCGACTCAGAATGCCGTCACGCTGACGAGCACAAATTCGCTGGCCGTCGCTGACCAGGACGTGTTCGTGTTCCGCGCCGACACGCCCGGTGACTACAGCTCCGGCACCTTCCTGATGCTGCTCGACGCATCCGATGTCGGCGACCCGCAAATCACCGCCTTCACGCTCGTCGAGCAGACCATTGTCGTCGGTGGTGTGACACTGAACGCGGGTGACTTCCTGTACAGCAAGAACAACAGTGCTATTCATCAGTTCACGCCCGGCACGCTCGGCGACACGACCAGCGGCAGCGAAGTCGTGTTTATCGACGGCAGTGACATCGGCCTGAATGAAAACATCGACGCGATCGATCTGATCGAAGAACATATAACGGTCGGGACCACATCCCTGACGGCGGGCCAGCTCCTGCTGTCGATGAACAACGACAATGCCTCAGCCGGTGACAATGGCATCGCGACGGATCGACAAGACGTCTTCATCCTCGACGTCACGACAGCGGGTGCGAACACCGTCGCCGACGCAACGCTGTTCTTCGATGGCAGCGACGTCAACCTCGATACCGCAGGCGAAGACGTCGATGCGTTCTCACTTAAATTCGATCGCGACGCGCCGATAATCGCTGACCTCTACGGCGATCAACTCACCTACTACCAGGGCGTAGGCCCGCAAGCTATCGACCAGGGCACGCTCGCGACCGTCTCGGATCTCGACTCCGTCGATTTCGATACGGGCAACCTGACGGTCTCGATCGCGGCCGGCGGCGACGCGGCTGAGGATGTGATCTCGATCCACGATCAGGGCACCGGCGCAGGCCAGATCGGATTCGACGGCGCCAACGTGACCTACGGCGGCGTACTGATCGGCACAGCGGTCGGCGGCAGCGGCGGCGCCGACCTCGTCGTGACCTTCAATGCGGACGCGGCACCCGCAGCCGTGACGGCGCTGGTCCGGAATATCACCTACGAGAACACCGATGTCGCAGCGCCGACGACCGGCGCACGCGCGGTCCGCTTCACGATCGACGACGGCGAGGGCAACGCGAGTCCGAACTATGACGTGACCATCGACGTCCGCCTCGGCACCCAGGTTTCGGGCGCGTGGCTATCAACGAAAGATGCGGTGCCCGGCAGCGGCGCGCCGGGCCTCGATAACTGGGATGACTCCGAGGCGCTGAGCTTCGGCGACCCCAACCTGGCCTTCGATCCGGGTACGACCTCCGGGACTTTTGCATCGGTCTTCAACCTCGGTGATTTCACCGGCGATACCGATATCGACGCGATACATCATGTGTCGCAGGATATGACAGTCGGTACGAATAACTTCCAGCTGTTCGCCGGCGACGTCCTCGTATCGACTCGGAATGCCGTCACGCTGACGAGCACCAATTCACTAAGCGTCGACGAGGAAGACATATTCGTGTTCCGGCCCGACACGCCGGGCGACTACAGCTCCGGCACCTTCCTGATGCTGCTCGACGCATCCGATGTCGGCGACCCGCAAATCACCGCCTTCACGCTCGTCGAGCAGACCATTGTCGTCGGCGGTGTGACACTGAACGCGGGCGACTTTCTGTACAGCAAAAACTGGCATGACGTGTATCACTTCACGCCGGGCACGCTCGGGGCGACGACGAGCGGCAGCGAGAGCCTCTTCTTCGATGGCGATCCCATCGGCCTCCACGACGGCGGAGCAATCGATGCGATCGAACTGATTGAAGAGGATATGTGGGTCGGCGATACGTTCCTGACGGCCGGCCAGGTCCTGCTCTCAATGGAGAACGAAGATGCCTCAACCGGTGACAATGGCATCGCGACGGATCGACAAGACATCTTCATCCTCGACATCACGACGGCGGGCGCGAGCACCGTCGCCGACGCGACGCTGTTCCTCGACGGCAGCGACGTGAACCTCGATACCGACGGCGAAGACGTCGATGCGCTGACGTTCTCTACGCACTATGGTGCACCGGTGATATTCGACCTTATCGGCGATACCGTTACCTACTTGCAGGGTGGTTCAGCGGTCGTCATCGATCAGGGTACGGCCGCAAGCGTCTCGGACACCGACTCGGCGGATTTCGACACGGGCAGTCTGACGGTCTCAATCGCGGCCGGCGGCGACGCGGCTGAGGATGTGCTCTCGATCCGCGATCAGGGCGGCGGTGCAGGGCAGATCGGCATTTCCGGCAGCGACGTGACCTACGAAGGTGTCACCATCGGGACCGTTGGCGGCGGCAGCGGTGGCGCCGACCTTGTCGTGACCTTCAATTCGAATGCGACGCTCGAAGCCGCTACGGCGCTGGTCCGGAATATCACCTATGAGAACACCGATGCCGCAACGCCGACGCTCGGGGCACGCACGGTTCGCTTCAGCATCGAAGACGGCGACGGCAAAACGAGCATTAACTACGACACGACAGTCCGCGTAAACCTGCCGATCCAGGCCGGGGCCGTCTGGTTATCGACAAAAGATGCGGTGACCGGCAGCGGCGCGCCGGGCCTCGATAACTGGGATGACTCCGAGGCGCTGAGCTTTGGCGACCCCAACCTGGCCTTCGATCCGGGTACGACCGACGGGACTTTCTCATCGGTCTTTGACCTCGGTGCCTTCACCGGCGATACCGATATCGACGCGATACATTATGTGTCGCGGGACATGACGCTCGGTGCAAACAACTTCCAGCTGTTCGCCGGCGACGTCCTCATATCGACCCAGAATGCCGTCACGCTGACGAGCACGAATGCGCTGGCCGTCGATGACCGGGACGTGTTCGTGTTCCGCGCCGACACGCCCGGCGACTACAGCTCCGGCACGTTCCTGATGCTGCTCGACGCCTCCGATGTCGGCGACCCGCATATCACCGCCTTCACGCTGGTCGAGCAGACCATTGTCGTTGGTGGCGTGACACTGAACGCGGGCGACTTCCTGTACAGCAAGAACAAACATGACGTGCATCAGTTCACACCGGGCACGCTCGGCGACACGACCAGCGGCAGCGAAGTCCTGTTCATCGACGGCAGTGACATCGACCTCGACACCCCCGGGCACGGTGACCCAAAGATCGATGCGCTCGAACTGATCGAGAACGACATTTCTGTTGGGAATACCCTCCTTTCGGCAGGCCAGGTCCTGCTGTCGATGGACAAGGCAGATACCGCAACCGGTGACAATGGCATCGCGACGGATCGACAGGACGTCTTCATCCTCGACGTCACGACAGCGGGCGCGAACACCGTCGCCGACGCCACGCTGTTCCTCGACGGCAGCGATGTCAATCTCGACACCAATGGCGAGAACATCGACGCGTTCTCGCTGTTGCAGGACAACCAGCCGCCGACCGTTTCCCTGATAAACACGACTACGACCTTCCCCGAGGACCGGGACACGTCGAGTGCGATCATAGTTGCCGACATCGTCGTCACCGATGACACCATCGGCACCAATGACCTGACCGTGTCCGGCACCGATGCCGCCATGTTCGAGATCGTCGGCATGCAGCTGAGGCTCAAGGCGGGCGCGGTACTCGACTTCGAGACCAACCCGGATCTCGATGTCACCGTTGAGGTCGACGATGTCACGGTCGGCGCAACCCCCGACGATACGGCGCCTCTTTCTATAAGTATCACCGACGTCAACGATGCCCCGATCATTACCTCCAACGGCGGGGGACCCACGGCCGCGATCAATGCCGCCGAGAACCAGACCGCCGTGACCACCGTGACCTGGACCGACCAGGACGTGCCGGCCGACTCGATCACCTATGCCCTGTCCGGTGGCGACGCCGCGCTGTTCTCGATCGATGCCTCCGGCGTGCTGACCTTCGCCGCCGCGCCCGACTTCGAGACCCCGACCGACTTCGACGCCGATGGCGTCTACGACGTCACCGTCACCGTCGACGACAACGCCGGCAGCACCGATACCCAGGACATTGCGGTTACGGTCACCGACGTCAACGATGCCCCCGTCATCACTTCCAACGGCGGCGGACCCACGGCCGCGATCAACGCCGCCGAGAACCAGACCTCCGTGACCACCGTCACCTGGACCGACCAGGACATCCCGGCCGACTCGATCACCTATTCATTAAGTGGTGACGATGCCGCGCTGTTCTCGATCGATGCCTCCGGCGTACTGACCTTTGTCGCCGCGCCCGACTTCGAGACCCCGACCGACTTCGACGCCGATGGGGTTTACGACGTCACCGTGACGGTCGACGACAACGCTGGCAGCACCGATACCCAGGACATCGCGGTTACGGTCACCGGCGTCAACGAGGCCGTGGTCATCACTTCCAACGGCGGTGGCCCGACCGCGGCGATCAACGCCGCCGAGAACCAGAGCGCGGTCACGACGGTCACCTGGACTGACCCCGATGTACCGGCCGACTCGATCACCTATTCATTAAGTGGTGACGATGCCGCGCTGTTCTCGATCGATGCCTTCGGCGTGCTGACCTTCATCGCCGCGCCCGACTTCGAGAGCTCGACCGACTTCGATGCCGACGGCGTCTACGACGTCACCGTGACCGTCGATGACAACGCCGGCAGCACCGACAGCCAGGACATCGCGGTCACGGTCACCGACGTCAACGATGCCCCGGTCATCACTTCCAACGGCGGCGGCCCGACCGCGGCGATCAACGCCGCCGAGAACCAGACCGCGGTCACGACCGTCACCTGGACCGATCAGGACATCCCGGCCGACTCGATCACCTATGCGCTGAGCGGTGACGACGCGGCGCTGTTCTCGATCGATGCCTCCGGCGTACTGACCTTCATCGCCGCGCCCGACTTCGAGACCCCGACCGACTTCGACGCCGACGGCGTCTACGACGTCACCGTCACCGTCGACGACAACGCCGGGAGCACCGACACCCAGGACATCTCGGTCACCGTCACCGATGCGAACGATGCGCCGGTCATCACCTCCAACGGCGGTGGACCGACCGCGGCGATCAACGCCGCCGAGAACCAGACCGCGGTGACCACCGTGGCCTGGACCGATGCCGACGTGCCGGCCGACTCGATCACCTATGCCCTGTCCGGTGACGACGCCGCGCTGTTCTCGATCGATGCCTCCGGCGTGCTGACCTTTGTCGCCGCGCCCGACTTCGAGACCCCGACCGACTTCGACGCCGACGGCGTCTACGAGGTCACCGTCACCGTCGACGACAACGCCGGCGCTACCGACACCCAGGACATCTCGGTCACCGTCACCGATGCGAACGATGCGCCGGTCATCACTTCCAACGGCGGCGGCCCGACCGCGGCGATCAACGCCGCCGAGAACCAGACCGCGGTCACGACCGTCACCTGGACCGACCAGGACATCCCGGCCGACTCGATCACCTATGTCCTGTCCGGTGACGACGCCGCGCTGTTCTCGATCGATGCCTCCGGCGTACTGACCTTCGTCGCCGCGTCCGACTTCGAGACCCCGACCGACTTCGACGCCGACGGCGTCTACGAGGTCACCGTCACCGTCGACGACAACGCCGGCAGCACCGATACCCAGGACATCTCGGTCACCGTCACCGATGTCAACGACGCGCCGGTCATTACCTCCAACGGTGGTGGCCCCACGGCCGCGATCAATGCCGCCGAGAACCAGACCGCCGTCACGACGGTCACCTGGACCGATGCCGACCTGCCGGCCGACTCGATCACCTATTCATTAAGTGGTGACGATGCGGCGCTGTTCTCGATCGATGCCTTCGGCGTGCTGACCTTCATCGCCGCGCCCGACTTCGAGACCCCGACCGACTTCGACGCCGATGGCGTCTACGACGTCACCGTCACCGTCGACGACAACGCCGGCGCTACCGACACCCAGGACATCTCGGTCACCGTCACCGATGCGAACGATGCGCCGGTCATCACCTCCAACGGCGGTGGCCCGACCGCGGCGATCAACGCCGCCGAGAACCAGACCGCGGTCACGACCGTCACCTGGACCGATGCCGACCTGCCGGCCGACTCGATTACCTATGCCCTGTCCGGTGACGACGCCGCGCTGTTCTCGATCGATGCCTCCGGCGTGCTGACCTTCGCCGCCGCGCCCGACTTCGAGACCCCCACCGACTTCGACGCCGATGGCGTCTACGACGTCACCGTCACCGTGGACGACAACGCCGGCGCTACCGACACCCAGGACATCTCGGTCACCGTCACCGATGTCAACGATGCGCCGGTCATTACCTCCAACGGCGGTGGCCCGACCGCGGCGATCAACGCCGGCGAGAACCAGACCGCCGTGACCACCGTCACCTGGACCGATCAGGACATCCCGGCCGACTCGATCACCTATGCGCTGAGCGGTGACGACGCGGCGCTGTTCTCGATCGATGCCTCCGGCGTACTGACCTTTGCCGCCGCGCCGGACTTCGAGACCCCGACCGACTTCGACGCCGACGGCGTCTACGACGTCACCGTCACCGTCGACGACAACGCCGGCGCTACCGACACCCAGGACATCTCGGTCACCGTCACCGATGCCAACGACGTGCCCACGGCCTCTGACAACACCGTGACCACGGCCGAGGATACAGCGGTCGCGTTCACGGTGGCGGACTTCGGGTTCAGTGACGTGGACGCGGGCGACAGCCTGGCGCAGATCCAGGTGATCAGCCTCGAGACGGCCGGGTCTCTCCAGCTCTCGGGAGCGGACGTGACGCTCGGCCAGGTGATCTCGGCAGCCGACATCACGGCGGGGAACCTGACCTTCACGCCGGCAGCGGACGCCAACGGGGTCGGCTACGACAGCTTCGACTTCCGGGTCCACGATGGGACCGACTACAGCGCGGCCTCCTACACGATGACGGTGGACGTGACGCCGGTGAACGACGCTCCGGTGGCCAGCGATGCCACCTTCGCCCTGGACGAGAACTCGGCCAACGGCACGGTCGTGGGGACTGTAGTGGCCAGCGATCCGGATGCGGGCGACACGCTCTCCTACGCGATCACGGCGGGAGATCCGGGCGGGGCCTTCGCAATCGACGTGGCCACGGGCGAGGTCGCAGTGGCCGATGCCAGCCGGCTCGACTTCGAGGCCACGCCTGTCTTCAACCTGACAGTGGAGGTGACCGACTCTGGTGGCTTCACGGACACGGCTGCGACCGCGCTCAATCTCACTGACGTGAACGATGCTCCGGCCGCCGCCGCCGCCGCCTTCAGCCTGGCGGAGAACAGCGCCAATGGCACCGTGGTGGGGACCGTCTCCGCCTCCGACCCGGATGCCGGCGACACACTCTCCTACGCGATCACGGGTGGCGATCTGGGCGGAGCGTTTGCGATCGACGCGGTCACCGGCGAGATCACGGTGGCCGATGCCAGCCAGCTCGACTTCGAGGCCACGCCGGTCTTCGACCTGACGGTGGAGGTGACCGACGCCGGTGGCCTGACCGACACGGAGATCGTGCCCATCTCGTTGGAGCCCGTCGACGAGCTGGTGGTCGACGGTTCGGAGCCTCCCCCGCCCGACGAGGAAGTGGACCCGACCGACGATTCCGATGATACGGGCACTGAACCGACGGAGGACGAGGGGGATACCGAGGCCGAATCCACCACGGAGACGAGCACCCCCGTGGAGACAGGCGGGCTTCGGCTGGAGGAGTCGCGGTGGACTCCGGCGTCGTCGAGCTCGCCCGAGGCAGGCGTACTCATGAGCCACGAGAGCTCGGAAAGGCTGGCTCAAGAGAATCGCCGGGATCCTTCCCGTCACGGCGAGTACGAAGCGGCCCATGGGCGTCTCGCGATCCTGAGAACCCAGCAGATGGCGCAGGTGCTCGATCAGATCCGTGAGGAGATGGCCAGCGACGCGGAGCTCGCGGCGGGCGAGCGGGAAATAATCGTGTCCAGTGCGGAAGGCGTGGCGCTGGCGGCCTCCGCGGGACTCATCGGCCTTCTCCTGCGGGGTGGCTCGCTGGCGGCGGTCGCTCTCTCGGCGCTGCCGGTCTGGCGGCGGGTCGATCCGTTGGCCGTCCTGGCTCTCTCCGATGAGGAGCGCAAGAAGCGCGAGGAGGAGCTTCGCGCCGCGCTGGAGACGGAAGACCTCGGCGAGGAGGCGGTCGGTCGGCTTCTCGACCAGGACGAGCCTCGAGTCGGCTGATCACCACGATCAGCAGTGAGGTGCGGGCTAGCCCTGCTGTCTACTCGAACTGGCTGAAATCCACTCCGCGCTGCCGGCCGCGCTCTCTGTACCATTCCTCCTGGTCGACGGGCGGAGAAGTCACCTCGCTCTCGGGTCTTCGAATCAGTTGGATGGCTTCCGTCGGACAGGCGGTGATGCACAGGCCACAGCCGATGCACTTTTCGGGGACGATTTCGTAGCCATCGTCCTTCTCGTCGATGGCGCCGACCTGACAGCGCTCGTCCGCACAGACCCCGCAGGAGTTGCACTCGTCGGCATCGATTTCGGCGCAGTAATGGGAGTTGACGACGGTGGTTGCGGGTATGCCCAGCTCGTTGATTCCCCGCAAGACTCCGCAGCAGCACTTGCAGCAGTTGCAGATGTAGAAACGATCGCTCTGCGTGTTGCCCGTGAGGTGCACGAGCCCATTTTCCTCGCATTCGGCGAGCAGCTTGTACGCCTCCTCCTTGGTGATGGTCCTGCCGTGGTGAGGGTTGTCGAAGGCACCCGGGATGGGGGCGATGGCCAGACAGACCTCGAGAGGCCGATCACATGGCTTTTCCACCAGGCTATGTTCCTTCTTGCAGACGCATTCATTCAACAGGAAGGACTGGCTGCTCTCGATCAGCGACGAGACCCTCTCGTACGGCAGCGCCTCCTGCTCGACTGAGATCTCCTCTTCGATCGGGAGCGTCTGCATCATCTGCGGCGTCTTCGAGAAGAACTGCTGGCCGAACGCCTTGTGGTACTCCTCCGTCATCTCGGCCAGCTCTTTGTCCATGTGTGGAAGCTGGAACTCGAAGATCCCGAACGCCCAGGGCACCATCTTGAAAAGCCAGGTCCCTTCGAGCTCGACGCCGAAGAGCTGACCCCTGTTGGTCATGGTGATCAGCGTTTCTTCCAGACCTTCGAGCGGACGACCCGTGCGTTCGGCAATCTGCTCGGCGGTTTCGAAGGCCAGCCGCAGTTCGCAGAACAGCTCTGCCTGGTCGGGTTCGAAGATTCTCTTGAGTAGCCTGATCTCGAGTTGGCTG
>Ga0255054_10000043_pt1 | contig 55206 bp, 42 predicted proteins | sample JV7_2_23_MG_FD_188634 | JGI IMG/M metagenome (GOLD analysis project Ga0255054, IMG submission 188634) | Seawater microbial communities from Jervis Inlet, British Columbia, Canada - JV7_2_23 | ecosystem: Environmental > Aquatic > Marine > Inlet | place: Canada: British Columbia | collected... | reverse complement strand
CACCGTGAGCGACCCGAACGTCGGTGACACACATACTTTCAGCGTTTCAGATCCTCGCTTTGAGGTAGTGGAGGACACACTTAAGCTAAGGACCGGGGAGAGCCTGGACTATGAGACCGATCCTCCGGTCACGCTGAGCGTGACTGCCACAGACTCGGGGGGCCTTCCGCTCACAGAGACCTTCAACGTGATAGTGCTTGAAATCAACGAGGCGCCTACTGATATCGCTCTTTCAAAGGACACGGTAGACGAGAATGCCGACGGGGCGGAGATAGGGCAGCTCACCGTGAGCGACCAGGACGTGGGTGACACTCATACTTTCAATCTATCCGACGACCGCTTTGAAGTAGTGGGGAACACGCTTAAGCTTAGGACCGGGGAGAGCCTGGACTATGAGATCGATCCTCCGGTCACACTGAGCGTGACTGCCACAGACTTTGGAGGTCTTTCAACTACAAAGACATTCACCGTGATAGTGCTTGAAATCAACGAGGCGCCTACTGATATAGCTCTTTCAAAGGACACGGTTTACGAGAATGCCGACGGGGCGGAGGTCGGGCAGCTCACCGTGAGCGACCCGAACGTCGGTGACACACATACTTTCAATCTATCCGACGACCGCTTTGAGGTAGTGGGGAACACACTTAAGCTTAGGACCGGAGATAGCCTGGACTATGAGACCGATCCACAAGTTGAATTCGAGGTGACTGCCACAGACTCGGGGAGCCTTCCGTTCACAGAGACCTTCAACGTGATAGTGGTTAACGTAAATGAGGCGCCTACCGCGATAATCGCAACCACCCCAGGCATCACTCCCTTGGCGGTGGACTTTGACGCAAACGGATCGAGCGATCCTGATAATAACATCGTCTCCTACGCATGGGACTTCGGCGACACGAAAACCGGCTCAGGTGTCACAACGAGCCATACGTACAGCACCTCTGGCACATACACCGTGACATTAACGGTGACCGACAACGACGGAGCAAGTAACTCAGATCAGATCACAATCACGGTCAATCCTCCGGTAACGCAAACAAACACGATTGAGATCAGAGTAGCAACTGGTAACGACGATGCGGAGGAGAAATCCAGCGGCAGCATGTCGCGGGGAAGCAGCGACCTTGAGTTGGTCTACGATGGCGGTAACCAGAAAGTGGGTATGCGCTTTAACGGAGCAACTATTCCCATGGGAGCTACTATCACCAATGCTTATATTCAATTCCAGGTGGATGAGAGAAACTCAGGGGCCACATCCCTTACCATCCAAGGGCAAGACATTGGCAATGCCCCGACCTTTGGCTCTTCCTCAGGAGACATCTCCTCCAGGGCTAGAACAACAGCCTCTGTACCGTGGAATCCAGTGCCGTGGACGACGACAGGGCAAGCAGGTTCTGACCAGCAAACCCCGAATATCGCCCCGGTTATTCAAGAGATTGTATACCGCTCGGATTGGTCGAGCGGCAACTCACTGGTGATTATTATCACCGGGACCGGTGAGCGCACGGCAGAATCCCGTAACGGAAGTTCCTCCGGAGCACCTTTGCTTCACGTAGAGTATACTACAGGCCCTGTAACAAACCGAGCCCCGAGTGTGGATGCCGGTTCAAATCAGACGGTCACCCTGCCCGGCAGTGCCACTCTGGACGCTACAATCACCGATGACGGACTGCCCGGCAGTGCCCTGACCACAACCTGGAGTAAGCTCGACGGGCCGGGCACAGTCACCTTTGGCGATCCTGATGTGGTGGACACAACAGCAAGTTTCTCAACAGACGGTGCCTATGAGCTGCTGCTGACCGCCGATGATGGAGAGCTGACCAACAGCGATGTGCTCACCGTCACAGTCTATCAGGAGGGAACCCAAGCAAACACGATTGAGATCAGGGTAGAAGCCGATTACGATGATGCAGAGGAGCGTAGCAGTGGCAGTATGTCTTTCACCAGCACAGATCTTGAGCTGGTCTACGATAGCGGTAACCAGACAGTGGGTATGCGTTTTAATGGAGTAAATATTCCCCAAGGAGCAGCGATCACCAATGCCTATATTCAGTTCCAGGCGGAAGAGTCGCACTCAGGGGCCACGTCGCTTACCATCCAAGGGCAAGGCATTGATAATGCCCCGACCTTTTCCTCTTCCTCAGGAAACATCTCTTCCCGGGCCAGAACCACGGCTTTTGTACCATGGAATCCGGTTCCCTGGACGACAGGGCAAGCAGGACTTGACCAGCAAACCCCGAATATCGCCTTGATTATTCAACAGATTGTAAGCCGGCAGTATTGGTCTAGCGGCAACTCATTGGTGATTATTATCACCGGGACCGGTGAGCGCTCGGCAGAATCCTATGACGGCAGACCTTCCGGCGCACCTTTGCTGCATGTGGAATATCATTCACCGTAAATTGGTGTGATAGAGAACGGAGGCTATTTGGCGGTTGATATAACAGATTTGTTAGTAGTTCTCCCCAATCATAAGGCCGATGATGCCGAGGACGATTATGGCGACCCATATTCCAATTCCCCACGCGGCCCATTTCTTTTGGACTCTTTTGTAATGATCAACGCTATCCCACCTTTTATTCCTCCAAGCCCACTCGCTACCCTTGGCTCCTCCGATGATAGCCATGATTAGTCCAACGTACGGGATTATTGCAAAAAGCATGATGTAGACTTTGTTTCCGAGCCCCCAGATCCAATGAAGCAGTAAAGCTCCCCAATTCCACTTCTGGATCTCGGGGGGGACTACTGAGAGCGCACCCCGTCCCGACGTGTTTTCTACGGCATCTCCGCTTACGTCGGCTCCGCATGAGGCACAGAATTTGCCCTCACCCGTTAAGGCCGAGCCACATCGAACACACGTGCCTCCTGCTGTTTTGCCGCAACTCGGGCAGAACTTGCTCTTTTTTGAGATGACGGCTCCGCAGTGCTTGCATGTATCCTCTGTTGGTTTTGAAGGACTCTGATCTTCGTTCATGGTGGCACCTCCTTTTTATATCTTATAAAAACGGTCACAGACCGCTTATGATATCCAGCTTCTGCTTAAGATCAATGTTATGTCGATGCTTACTATGATATTCATATTTATTCTTTTTTCAAATATTTATTGCACACTTACTTAAACCAGGGAGGAAACACAATAAAAATAGCCGAAGCGATCCTTGAGAGCCTGGATAGAAACGGCTGCAACAGTCCGTTCTCATCCTGATGAAGAAGACTTAGAAGATGCCAGATCCTTGGCCAAATGGATTAGGACACAAAGCACTCAGGATTAGGTTTAGATCGAGTTAGAAAAGAGCAGGATTATAGTAGAAATGGGGCCTGGCCCCATTATTTAATTGGGAGGTCTTACTCCACTAAAGCTGGAAGCAGTAGGAAAATTTGATCAGGAAGACATTGTGGGGATGGAGGCTGAATAAATCTCGCATTCCTTTTCTGAAAGAAAAATCCCCGACGGAGAAATCTTCTGTCCTTCCCTGAGACCAGACAAGATACAGGCTCGAACCAGGAATGTATTCCCACCTGACAACAAGATTCATCCGGAACTGCAGGAAGTTGAAATCTGGATTTTCGAATGTGTAATCTACGACGCCATCAAGGTTCTCGTCAACATTATATTCCTCTGTATCCGGATAATAATCTATCTCATTCTCTGTAAATATGTGAAAGCGGTCCTCGTATTTTTCGGCTCTGGAGTCAGTTATTGGCTTGAATTCAGAATACTCGCCAGCAGAAATAAAGGGCTGTCCGTAAAACTGTATGGATAGATCAGGAGTCAAGCTGAGATTAAGCCGGCATGTTAAACCCATGGTTTTTTGCTCGATCCTGGCGAAAATGTACTTCTCTCCTGTAGCTAAATCCAGGGTATTCACATACTGGAGCTCGTCCATACTAAATTGATAGGATGGTGAAATCGACAAGGAAAGAGCCTTAGTCGGACGGAAGGTGGCACCAATCTCAAATCCATTCATTCTGGAAACATCATGATCTCCGTAGAAGAAGAATGTCCCCACGGAGTATCGAAGTTTTTTCCTGCTATCTGAATTGATAAAGAGCCAGCCGTTCCATCCTCCTGGGTACCGAAGAGCCGGCCCACCTCGAAGGGAGCTTGTTGATAAGCCTTCCACTTGCCGGTTCATCCCGAGGCTGAAGTTCCAGTAATTTTTAAGCTCGCCCCACATACCTGTATTTCCACCTTTAAACATCTGTTCTCCGCCAAAATCCCAGCCCATCCACTCGTTAAAATTAAAGGAGATCTGGCGGAAAATGCTGAAGGGCTTGGAGATTCTGTAGTTGGCCCAGATCCACTGCAGGATTGTATCTGCTCTTCGAAGGTAACCCATGTCGTTGAGTTCAAGGCCGGGTGAGCGCCAGGTCACTCCACCTGAAAAGCGGAATCCACTATTTCCCCCTTTTCCAAAGTTAAGTGTTCCACCGTGGCCTGAAAGGGAAGTCCTGTCGGGGTCTACCCAAACATGATCTGTGTCAGGTCGCTGGAAATACCGGGCCGAAGACTCTTGAGTTTTGAGTATCGCTTCTTTGCTGCCTTTGACATGACTGAATACTGTCTTGATGGAGAAATAATATATTTTCTTTTTCCAGCGGTGGATGAAATCAAATCCGCCAGTATAGGCAGCATCATGAAGAAAATTCAGCTCTTCATTTTTGATACTGCGGTTTGTGGCCGTGATCATGCCTCCGAAGATCGTGTTTCCCTCGTTATAATCCTTCTGAAGCCGGAAGCCGAAATAATTCGTTACAGGCTCGACAACCTGGTCTCGGCGCTGCTCCAGATAACTGATCTGGGCATTCTCTTTGGCTGCAATACCGTCAATGATACCGACTGAAATTCCATTCTTTGTCTTTCCGGTAATCTTAAAGGCACCGAATATGGTTGTATTCTCGGGCATATCGAGATATTCCTCGTCTTCGGTATCTGGATCATATTGCGGACTCCGCCCGATGCGCCGGGAATAAAAAAGGTTATCTTTAGAAAAGCCTCCATCTCCCCCCATTATCTGAAAACTGAGAATATTTCTTCCTTCGATGAAAAAAGGCCTTTTTTCTGTATAATAGGTCTCAAAAGCCGTAAGATTAACAACTGAGGGATCTGCTTCGACCTGGCCGAAATCAGGATTAATCGTAAAATCCAGGGTAAGGTCACTGGAGAGGCCAATCTTTCCGTCAACTCCACCATAAAGATCGCTGAGGCTTCCTGTAGCGAATGGATTGCCTTCCTCTGGCTCAAACCTCTGTGTTTTCCCTACTGTGTAGGGAGTCAGCTCAACTTGCCGTTGGGCCATGATCCCTCTTATGCCCTGAAGCTCTCCGAATCTGCTAACCCATCCTGACTTTTTTTGAGGAATGAGCTGCCAGTTAGAAGTTTCCTGTTTCCGGTGTAACCTGCGGCTAACCTGAAGTCCCCAGATCTGGTCTGGCTTTTTTCCGAAGCGAAGCTGAGAGAGAGGAATCCTCATCTCTGCTGACCAGCCCTGTTCATCAGTATCGGCTTTCACATACCAGATAGGATCCCAGGTGTCATCCCGGTCATCCCCGTCATCAGAAATAACAAGGTCACCTTTTACTCCAGCCGCATTGACCATAAAACAAAATGCTGTCCGATGGTCAAAATAGCTATCTAATTGGACCTCAATCCAATCTCCCTCAAGGTCATCACGCCTTGACATTCTTCTCTCTATCTTATCAGGCTCATTATCATAGGCCTTAATAGCGACATAAATGTTTCCTTCATCATAAAGGATTTTAAACGCCGTCGCTTGAGTGGGTTCCTTTCCCTCATAGGGATCTCTTTGAATAAAATCGCCTGCCCATGGGACCTTAGCCCAGACAGGATCATCCAATTTCCCATCAATTACTGGAGGATGAGGATTGATATTGCTTGTTACATAAACCTTCCTTACGGGTGAATTCGCATTAGCAAACTGAAGGGATAACAAAATAATGCACAAGAATAAAAGTATTTTCTTCATTTTCTGCCTCGCTATCATTGATCTATCCCATAATTCAGCACTCAGTTCTATATACTCTCTAATCTGGAAAAAGGTTTACTGCGCGGAAAAAATATATCCAGACCTCAGACAAATAAGCCTTTTCCATTTTTAATTTAGCAACTTCATGAAAATGAAAAAAGATGCCCCTGATTTGAAATAATTGACCTCATTTTATTCGTGTGATATAAGCCATTTAAGGAATCAATTTGGGAATATTAATCAAATAATTGAGAGAATTTTCAGAACTAATACAAACGCAATTATTCCAATGTCATCGTGAGGAGCGAAGCGAAGTGGCGACCTCGTTAATTCATCTTAAGAGATTGCCACGCCCTTTCAGGGCTCGCAATGACATAGTAAAAATATATATTGCGTTTATATTGAAAAAGGGAACTGTTGCGTGTTAAGAAGACCAAGCCATGCAAAAAAAGATTGTTTTCTTTCTGTTTTCCAGAATGCTCAGCAATGGTTTGATGCAAAGTGAAACATACAGGCGCCAAAAGAAGAGAAATGGTTGATTTGAAGGAGAATAAAAATGAAAAAAATTAAAAAATTCATCGGTGACCATTTTGAAGGCCTTATCATCAGCCTGGTTTTTATAGGAGTATTAGCCATTGCTTTTCTTATCCACTATAAATTTGAATTTCTTAACTTTTTTATCCTTCCCATCATTCTTTCAGGATATCTTCTCGGGAAGAGGAAAGCCATTTTAACTGCATTCTTTTGTATTGCATTGGTCTTCCTTTATTTGGTTTTTTATAAACTCTATCTCGGCTTGGAAGTGGTATTTTCAACTGATGAGATGATTAGGATGGCTACCTGGGGTGGCTTTCTGATCTTGACCGCGGCGATCATCGGGACATTTGCCGAACAAAGAGAAAGGCGGCTCGAAAGAATGAGAAGATCTTATTTTGGAGCGCTCAAGATTATGCTCAAGTATCTTGAAGTTGCTGATGAGGAAAAACCTCGTTCCTTGAGAGTGTCTCTTCTTGCTGGAGAAATTGCCAAAACTGCAGAACTCAGCAAGGCTGAAGTGGAAAACATTAAATCAGCTGCTCTCCTTTATGAGGCAGGAGATTTGCAATCCAGCCTCCCCTTCTACGAGGAAATAGTCAATTTCATATCAGGTGATATGAAAATCCCTGAGGAGCAGGCAACGGATAAAGAACGGGTGGAGTTGAGTATAATGGCTTCTTTACTAAAAACAATCGAGCCTCTTCTTGCCGGCTATTTTCACCATTATGTGGAAGAAGCGGATAAGCTGGATAAGGACTTAAACGCAATTCCCTCTGGCAGCAGCATCATTGCCCTTGCTAATCTCTACGATAGAGTCGAGAATAAAGTGCCAACTTCTCTGGGAGATGTAACGATTGAAACTCTGGAGGATATTGAAAAGCTTTCAGGGCGGAGTTTTTCTACTGCCTTTGTAAGGGCTCTTAAAGAAACGACAAGTGGTCCTTCATTAAATCCTTCGCCAGCTGATAGGTCAGAGAAATAATAAAAAGAGAAGCTAACTTAAGATCTATTAAATTAGAATATCTTATTTATTAATTTAACCTATTCTTTCAAATCCATACCGGTACCGGCCTGAGATTGAGATTCAGGTCGTTCCGGTGCTAAATTGTTGGCAATCCCGAATGACACAGCAGCGCCTACACCAGCACCAATTAAAGCAATTAAGTAAATACTAAGAGATTCTCCGACCATAGCCCCGCCGATGAGTAATCCTACTATTTCCCCACCAAACCAGAAGGCCACAAGCATTGCTTTATATCCTCCTGGCTTACGACCTTTTGCCTCCACAATTTTCCCTATTTTCTTCGATAAAAAAATTAAAAAAAGAATTTCTAACAGGACATCCTCCTTTTAATGAAAAAATTTCTATTCGCCGCGAAAATAAGCGGCTTCCCCATCCACTTATAAATTTTATAGGGAACTTCTCCTCTCTTCTGGCACAGAAAAATTGTATTTGTCAAAAGAGTTTAAAAGAATCCTAATTCTTTTCTTTCGCCATTTCTGAAATTGACCTACGTTTTCTCGTGTGGTATTAATAATAAACAATATAAGCATGGGTGAATAAAGCAAAAAATGCAGCAACTTGTTTTAACTCAAAAAAGGAAATTCCTGTATTTTAATCTTCGATAATAAACAAAAGGAGGGGGATGATGGTGAAAACTAAAAATACGTTTTTTGTAGTCGTTTTCTTCATCGCAGCTTCTATAATGCTTGTTAGTTGCGGACAGCAAAAGGCTAAATGGAAGGGTACTATTGAGGAGCAGGATGGAGTCACAGTAGTAAAGAACCCGAAAGAGCCGATTTACAGCAACGATGTGTTTAGACTGGAAGAGGATTTAACCATCGAGAATGTTGAGGAAAATGAAGGGTTTATGTTTCAGGATATAATGCATTTAGCCGTAGATGAAGAAGAAAATATATATGCGTCCGACACAAAGGCAGCACTCATTAAAGTTTTTGATAAAAGCGGGAATTATTTAAGAACAATAGGAAAAAAAGGACAGGGGCCGGGAGAATTTTTGTATCCATTCGAAATTCTGGTTATGCCTCAAGGAGAGCTCATGGTCAATGATTTGTATCAGCTTCGTGATCATTTTTTTTCTCTGGATGGTAAATTTCTCCGGCAGTTTTCAACCAGTACGATGGCGATGTTTAGACGGCCAAGGATCGATTCAAAAGGCCATATCATCGTCGGTCATGTCAATGTAGGTGAACCGGTTGAATCAGTACTGAAAAAACTCGACTCGGATTTAAATCCTATTCTTACACTGGCTACTCGTCCTTGGGTCTCTAAACCACCGGCTTCCATTGAATATTTCGAGGTTCTTCGCAGCACAAATTTAGTCTGGGATGTTGCTACGGATGATAATATCATATGGGGAGTTTTAGACAATTATGAGATCTTTGTGAACAATCCCGAAGGAAAGATTATCAGAAAAATCGTCAAGGAATACGACGGGATAGAAATCACAACAAAGGAAGAAAAAAAACTAATCAAAGATTGGCTTGGAGATAATTCTGTTCCGCCGCAATTGAACTTGAAATTTCCCAAGGTGTACCCGCCTTTCATTCGATTCACATGTGACGAAGAAGGAAGAATTTTTGTCCATACATATGAGAAAACCGAAGATGGAGAGGAAGATTACTATGATATCTTTGATTCAGAGGGGAAATATATTGTCAGAACTTCTCTTAAATACACGCCTCTCGTCTGGAAAAATAAAAAATTGTACATGATTGAGGAGAATGAAGAAGGATTTCAGGTGATCAAGCGATACAAGGTAAACTGGAGTTTTTAAGCTGTAAGCGGATAAGTTTCTTTGTGTCTTTCTTCCCGATTGTTGTCATAAAATAATCATCTTAACTTATAGTGTAATCCTTTCGCATCGCTTTTTAGAATCTCTTTTCTTTTTTTCCTATTGACCTCTTTATTAATTATGTGGTAGTTTACATCGCTTATGGTTTGGAGTTTTTGTCGTTCAAAGTCATGATGTGACAATCGCGTAGTATCATGACAGATTTCTCCTGAACACAAAAAGGAAGCTCCCAAATTTAGAAAGGAGGCACCACATTTATGGTCCGCCTAACGATCGATAGAACCTGCCGTCTTGCTCTTTCCATATTAGTGTTAACAATAAGCCTGCTGATGGCTTTTGGTGAAGCCAGAGCCGAGCTCATCACCTTCGATGAGCACCCCCTGGGAACCACCATAGAGAACCAACATCAAAACTTGGGGGTTGTTTTTTCAGGCGAGCTGCAGCCTCCGATCATCGCTTACCCCTCGTTCTCGCAAACCGATGATCCGACTTTAATGGGTGCTTCAGGAGTCCACAACTGGGGATCCGACTCAATCATCGTAACTTTTGTCGATCCAACTGACGGCACCCCGGTCGAAGCTACTAATGTTAACTTCTATTATTATATCTTGTCTGGGTATCCCACCGATTCTTTTCTGGTCACCTATTACGACATTAACGGAGACATGATAAGTCAAACAGACCTCTGGAAGGATGAAAATCCTCATATTCCGACCAAACTTCATAAAATTTTCTTTGACACCAAGGATCCTGATGCTGGTTATAGTTATTTCTGGTTAGACAATCTAACTTTCAAAACCCCCAGACCTCTCGAGACAGAATGGATATACCCTGATTCTGTGAAGATGGGGGAGAATTACAATATAATTTTAAGGGTCCATAATCCTAATGACGCAAGCCAAACGCTAAGCTTCTTACTTAATGAAGAAAGATTACCTCATGGTATTCCAATTTTCTGGAATCTTGATGATGTACGCGCATGGAGACTCGACAGGCAACCCTACAATGGAGAACAAGAAGAAAGAGAAATTCGCCCTTATCAAACTGAAGATTTTATCTTTACCCTAAACCACAAGTGGCAATGGATTGAACCTTGGGGTGCTATGAGACTCATTAATATTGTTACAAATCTTGTTCTTACCTACCCAGGCTTGGAATTATTATCGATGAGCAAAACTCTTGTAGATACGATACTAGAATCTATAACGCACGTCGGTAAAATTAATTATCATTACGAAGGGATCGCTAACTCACAGTGGACGGCAAGCAACATCGAGATTACTGTTCCTGCCAGCAAAAAAATAGCTTGGGGCACGAGCGTGTTTACTGGGATTGCTGCAGGGAAATGTACCGGAGCAGGTTTAGTTCTTTTAGCAACTGGAGGAGGAGTTCCACTTCTTATAGCCGAGGCTGTATTTATTGCTTCTGCAGAAGTAGAATATGCGATTGCTGCTGACCCGGTCACTGAGTATACTCAGATAGCTTTTATCGAACCTGTGCCTGTACCCGCAGCTTGCTTCTCTGACGAAGAGCCAGCAACTACAGTAGCTGAAGTCTCCTTGCGCCTCCTCGGTACTCTGAATGCATTGCATAAATCCTATGTCAGGTACGACGCCGCAGAGGACGCTGGTTCCCAGGAATGGATGGATTTACATCTTACTCTTGCACGGGTGTATGCAGAGGAAGCAGCCCAAATCAAGGCTGAACTGGTGTCCATACTCGGGGACCTTGTGTCTCCCATCGAAGTACCAGGTGAGGATGAGATTGACAAGATAAGGCAAGAGATTGCAGAGTTAGGACTGCCTTGGATAGAGAAGTGTATCCTGGCAGAACTAGGATATACAGCTGAAGAAATCGCAGGGATAGAAGAAGATACAATCGAGTTTCCTAATGATTTTTTTGTAAACTTTCATGATCTCCCTACAACGCTAGGTGAGAGCGGTAAGTCACACGAGATATGGGCAGAAAACTTGCCGCCACATCCTGAAGGGGCTACTTTAATCTTCGATGTAGATCCCGATACCTTAAAAGACCAAAATAAAGGTGGCTGGATCACGGTCTATATCGAACTTCCCAAAGAGTATAACGTAAGTGACATAAATTTATCGAACGTGACGCTGGCCGGCATTACTCCGCAGCGGCGCGCTCATAGGGCTGGTGACCACGATAGAGACGGAGTCTCAGACCTCAAGGTGAAATTCGCAAGGCGGGAAATAATGACTGTACTAAAGTTAGGAGTCAACATAATCCCGGTGACAGTAATCCTCGAAGGTGGCGTTGAGATCGCGAGAACTGTCATTATTCGCCTAATTCACAAGTGAGGAGTTTGGCTGTGTAGCTAATCTCCGAATGCAAGAAAAAAGGATTAATGTCTTGAGCATTTTTCCTTTCTTCCTAGGCTTTCGCCTTTTTTAACCTCCCTACTATTTCATCAGCAACGGTATAGGGATCGATTTCTCTCTTGAAAATTCTCTCGACAAGGCTTTCAAATTCTGATTCAGGAATATTTTGACTGACAGCCTGATAAATTTTTTCACTGATGATGTCTCTTAACATCCAGGATATCAATCTTTTCTTCCTGGAATCTATGAATTCCTGGCTTTTGCTCCCGACCAATTTATCGATCTCATGAACCAGAGGCTCAACCCCTTCTCCTTCAGTGGCCACAGTTTTGACGATGGGCGGCATGGTATCTCCCTCAAATCCTAAATCAAGCATGGCCTTAATCTGCCTTTCTGTCTTCCCAGCGTCTGGAGAATCTGCCTTGTTGAGAACAAAAATATCAGCAATCTCCATAATCCCTGCTTTAAAAGCCTGAATTTCATCTCCTGCCCCGGGGATTACAATGACAAGAACAATATCCGCCAGTTTAACGACCTCAACTTCATCCTGGCCTACTCCGACCGTTTCCACCAGAATAAAATCCTTTCCCGCTGCTTCAAGTATGGTAATGGCCTCTCCTGTTGCCTTCGTTAATCCTCCTAGATGACCTCTCGCTGCCATGCTCCGAATGAATACTTCAGGGTCTGTGCTATGTCGCATCATCCGTATTCTATCCCCTAGAATAGCTCCTCCGGTGAAAGGACTGGAAGGATCTACTGCAATAATGCCAATTTTCTTCCCTTTTTTTCGAAGATGCACTACTAATTGGTCAACCAAGGTGCTCTTGCCTGAACCGGGAGGGCCCGTAACTCCTACAACAAGCGATTTTCCTGTGCCGGGGAATATTGTTTTCATCATTTCCTGAGCAGCACTTCTGTTGTTTTCTGCCAGAGAGATAGCGCGGGCAATGGCTCTATGGTCTCCTTTAATTAACTCTTGGGCTAAATCCATTATTTCCGTCTTTCCTGCTTATTCCTTCCTTTCGGTCTCCTTTAAAATTTTATTTCTTCTCTTGGGCTTAGTCTAATTTTATAGGCAGGACTGAGATGTAAGTTTACGAAACTAATATTCGGAAAGAACTTTTTGGGCAATGATCCAGCGCTGTATCTCGGAAGTCCCTTCCCCGATAGTGGCTAATTTTGAGTCCCGGTAGAACTTTTCCACAGGGTAATCTTTTGTAAATCCGTAGCCTCCAAAAATCTGAACCGCCACGGAAGAAGCCTTCACAGCTAACTCGCTCGAAAAAAGCTTGGCCATGGCAGATTCTTTGGGAACCTTCTTTCCCTGGTCTTCAAGGAAAGCTGCTCTGTAGGTCAAAAGGCGGGCAGCCTCCAGCTCAGTAAAACCATCAGCAAGCATCCATTGAATGGCCTGAAAATTGGCAATAGGTTGATCAAATTGACTCCTCTCCTTGGAATACTTTAAGCTCGACTCCAAAGCCCCGGCAGCAATGCCTAAAGAAAACCCGGCGATACTTACTCGCCCTCCGTCCAAAATGGCCATAGCTTGCTTATAACCATCCCCTTCTTTCCCTATGATGTTCTCAGCGGGAACTTTTACATCTTCAATAATAAGTTCAGAAGTATCGGCAGATCTTACGCCTAACTTATCTTCCTTTTTCCCAGGTTTAAAGCCTTCCATTCCCTTCTCTAAGATAAAAGCAGAAATGCCCTTCCTTTCTTTCCCTGGATCAGTAACAGCCATAACCACATGGATTTCAGCTAAAGAACCGTTGGTGATGAAAAGCTTCGACCCGTTGAGCACCCAATAATCTCCCTCTTTTCGAGCTTTAGTTTTTAAAGCCGCTGCATCGGAACCAGCCTCTGCCTCAGTAAGTGCCCAGGCTCCTAAAGTCTGTCCAGAAGCCAGTCTTGTCAGGTACTTTTTCTTTTGTTCTTCACTCCCGAAGAGATTGAGATGATTTGAACAGAGCGAGTTGTGGGCTGCAACAACCAAGCCAACAGAAGGATCTACCTTGGAAATCTCTTCCAGGATAATGACATAATCCACATTGGAATAGCCTGTTCCCGAATATTCTGGAGGAATGACAATGCCCAGCAATCCCATTTCTCCCAATTTCTTTGTCAGCTCCTCCGGCCATTTCCCCTTTTCATCGCTCTCCTTAACAAAAGGTAGAATCTCCTTCTCGGCGAAATTTCGGATTGAGTCTTTTAATATTTCTTGTTCTTGAGTGAATAAAAAATCCATCCTTTCTCTCTGTTTAAAAAAGATTAGCGGAAAAATTTAGGAAGATACGTACTTCCCTCCTTATGGCACTAAAATGATCTCCTTTTTCCTTTTTAATATTACTTTTAAGCATTTCAATAATCAAGAAAAATTTGGTGGGGTCAGACCTTTAAAACTTTTAATATTTGTGCTGGAGACATATTCTAACTTCAAAAAATAAACATTAAGAAAACTTATAAAGGACTTCCTTAAAGGTCTCTTTTAAAGGTCAGGACCGTCCGGCGGTCTTTGTTTGACATGATTATTCAAATCGTCTAAATTTAAGGCATGATTGTAGGAATATTAAAGATTATCATTTATGCCTTCTTCGCCTATAGCGCCTACCAGTTCTTCCGTTTTTTCAGGGCCTTGAGCAAAGCAAGCAAGCCTCCAAAAGCTCCAAAAGGCACTTCGGGCATAATGGTTAAAGATGATTTTTGTAATACTTACCTTCCAAAAGAAAATGCAATCAGGGAAGTTTATAAAGGAAAAGAATATTATTTCTGTTCGAGTGTGTGCCGCCAGAAATTTTTAGAACAAAAAAAATCTCAGTAACCTGCCATTATCTATTTAAGAATCTAATTTATCCAACGCATAATGAATATTGAGATTTGATTTATCAAGCCCACATTTTAAATTAAATAAAATAACTTAATATTTGATGAATCCAAACCTCACAAAATATAGCGGTGGGCTTGATGAATCAAGCCCCTACAAAGAATAAATTAAGTCCCATCATAGAATCAAAAACCTACAGAAAATGTTCTTCAACTTACTAATAATCAGAGTAAGTTACCTGGAAATCCTTGAATTCCCCTTTATAATCTTCCCAGTTGACATCGACGTTCTCCACCTGGGATAAAGGAGGACCCTCGTTCAGCTTACTAATTAACTCTTCAATTTTTTCTTTATCCCCTTCGGCTAATGCTTCTACTTGACCACTCCTTATGTTTCTTACCCAACCTGTTATATTAAGTGAAGAGGCCCATTTTTGAGTATGATCGCGGAAAAAGACTCCTTGAACTCTCCCTGTAACGAAAATATGCGCCCTTGCCTTCATTTGAAACTTAAAATATGTTAGCATATCTCTCGGCAAATAGTAAATAATTCGGGATTCTCAATAATAATAATTTTTTCAAGAATAAAAATTTGACCCCCAAAAAAATTCTTCTCTCCGTAGCAGGACATGACCCCACATCAGGAGCAGGTGCCTCACTCGATCTAAAAGTTTTCCAGCTCTTAGGCTTCCAAGGAATGGCTGCTCTAACCTCCATAACTTCGCAGAACCCAAAGGGCGTTAGGAAAGTTCATTGTCTCCCTCCCGATCTCCTCTGGGATCAGTACAAAACACTTGGCGAAGACGTTTCTTTCTCAGGCATTAAAATCGGGATGGTCGGTTGCGGAAAAAACATTAAAATCATAAAACGCATCTTAACAGATAATCCGAACATCAAAAAAGTTGTAGACCCAGTCTTTAAATCCAGCTCAGGTGCCTGGCTTTTAGAAAAAGATTCAATCCCAGATTACATCTCTGAGATAAAAGGAAAAGCCTCTCTCCTCACTCCAAATTTAGAGGAGGCAAGCATGATTTCCGGAATAAAAATCAAAAACACAGAAGACATGAAAAAAGCAGCCAAAAGCATTTTCAATCTCAGCAACATTCCCTGTTTCATAAAGGGAGGACACTTTCCAGAGCAGATGGTCAATTTGCTTTATGACGGGAAGGAATTTCATTTCTTTGAAAAGGAAAAAATCAAAAAAAAGGTCCATGGAACAGGGTGTTTTCTATCCTCAAGCCTTCTGGGTTACTTGGCTAAAGGAAATTCCCTGGAGAAAGCATGTCTTCTAGCAACCGAGCTTACCCACAAAGCCATAAAGAACGCGATTAAAATCGGTCGGGGACAAGACATCATCTCTTTTTAAATAAGTAAAAAAGTGTGGTTTTGATAAATAAATCCTTCTAGAAAAAGGTGGGCTTGATGAATCAAGCCCCTACAATATATTTAATGCGGGTTTGATGAATCAAGCCCCTAAATTAGTTTTTAAGCTGTTTCTTTCCTGCTTCATCCACTTTAACAAGAAGCCTTTGGAACAGGATGGGGCCTATAATCTGGTTGATGGCAATAATAGCCAAAGCTAAAGCCTTAAACTCACCTCCCCATTCCGGAAAAGCTCTTTCCACAATCACGGCCATTCCCAAAGCTACTCCTGCCTGAGAGATAAATCCTGCCCAACTGCGCTTTTGAACTCCTGGATCCTCTTTGGCAATTTTTGCTCCGACATATGTACCTGAAAATTTTAAGATACCTCTCCACACTACAAATATTAGGGCTAATACCCAACTTCTGCGCAAAGCCTCCAAATTAAGTGAGGCACCAGAAATCGCAAAAAAAACTACATAGATTGGAACAGAGACCTTCTCTATAGCCTGTATCAGGCTATCTCCTCGCGAAGAAAAATTTTCCACCAAAAATCCAGCTATCAGACAAATCATAAGAGGGTGAAGCCCGAGGCTATAGGAAATCTGATAAGTAAAAAAGGCAACTCCCAGGATGAACACAGCCGTTTCTCTGTTGATGAACTTGAGGTAGAGTATTATCCCTAATCCTACAAGACCACCGAGTAATACAGAACCTCCTATCTCCTGCAAAACCATTGTCAGAACATTAGCTTCAATAGCTTTTCCGGGAACTGCTAAAAATTTGGACAAAGAGAGGGAAAGAGCAAAGATCGCGATAACCAAAAAATCCTTAATGACTGCGGTGCTCAAGATAAGGTCTGTGTATTTGCCCTTGGCATTCGTCTCGGTTATAACAGCTATGGTTGTTGAAGGAGAAGTCGCTGTCGCCAGAGTGCCTAAAAGAATAGATAAAGCAAATCCTTGAGCAAGGGTCTTTTCTGAGAAAAAAGGAAAAAAGGAGCGGCCTAAAAGACCAAAAATCACGAAACCAGCGATTATTATAACTGTTTGAAAGATGAGAATAGAGGAAATTGCTTTCATATTTTTTCTGAGTTGAGCTACCCTCATCTCCCCCCCAGCGGTCAAAGCTATTAAACTCAACGCCAGCCCATCAATGAGCTGCAAATTTTCTACATCTCCGATGCTCAGGAATTTCAGGATATAGGGACCGCAAAAAATCCCAGCTAGAATAAATCCAGTGATCTGAGGGAGTTTGAAACGATTTATTGCTTTCCCCATCAAAAAGGCGAAAATCAATATGAATCCAAGAGAAATGGACGGAGAAAAATTAGGATTGGAGAAAGGAGCTAAGGAGGAGCTTTTCAAAAAAAGCATAATAAAAAAGACAACAGCCAACACAATAATATTCATTTTTCTACATCAAGCTTGAGGATAGAATTCTTTAAAGCCCAGGGGCTTAAAAGGTCGCTTAAAATTGTCGTAATCAAGGCCACAGAAACAAATACATCAATTAGAGGGAACGGATAAATCAATTTAAGGTTAACTATAAAAGCGATTGCAATCCCTCCCGAAGAGAGAAAACATAGACCAAAGTACTCCGGCAAAGGAAAAGAAAAACGAAGAATCTTTCCAAAAGGACGTAGCGGAAAAGAGTATCCTACAACCCTTAATATGAGTAAAATAACAACCAAAAGAGCGACTTTATAATCTAGATTAAATTCCCAGAGGGCGCCTATCAGAATAAGAAAAATGATATAAAATGGTTTTTCGGTATAAAGGATGAGAGGATAGAGTTTTTCCTGAATTCTGGTTAGATTGGAAAAAGTTATACCCAAGACCATGCAGATATACAGGGAAGGCAGGTTAAAATAGGCAGCTGTCCCTGATGCAAAAAATACAAGCCCCAGCAGATAAACCAATAAATCATGCTCTGAAGTCTTTTTAATCGTTAAAAAATGAAAAACATAGGCGACGAAAATGGGAAATATTGTTGAGCACAGGAGGAGAACAAATCCTTTTACAAAGATATTGCTTTCAAAAAAAGGAAAGTGCCAGAAAGAAGCAACCAAGGCAAGGCCTCCTATTCCCCAAAATCCACTCACGCTGACCAAGAATCGAGCTAAGTGAAAGTAGTTCCCTTTTTGGGGGATCTCGGATGAGGCGAAGTTAAGAAGAGAGGGAGAATTAAGGCTAAGGAGAAGGCCAAAAGCGACAGCCATCCCATAAAGGAGAAAGGAAGGCTCGGAGGGAAAAAGAGATCTTAATAGCCATCCAAAAGCCGCTGCAACAAGACAAATCACAAAAAAAGATTGCAAAAGCGAAAGTTCGACGTATTTCTGAGGAAATCTACGGAAATATTTGTATTCGAATTGAAACCCAAAGATGAATCCTACCCATCCCAGTCCAAGGCTGATCAGAGGATTAAGCCCTTCGAGAACTCCCGGGCTTAAAACATTCAAACCATTCTTTCCCAGAGAAAGACCTAAAAATACATAGATAAGACCGGATAGAAAAAAGTAACTCAGAGGCAAGAAAAGTCTTTTTCTTTTGAAGAGGAATCGAGAGCCAAGAAAGGCAATAAGCACAAGAAGACCGAAAGCGAAAATGGCTTTCATTAATACTATATGTCAGGCTTCAAGCCCTCGACTTTATCTATCGGAAGCGTGAATATAATGCCAGTTCCCGGCTCATTTAAACTTCCTAAAATCTTCTTAAGCAATTTGATGACAGGCTTTTCCTTTTCATCTTTTATAACAGAAAGAATTGTTTTATTATGAGGCTTTTCCCCTGTAAACATGAATCTTAAGCCAAGGAAAATCGGCACCTCTTCAGACAAGATATGACCCATTCCGCTGCTCTCAATGACTGTTGCTCCGGTTATTCCTATTTCAAGAAAGCCCTCCAACACTTCTTCAAGCTTTTCAACCTTGTTAAGAATCAAAATCAAGAGTTTCATTAAATTTTATCTTCCTCTTTTTTCAAGATCAAACGAATATCATAGGAAGACTTAGCCTTCTTTGCTTTCTCTACAAACTTGGTTTCTTTGACCATACGACAAATATGAGCAAGGAGCCTTAGTTGAGAACCGGGATTATCTTTGTTCCCTAATAGGAGGAGGACGATATAGGTAGGCATTTTATCCACGGCTTCAAAATTGATTCCTTTCCTTATTAGAGCTAAAGCAAGAATAGGCTTTTCAATCTTTCCTATTAAAGCGTGGGGGACAGCTATTCCTTTCTCTAAGCCTGTACTTCCCAGGCCCTCTCTTTTCAGAAGCTCCTCAACAACGCCTTTTTCCGTAGAAATCAGCCCTTTTTTCTTCAGGGAAGAAACAATTTCCTCAAGGACAGATCGCTTATCTCCTGGCTCTATATCGAGGAAAATGTGATCTTCATTTAAAAGTCCATAAATATTCATTCTTGGCCTCTAAAAATTAGTTAACAATTGAGATCCGGCCCTGACTTTGGATATTTATAAGTTTACCACTGTCCTTTGATGCTTTCCTCTCTATTTATGACCATGATTAGATGTTAAAAGTCAAGACCTAACTCTAATTTTTTAAAGCAATCTCATCATTAAGGGTGGGTTTGATGAATCAAACCCCTACAACTTTTTCTATGAGATTGCTGCGTCGCTACGCTCCTCGCAATGACATTTAATATCCCGTCACTTTGGGACAAACTTTTTTATTTAAAAGGCTTTAGTGTTAAAATACCTACTCCTTTTTCTTGGATGTCAGCAGGGTCGAAGAGCATCGGATGGTACTGGCCTTCCAGCCAGAGGGAGATCTGATCATCGTAAAACCGGTCGAGAAAATGGCCGCTTTCGCCAGAGCTAAGGACACAAACAGAATTTCGAAAATCAGATAAATCAATTATTTGACGATAAGAAACTCCCAATTTTTTTTTAAGCAACGATGATGAAGAAAGTTTAACTGTGAAACGATCACCGCCAAGAGGGTAAGGACCTCGGTTAAGGAATTTCAAAAGAGGGATCTCACCCAATGAATGCCTGAAACGAAAGGAATTTATCTTCATCCAATCCCATTTATCTGGGGAACCGTATTGCTTTTCGAGCCACTTAAAAGCCTTCTCCAAGCTAATCTCTATTATTTCCTCTCTTGTCTCTACAGTTTGAGTCTCCTTTTTATCGTACCAAAGCGAGAGAGGATCGGAAAGGATTCTGAGAAGTCCAGCCTGCTTACGCTTGAAAAGCGAATTAAAGCTTTCGTAATCTTCACCGAGGTCGTCTTTGAAGACCTCCTCGTGGAAAAAATCCATGAAAATTTTGTAGAGAGCAGCCTCTTTTCCTGAGGACAACCGTAAATCCCAGTTCTTCAGGATATCAAGAGCCTCCTTTGACTCTCCATTTGCTATCTTTATTTCTTCTATATAAGGGAGAAAAAGCTCTCCCTTTTTGGAAAATATATCATTCTGGATAACTTTCATTGTCTCCACGCTGTGTTTTTCCAACTGAAGGAGCAATTCTTTTATTCTCTCTTCCCTGAAAGGTGCTTCCCACACAAAGCCCATGTAATGGGGAAAATTATCAGGAATGATTTTATTGTTAGCAGTGACGATTAATCCGTTCTCGGGATTATAGAGATTAGGTTTTTCTTCCTCTTTTAGAAAACCTTGCCATCTGCCTTCCTCTTTCCAGCCAGGATAAGGAAATAAAGCAGCCTTTTCTGCCCTTATAGGAATTTTCCCGCTTAGATAGTAGCCGATATTCCCTTTCTTATCCGCGTAAACAAAATTCTGAGAAGGAGCGTCAAACAACTTCAAAGCATCAACAAATTCCTGCCAATTTTGAGCTTTGTTGAGAAGATAGAATGATTCCATAGTTCTCCCACCATCATAGATCGTCCAGCTTAAAGAAAGATGCTTCTCGTTTTCGCTGAGAACAGGAGAAACAACAGGCCCCCGTTCTGTCCAGCTTACTTCTATTCTTTCGGGCTCCTTCTCTCCTCTTATTTCGATTCTTTCTTCTTTTATAAAAAGAGGCTTCCATCCATCGTAATCCCAGTACATATCTTTGGAAGAGTTCAGTTTTTCAACATAAAGATCCTGAACATCCACTCCAGAGTTAGTTATCCCCCAAGCAATAGATTCATTATGGCCGATGATGACCAACGGAACTCCAGGAAGAGAGACGCCTACAGCATTTAGATTGGGACAGACAACATGAATTTCGTGCCAAATTGGAGGAAGACTGATTTCAAGGTGGGGATCGTTAGCCAAAAGAGGCTTTCCGGATTCAGTGCGGCTCCCAGCCAAAACCCAGTTGTTACTTCCCTGGAAAGGACGCGGGGTAGGCCACTCAGACAAAGGCACATCCTCTATTTCGAGGTAAGGAGCGGCGATTCCTTCTTCCAATATCTGGAGAGCTTTTTGGGCTCCAAGCTCTTTTACCAATTTTGCTCTTAAAATTTCGCTTTGATAATCTACACTGAGTAGCAAGGCCATTACTTCCTTGACGATCAGAGAATCCAGAGGACTCCACGGCTGAGGTCGGTAGCCTAAAAGCAAGAATTCAGGGGGCCAGTTTAATCTGCGGGAATTCATCCAGGAATTGACTCCCCTGCTGTAAGAGAGGAGCAGATTTTTCATCTTGGATGAGAGCTTCTCAAAATCTTTCCGTGCTGCTTCTTTAAGATCCAAGGTTCTTATAAACCTGTCTCTCTCCAGAGCTTTTCTACCGAATATTTCAGAAAGTTTCCCCAAACCTGCTCTCCGGGTAAGTTCCATTTGCCACATTCTCTCCTGGGCATGAACGTAACCGCAGGCAAAAAAGATGTCTTTTTCGTTTTGAGCAAAAATATGAGGAACTCCCCAACTATCTTTGATTATTTTGACATCTGCTTCTAAGCCTGCTAAAGAGACAGTCCCCTTTATCTTAGGGATAGAGCGATAAAAATGAACAAAAAAGAAGACGAGACAACCTAATAGAAAAAAAAGGGAAGAGATTATAGCAATCTTAAAAAGTTTTTTCATCAAAAATCAGAATTACTTTGCGACTTTTCCTTAGCACCGACAACTTCATCCGCTTTTCTTAAGACCTCATCGGAAAATTTAACCCCCTGCTTTTCTGCAGCATCAAGGTTAAGATTCATCCTCACTTTGCTCATGTATTGAATGGGAATCTTAGCAGGGCTCTCACCGCCTTTAACCCTAAAGGCGATTTCTCCCGCTTTATAACCCATCTCGAAAAAATCCCACCCCAGGGCTGCGCAAGCTCCACGATGAGTGGAGAGCAGAAAACCGCCAAAAAGAGGAATTGAGTTCTCCTCTGCCACATTGCCTATGGTTTCGAAAGAGGCGTTTATTGTGTTATCTGAAATTTGATAAATAGCATCTATTTTTTTATTTATTAGGAGTTGAGCGGAATGAAGGACCTGGTTTTTATTGGCGATAGGAACTTCCACTATTTCAAAACCCAGATCTCTTGCTCCTCTCTTTGCTAACTCCAAATAAAATTCTGAATTGATCTCTGCTGGTGTCCACAAAGTTCCGAGTCTTTTAGCTTTGGGCAAAATTTCCCTGATAAAACCTAAACTCTTTTCAATAGGTCCTCTTGAGGAAACTCCTGAAACATTGCTCCGGTGGTCATGGGCAGACTTGCCAGCGCCAGCCAGGAAGGGATTGGCAACAGAAGAAAATATGATTGGAATTTCATGAGTTGCAATCAGAGCAGCCTGGAGACACGGAGTTGAAAGAGCGACGATCATATTAACGTTCTCATCGACAAAGTCCTGGGCAATTCTCTGGACTTCTGCAAGATTTCCATAGCCGTTCCTTATTTTCAGTCGAACATTCTCATTATCCCTTAAGCCTTTGTCTTCTAAAGCACGAATAAACCCTTCTCGAACTTCATTAAGTGTTGGGGCATCGTTGAACTGAAAAATACCAATCGTATAAAGACTTTCTTGTTTTTTCTCACAGCAAAGAAAAATGAGCAGGGATAATAAACAAAGAATTAAGGTTTTCCTCATTTGTCTGTTCCTTTTTTCCCTAAACATAATAATCAAAAAAAATCCTAGGAGCAATCTTTTTTTCGCTTCGCTTGGGGTCAGGCCTTTAAAACTTCTTTTTTGGGGTCAGTTTTTGGGGACAGGCTACATTTTCCGATGCTCTGTCTACGAGTGGAGACTGCCCCATTTCTTAAAGAAAAAGTAGCCTGTCCCCTTTTTTTTTGTGATAATAAAACATAGATAAGAATTTGGAATGAAGAGAAGGAGAAGAGAATAATCGAAGTTTTGGAGGCCTGACCCCATGGCAGATTATTTTATAGGCACGGCTGGTTGGAGCTACAACGACTGGGAAGGGATTGTTTATCCTCAAAAAAAAGTTCGAGGCTTTCACGCCCTCATATTCTTAGCCCATTATATAAATATTATTGAAATAAACAGCACATTTTATAGACCGCCTGCGCTTCATATTTCTCTTTCCTGGATAAAAAGAGTTGAAAATTATCCTGATTTTCTGTTTGCCGTCAAGCTCCATCAGGTTTTCACCCATAAGAGAAAAGACTTCACCCAAAAAGACGTGGATAATTTTAAGCTCGGCATCGAACCTCTCAGAGCAAATGAGAGGTTGGCCTCTATCTTGGTTCAATTTCCCTGGTCTTTTGCGAGTACGGTCTCAAACAATGAATATTTGATTAATCTATTCAAATCTTTCTCTGACTATCCTCTGACCCTAGAGGTGAGGCACTCCTCCTGGAATAGTTCTAGCTTCTATAAGCTTCTCTCTGAATACAATGTAAGCTTCTGCAATATCGACCAGCCTATATTTCGAAATTCAATAAAGCCCAGCTCTGTCAGCACAAATCCCGAATTCTCCTATGTCAGGCTGCACGGACGAAATTACAAGAACTGGTTTAAGCAAGATGCAGGTCGAGATGAACGATACAATTATCTCTACACCAAGGAAGAACTCCAAGATTGGATAGAAAGAATAAAAGATTTGGGCAATCAAAGCAGCAAAGTCTATATCATCACCAATAACCATTATAGAGGACAAGCATTAGCTAACGCTCTTCAGATCAAAAATTTAATTACAGGTGAAAAACTGGACATTCCCCCTCTTCTTGTCGAGCAATATCCTGTTCTTAAAGAATTGGAAAAAAAAATAAAAGAAGGCCAGCTCGGTTTATTCGATGAAAAATAGGAGTCAATAGAAGGAGATCTAGAAGCATGTGGTGGGCAAACAAATTTCTTAATGTCAAAGAAAAAAAACTCTATCTTGGGGATAAAGACGCCACAAAGGTGGCCAAAGCACACGGAACTCCGCTTTATGTCTACAGCAAAAACCAGATTCTTTCTAATTTTACGGCACTTCTTCGGGCTTTCAAAGGCAAAACATCGCTAGAGGCCAGATTGTACTATGCGATGAAAGCAAACCCTCATCAAGAAATCTTGAAGATTCTAAAAGAGGTCGGGGCCTGCATAGATGCAGTCTCTCCGGGGGAAGTCGCTGAAGCTCTTCGCGCGGGATTCTCTGCGGATAGAATATTCTTCACAGGGACCAGCGTCAGCGCAGAAGACCTCAAACTGGTATTCGATCAGGATGATCTGATTGTCAACATAGATGCTGAAGAACAACTGGAGCTTATGAAAGAAGTAAGGGAAAGATGGTTCAAGCACAAAAAGATCAAGGTGGCCGTAAGATGGAATCCCGGAATAGGAAGGGGATTTAGCTCGAAAGTCGTTACTGCTGGAGAAAAAACATACGACGGAATGCCCATTAAATTCGGCGTTGAAAAAAAGAAGGTTATCCAGATTTTCGCCAGGGCGTCTCAGTATGGTTTTACTCCTGTAGGATTGCATCACCATCTAGGCTCTGGCTGGACCAAGCAGGATATTGAAGCGGTAAAAGATGCTGTTGATAAGATGATCCAGAAAGCATCCGAGGTCCAAGAACAAGGATTTTCCCTTGAATTTCTAGATTTCGGCGGCGGATTCGGGCCCCGATATTTTTCGGACCAGGAAAGGTTTCCGGTCAAGGAATATGTAGAATATATTTGCCAAAAAATAAAAAAATCGAACTTAGGAATAAAAACCATCGCCTTGGAGCCAGGAAAATATTTAGTCGGAGACGCGGGTGTTTTGTTGGTCAAAGTCGAATATTTGAAAAAAAGCTATAACAACCTTTTTGCTTGCGTGAATGCAGGAACTTTTAACTCTGTGCCAAGACCTGCCATTTATTCGGAAGCTTATCATCACATCGTTAATTGTTCCCACGTTAATTATGGAAAAAAGGAACCGATTACAGTTGCCGGAAACCTTTGTGAAACAGGAGATGTCTTCGGAAAAGAAATAGAAATGCCGGTGCCAAAGAGGGGCGATATTCTGGCAGTGCTCTGTACCGGGGGGTACTGTAAAAGCATGGCCTCAAATTTTAACCTGAGAGAAATACCAAAAGAAATCATCATCTGATCAAGCACTCCTACGATTTGATCAATCACCCCCCTAATATTGTAGGAGCTTGATTTATCTTGTGAAGGTGTTTGATTCATCAAATCCGCCTTCTTATGTAGGGGCTTGATTTATCAAGCCCACCTTTTTGTGTACGGATTTGAGTTATTAATATTACATTAAGTTCAGAAAATGAGAGAATCTCCAATTTTTACTCTAATTTCTTTCTACTTTTTAATTATTATCAGGTATTTTTTCCTAATATCTCTTTGATCGCGAGTTCCGCCTGAGGATAAAAGAATCGATAGCTCCCCTCGAGAAGTCGTCTGGGGCTGACTCTTTGGCCTGATAAAAGCATCTCCTTGGCCATCTCACCAAAAAGCAGCCGGAGGACAAAACCTGGAACAGGCAGCCAAGATGGTCGTTTCATAATCTTTCCCGTGAGACGCGCGAAATCCTTCTGGATTAGTTGATGTGGTGCTGTCAGGTTGAAAATACCTTTTAAATCCACTCTTTGTATGAGAAAAAGTATCGCGTTGACCTCATCTTCAAGATGAATCCAGGAAAACCATTGTTTTCCGCTTCCCAGGTGACCACCGAAAAAAAGACGAAAAGGCTTCACAAGGCGAAAAAAGGCTCCTCCCTCCTTTCCCAGGACAACTCCTGACCGAATGATTACACGCCGGATATTCTGAGACTCAACTTCTTGAGTAGAAAGCTCCCACTTTTTGACTACCTCTGCAAGGAATCCCTCTCCAGGGGAAGATGACTCATCAATAATTTCATCTCCACGAAGGCCGTAATAGCCAATAGCCGATGCCTGAATGATTATCCCCGGCTTTTTTTCGACAGACTTTGCAGCCCCAACAACAGCTCTGCCTGCATCAAGCCTGCTCTGGAGGATAACTTGCTTCTTTTTTGCCGTCCAACGACCAGAGCCTATGTTTTCTCCAGCCAGGTTCACAACAGCATAAGCCCCGTTAGCATATTCCAGCCACCCTTCGGAACTTTTCGCGTCCCATTCAACAACTGTGACATCCGATCCGAAGATTTTTTCTCCTTTCTCTTTGCTGCGAGAAAGAGCAACAACATCATACTTTTCTTCAAGTAGTCGAAAGCAGAGGGCTTTCCCGATAAAACCTGTGGCGCCGGTAACTATAACACGAGCCATTTTTTACTAATCAGATCCTTCATGGTTTTACACGCTCTAAAGAGCGATAAGCTCTTCATTGGTTTAGAGCGCGGATGATATCCAATTGCACCCCCTGTTAAATCCATGAATTTCAAAATACCTTTTTAATGTGAATTTTATTTTAATTAACTTCTTTTATTTCTTTAAAAAATTAATTATCTCATCTATATCAGGGAGCTGAGGAATATCATACACCTTAACGAATATGACCTTCTGTTCTTCATCAACGATGATATTCGCTCTTTCTGAAATGCCATTCTCAGCCCTGAATATTCCGTAAAGCTTGGCGATCTCTCCATGGGGCCAAAAATCAGAAAGAAGCCTTGTCTCCTTTATATCCAGCTCTTTTGCCCAAGCATGTTTTGAAGGCACTGTATCTACACTCAGTCCCAAAGCAATTGTGTTTAGTTTATCAAAAACCTCTCTGTTCTTTTCGAGTGACTGCATTTGCCTTGCACAAACCTTTGTCCAGGCAAGAGGATGAAAAGAAAGGAGAACCTTTTTACCTTTAAATTCGGATAAACGCAATTCCTTGTTATGCTGGTCCTTAAGAGAAAAATCAGGAGCTTTATCTCCGGCATTTATGACTTTTTTTTCATTCATAGTATTTAACCTCCTTTCTTATCTTTTCGATTTTATTAAATCCGATAATTTATTCTTTCTCTCTAGTTTTCTTAGCGCTAATGGCTCTTTATTCTGACGATAAACACCCACATTCTCTTCAAAAGTCGATTTTTTATCATTCCTGTAAAAAATTCCAAGCGGAAACTTTTCTCTTTCCACGGCCTTTTGGAATGCATTTCCGTGGTCATGGGGATCGTGAGATTTATCCAGATAATAAGTATTCTCTTTAAACCATTTGTGAGTATTCACTTTGTTGAAAGAGACACAGGGCTGAAATATATCCACAAGGGCAAAGCCTTTATGAGAAATAGCCTCTTTGAGTATTTTCTTTGTCTGCTCAATGTCGCCTGAAAAAGTCCTAGCCACAAAGGAAGCATCTAAAGCTATGGCAAGAGCAAGCGGATTAAAAGGCTCCAGGAATACGCCTTTTACTTGAACCGGGGTTTTAAACCCGATTTGACTCGTAGGCGATGCCTGTCCCTTTGTTAAACCATAAACCATGTTGTTGTGAACGATGTTTGTTATATCGGGATTCCTCCGGATCGCATTGATAAGATGATTCCCTCCTTCCCCATACATATCTCCGTCACCGCTCTCAGCAATGACTGTAAGATCAGGATTCACCACCTTTATAGCCGTTGCAGGAGGTACTGCCCTCCCATGGAGGCCGTTGAAGAAATTGGTCCTAAAATAATGAGGAATCTTCGCAGCTTGCCCTATGCCAGAAACAAGCACAAGTTTTTCTGGTTTTATACCAAGCTCGGAGAGTGTTAGCTTTAATACCTTGAGAATACTGAAATTTCCGCATCCAGGACACCAGGCAATATCAATGTCGCCCATTTCAAAAATTTGGCTTTCCATTATACTTTCTCCTTACCCAATATTTTCTTAATTTCTGCTGCAACTTCCTCTACGGAAAAAGCGAGACCGTTATATTTAAGAATTTTTGCCTCGATATCCACTCCTGTATAGAGTTTAATCAACTTGCCGAACTGCGAGGTAGCATTGTTTTCGATGATTATATTTTTCTGTGCTTTATGAAGATAGTCCCTTGTTCCTTCATAAAGAGGATAAACCTGCTTGAAGTGCAGAAATGAGATATCTTCTCTTCCCAATTCTTGCAGCGCTTCCCTGACAACATTATAGGTAGAACCCCAACCCGTGATTAAAACTCTGTAATTGCTTGAACCGACGAGCTCAGGAGGAACTATCTCTTTTTTTATCGAATCCAGCTTTTTAAGCCTTTTATCCACCATTTTCTCTCTTAGAATTAGATCCTCGGTGATGTGTGCTTCTTCATCATGTTCGTCACTATCCACTCCCACTAGGCCCTCGCCGAATCCAGGAATTCCCCGGGGAGATATTCCGTCTTCAGTCAGCTCATACCTTTTATATCCTTTATGTGTTTTTACTACATGATTTTCATCTCTCGTATCAGAAATATCGAGAAGAGGAAGATTCATGAGGGAATCTATTAGATATTGATCGGTTAAAACAAATACCGGAATTTGGTACTTATCGGCCAGGTTGAAGGCCTTTTGAGTGAGAAAGAAAGCATCCTTGAGGTTTCCAGGCGCCAATATGATACGCGGGAATTCTCCGTGGCCCGAGTAAAGAGCGAGCTCTAAATCAGCCTGTTCTGTCCTTGTGGGTAAGCCTGTTGCTGGACCGGGCCGTTGGCTAAGATGAATAACAACAGGAATCTCAAGCATGCCTGCCAGGCTTACGCCTTCTATCATAAGAGCAAAGCCCCCTCCAGAAGTTGTAACCATGGACCTTGCTCCCCCGTAGGAAGCTCCGATGGCCATGTTAATAGCACTGATTTCATCCTCTGCTTGCTCCACTACCATATCGAAGTCTTCCATCTGCTGAGAGAGAAAGACCATGACACCTGTAGAAGGAGACATGGGATAGGAAGAGAGGAATTTACAACCTCCGGCCAATGCACCCAAACCCACAGCCTCTGATCCGTTTAAAAGATTTTCATCCTTGATTTTCGGGCTGCTCCGGATGGTAAATTCAATTTTTCCTGAGTTAAGTATCTGAGTGCCAACCTCGTAACCTTTTTTTGTGGCTTCGATATTCCTCTTGATTACGTCTTCGCTTTTTTTAGAAAAAAACTCTCTTATAAAATTCGTGAGAAGGTGTTGTTCAACTCCAACTGTTCCTAAGACAACTCCTGCAGCGATTATGTTCATATAAATCCTTCCCCCAATATCAGAAGCAATTTTGGAGAAAGGAATATCTATAAACTCTTTCACTTCCAAAGGAGAATCCTTTGAGATAATCTCCCTATCACCGAGAATTATTGTTTCAGGAGTAATTCTTTTCTCAACGTGCTTAATCCCACCTTGGTGAAACGGAATCAAGATATCTATCCTATCCAGGTAGGCAGAAGCTCTTTTTGAAGAAATGCGTATTTGAGTCGAATTGCTCCCGCCCCTAACTCGAGACATATATTCCTTGGTTGCAAACACATGAAATCCAGAAAGCTTCAGGTATCGAACAAGAATCTGTTCAACAGTTTGAATCCCCTGGCCTGCCTCTCCGCAAAGAACAACTGAAACCTCATCTTTTTTTTGAGCTCGAAGTGCGTTCATGAAACCCTCCTTTATTTCTTATATTTGCATTCCCTTCAGGAAGGAATTTTATTATTTCACTTTGAAAAATTGAATTCAAGGATAACCTCTTAGAATTTCTATATTATTAATGTAAGAAGGTGAAACAGGATTGCAAGCAATTCTAGCATCATGGATAATATGGATAAAGATAATATTTAAAAAAATGACAGATTTAAAAAAATTCTTGGAAAATATCCATAAAAGAATCTTAGAGCTGAAAAGAAACGACGAATATAAAAAATGTTTAAACTGTGATTGCTATTTTGGATTGCTGTATTACATGAAAGAGGAATTATCAAAGATTGAAGCTCCGGCATACGAGGAAATGCTGAAAGATATTATCTTGACATTTAATAAAAGAAAAGAAAGTAAAATACGCCAGTGTCTTGGTTGTGATCCGTGTCCTCCAGCTGAATGGACAACTGAATTAATAAGAAAGTTTAAAATAACGAGATAAAACTGCCGGGGCTTGATTCATCAAGCCCCTACATTAAGGAAAAATGAAACTTTTCCTTGAAAAAATACGTATTTAATAAATGAGTTTTCTTTGGAAATTCATATCTTTTGTGATAATTTTAAATGTTAACAAACATAAGGAGAATAGCATGAAAAAACTAACTTCAATTCTATCTCTACTTGCCTTTCTTTTGATTCTTTCCTATGGAATATCTTTCTGTCAAGAGGTCGATCTTAGCGGAACATGGGAAGGGACTACCGAAGTTCCTGACGCCCCGGAACTGGATCAGATAACCCTGGTCCTGGAAAAAATTGATGGAGAATACAGTGGAACGTTTACAGATTCATTAGGATTTGCCGAGGAAGCGGAATTAAAGGATATCGAATTTAAAGAAAACACCTTAACATTCAGTTTCACCATCTTTAATGGATTCGAGTACCAAATGATATATGCAACTTTGACCGTAGAAGGAAATAAAATGAGTGGCAACTGGGAATCAGATGATGGCAGTTCTGGTCCGGTAGAGTTGGAGAAAAAAGATTAAAGCTATTTAAAATTTTCTTTGCATAATTCTTTTTCAGTTTTTAAATTCAGCCCGACTTCTTCAAACGATTTCCTAAAACGTTTAGTTTGAACTTTCTGATTGTATTTTGAGGGTAAACCTCTCGTTCCAGGCACTCAAAAAAACGGCATCAAAATGAGCGTTATTTAATTTCGATCCCTCCAAACATTGCAGTTGCTCTGATGAATAGGGTAGTTTTCGTTTCTCCCGGGGGCGCTGCTTTATGCTTATCCTCAACTGCTCCAAAAATTGCACTGCTGTCAATTACAACCTCCCAATCACTGGGAACCAAAACTTCAATTCCCCCAAAAATTGCGGTTAACTCAATAGTAGCTTTATTATCCGCCAAACCTGCCTGAGTAAAGTCTAAATCAATGCCGCCAAAAAGAGCTGTCGCCTTGCCACCTCGAAATTCCGGTGTGTTAAAACGACGCTTTATTCCCGAAAAAATTATAAAAGCATCTAAATCTTTCTCTTTTATCTCAGGAGCTTTTGCTTGAAAAGGCTTAAATCTTGGCTTGAAAATCATCCACAGCCCAGCGGCTATAATCAGCAGAGGCCAGAAATATATCCAGATTCTACCTGTAATAATATCCAGATTGACAAGCATAAAAAAACCGCCGATCAAAATAAGGATTGCCCCGAAGCCCCTGCTGCGAAACCCATGCGCAATCAAGTGCCATAAGCCGATAAAAATGAGAATGAGAGGCCAATAATTAGAAATGACTTCTCCGGCATCCAGCTTGCCCATATTGCCAAGCAAAAACAAAACTCCAATAAAGATAATCAATAATCCTGAAAATATGCGACCTTGATAATCTCTTGTTCTATTCATTTTTCCTTCTCCCTCTTTTAAATTTACGGTTTGTTCTTTCTTTAATAATTAGTGCCTATGATAGACAAAGGCAATTATAAGAGAATCTTTAAGAAAATTCTAATTATTTCCGTGATTACTAGGATAAAGGTTTTGGTGATGCTTCCTTCAAAAAATTAGAAGGTTTTCTGCTCCAGTAAATCTGGAGAGTTTTGTCGATCTAGTGAATGTAACCTTTCTTCACATTTTATCGTATTATAAAAAGAGATGCTATGCCCAGTTCAAAAATTGACCAGTGGGGCATACCAGGTTGAAAATCCCTGAATTTGAGGTGTTGCGAGGACGATTGAATCGTGTCTTTTTTTAAGAATTTGGGAGTCATCTGTCCAGGAAAGAGATGGATGAATATGGAGAAAATAAAAATGGTACAGTATCGATTTTTCCGGATAACAGGCTTTGTCTTGATGATTCTGGTTCTTACTTCAGCCTTTTTTGCCTCTCCGCTTTTCAAGTCTGACCAGGAAAAGGATAAGCTAGAACCATTTGCTCAACATTTTACAGTTACGACTGCAACCTCACCCATCAAAGTCGATGGCGTGCTGGATGAACAGGCCTGGGCTGATGCTGTGCTCATCAATCTTCCCTACGAGTGGATGCCCGGAGACAATATCCCGTCACCAGTAGACACAGATTGCCTGGTGACCTTCGACCAAAAATATTTTTACGTTGGATTTCGCTGTTACGATCCAGCGCCGGAAAAAATCCGTGCCCACCTGATGGACCGTGATTCCACCGATACTTTGATCCAGGACGACCATGTTGTCATCATGGTTGACACTTTCAACGATGAGAGAAGAGCTTTCCAGTTCAGGGTCAACCCCTTGGGTGTTCAGGCTGATGCCAATTTCAGCGAGTCTGAAGGATATGAGAATTTTTCCTGGGACGCGATTTGGAAATCGAAAGGAAAAATCAACAATTGGGGATATGCTGTAGAGATTGCAATTCCCTTCAGCCAGCTGCGGTTCTCCAAAAGTACTGAAGTTCAGACCTGGGGTTTCGACGCAGAGCGCTCCTATCCTCGCAACGTCCGGCATCGGATGATCTCACACACGCGGAGACGGGACATCGGCTGTTTTCTCTGTCAGCAAAACAAAATCACCGGTCTTCAGGGAATGACTACCGGGTTGAATATTGAGATTGATCCAACCTTGACAGCCGTCCGAACGGATAAAAGAGAAGACTTTCCAGACGGATCCTTGGTCACAGGCGATGATAAGTATGACCCTGGAGTGACATTCCGCTGGGGAATAACACCCAACCTGATTCTCAACGCCACCGCAAATCCGGATTTCTCCCAGGTCGAGGCGGACGTAGCCCAACTCGATGTAAACACCAGGTTTGCTCTCTACTATGCGGAGAAAAGGCCCTTTTTCCTTGAAGGAGCTGATTTTTTCCTGACTCCTGTTGAAGCCGTGTTTACCCGCACCGTAGCCGACCCTGACGGAGGCCTGAAGCTGACCGGAAAACTAGGCAAGAACGCTGTAGGGTTTTTCGGTGCCTATGACAGAATTAACAACCTCATCTTTCCTTCCAACCAGGGTTCAGCATCAACCTCCATAGACCAGAATGTGACAAGCGGCGTGCTCCGCTACCGCCGGGATGTAGGGAGGAACTCGACCATCGGCCTCCTCTACACTGGCCGAATGGCCGATGATTATTACAACCATGTGGCCGGCGTGGACGGATTTCTGCGCCTTTCCAGGACTAAAGAATTGCGCTTCCAGTATCTCCACTCAGAGACGGATTACTCTGACACAATTTCATCAGCGTTTGGTCAGCCTTCAGAGGATTTTGGCGGAGATGCCCTTAGGGCTTCTTTCTCTCACCGGGGACGAAACTGGATGTATGGTCTCTCCTACAATGACCGCAATCCCACTTTTCGTGCAGACTATGGCTTTGTCCCCCGTGTAGATATAAGGAGTGCGAGCGCCGATATCACCCGGCTTATCTGGGGAAAAAGAGGTGATTGGTTCACGCGGATCACAGTTGGTGCCTTCGGCAGTGTCACCTATGACCATGACGGAAACCTCGCCGACAGTACGATGGCCCTGCAGACGAGCTATTCTGGACCCCTTCAAAGTGTGTTTCATGCAACCTACTTCAGGGAGAGGGAACGATTTTTACAGGAGGTCTACGATAAAGACCAGCTGTCATTCTACACGGAAATAAAGCCGGCAGGAGGCATCATGTTCAATCTGCACGGATGGTTGGGCGATGTTATCGATTATAATAACACCCGTAAAGCCTTTGCTCTGAATGTGATTCCGTCAGCAGAAGTCATTTTGGGAAGAAATATCAACATTAACGTCCAACACAATTTTCAGCGGTTCACTTTAAGAGGTGACGAGATCTTCCAGGCAAGCCTCAGCCAGTTAACGTTGGTGTATAATTTCAACTTGCGAATGTTCGTCAGAGGCATTGTCCAGTATCTGAATGTGGCACGAACACCGGAGCTTTATATCAATCCCGTACAAAGAAGGACGCAGACTGTGTTCACCCAAATTTTATTCTCCTACAAGCTCAACCCCCAGACCGTGATCTTCCTCGGCTATTCAGATAATTATTTCGGCGAGACGGGCCTTGACGTCACTCAGACGGACCGCACATTCTTCATCAAGCTGGGTTATGCCTGGACAAAATAATTGTCTGTAATCGGTCAACCTTTCCCTGATAAGCTGGTGGGGATGTAGATGAAGCCATTGCCGACCGGTATCAGATGGAAGCCATGCTCAATCACACGACCAAACCTATCATCTTTGTCACTTATGAATTTGGGGGCTGTATAGATGATGCTTATTTTTTTCTGCTCTTTTTTTTCATTACTTCAGGCCCAACACATTGCTCAGCAAATTTACACCATTCAATGCATCCCAAATCAATCTTTGGGTTTGTAACCTGTTTCTTACAGTCTTTACACCGTCTTCTGGTATCGTCCTTAAAGAACTCGATTAACACGCCACATGAGGGGCATTTAACTTCAAAAATATCCCCTGGTTTCCAATGGCGCGTATCTTGCCCTGGACATTTCATGTTTCACAATATACTTTTTTTTTCCGGCATTTTCAAGGTAGACATAGGCTCTATAAGGACTACGTCAAAGTCGATATTTATCTGAATAGACAAGGGATTCAGTTCATATCAAGAGAAAACATATAAGCACAAAATGGTGTTAAGATCGAAAAATAGAGGCCGGTTACGAACCAAAAAATAAGGAAAAAATACCCTTTTTCAATGCATTGTTCGCCATAGAAAACCTCCTCTATTGGCAAGTTTCTGCGTCATGCTTTATTTATTGTTTTTGGATTCTACGGTCTTTCTCAGCTTGGCTTTAATTTTTTCATTAAGAGGCTTTGGATTGTGATTCTCCAGGATATATTTTACCTTTTCGTTGGCTTTTGTCCCTAAATCCTTACTGCCTTCTTCAATCCATTTTTCATAGGGACTTCTCGAAATCAAATCTGGAAACCAGTTCTCTTTAAAGTGTTTCAGAGTATGCTCACTGGTGAGATATTCGCCACCAGGACCAACCTTATCAATTAGATCAAGGGCCATGGTCTCTTCGTTGATTTCAAATCCTTGAGTTATACGCCTGACCATGCCGATGACTTCATTGGTTACAACCATCTGTTCAAACGATGTCGTTAGTCCATTGTTTATGTAGCCAACATCATGAACCAGATTTCCTCCACTTAGAGAAGACAACAATACCCACATTGCCGCTTCCAGAGACGCCTGCTGGTCAAAAATGTTGGAATCTGAACACCCGGCAAAGCTGAACATGGGTAGCCTGTAGTACCTCGCCATATCGGTGGAAGCACAAACTCCTAGCATAAACTCCGCAGAAGCATAGCAGGCCACGGAAGTTGCCATATCCATCGACGTGATACCGCCGCCATAAATAAAAGGTGCCCCCTCTTTGATGAGATTGGATAGGACATAGCCAGCAAGAATTTCGGCATTTCCCTGAATAATTCCACCTGCAAGAGTAACAGGGCCAGTTCCTCCTGTGATCACTGCCGGGGTAAAAATTACAGGAAGAGATTTTTCGGCCATGTACATAAGTTTTTGGGTGGACTCCTTAGCCAACTGGAGAGGAGAAATCGGCTCTGTATAAAGAACTATGAATGGACTGTTCCGAAGCTTTTCCATTCCTCCGGCTACTGCCTCAGCCATTTCTATAATCGTCTTCATATTCTCCAAACTCCAGGCTGTAAAAACGATGGGCTTTTCCGTATAATTCACCATCGCCTCAAAATGGTAGATATCCGATATTTTGGTGTTTACATCACTTGCGATCCCGGAGCACATGACAAAACTGAGCTCATCAAGAAAGTCTACTGCCTTCGAAACGTTTTCGATATCCTTAATCACAGCAAATCTTCTCTCCCCAGTGTAAGGATCAACAAGATTGGGAGTGTCAGAGCCAGTGCCAAAATAGACATTGTTTTCCTCAAGAAACATCGCGGGATCGCCATTCCTGGTACAGAGACAAGCCCGAGGGGGCACGTTTCTCAAAGCCCACTCCACGAGGTTAGGAGGAATCCTCACTCTTTCCCCATCCACAAAACAGCCAGCCTTTTTAAATACCTCGACAGCTTCAGGCTCTTTCACATCCACCCCTGTCCTTCTCAAAACCTCAAGCGAAGAAAGGTGAATGAGTTCGAGCTTGTCATTCGAGAGAATGTTCAACCTCGGAATATTGAGTTTGTACTTATCTTCCATTTCTCCCTCCTGTTAAAATTTAAGCAAGTATAATCTACCATTCTGATAAATTTATTAATAAAAAATTATTACTCTTCCTAACTGGTTCGTATTATTCACCTGCCAAGCCGTATTTTTTCTTTAAATTTTCATCATATAGCGCTTTTCTGGCAGGGCAGCGTTCCCTCGGGCAGAGCTGGCAGGAAAAAAACGTCACTTCGGTAGGAAACAATATTCCGGATATGGATTTTCTTGGAATCATCAACATGTAGTCCGTCAACCTGACCCCGATCTGATCTTCCGTATTTCCGATCAAGGAGAACAAAGGTCTTTGCTCCGTTACTGGCCAATCCGGGAGCGATCCCGGGCTCATGCTGGAGAGCTTTTCAAGCCCGAATTGCTTTTGCAAGTGTCTCACTAAGTACTGCTTCGCTGAACGGAGGGCCATATCGCCGATGTTTTCAAGGCAATACTGTTTGAGAAGATCACCAAAAGAGCGGGCTTTATCCTCCAAAGCTTTCCCGATCGTGATAATATAGGGAAAAATCCTCTCAACATCGTCCAAATTTTTTCTCAAAACACGGCTGGAAAAAGTCTGGCCATCGATCTCGACTATATCCTCCCCTTTTTTGCTGATGTAAGAGACTTTAAAGAAAACTTTCAACTGGATTAAGGATTCGGCTATCTCAAGGAGCTCTTTAACAATAGATAAGGCGTCTTTGTTTTTGTTTAAATGAAGCTGCTTGATTACATTTTCAGGGATTAAATCTAAAGGAATTCTTTCTAAACAGGGCATGAAATCCTTAAATTCCAAATCCCAAACAAACTTTCCAAATGTGAAAATACTGTGATTACTCGAGTAGACTCTTAACCAAGTCTACGGCAGAAGCTGCATCGGGAGCATAGCCATCCGCCTTAATCTCTTCCGCATAAGATTGCGTGATCGGAGCTCCTCCAATTATGACCTTCACTTTTCCTTTCAGATTCGCATCTTCTACAGATTGAATGACTTCTTTCATATAGATCATGGTTGTGGTTAAAAGCGCTGACATCCCGATGATATCGACTCCCTCTTTCTCGACAACTTCCATAAATTGTTCTTTAGTAACGTCTGTGCCAAGATCTGTGACTTCAAATCCGGCTCCTTCCAAGAGCATCCCCACGATATTCTTACCGATATCATGCAAATCACCCTTGATGGTTCCGATAACAACTTTTCCTCTGGATCCCGCGATCGCATCTCCCAAGAGGGGCTTCACAATCTTCATGCCCTCCTTCATTGCCCTAGCCGAAACCAACACTTCTGGAATAAAAATTTCGTTTTTCTTGAATCTTTCGCCGACAACATCCATTCCTGCAACCAACCCTTTATTTAAAATTTCACCTGGTGAGATACCCTCTGAAAGAGCTTTTTGAGTTAATTCACCCACTGAAGTCTCATCTCCTCTCTCTACTCTTAAAGCTATATCCTCTAAAATCGTCACGTCTTCCTCCTAATCGAATTATTTTAATTATAAGCAACTTAATATTTTAGCTGCTTTTGTTGCTTTGAGTATTGTATTATTTTATTAATTTTTGTAAAAAAATGCTTTTTTTATCCTTCTTTCAATAGAATATTCAGCCTTTGAACAGTGATTCTGAGCTAGCAGAAGACCTTGCTTTTTTCCTCTTCTGTTTTTTTATCATTCCATCTTTGCACTTACATAATTAATATTGCCTGCTTAAGCAATAGTGAATAGAAAAAAGAATAGCATAATTTGAATTCCAATTCAGCCTCTTATTATTTATCCTAAAAATTAGGTATTATTTGTACTTGTTTCATACTTGATAATTACACATTGCGATTCACTACATTATCAAGTATTAAAAATATTATATGATTGTGTATTTGAGGGTCGAGAGCGATTCTTTAGAAATAGTGAAAACTGTTAAGAGGGAAAACGCTGATTTCATCAGACTCCCAGCTCTCATGACCACTACTAGGCTGAGTCAGAAAGAGACTATATATGCTCCTTCACTAGAGCTATAGGAGTTCTCACAAAGTCGACAATTAAAAATAAAGTGAGATCTTTTTAGGAGGAACAGGAATAAAATTAAAAGGCAGATACAGGTTTTGCCTTGTACTGGCAAGCTTTCTTGCTTTTACAGCCTTATCCTGCTATCGTTTTTCTATATCGATAACTAGAAGGAAAAACTGCAAAAACGGAGAAAGCTATGAAATCGGAATGGCTTGAATCTCTTCTCAACCCAGGCATATTGAAGACAGGAGGCTGCGTTCCAGATAAATCGATGGAGGAAATCAAAGCAGAGCTGGGCTTAACCAATGTGATTAAAATAAGCTCTAATGAAAATCCTATCGGTCCCCCTCCTAAAGCTATAGAGGCCGCCCACGATTGCCTCAAAGAACTCCACCTTTACCCGGATCCAACTTACCATGACCTAAGGAAGGCATTGGGGAAACATCTCGGGCTCCATAAAGAAGAGATCCTTGTGGGAAATGGCGGAGGTGAGTTGATTTATCTTATCGCCATGGCTTTTCTCGGCGAAGGTCAAGAGGTGATCATAGGAGACCCCTCTTACATACTTTATGAGATCATAACAAAAACTATGAGGGGAAGGTGTGTTTATAGCCCTCTTAAGGAATATGGGATTGACTTGGAAGACATGCTAAAGAGGATAAATCCACTGACCAAATTAATTTGCGTTTGCAATCCTAACAATCCCACAGGAAGGTCAGTGAGTAGAGATGAATTCTTTTCATTTCTTGACAGTGTTCCCCCAGAGGTTTTTGTGGTCTCAGACGAGGCTTACATCGACTTTGTCAAGACCCCCAATTTTCCTGATACTATTTCTCGATTTCGGTCAGGCCAAAACAATTTGTTAATACTAAGAACATTATCTAAAGCCCAGGGCTTAGCAGGCCTAAGACTTGGCTATCTTATAGCTCACCCATCTATAATCAAGGCCATCAACCGGTTTCGCCTTCCTTTCAACGTTTCCAGGGCTGCGCAAATGATCGCCATAGCAGCTTTGAAAGATACAGAACACCTTCGTAAGACTATCAATATTGTAAACAAGGGCAAAGATTATCTTTACAAGATGTTTGGAGAAATGGGTCTTGAGTGGATCCCTTCTGATGCAAACTTCATTCTGGTAAAAATGGAGAGAAAGGCTGGTGAAATTTATAAAGCCCTCCTCGAGAAGGGAGTTCTTGTCAGGCCCGCCTTCCGTCTCGATAATCATATTCGTATTACAGTCGGAACAGAAAATCAAAACCACAAGTTGATTGAGGCCCTATGCGATGTGCTGGATATTTCGTTTCCTCCATATAAGGTGTAAAACGCTTGAATATATCTTTAAAGCAATATATATGAAAGGGGTAAAAATGCCGTAGGCCTTATGGTATCCAAGGCCAAAATCGCTCCAGTTATGAATTATCAAGACCTATCATCCAGTCCTTAGATCCTACAAGATGACTCGCCCATCGGCGATGAAGTAACCTTTTTCCATAGGGAAAACCGGATTTAGGTCTATCTCTTTGATAGCATCCTCTTTCACTGCCATTTGAGATAGGCGAATAAGGAGTTCACAGAGGGCCTTGCGATCTGCTGGCGACCTCTTCCGCATCCCTTTAAGAATTGAATGCGCACGGATTGAATCGAGCATGTCTTCCGCTTCTTTAGGTGAAAGGGGAGCGATGCCGTAAGCGATATCTCGAAAAACCTCTATCCATATGCCTCCCAGGCCAAAGGTGATGACTGGACCAAACTGAAGATCCCTGACCATTCCCACAGACAATTCCACATCATGTTTCTGAAAAGGATAAATGATTAATCCTTCAATTCTATTTTCTGTACTCTCCAGTGAATAAAGTTGAGAGAAGGCTTCACTCACCTGCTTTTCATTCTGTAAGCCAATAAAAACGCCACCAGACTCAGTTTTATGAATTATATCAGGAGATACGACCTTCATAACAACGGGCCATCCTATGGATCTTGAAGCCTTCAGGGCCTCATCTTCATTGTGGATGAGAGTGTACCTGGGAACATGTATTCCATAGTCTTCTAAAAGACTTAGAACCTCTGGTTCTAAAAGATGGCGTCCTTCACGCCTTGCCTTTTCAATCAATTGATGCAAATTTGATCCTCCCAAGAAGTTTTTTTCTCTCAGTCAATTTTGACAAGACAAAAGCACACCGTTCCCCTGTGGCAAGATTAACCAAGCCCGTTTCTTTTAGAAGGCGGACTGCGTCCTTTACGATGCGGCCAGCCATAAAATTTGTGATTATGGGCTTTTGATGCGCCTTGGCTGCATCAATGACTCCTCGTGCTATAGCGTTGGAATCAAGATAAGGAGTTGCGACATAAATAACAATGGCAGCATCATATTCAGAAAGGGCAGACTCAAGAGCAATCCGAAACTCTTCGTAGCCAGATTCAACGGTTAGATCAATGGGATTTTTTAACGATGCATGCGGGGAGAGATGTGGCTTTAGATTTTTTTGGAAAGAAGGTGACGGCTCAGCCACATCCAATCCTAATTTCTCTGCTTTGTCTGCGGCGAGAATTCCAGGTCCTCCCGCGTTAGACACTATTGCCACCCTATTGCCATCTGGTAATAGACACTGAGAGAATGTCTGGCAAAGATCGAACATTTCCTCGATTCCCTCCACTCGTATGATCCCTGTCTTCCGAAAAGCAGCTTCATAAATTTGGTCAATTCCAGCAAGTGTTCCAGTGTGAGAAGAAGCTGCCCTTGTGCCGGACTGAGTTCGACCTGATTTGATGGCCACAACAGGTTTTTTCATGCTGGCAGCGTGAGCAGCACGTAAAAATTCTCGCCCCTTGTCAATCCCTTCAATATAGAGGGCAATAACACCGGTCTGGGGATCGTCGGCCAAATAGGAGAGCAATTCGATGTCTCCCACATCACATCGGTTTCCATAAGAGACGAACTTGCTGAATCCAAACTTCCGCTCTTCAGCCAGGGCGAGGGTTGCCCCTCCTAAGGCCCCGCTCTGGGTTATGAATGCTGTGTGCCCTGGAAGAGCGCGAACCTCAATGCTTGGAAAATGATTGGTCCAGGGATTCATCAAGCCGGCGCAGTTTGGACCAATGATTCGAACCTCCCACTTTCTTGCTGTCGTGACAAGATCATTTTCTGCCTGATAATTGCCGACTTCAGAAAATCCAGAGGAGATTATAACAGCCGCTCTGATACCCTTCATACCGCATTGCTTAATGGTATCCAGAATAGCTCGCAGGGGGAGCGAAATAACGACAAGCTCAACATCTTCGGTAAGCTCTGAGATTGAAGCGAATACTCGATACCCCAAAACTTCTCCTCCGGCAGGGTTGACTGGATAAATTTTGCCTTGATATCCTCCCTCTTTCATACTCTTGATTATCTCGTAACCGATTTTTCCAGGCTTAATCGATCCAGCAAAAGCGACTGCCTTCGGTTTAAAAAAGGAATCAAAAGCATGACTTCTCATTCAGCAACTCTCTCTTTTTTAGCAAATTCGTATCCTTTCCAGAAGGCATTGAGGTTTGCAGTAGCAAATTTTTTGTTTATCTCTTCGATTGCCCAGGTGAGAGAATCGGTATTCAGAAACGAGATACTGCTGGAGAAAGCACCCAGCATGACCATATTGACAGCCTGAGCTGACCCGGCTTCTTGAGCCAGTCGATCGGCAGGAATCATATGAAGATGAGTAGTTTTCAACCGTATCATCGCCTTTATGTCATCCTGGATCGGATAAAGTTCAGGGCTCAATTTGGTATAATAGCCGTGGATTGTTCCCGAACTTGTCCAGATTTGCCCCTGCTGTTTCAAATATTGTATAACGCTTGCGACTTCTGAAATCTCAAGACTTATAATGGCATCTCCCCTTCCAAGAGGGATTTTTGGGCTGCTAGACTTCCCAAACCTTACAAAGCTTAAAACACTTCCGCCTCTCTGGGAGATACCGGTCCCCTCGAAGAGTTTCACCTGAACGTTTTTCCTTAAAGCAGCAGTCGCAAACACCTGAGAAACTGTCATAACACCCTGGCCGCCCAACCCAGACAAAACCAAATTATACTGTTTCATTAAAATATCTCCTCTATCTAAAATAAATTCATGCTAGACAGCTCCGTACGAACAGACATGATGGCATAGGCCGCAGGCTGTGCAAGTGGTTGGGTCGATATATGCTTTTCCATCTTCCCCTCTATCAATAGAAGGGCACCCCAGAACTTTCATACATGAGTGTTCACAGACATCAAGACCAGCACACTTCTCTGGCCTGACTTTCAAGGAAACTCTTGTTTTTCTCCTTCTCTCTTTCTGAATAGTGCATTCTGCCTCCGAAATAACAACCGAGATCTCCTTGGAAGAAATGGCTTCCATTAGAATGGGGATCATCCTCTTTATTTGATAAGGGTTGACTCTTCTGACATTCTCAATGCCCGCAGCCCTGACGATTTCTTCAATCATAATAATGCGCTTGTCCTCAGAATAGGGCTTCGTGCCCACATGAGGCTGCATGCCCGTCATGGCTGCCCAATAATTATCAAGGATGATGATAGTCACATTCGTTCTGCTGTGAGAAGCATTGAGAAGAGCCGGAATTCCCGAATGGAAAAAAGTCCCATCCCCAATAGTGGCGATCACTGGATTTTTAATCCCAGCATATTTAAATCCCTGTGCCAAGCTAATGCTAGATCCCATACAAATTTCAGTCCAGCACGCTTGAAATGGTTCGTTCATTCCGAGAATCGTGCAGCCAATATCTCCTGTGATTATGACATCTTTCTTTTTGTATCCAAGCTTTTCAATAGTTTGATTCAGAGCATAAAAGGTAGCTCTATGGGGACATCCTGTACAAAATGTGCTTAGCCGTTTGACTTTGAAGGCTTGAACTTGCCTGGAAAGATCATCAGATATCTCAGGCCGCAAAACTTGATCCCCATATATCTCTTGAAGGACTGAAAGAACCACATCTATATTGTAATCGCCCGTCAAGGACAGCGGTCCATGAATTTTGCCGATTACTTTGACCGGATGATCGACTTCCGCCCGAAGAGCCAGGACAGTCTCTTCAACAATCGGTTCAAGCTCTTCCAAGACAACCACAGTATCTATTTTTGAAAGAAGGGTTTTGATTTTCTCTTTTGGTAATGGATTGGCAACTCCCAATTTCAAAGTGCAGGGTTTTAGGTTATTCAAGTGCACTGCCTCCTGGAGGTAATTCCAGGTAATTCCTTGAGTGATGAACCCAATTCTGCTTTCTGTTAGGGTTAGTGGGTTGAGATCATCTGTTAATGATCCAAATTGCTCAAGAGCAGAGAGTGTATCCTTATGCTGCTGCACACAAGCTGCGGGACCAGCCTTGGCATATCTCGCAATGTTAAATTCAAAAGAAGGTTTCCGCTTGATCGATTTTATCTTCCCTAAGGTCACTGATTCAGATGTATTGGCCAACGCGGTGGTAATTAGAATCATCACCGGCCTTCCTATCTGTTCAGAAAGATCGAAAGCACGACGTGTATAATCCAATGCCTCCTGAGGCGAAGAAGGAGTCATCATTGGAGCGGCTGCCAACCGTGCATAATGCCTGGAGTCCTGCTCTACCATCCCATAGTAAGTGTTCGGATCATCCGCCACATAAAGGACCAATCCTCCATTCGTACCACTATACTGCACTGATAGAAAGGCATCCGAAGCCACGTTAAGCCCGGACATTTTCATCGTGACCAAACTTCTAAGCCCTGCCCAGGAAACTCCTGTACCAACCTCGAAGGCCACCTTTTCATTAATAGACCACTCCACGCGAAACCCCAAATCAGAAGTTTTCAAAAGGGCCTCTATCAAATAAGTGCTAGGTGTTCCTGGATAACCAGTAACTAAAGCCACTCCCGCTTCGATCGCCCCGCGAGCCATTGCCTGATTACCAGAAAAAAGGAGCGGCTTTTTTAAATCGTGCGTTCCAATGTCTTTTACTGCCATATTAATCTCCCAGTCTCCTGATTGAAACTTGCTCTGAAATCAAACGAGCAGTTTCGAGGATTTGTTTCATTATCTCTTGTATTCGTCACCTTCCCATCCTTTTCTTTGGAACCGTGGCCCTAATTGCGGCTATAATTTTTCCCTGACCGTTATATATTGAAGCAGCCATGACTCTTTTTTTGAAATTCATGATATCTTAAATCTACAGAGTAAAAGCATAAAAGTGTTCTATTAGCTCTTAGTAAGAGCTTTGACGATCTTTTCTGGCGTCAAAGGTAGATCGAATATCCGGATACCCAAGGCATCACACACTGCGTTGACAACTGCCGGTGCAATGGAGACCACGGATGGCTCTCCTACTCCCTTGGCACCAAACGGCCCGAGTCCGTCTCCTGATTCAAGCATAACTTTATCAACATCCACAACATCAAGAGATGTGGGAATGAGATATTCCGATAATGATGGGGTTAGAGTAACTCCCTTTTTAAGAACTACATCTTCCATCAAAGCATATCCCAAACCCTGGATAGTACCTCCCTCAAGCTGCCCCTCCACACTAAGAGGATTGATAGCCTTGCCCACATCTAAACATGCAACAAGCTTGAGTACCTTGATCTTTCCAGTTTCAACATCAACAGAAATCTCTGCGGCGTGCGTTCCGAAGGTGAAATCCGGAAAGACCTGGCCTTGGCCTGTTTTAAAGTCGATCAACTCTCTGAAAGGAGCATTAAATTGTGCTACGTTGTAAAGGGGAATGCCATCAGAAGCACAGGCTGCTATCACATCTGTCAAGGGAATAGTCTGGTCAAGCGCCTCCTTGACCACCACTTTCTTGTCTTGCAGGTCAAGACTCTCAGGCCTTACTTCCAGAATATCAGCCGCCTTATTCAAAAGATTTTTCTTTATTTCTTTTGCTGCCTTCAGTGTGGCATTCCCGGACATGTAAAGCTGGCGCGTAGCCGTTGTAGTCCCGGCCAGAGGAGTCAACGCCGTATCCGCAATATAAACCTTAATGTCTTTCATCGGAACACCCAGCACCTCAGCTGCTATCTGCGCCAGGGAAGAGGACTGCCCACCCCCAAGGTCCTGAACCCCACACCTCACCGTAACGCTCCCATCCATATCTAAGCTGACGTAAGATCTCGAAGTATCATGGAGAAAAACCATCCGCCCATAGCTTGTCATGCCAGAGGCTATGCCCCGGCCGATTTTCTCTGCAGGCGATTTTGGTTTCGATTGCTCCCCTAGAGCTGCTAGAGCCTTCTCGGCTGTCTCAGGAAATGCCACGTAATGATCCAGTACCCGTCCCGTTGCCAGCGCTTTCCCTTTCCTCAAATAATTCTTTTTCCGAACCTCAAGAGGTGAGAGATTTAGACGCAGGGCCAACTCATCCATCTGGGACTCGTAAGCAAAACACACCTGCGGCACTCCAAAGCCCCGCATGGCACTCGAGAAAGTGTTGTTGGTTAAAACTGTGTAGGAGTCGACTTTGACATAGGGAATGTCATAAGGCCCAGTGGCACCTACTGTTGAGTAAAGGAGTACCCACGGACTCAGATAGACATATCCCCCAGCATCTGAGATCAACTCAGCCTCTAAGGCCATCAGTTTCCCATCATTTGTTGCTCCTGTCCGGTATTTCATAATGTAGGGGTGCCGCTTGCCGTGAGCGAGGATCGATTCTTCTCGTGTATAGGTGAGCTTAACAGGCTTTTTGGCCTTCCAGGTAAGGAGGGCAAGATAGGTTTCTACCGTGATGTCTTCCTTGCCACCAAATCCCCCTCCTATCATGGTTCCTATGACCCTGACCTTATTATGGGGAAGGCCCAGTACTTCAGCAACTTCCCTGAAGTGTTCGATAACCTGAGTTGACGCACGGATTGTAATGACTCCATCATCGTCTATCCAGGCAACTCCCGATTCAGGCTCAATATAGGCATGATCTTGAGCAGGTACACGGTAGGTGTTTTCGACAATTACATCTGATAGCGCAAAACCCTTTTCTACATCATCCTTCCTTACCTTGTAGCTGCAGATTATGTTGCTTTCACTCTCACCTACTTTATATGCACCTGGCTTCTTAGCCTCGATAGGATCGAACACACCGGGTAGGGGCTTGTAGTCGACCTTGATCAATTTCAATGCTTTTTGGGCTATCACCTCTGTTTCAGCTGCAACAAGGGCTATTGCTTCTCCCCTGAACCTGACTTTTTTATAAGCTAGAACCCGGTAGAGCCCTTCAAACCCGCCCACACTATGGGTCTGTCCAAAGCGGGTGACTGTTTCATTGTTGGGAACATCTTTGGCAGTAATTACCGCCTTTACCCCGGGTAGCCTTTCTGCCTTGCTGGTATCTATGGATAGGATATTTGCCGCAGGATACTTACTCCTTAGGACTTTCCCATAGAGCATCCCAGGAAGAAAATAGTCGTCAGCGTAGACCGTTTTTCCAAATACCTTGTCCCAGGCATCATGCCGGGCCAGGGGTTTGCCTATGATCTTATGTCCAGATTGGAAGGATTTCTCTTTTTTTTGTGCGTCCGACATGATTAATCTTCTCCGATATTATGGTTTACTTTCCAGGGCTACATCTTGAACGGCATCGATGATTTTTTCATACCCAGTACACCGGCAGAGGTTCCCAGAGATAGCCTCCTTGATTTCCTGGCGACCAGGATTTGGGTTCTGATCTAGAAGCGCCTTGGCAGATACGACCATACCAGCTGTACAAAATCCACACTGAATAGCCCCTTTTTGAACAAAGCTTTTTTGAATGGGGTGAGGCTTTTTCTCGTCTCCTATCCCTCTGAGGGTGGTTATCTCCTTGCCATTTGCCTGAAAGGCCAGGGTGAGACAGGAGTTTACCGCTTTTCCATCCAATATGACAGCACAGGAGCCACAGTCACCTTTGCCGCAACCGTTTTTTACTTCTGTTGCCCCCAATTTGTTCCTGAGAACTTCAATAAGCGTTTCTTTGGCGGTTATTTCTGCCTTTTGCCATTCCCCGTTTAATTTTATTTCTATGAGGTAAGTTTTCATGTCTTCTCTCCGTTTAAAACCTTCTGAATGGCCCTTTTGAATAATACAGATGTTGCCAATTTTCGGTATTCAGCTGAGGCCCGAATGTCGCTTATTGGTGAGATTTCTTCTTTTAAAATGACAGAGCATTCTTGAATGCTCTTTTGGTCGATCTCCTTTCCTTCAAGATTCTTTTCCAAGCGGTAAACACGAATCGGCGTTGGTGAAACAGCACCAAGGGCCACTCTGGCTTTCTGGCACACCTTTCCTTCCATTTCAATCATCAAAGCGATGCTCACTACAGAAATTGCCATGGAATTCCTTAACCCCAGTTTGATATAAATACCCCTTGCCGAATCTTTTGGCTTCGAAAAGGTGATGTGTGTAATTATCTCATCCTCAGCCAATACCGTTTTATTCGGTCCCAGGAAAAACTTATCCAGAAATATTTCTCTCCCTTCCCCTTCACTCCGCTTGGTATGAACAAAGGCTTCTAGTGCCAGCAATGGAGGCACCATGTCTGCAGCTGGGGAAGCATCGGCCAGGTTTCCTCCAATGGTAGCTCGATTCCGGGTTAAGGGATTGCCCAAAAGGCTGGCTGCAGAGAAAATGATTGGGCTCTGGTTTCGAATTATCTCGGATGCAGTTAACTTCGAAATGGTTGTTAACGCTCCTATCGCTATAATTCCATTTTCTTCCCTTATATAATCCAGATTCTCAAGACTACTGAGATCTATGAGAAGCTCCGGCGATATCGCTTCTTCCCGCATATAAGGGATAACATTAGTGCAACCAGCGATGAACTTTATCTTCCTCTTCTTTTTCTCAACGGCTCTAAAAACTTCCTCTAGATTTCTTGGAATTATGTAATCTACTTCGTTCATTTGTGGCCTCCCAGCCTCTGTTGAAAAACTATCTCTATAGCAAGTCAGGTATACCTTGCTTATTATTTACCACAGCTTTTAATGGCTCTCACTATACTGGTATACCCAGTACATCTGCACAGGGTTCCCTTGATGTGCTCCTGAATCTCTGATTCAGAGGGATTAGAGTTTTTATTTAAAAGATCTCTGCCCATAATTACCATTCCGGGTGTACAAAAACCGCATTGAATAGCACTATGATCCAGAAATGCCTCTTGAACAGGTTCAAGGGATCCATCTGGCTTAGCCATCCCCTCAATAGTCACAATGTCTGCCCCATCTGCTGCAACGGCTAACATGAGGCAACTTAACGCTGGTTTTCCATCCACTAAAACAGTGCACGACCCACATTGACCTGTGCCACAACTGTATTTAGTACCGGTCAGTCCCAGTTCCTCTCTTAAAACATTGACTAAGAGGGCATTTGATTCAACCAGGACTTCATGAAGTTCACCGTTTACTTTGAAGTTCACCATCTTCCTTTTCATCATTTAGCCCCTCCAGCCCGATGCCATGCTTTCCAAAAAACATCTTTCAACAGAATGGCGGCTGTCTTTCTCCTGTACTCTGCAGTGGATCGTATGTCGGTGATAGGATTAATCTCCTCAGAGACCTTTTTTTCCATTTCCTCTACAAGGGAAGCATCGACTTTTTTCCCGATAACGATTCTAGTGGCCTGGTCAATCTTCATGGGCACAGGAGCAACAGCCCCCATGGCAATCTTGCATGAAGCACAAATATCCCCTTGCCGTTCTAGGGCCACAGCACAACTTATTTTTGAGATGTCTGCACCAACCCTTGTAATTTTCATGAAAGCACTTCCCATCCCGTTGTTAATCGATGGGATCTGTATTTCTGTCATGATCTCATTGGGAGTCATAGCTGTTAAGTTGACGCCCTTAAAAAAATCTTCAAGGTTAATAATCCTTTCTCCTTGGGCGCTGGTGAGCTTCACCCGGCTATTAAAAACCAAAAGCGCCGGCGCAGAATCGGCTGCTGGTGAGGCAGTACACAGGTTTCCCCCTATAGTTCCCATATTTCGGACCTGAACCTTACCCAATGAGCAAGACGCTTCATAAAGGGCGGTATATTTTCGATCCTTAGCACAAAACTCCACGACTTCATGCCATTTGGTAGCTGCACCGATCCGCAGCCATTCCTCTTCTGCCTTGATAAAGCTCATTTCGGAAATCTTCATAATATTAATCAGATGACTAGGAGATATCACTTCATTTTTCATCTGAACCAGAAGATCTGTCCCCCCTGCAATCACATTTGCATCCGAACCATATTGATCAAGCAGATGCAACGCTTCCTGAATAGTATTAGGTGTAAAGTACTCAAACTCCGCTTTTAAGATTCTGGTATTCAGTGTTATCATTTCCTTAATTCTTTTTTGTTTTTTCTCCTAATTTAGCCAGGACTTTTTCAGGGGTTATAGGAGCCTCCTTGAAGCGCACTCCAATAGCATTATAAATGGCATTAGCCACTGTCCCGGCTGTACAATTGATGGCTGCCTCTCCAACTCCCTTGGCTCCCATTGGCCCAGACGGTTCATAGGTTGAGGCAAAAAAAGTATGTATATCATTTACTAAGGGCATATCCGCAGATGTGTATATTTTATAATCAGTCAAGTTTGCTCCGCAGGTAAGCTCCCCATTTTCTGGATTATATTCAGTATCCTCTAAAAGTGCTAACCCGATACCTCGGCAAAGCCCTCCTTCTAGCTGCCCAGCCGCAAGATCCGGATTTATTACCGTTCCCGCATCCACAGCGGCAACGGCCCTCACAGGTCTTATCTGCCCAGTTTCTGTGTCTACCTCCACTTCAATTAAATTAGTGACAAAACAGGGAGGGCAGTTCATCTGTCTGTGGCTTACTACAGAAATCGCTGTCCCCCATCCTTTGATTTGAGCAATTTTTGCTACTTCTCCAACAGTTATGGATTTCCCTTTTGCCCCTTCCTGAAAGATAATACCCTGATCTGATTCCTCATCCGGATGAATCTTCAATGCTTCAGGATTGATCTCTAGGATCCGTGAAGCAAACTCCAACAATTTTCCTTTTGCTTCTTTTGCAGCTCTCTGAGAACTTGCTCCCCCGCAGTATACCCCCCTTGTTGCATGGGTACAAACATCATAGCCAGTTGAACGGGTGTCGGCTGGTGAAATCTCCACCTTTTTTAAAGGTACACCTATTTCTTCAGCTACAATTTTTGCGATTGCTTCAAGAGTTCCCCCCCCATGGCACATAAGTGCTGTTAAGCAATCGACCGAGCCGTCCTCGTTAAATTTGACCATAGCTGTAGAATAGTCCATAACTTCTCCAGGTACCGGTGCACCAGTTCCCGAAGTGTGAAAGCTTCTTCCGACACCTATGCCAAGGCGAAACCTTCCGGTTTTTTCTTCTGGCTTCACCCGCTTATCCCACCCGATCAATTCTTTTCCTTTTATTAACATCTCCTCTACCCCGCAGCTGCGGATAACAGAACGTACTGTTGGGCCCTGTCCCCAAAAGGTTTCACCCAAGCCAACATAATTCTTCAACCGCATCTCAATAGGATCTATACCCAGTTCTTCTGCGATAATATCGATCTGGGATTCAACTGCAAAAGCCACCTGAGGATTACCAAAACCCTGCATCGCACAAGCTGGGGCTTTATTGGTGTAGACGCTGGTCCCCTCAAATCTCATGTGAGGCATCCTGTAAAGCGATACAAACCAACCAGCCATACAACCCAATAGTGGATATGCTTGAATATTATGGGCTCCTATATCGACAAAAACTTTCATCTCTCCTGCCGTGATTGTGCCGTCTCGTTTGATTCCGTGTTTGAGTTTGATAATCGAGGGATACTTGCAATGGTCATACATATCCTCTTCGCGGGTCAATACCAGTTTTACAGGCCTTCTTGCCTTAAGGGCGAGGGCGACACAGATGGCAACGGGAGAATTCATTTGTATGCTTGAGCCAAATGTGCCTCCAATAGGGACTCGATGCACATTGATTTTGCTAAGAGAAATATTAAATATCCTGCCCAAGAGCTGTCTAGCATTGTGAATGGATTGCATTGTCGACCAGATAGTAATACCACCATCGGGTTCTGGCCGGCAGACAACAGCCTTGGTTTCCATCTGGTGGTGGTAGGCCCGACCTGTCCTGAACTCATTTTCTATCACCAAATCGGCTTCTTTAAAGCCCTTTTCTATGTCTCCCTCACTTACTTCTCTATTACAGGCAATATTCCTCGTAATTGGAAGCACCACATCTCCAAGTATTACATCTTTATACAATTGGGATGCCCCAGGTTTCATGGCTTCGAAAGGATCGAAAACAGCTTTAAGTCGCTCATATTTGACAGTTATCTTTTCGAGCATCTTTTCAGCTAAAGCTTCTGTTCTAGCTGCAACAGCCGCTATCCCCTCTCCTACATGTCGTGTTTTTTCCGGCAAAACTGTCCGGTCGCGATAAGTCTTTTCGGGTATGCTCACCTGCCGCTCGTTGTATCGAATCTTGGGGACATCAGCAGGAGTTATGCAGATAGCTCCCATTTTTTCTGCTTGGGTTAGGTCGATAGAAACGATCTTTGCATGGGGGTAAGGGCTTCTAAGTACCCTGGCATAGAGCATGTTAGGCAATGACACATCTGATGAATATATCTCTCTCCCCGTGACCTTGGATAGGCCATCCTTACGTCTTGTAACCTGGCCCACTGTAGAAAATGTTCTTTTTTTCATACTATCTTTTCTCTTCAATCAACTGCTACCAGATAGGGGGGCTAAACACAAAAAGGACTTCAGCAGTTTTTTTCCCATTATTCACCCAGCGATGGGGCAGCGTTCCATCAAAATTAAGAGTGTCCCCTTCCCTCAGGCGAATTTCTTTATCATTGATATTAAAGTTAATTTCACCCTTTATAACAAGTACGAACTCCTCAGTTCCCATTGGATGAGTTATCTCTTCCGTCTCGTCTGAGGAACCTCCTGGGCTGATAGCACTAATTAATGGTTCCATCCTTTTTGTGGCTATCCTTGTCACCAATAACTGGCTTGTAACTTTTCCGTCAGGGTAATTTATTATTTTCCGATCAGCCTTCCTCAAATGCCAATTGCTCTGGTCTGCATCCGATAAATCGCTAAATAGATCGATTACAGGGATATTCAAAGCAGCGGCAAGTCTACCCACCATTGAAAGGGAAGGCAGTGTTAGTTCTTTTTCAACCTGAGAGATATAGGAAGGAGTACATCCGGCTTTTTCAGCAAGCTGCCTTAAGGTAAGTCCTCTCTCTTTTCTGTACTCTCTGATCCTTTTTTGAATTCTTTTTTCCATTTTCAATACATTATAAATACTTCAATAATTTTACTTATATTAAACATATTTAAGATATAAAACTTTGTCAAGAAAAAACCAAAGAATCCATTTGATTATTTATTGACAAGATTTTATGCTTAGGATATATTCAGTATTAGTAAACTTATTAAAGTATTGATAAAACATTGCAATGCAAGAAAATATTAAATCAGAATAAGATTTATGGATTCTCTGTGATTGTTTTTAAGGCATAGATTTGCGCAACTATAGAAGAATCCAATAACCTGGATTATTCACGGATCGAGTTTGCCAGATTGCCGCGCTTCGCTCGCAACGACGATGTTATTTAAAATATATGTCGCCGGATGCGAGGTACAGGGTATGCGGCTGTGGTTCTTCACAGCGAGTTAAATGAGAATAAAGTTTCTCTTATTTGAATTTATAGAAGGGCTGCTATGAAAATCAAAACTGCAGATATGGCGATAAAAGGTGGCATTTTAGTGAATAGCAAAGGGATTAGGCAAGCTGACATTTTTATCAAAGATGGCATCGTGGACAGCATAGAGCCACATCACAGTGCTAGACCGGTATCTAAAATCATTGACGCCTCCGGAAAATTTGTTCTTCCAGGAATTATCGATGCACACCTCCATCCTGTTTATGCCGATAGAATCGATACCCTTTCCAAAGCTGCCGCATGTGGAGGAATCACCACTCTTATCCCCTACATAGGTGCGGTCAAAGCCTGGGGGAAAACTGGAACCATCCTAGACGCGGTTAAGGATTTCATAGAAGAGGGAGAGAAAAATTCTGTTGTCGACTTCGGGATTCACTGCACTCTGACTCGGGATGATATGGACAAAATGGCTACAATGATTCCCAAGGTAGTCGAAATGGGTGTAATCTCTTTTAAGGCCTTTATGGCCTATGCCCGAAGGGGAATGAAGCTTGAAGACGACGAACTCATGAAGAGCATGGAGATACTGGCAGAAAATGGGGCATCGCTTGCAGTACACGCTGAGAATGGAAACATCTTAGATTATCTGGAAGATAGGTTCACTGCCCGGGGAAGTCTTGGGCCTGAGTTTTACCCGGCTACTCATCCCAGCCTAGCAGAAGCTGAAGCCATCTTTCGCGTGCTCACACTAGCCAAAGTCATTAAATGTCCCCTCTACCTTCCTCATGTCAGCGCCTATGAATCTCTGGAGGTAATAAGGCTATTTAAGGGCTGGGGGGAACCTGTATTTTTCACAGAAACATGCACCCACTATCTAACCTTCACTGATGAGGAGATGAAAAAAAGAGGAGCTCTGGCCAAAATGGCGCCACCTCTTAGGAAGAAGAACGATGTCGAAGCAGTCTGGAAGGCGGTGGAGGAAGGTCTGATAGATGTGATTAGCTCCGATGCGGCAGGCCACTTGGTCAAAACCAAAGAGCCACTCTGGGATAACATCTTTAAGAGCCCTTATGGGATTCCAGGATTGGAGACGATGTTCACTGTGGCTTATGACGAAGGGGTAAATAAGGGAAAGATTACTCTTCCTCACCTGGTGAAGCTGACCTGTGAAAACCCTGCTAGAATCTTTGGGCTTTATCCTAGGAAGGGAGTCCTTCAGGAGGGCTCAGACGCTGACGTAGTGATATTTGATCCTGGTGTTTCACATACCATCAAGGCAAAAAATCAACATCTTAAGGTTGACTACAGTATGTATGAGGGAAAGGTGTGCCTGGGATCTCCCATTCTCGTGATACAACGAGGTAATATTTTGATGGAAGAAGGCGAATTGAAGGCTGAGCCAGGGCAAGGCAAATATATTCCAGGAAAAAAGGATTAGAGTTAATAGTTATGAGCGCAAACCTTATTTCTTTTGTAGATGGCATTAAAATTTAGGAGAAAGGAGAAAGTTATGATCAATCTAAAAGGAAGGGATATCCTTACCACTAACGAATGGACTAAGGAAGAGCTGGACCAGGTACTAGACTTGGCATTCAAGTTTAAGGCGATGAGAGAAAAATCGAGGTCTCTTGAGATTCTCAAAGGAAAGACCCTTCTGCTATTATTCTTCCGCAGCTCAACCCGAACAAGGATTTCTTTTACAGCTGCTATGGAGCAGTTAGGCGGCTTTGTTCAAGTCCCGGATCCCGGAGGACTGCGTTTAAGCATTGAGGAAAAACCTGGGGTCGGTGAAGCGCTGAAGGATACTGCTAAAGTTACCGACAGATATGTTGACTGTGTAGGTATTCGTCTCAGTGGTCCGATTGCTGATAAGAACGGAGTCCTCAGGCCAGGTCTTGGCGACGCTGTCACCAGGAAGTATGCCAAGTTTTCGAAGAAGCCGGTCATCAATCTCGCCTGCGATATGCAACATCCTACCCAGGCAATGGCTGATATTATGGTTGTGAAGGAACACATGGGGGATCTCAAAGGTAAAAGATTCGTTGCTCATTGGGCATACTCACCCATCGTCAGGCATTACACTTCAATACAGGCTGATGCACTAATTGCAGCCACCTACGGGATGAATGTTACTGTTGCCTATCCCGAAGGATATGATCTTGATTCAGAAACAGAATCCCTTATTAGGGCCGAGTGTGAGAAAAATGGCCAGAAATTCGAGATATCTCACGACTTTAAGAGTGCCGCAGAAGG